>Ga0209755_10000383_pt1 | contig 82846 bp, 87 predicted proteins | sample TergutCo191P1_FD_187301 | JGI IMG/M metagenome (GOLD analysis project Ga0209755, IMG submission 187301) | Cornitermes sp. P1 segment gut microbial communities from Petit-Saut dam, French Guiana - Co191P1 (SPAdes) (version 2) | ecosystem: Host-associated > Arthropoda: Insects > Digestive system...
CCGATAACAAGTACAATGCACTTGGTTGCCCAATGGGTTCCCGCAACAAACTCGGCGGACGCGCCACAATTAACTTGGAATCTTGGGGGAGGTACGCTCTTGCCAGCGCCGCCAACGCACGCAGTTTACGGCACAACGATTACGAGGCCCGAGCCTAACCGCTCATACCACGATTTTGCGGGTTGGCAAGTTTCTGGCACGGGTACTGCGCTAGACGGAACTATTTTTGATTTCACAACCCCAATATGGCGAACAATGACTTTGACCGCCCAGTGGGTTCAAGAGGGTTCACCCGTCCTCACATGGCAACTAAACGGCGGCTCGCACCCGAGCCTCCCAAACTACGCAACATACAACCAACAATTCGGAACGGTTCCAATTCCAACACGCCCGTATCACCAATTTGAAGGGTGGAGAATCCAAGGCACGGACAATCTATTAGATTCATCCACCGTAATCACGGAAAGTATGACTTTGGTGGCTATGTGGAATCTGACAGGTTTGCCGTCGGTAGAGTGGCGCCTTAACAACGGTTCATGGGCTGGAGATGCGCCCGCGAACCATGTTGCTTATAACACACAAATTACAGAACCAGCAAACCCAACCCGCCCGTATCACCAGTTCGCAGGTTGGAGGATATACGGCACAACAACGTATTTCAATTTCGCAAACAATGTTACCGCCAGCGTGATTTTGGTTGCGACCTGGACAACGACCTCGCCGCCACTTATTTCATGGAACCTCAATGGCGGAGAGTTTACAGGCGACCTTCCAACACACGCTTTGTACGGAACAACAATTGTTCCGCCAACCCCTACGCATCCGACTTTGGAGTTTGCAGGCTGGAGGGTGTATGCACCAGGTCACAGCGCCCACGACCAAATTTGGAACTTTAGCACACCGATAACCGCAGGGATGACACTTGTTGCACAATGGACCGAGCCTAGCGTCCAAGTACCTCCTCCGCCAGTTGTACGAACCGTGACTTTTATTGACCAAAGCGGCACACACGCAAATGTAGTTCGCGAAATTTTATTTCAAAACGCTTGGTTGGTCTTGCCACCGAATTGGGTAAGGGAAGGCTATACAGTTCGCTGGATGCACGGCGACACCCAGGTGAACCTCTCAACATTCACCGTTCCTGGTGATATCACAATCACCGCGCATTGGGACCCAATTGTTGCAGAGGCAACTCCGTCTTGGTTCGACCAAAACAGAAATGCATTGATAATCACTTTTGCGGTACTTGGAGTGTTAGGGATTGTTGGCTTGGTAATATTGATAGTATATATCAAGCGCAAAAAAGACCCAAGCTTAACCGACAGCGACAAAGAACTAATCAACATCGTAAAAAAAGCAGCAAAAACTTGACAAATGCATATACATGTGTTATATTACCTCCAAATAATAAGCAAATAGGAGATATGTATTTATGAATTTGGTCGAAATACTCTTGGTAATTGGTGCGGCACTTATCCTCGCGTTTCTAGCGTGTGTATTTGTGTATTACCTCCAAAACAACATCAAGAAAGCCAACGGCTTTGGTGCGCGCCGCAAAAAGAAAAAAGCAAATGATAATGACGAGTACGCACATCGTGACGACAACCGTGATGTCGCGGTTCATGATGTCGTAGAAGAAACCGCACGATACAACGCTGACCAAGCCCACAACGATAACGCCGCAGTGTTGGAACAGCAAAACCTTGAAATGGAAAGACAAGCGGAAATCGAACGCAAACAAAAAGAAGCCGCAGAACGCGCTGCCGCTGCTGAAGTCGCACGTATTGCTGCGGCAGAGGCTGCATCCGCCGCCACTCAACGACAACAACAGACCCCTGGTCAAGGCGTCGATGATTTGTTGAACCACAACAATGAAAGAATCAACGATAACGCAAGCAATAATGACCCGTTTGGAATCTTCGGGGTTCCTGACGACGATACCCGCGGCGACCTTTTCACCCCAAGCGGTACGGCCGAGCGCAAAGACAACATTCGTGAAGAAGCATCCGCCCGCGACCAACGCAGGGCAGACCGTGAACAACGCCGCCGTGAAAGAGAAGAAGAAGCGCGCGCCCGCCGCGAAGGCAAACAACGTGGTCGTGACGCACAGCCTGCAAACTCTTTTGAATCTTTGTTTGGAGAAGAACAACAACCTGCAACGGAAAACCCGTTTGGTGCCACAGATGCCCAAAGCAACCCATTCGGGGCTTTCGGCATGGACGTTTCAAACGAACCTAAAAATGTACAAGATTCTTTCTCTAATTTCTTTGGCGAAGAAAACCAACAACGCAATGAACTTGAATCAAAGAAAATTGAACTCGAGGCCGAAAAAGAAAAACAAGACAACGAACTCAAAGCCCAATACGAGGAGATGCAACGTCTTAACGAAGAAAAAATTGCCCAAATCCTTGCAGAGCGCGAGGAGGCGGAGCGAAAACTGCGCGAGGAGCACGACGCATACAAGGCATCTATCGCAGGCGACGTGAATAGTATCGAGGAGCGTAATAAAGAACTCCGTGAAAAACTTGAAGCCGCCGAAAAAGCAGCAGCCGAAGCCGCAGAGGCAGCAAAAGAAGCAGAAGAACGTGCGGTCGCCGAGCAACAAATGGTTTCCGAGCAAGCCGCGTCTGATAAACCAATTTTTGAGGACATGGCGTCTGGTAAGTGGGGTGACGATGAGGATGCTTCTGAAGATTCAGACACGAGTGACGATGACGCAAAAGTTATTGAAATGGCACCGACCCAAGAAGAAACTGTAACAGAAACAACCCCTGTTATCGACATCGAAGCCGAACGCGCAAAAATCGCCGAACAACTTCGTGCCGAATACGACCAGAACGAAAGATTGTTGTCCGAAAAATATATGCAACTTCGCGCTGAACTCCAACGTGAGAGTCGCGAACTCGAGGCAAAAAGTGAAGAAGTAAAACGCGAAATGGAAGAAGTCGAGCGTCAAAAGTCACTTGTTGGTCAGGCCGCAGACACAAATACCCAAGACTTCGAGAGCGAACGCGAAATGCTTGAACGCAAATACGAGCGTGAAAAAGCGTTGCTTGAACAAGACATCCAACTTGAGCGTGAGCGTCTTGAAGCCGAAAACGCGCGCCTCCGTGCAGCCGCCGAGAACAACCAAGCAATTGAAGGCGGGGTAAGTCCAGAGGAAGTGGAGCGTATCAAAGCACGTTTGATTGCCGAACACGAAGAAAACGAACGCCTCCTTCGCGAGCGTTACGAGCAAATGCAAAAACAACTTGCCCAACAAACCGACCTATCTCGCGAGGACATGGAGTTTGAAAAACAACTTCTTGAAAAACGCCTTGTTGCCGAACGCGAACGTCTTGAGCAAGACCTCTTGTTTGAAAAAGAACAACTTGCAGGAGAGAACGAGCGTTTGCGTGCACAACTTGCCGCAGGCGGGGCAGTCGAAGTAGAGCGTATCGTTGAACGTGTTGCTGACACAGGAGAAATCGAGCGCATGAAAGTTGAACTTCAAAAAGAGCACGAAGAAAGGGAACGCGAACTCCGTGAAAAATACGAGCAAATGCAAGACCAACTTCGTCGCAACGAGCAAGCAATTGAATTCCACAAAGCGGAACTCGCAAGAAAAGAGGAATTCATTGCAACCGAAGAACGCCGAATTGCGACCGAAACAATCGAAATCCACAACCTTATCACCGAGCGCAATTATACCGTCGAAGAACGTGACCGCATACTTCGCGATTACAACCAACGTATCGTTGAACTCCGCGAACGCCTCCGCGTGAACGAGCGTGCTATTCGCGACAACAACAAGGAATTCGTACCGCTTCGTCGTATTAAAAACACGCTTGAACGCGACACGAAACTTCTTAGAAAACGTGAAGCCGTTGTTGCCCGTCAACAGGTTTTGGTCTATGGCGTAAACAATATCGCTACCGTTGACCCAGAGCGTATCCGCAAACTTGAACAAGATGTTGAACAATTGTCTGGGCTTCAACAATCGGTTGCCGCGTGCGAAGATATCTTGCACAAAAACAAAGACCGCTTCCCGACACTCGCGAACCTCGACAATGTTTTGCGCCAGCAACATTCTCAACTTCTTCGCGACATCGAAAAAGTCCAAGACGCAATCGTGTTCTTTGAAAACTATAAACCACAATAAAAATGTATTTTTTAAAAAAAGTGTGTTAAACTATCATACAGAGGAGAACAAATGAGTAATCGGAAATTTGTAAGAACTTGGACAATTATGGCTGTGGCATTTTGTTTCGCTTTGTCCATGTTATTCGGTGGCTTTGCTATTGCGTCCAACGTCACGGCGGCGGTCACAGACGAATCGACACAGGTCTGGAGTGGCGAAGTTGCCGATAGTTTCGCTGGCGGGGACGGCACACGCGAAAACCCGTTTCAAATATCTAATGGGGAAGAGTTGGCGCGCCTTAGCCATGTTACGCATTTTTCTAGTAGCGAGTGTTCTACGGAAGTCTATTATCAAGCAAAGTATAACGAAGCTGAAATCTATTATGTTTTGACCAATGACATTTATATGGGTGCGGATACCTTTGCATGGGAGGACATAAATTGGTGGACTGGAATCGGTATGTGGAATGGTTTCCATGCAAACTTTGATGGGCGTGGTTACTCTATCCACAATATTGCGCTTGAAAGGGGTTTTATCTATTTTCTCAGTAGTACGGGGAGCATCATCAACACGGCATTCAGAAATATATTTGTTTCGTCATCTGAACAAGGCGGCGGTCTTATCGCCGATTGGGTTTGGTACGGAGGGTATGTCTTAAACAATATCGTCGAGTTAGATTCTTTTGTAACTTCGGGCTTTGGTTATCCTGAACCAGGTGCTTTTGTTGACAACAACCTTAAACTGACCAATTGGTCACATGGTGATCCTTCCAACAACAATCACATATACCCATCCTGGGGCTCAGGCGAATTGCATGAAATAGTGGATTCATTAAACAATTGGGTAGATACGTATAACGAATCGTTTCCAAGGTTTGATTTGCTTAACTGGGAATACGATGATGGATTTGTAAGGCTTGTTCATCCACAACAAACGCCCCCAATCGATGATAACGGCAACGGCGAAATCGGAAACGGTTACACCAACGGTGAATCCGACAAAGAATACTACCAACGAGGTAACAGAGAATTATTTTGGGCACTTTCGGGGATATTCTTGTTATTGTCATTATCACTTTTGACGGCTTATTACATCTGGTCTAACAAGCAAGCAAAAAATAAAAAAGGCGGATAAATCCGCTTTTTTTTGTTCCCGTAATTATCTGCGATAATTCCTAGGTCATAAAAGCCCCGACTACTGGGGCTTTTTTAATGCTTCAATAAAATCTATTATTAACGAACACACAACAATATTCTTGCCTCGCACAACGCCAAGCGGTCCAATTACTTTGTCGCCAACCATGACAATGGTATTGAACTCGGGTTCAAGATAAGGGTATTTGCCATCTGTCGAAATTTTGTATTCTACACTCAGTCCAAGTTGTGACAACATATCCTTAATAACTTTTTTAAGAGAGGAGTACGATTCTGTGGTACCGACTCCGAGTGCCAATTTTTTGCTTGGGGTATTTTCACCTTTACAGGCACGGAATATCTCGCCGATTTCAAAAACTTTTTTATCGTGCTGAAGAGATGTAATCATACTTGGCATCATGCCAGAGCGCATTTCACCATTTTCTATAGGATTATTCGATACCTCTTTATAACCAACGCTTTTCAAGAAATCTCGGATTATTATTTTTGTGTCCATATTAAAGCATACAACGCACCTGTCTTGTGGTCAAGCGAACAAACTACACCATATATTGTGGTCAAGTTCTTCTAAATAACTCTTGACAACCATATATTGTGGTGTGGTATATAATTTTAGGTAAATTGACCACACAAAAGGAGGAAAAGTGAAATGGTTAAAACTGTCTTGAAAAGGGATGGAAGTACAGAACCTTACAAAATCAAAAAAATCGAGGACGCAATATTTAAGGCTGCACAATCTTGCGGAGGAACTGACAAAAGTCGTTCTGTCAAGGTTGCGGTCGAGGTTCAAAAAGAGTTGTTTAAATCATTTGCAGGCAAACGCCCAAACATCGAGGAAATCCAAGACCTTGTTGAAAAACATCTTATCAAGGCAGGGCACGACCAAGTCGCAAAAGCTTATATTCTTTATCGTGAAAAACGTTCTGGCGCGCGTCAGGAGAACGCACTTGTTGGTGCCACAATCGAAATGTTCGATACATACTTGGGCGGCAATGACGATGCCGTAAAATCAACCGCAAACGGTAGTATGTCGGTTATGGGGCTTAACAACTTTGTCCGCGAGGAATTCACAAAAAAATATTGGCTTAACGAAGTCTATTCCACCGAAATCGCAGACGCATACAGGCGCGGTGACTTTCACATCCACGACATGGGTTTTTTTGGCTCGTATTGTGTTGGCTGGGACGTAAAGCAAATCCTCATGATGGGCTTCACGGGTGTCAAAGGTAAAGTTTCGTCTGCACCTCCGAAACGCTTTAGGGCGGCACTTGGTCAAATTTGTAATGCAACATTTACTTTGCAAGGCGAATCCGCAGGGGCACAGGCATGGTCAAGTTTCGACACGTATCTTGCACCTTTCATCCGCAAAGACAAACTTAAATACGCCGAGGTCAAAGAAAGTTTACAATCTTTTATTTTCAACATGAACATTTCAACCCGTGTTGGTTTCCAATGCCCGTTTTCAAACGTTACATTGGACCTTGTATGTCCAAAAACACTCCGTGACGAAAGCGTAATAATTGGCGGAGAACCCCAAGAAGAAACCTATGGAATGTTTCAAAAAGAAATGGATATGTTTAACATGGCTTTTTGTGAAGTCATGTCAAAAGGCGATGCCGCGGGTCGTGTGTTTTCTTTCCCAATCCCAACAATCAACATCACAAAGGAAACAAAATGGAAATCTCCCGTCATGGACGCAATCATGGACATGACTTGCAAGTACGGCATTCCTTATTTCGCAAACTATGTAAACTCTGACCTAAGCCCAGATGATGCGGTTTCTATGTGTTGCCGTTTGCGCCTTGATGTTTCTGAACTCAGAAAACGTGGGGGAGGACTCTTTGGTTCGAACCCGCTCACGGGAAGTATCGGTGTTGTTACAATCAACCTCCCGCGTCTTGGTTACAAACACAAAGGTGATGAAAAAGAATTTTTTGACAACCTAGAAAAAGTCGCAGACTTGGCAAAAACCAGTTTGGAAATCAAACGCAAGTTCGTTGAGCGTCAAACGGACAAAGGCCTTTACCCGTACACCCGTGTTTATTTGCAAACAATAAAAGACTCTCGCGGCGCATATTGGGCAAACCACTTTTCAACAATCGGAATCGTCGGTATGCACGAGTGTCTTTTAAATTACATGGGCAAAGGCATCGACACGCCCGAGGGTAACGGGTTTGCGCTCCGCATCATGAACTTTTTGCGCGACAAAATGAAAAGTTACCAATCCGAAACGGGGAACATCTATAACCTCGAAGCAACACCTGCGGAAAACGTTGCGCCTCGTATGGCTAAAAACGACAAAAAGCGTTACCCTGACATTATCGTTTCAGGTGGCGAAAACCCGTATTATACAAACAGTACGCAACTGCCTGTCCAGTTCACGGACGACATCTTTAAAACCGTTAAAATGCAAGACGAACTTCAATCCCTCTATACAGGCGGAACGGTTTTGCATTTGTATCTTGGTGACCGCATCAAAGACCGCGAAACCGCAAAAACCCTTATCAAAAAAGTTTTTGCTGACCACAAGATGCCATATATTTCTTTGACTCCGACATTTTCGATTTGCTCATCTCATGGTTATATCGACGGCGAAAAACCAAAATGTCCTTCTTGTAAAAAAGATACAGAAGTCTGGTCCCGTGTTGTTGGTTTCCTAAGACCAGTTGAAGATTGGAGCGCAGGGAAACGCCAAGAATACAAAGACCGAACCAAGTACAAAATGCCCGACTTTGAGGCGAAATAATTTTGGTTTCATCAAAGAACCCACCCGAAGGTACTAGGTCCAGAGGTCCGCTGGTCGCGGGGGTTGTCCGAAATTCTTTTGTTGACTGGCCAGGCAAGATTGCCTTCGTCGTGTTCCTTGGGGGGTGCAATTTCAAATGCCCGCACTGCCACAACCATGGTATCTTGTGCGCATCATCAAATACGATTCCATTGAACACCGTACTTGACGAAATTCGCGCCCAATTCGACCCCAAGACCAAAAAACCTTTCATAGACGGGGTGGTGATATCGGGTGGAGAACCAACCGTGCACCCGAACCTCTTGGAAATTATTACCGAGGTTCGCAAACTTGGTTTGCCTATAAAACTCGATACAAACGGTTCGGATTTTGTGTTACTTGAAAAACTTGTGACCCAAAAACTGGTGGACTTTGTGGCGATGGATATAAAAGCCCCGCTCTCTAAATACACATCGTTGGGGTTTGTAAAAAGTTTGTCTGCCGTAGACAATATTGTTCGGTCAATAGAGTTTCTTAAAACCTACAAACGTCGGGGTTTTGCACATATGTTTAGAACAACGCCGATACCGCAATTATCAAGTGCAGACATTGGGGAAGTTCGGGCCATGGCGGACAAAACCTGGGTTCTTAACGACTTCGTCCCACAGAATAAGTGTTGACAAAAACAAGGTTGTACCAAGTTCGAAAATTACTGGACTGAAATTTTGCCCCTAAAATCGTTTTGAAAATTAAAAAATGTGTGCAACCATTATTTATGGCATTAAAAGATTTAATTCAAAAAGTTGAGATTGCAATCTCGGAAAAGACAGGAATACCTTCAAAATTGCGCGAAAAATATGAAGCAGAGGCAAAGCATATACCACATTTGGCGAAACTTAATATGTTGGAAGCCAAAGCGACTGTCCATGCAATTGAATTTGCAACCCTTATCGCAAAAAAATTCCAAGAAAAATATAAAGGAAATAAGGATGCTGAACTATCCGAACATTTTGAACAAGACTCCACAGCCCTTAAACAATTTGCGCTTGAACAAATGGAGTTGAATTACCAAATTGTTGTTAGCGCAGGAGATATGAAGCCAATGGACCTTGTTTGTATGTTTCAAAAAAATGCAACTATTCAATCTGCTGGTGAAGCCCTCAAGGTTCATGATGAAGTCTTAGAGGATTATATGGTTCTTCCACAACCGACAAGTGAAGTTAAAAAAGTATCTAGAGAGTACGAAAGTTATGGCACTGGAGATACAATAAAAGATGACCCAGTCATAGGTTCAAACGTCAATTGGATAGTTCGTAAAATTATTAGTAACATAGGCTCTAATAAAAATTATATCCCAGACGATGAAATGGAAAGAGTGACCAAGTTTTTCGGTGACAAAGATGTTGCAAAAGATTTGCTTAATCAATTTTATGGACTTGGAACTGGTAAACCATATAATGGTGAGATGTCAAGTTTTCAATCTCATTATTTAAACGGGGGTATGCGCTTTAACATGGAATACCCACACTCAAAAGAAATAGAGTCCTTAATTGTCGCCCAATCTGAAAAGGTTTTTGAACAATATTCTCGTGAACGGCAGTTAGAAAAACCTCCTATTGTAATTGAGTAAAATTTTGCCCCTAAAATCGTTTTGAAAATTAAAAAATGTGTGCTAACGTAAAAATTATGGGATACGATAGCAGTAAGATTCAAGTCCTCGAGGGCCTTAACGCGGTGCGTATGCGCCCTGGTATGTATATCGGTGGCACAGGTGTCAAAGGTATGCACCATTTGTTGTGGGAAATTGTCGACAACAGTATCGACGAGGTCGCAAACGGTCACGGGAACAAAATTGATATTAAACTTTTCAAAGACGGTTCAATCTCGGTTCAGGACAATGGTCGAGGTATTCCTGTCGACATGCACAAAGATTTGAAAATCAGCGGTGTAGAGGTTGTCTTTACCCAACTCCACGCGGGCGGTAAGTTCAGCGGTGAAAACTATAGTTATTCGGGCGGTTTGCACGGTGTTGGTGCGTCGGTCACAAACGCGCTTTCCGAATGGTGCGAGGTCACGGTGTACAAGGGTGGTAAAACGTACTTTGTTCGGTTCTCGCCACAGCCCCACAAAGACGACCCAAGTAAAATCATGTACGGTGCGGCCGAAGCCCCCCTAAAACAAATTCCGCGCCAAAAAGACGACCCTCAAACAGGTACGCATGTAAAGTTTTTCCCCGCGCGCGACATGTTTAAAAATTGCGAGTTTTCTAACGACACAATCAACCGTCGGTTAAAAGAACTTGCTTTTTTAAACAAAGGTATTGAAATCACGTTCCAAGATTTCCGCGAAGAGGTTAGTAGCAACAACTATATCACCGAATACAAATACGACGGCGGTTTGTCGGATTTTGCCCTGTACCTCAATGAAAACAAAACCGCACTTTACCAAGAGCCGTTCCTTATCGAAGGCACCGCAACGGGCGGAACGTATGTGGCACTCGCAATCCAGCATACCGACAGTTATGCCGAGAGTATTTTTAGTTACGTCAACAACATCCCGACATCCGAGGGTGGTACGCATGAAACTGGTTTCAAAATGGCAATCACGCGCGCCTTTAACCAAATCGCAAAAGCCAACGGTTTCTTAAAAGAAAAAGAAAACACCCTCATGGGCGAGGACTATCGCGAGGGGATGACCGCGGTTTTGGCTATCAAAATGCGCGAGGTTCAATTCGAGGGGCAAACAAAAACAAAACTCGGAAACCCCGAAGCCAAAACCGACGTCGAAGGCTTTGTGTTTGCGGAACTCATGAATTTCTTTTCTGACCTTGGCAAAGACAAACTTAAATGGACTTTGTTTGAACTCATAATGAACAAGGCCAAAGGTGCCGCCCGTGTTCGTGAAGCCGCACGCCGCGCCAAAGACATCGCCCGCCAAAAAAACAGTCTGGACGGGGGAGTCTTGATTGGAAAACTCGCCAGTTGTACAGGTCGCCGCCCAGAACTTAACGAACTGTTCATAGTCGAGGGAGATTCGGCTGGCGGTACCGCGAAACAGGCCCGTGACAGGTCTATCCAAGCGATTTTGCCATTAAAAGGTAAACCCCTAAACGCCGAGAAAAAACGCCTTGACCAGGTTTTGGACAACGACGAATTTAGGACGATTATTTCTGCGCTTGGAACCAGTATAGGGGAGGACTTTACCCTTGATAACCTCAAATACCACAAAGTCGTTATCCTTGCCGATGCCGACCAAGACGGTGCGCACATCCGCGCGATTTTGCTCACGTTCTTTTTCCGATACATGAAAGAACTCATCACCGAAGGTCACATTTATATCGGTATGCCTCCGCTGTATAAACTCAGTAGTAAAAGTTTCACAGGCTATGCCTACGATGATGCCGAATTGAAAATTTTGACCGCCAGTCACCGCGGTGTGATTCAGCGCTATAAAGGTCTTGGTGAAATGAACGCCGACCAATTGTGGGAAACAACCATGGACCCTCAAACGCGCAAACTTTGTCGCGTGACCCTTGACGACGCAGCCCAAGCAGAACTCCTTATATCGACCCTAATGGGCGACAATATCGAGGCGCGTAAAGAATATATCAGCCGCCACGCAAACTTTAACAAGGCCGAAAATCTTGCGGCAAAGGTTGTCAAATCAAAAGTTTGTCCAAAAGAGGAGGGCGAAAAATGAAAGACGATTTCGACGATTTGCTTGACCCAAACAGCGAAAATTTTGAAGAAGAAACCCTTGAAGAACCAATTGAATTGGAACTTGGACCCGACCAAGAGCCAACCCTTGCCGTTGAAGTAGACGCCGAGGATGAGGTATCCGAGGATGAACCCGAAGTTACCGCGGAAGAAGAAACAGAAGATAAGGAGGAAGAATCTGTTGCGGAAGAAGTAGAAGAAGATGCGGAGGAGGAAGCAACCGCCGAAGCCGAAACAGAGGAACAACCCGAGGAACTTGGGGTTGAAGAAGATGAACCCGAACCCGAAGTTACCGCGGAAGAAGAAACAACTACAGACGAACCAACCGAGGATGAACCCGAAGTTGTTTTGGAAGAACCCGTTGCTGAAGAACCAACACCCGAGCCCGAAATTGTTGCTGAAGAAACTATTGCGGAACCAGAACCAGAGCCTGAACCCGAGGTTGTTTCAGAAGAAGTTGTTGCAGAGCCCGAGGTCATAGAGGAGCAACCTGTGGCGGAAGAGCCCGCCGAGGAACACGTTACAGAAAACGTAATTGAAGAAGTTAAAGAAACCGTGGAAAAGCAAAGACCAAAACAAACCCCTAAAAACCACGATGCCGAAGCCGAGGCCGCAAATGCACCTGCCGAGCCCGAAACAAATGGCAATGGAAACGACGGCGGGAATTTTATCTATAAAAACATCGACCAAGTCATGCACGACAGCATGATTCCATACAGCGAGTTTGTTATAATGGACCGTGCTTTACCGCGTGTCGAGGACGGCCTTAAACCCGTTCAGCGCCGTATTATGTACGCTATGCACGACCTTGGTTTGACCCCAGAAAAACCGTTCCGAAAATCCGCGGGTATCGTAGGGGAGTGCCTTGGTAAATACCACCCGCACGGCGACACAAGTGTTTACGACGCAATGGTTCGTTTGGCTCAACCATTCAACATGAATATGCCTTTGGTCATCGGTCAAGGTAACTTTGGTTCCGAGGACGGCGACCCGCCTGCTGCGATGCGTTATACCGAAGCCAAACTCTCGCACCTTGCCCTTGAGTTACTGCGTGATATCGACAAGCAAACTGTTCCGTTCTCGCTGACATTTGATGACAGAAATACCGAGCCCGACATTTTGCCTGGGCGTTACCCGAATTTACTTACGAATGGTGCGACGGGTATCGCGGTTGGTCTTGCAACAAATATTCCACCGCACAACTTGGCGGAGGTCATTGACGCGCACATAGCCTTTATCGACAACCCGCGAATTACACTCCCGAACATTATGAAGATTATCAAGGGTCCAGATTTTCCAACGGGCGGCTGGGTAATTGTTGGCGAGGATTTGATTAAAGCCTATCGCGACGGTAAAGGCCGTGTTATCATGCGCGCCAAGGTTCACATCGAGGTCGAGAACAACGACCGTCGCAGTATCGTTATTACAGAGTTGCCTTACCAAGTCAACAAAGTTACCCTTCAAAAAAACATCGCCGATTTGCGTGAAACCAAGAAGGGTATCCTAACAGGTATCAGCGAAATCCGTGACGAGTCCGACCGAAACGGTATGCGTGTTGTTATCAAAATTAAAAAAGAATTTGACCCACGCGAGATTTGCGAACTTTTGTTTAAATACACAAACCTGCAATGTAACTATAACATCAACATGGTCGCAATCGCGGGCGGAAAACCAAAACTCATGGGACTCCTTGACTTTATCAAATACTATGTTGAATACCAACGCGAAGTCATCTATAAACGCAGTGTCTTTGATTTGGAAAATGCGCGTGACAGGGCGCACATCTTGGAAGGTTTGTTAATTGCAATCCGCAACATTGATGACGTAGTCAAAATCATTAAAACGTCCAAAAACACGGGGGAAGCCCGCGAACGTTTGATGGCGAAATTCAAGTTGTCCGAACGCCAAGCCCAAGCGATTTTGGATTTGCGCCTTGCTCGTTTAACCTCGTTGGAGGTTTATAAACTTGAACAAGAACTTGAAGAACTTAAAAAACTGATTGCGTATCTTGAAAAGTTGGTTGCCAGCAAATCAATGCAATTCGACGTTGTTAAAACCGAGTTGTTGGAAATCAAAAAGAAATACAAAATCGAGCGCAGAAGTCGCATAATCCCGAGCCTGGCTGACGCCACAATCACAGCCGACGATGACCCGAAACCTGTTGACGAAGTCGTAATCGCAATCACCGCCGCGGGCACAATCAAACGTATACCTGTCAAAAACTTCTCGATGTCAAAAACCGAATTCACAGAAGGTCTTGGAATGAATGACGTGAACCTATCGGTTGTTCAAACCCAAACTGACAAATTGCTGTACATCTTCTCGAACCTCGGAAACTGCTATAAAATCGACGTCGGCGATGTGCCTGAATGTAAACTCCGCGACAAAGGCACAGACATCAAAGTCATGTTCAAAGACGCAACCGAGGGCGAACGCGCAATTGCGGTCTACCCAATCATCCCAACGACCGACGACGGGGACACGAGCCAAACAAACGCGCCGACTCAACTTGTTTGGTTGACCCAACAAGGTATGATTAAGCGTTCTTCTTGGACCGACGCGTGCGGGGTTCAAAAGAGCAACTTCCAATGCTATAAACTCCGCGAGGACCGACCCGACACCGTTGTGCGCGTAGACGAATTCGAGGACAAAAACACGATTTTGTTTATCAGCAGTGCGGGTTACATCCTAAACGCAATGACAGGCGACGTTCCTGTTCAAGGCCGTATCGCGAGCGGTGTCAAAGGCATGGCTCTTGGCGACAACGAAATGGCGGTTGCAAGTTGTGTTTCCAAACCGCGCGGATTTATTGTTGCCGTCACAAGTAAAGGTAACGTCAAACGTGTTGAAGCCAAAAAAATCGACAAAATGGTTCGCTATCGAAAAGGGTTGCAACTTGGCGGTCAACTTGAAAAAGACGAAACCGTGGTATTCGGTGCATGGGTCAAAGGCGAGGAAGACCTTGTTGTTGTTGACGACACAGGCAAACTCCGCGTAATCCCAGTTGCCGACATCTCGGTCACCGAACGCACAGGCAAATGGAAAGCAATCCCAAAAATCGGCAAAGTCACACTCACGGGTGGCTTTATCCACCGCAGGAAAAAATGCAACTAGTCGATGAAATCATCCGTGCCATAGTCTATGTGTACGGCATAATTACACTCTATAAAGTCGCAATACTTTTGATTGGATTGTTTTTACCCAGAAAGCGTTTCCCAAAATCTGAAAAGCAACACCGCTTTGCCATCATGATTTGTGCCAGAAACGAAGCCACAGTAATCAAACAACTTATTGACAGTTTAAAAAAACAAGACTATCCACGGGAGTTACTCTCTATATTTGTTTGCGCACACAATTGTTCTGATGACACGGCAAAGACCGCCAAAGAGGCTGGGGCAGTGGTATTTGAATTAAATGACAACAAACATAGGAAAGCCTACGCCCTCGACCATATGCTAAAAGAAATCGACCGCGAACACGGAGGCATTTCTTCGTTCGACGGCTTCTTTCACTTTGATGCGGACAATGTTGTTGATAAAAACTTTGTGGCTGAAATGAACAACGTTTTTGCGAAACCCGAATTCGATATGTTCACGGGTATGCGTTGCATGAAGAACTTTGACGACACAATAGTAAGCGGTTACAGCGCGGTCCAATGGTATGGAATCATGGGTCGCCGTGACCGCCCGTACGCGATTCTTGGTTTAACGATGCCCATAAACGGCACAGGAATGTTAATCCGTAGCCACATCCTTGCGCGCGGCTGGCGGTGGATGGGTATAAGCGAAGACAGTGAAATAAGCCTAGACATGATAGCCCGCGGAGTTCGCGGCACATATTGTCAGGATGCAAAATTGTTTGACGAGCAACCAGTTGGTTTACGTATTTTGTTACGACAAAAAATGCGCTGGGCAAGGGGCAATGTCGTCGCGTACATAAAATATCTCCCGCACCTTATCCTCGGGCTCTTCGCCCCGTATCGCCAGCCGAAAAAGTCCAATTCAATTTCTACCCCCCCCCAGAAAAATTCCGAAACGGGCCAAAAAGCAACTCTCGCCACCACTGAACAGCGTCTGGCTTTTGTTTCGCTCGACAGCGAGGACTTGTCTGAGGACGTAGCCTCGCAAGAGGGTAGGACGAGTTCCGCAGCCGAGAGTGAAATTAAAGCCAGACGCCCGTGGTGGAAACCTCCATTGTCTGATGTCCAAAAACGTTTTTCCGTTCTCGACTCTCTAATTTCATTTACACCTGTTTGGATGCTTTCATTCATCCTGGCAATCCTTTACCCAATCGGAGCCTTCATCTATTGGCTCGCCGTACCCGAACATGGGCTATCCCCGATGGTTATTAATTTCATGTTTTGGTTCGCTTCTTTTTATCTTTGGCACTGCCTTTATAACATGGTCGCAATCATTCGCGAAAACGGTGACATTCGCCTCCAACCAAAGTACAAAACCCTCATTCATTTTACGCTCTGGCCGTTTGTGCAACTCATCATCGACTTTGCCCAGTTCTTCGCCGTGTTTTGGCCTGTCAAATGGAAACCGATTCCCAGAAAAGTCTATAAAACTATCGAAGATGTTTGCGCCGAACCCACATTAAAGGATACAATAGTCAAATGAAGTACCTATGCATTGACTACGGTCTGAAACGTATCGGTTTGGCGAAAAGCGACGGGCTCTTGGCATCCCCAATCGGGGTTTTGCCCAACCATGGTTTTAGGAAAACAATCTTGGCACTGAAACAACACATCAAAGACAACACAACCGTCATCATGGGGTTGCCCTTGCACGCAGACGGTACCGATTCTGACTTTGCACCAACCGTTCGCGAGTTCGCCAAATTGTTGGCAGAGGAAGCAGGTGTGCCAATAGTTTTTGTAAACGAATATATGACAAGTAACATGGCCGAACACCACATTCGTTCAACAAAAACCAAAGAATCAATTGACGCGGTGGCTGCTTGCATGATATTACAAAGTTACCTAGATAATAAAGGAGGTTTCCCTAATGCCTAAAACTGTCAAGATTAATGACACTTGTATCAACTGTGGAATGTGCGTATCCGTGTGTCCGCACAGTGCCATAGAGCCCGCCGATGGTAAACACACAATCAACAAAAACTGCACGAGATGCGGAGAGTGTTTAAAAAATGTGTGTCCCGTTGACGCAATCGAAGGTGGGGAATAATAACGATATGGCAGATAAAAAGAAACTCGACCCAAACGATGCGGATTATGATATCTCTTTGCTAGAGCGCCTAATGTCCGACACCGACGACGAAAATATTTTTCTCTTTGATGCCGAGGGCAAAGAAGTTGAACTTGAACAAGTCGCGGTTGTCACCGATGACGACGGGCAAATTTATGCGGTCTTGCACGAGGTAGGCGGTCCCGAGGAAGAAGTATTGGTTTTCAAAATCGACCCAACGGACGAAGAATCCGTAACTTTGGTCGACGACGAAGCCACCGCCACAAAGGTTCTAAATTTTGTTATCGAAGAAGCCAACAAAGGATAACCCCCTATGATAAACGATGTTTTGGTTGAATCTCTTTTTAAATCGCGCGACATGATAAAGTTGGCGTGCAAAGACTTTCTTAATCAAACAACGCCGTTTTCAATCGAGGTCGCAAAAACCGCGGTTGTTTCCGCGACGGATTTGACGTTTATGAAAATGATTACCGATTTTATACCAAGCAAACTGAATAAAAAAGACGAACTGTCTTTTGCAACCCAACACGTGGCAGAGCGGTTGCTCTCGGCATTTCGTGATGCGGTGAAACTTAAAACCCTCGAATCTTTGGAACAAATCGCCCCGAACAAACTGACAATTGCCACCGCATCCGAATGTATCAACCAAACCTGCGACAACGTCCACAATGAAATTTCTGGAATGTTAAAAATTTAACCCTTTACAAAACGCAAAAAACGTGCTATATTGGTTGAATTATGAGTAATACTTTTGATAGCAAAGCGTTTTTCCAAACAGTAGAACAAGCACCATATACTGGTCCAAAACTCAAAGACTTCGCACTTAGCGGGGCGTTTGTTGGTTCTATCGCAGGCGGTCTTACGGGGGCGATGATGGGTGCCACGGTCGCTGGTCACGTCGGGGCAGTTGTCGGCGGTACCTTGGGAACCATAGCAGGTGTACTCGGCGGAGCACTTGCAGGCATACCATTATTCGAGTGTCACAAAGAAAACGCCGTAATGAAAAACGCCCCGAAACTAAAGCAACCATACGAGTTATTTGACACCATGCATAAAAAACAAGCACAACCAAGAACCTCTTCGCGCTTCCCAGTTCGCCCAGTACGCAAAGCATCACCTTTTGGTATAGCGGTATAATTAACCTTGTTCTTGTTCTGTTGTTGTTTCAACACTTGGAGCCTGTGCGGTTGGTGTCGGGTTTGACATCTTGCTGTCATTCACACGGCGGAGCACAATAACCATAACAAGCACACCCACAATTCCCAAAAGACCTAACGAAATCCAAACGAGGGGGCTGATACCTGGGTTGTTACCTGAATGCCCGCCGCTTTGACTGCCGCTACTTGTTCCGCCTCCGCCAGTCGGAGGAGTATGTGTTGGGTCACCGCAACTTGCACACGCGTGCACAATGTATTGGACGCCTTCTGAAAGACCCGAAATCATCATTGCCGTTGCAATGACCAAAATCAAACATGACATCCCCAAAATCCAAGTTTTTTTCATACCAAAAATATAACTTGCACCTTGATTTTAATCAAGTGATTTCCGCCAAAAAATTTTTTAATTTATAGGCAAAATCGCTTTACAATTTTGTGGGGGGGGGTAGTATATTTTGTTGTTTAAAAAAATTAAGGAGGAAATTGTTATGGATAACAAACTACAAAACGAGATTGATACGATGCAAGCCCGCTTGGCAAGTAATAAAAGTGCGCACGCCGCACTCCATTTGTGGGAACACAGTGACAATTACTGTTCCATGGTTACCGAATTTCTTGAAAACGCAGAGGCCACTAAAAAAGCGTGGGAAATCGGTGCCGAGTACAACCAGAAGTCAAAAAAGTTTTTCAAGCCACGAGCGCTCAAAGAAGAACTCGCAAAAATGAAAGAGGAGATGGATGGCTTATATAAAATAGCCAAACGTGACCATAATAAGAGCAGTAATCATAGCAACGAATCAATACTTCTAACACTTGCGGGCCTGCAAGATATGCATGATTGCCGTGATTACAGCAAAATCGTTCATACAAGCCCGTTTGGTGCGAACTTTACTTTCGACACAGTAAAACCCGACTCAAATGTAGAGTCGTACAAAGAGGCAAGGTCACGCCGTATTTTGGAACTTTTGGACGGGCGAACATACGAGGAAGCAATTAAGGCAATGCAAGAAGACGTTTATAAACGTAATTCAAAACTGTATCAAAAAAACCGTATTATTAGCGACAGCATAAATAGCCGTGACGGTTCCATAACTATATCATCGTTAAGGGATGATGTCCGCGAGAACGAGAGAAGCCTTTTTGATTTGAACAAACAAGCCGAGTCCACCGAACTCGACGCATATCAACTTGACAAAAACAAAGAAATGATTGATTAATCAACTTCTTCTTTGATTTTAAAGTTAATCGACTTGTTTTTTAATTCAGCCTCTTTAAAAAAATCTTTAATCATCCGAGTATATTCAAGTATATATTCAAACTCCTCGTCCTCGGTAACCCCAATATTCATCTTTGTTAATATTTCCCGCTTTTTGTTTTGGTTAAAATCAACCATATATTTCTTTGTATCGTCAAGAAAAGGTTGGAAAAATTGTCCAAGTTTTTGTAATGCCTCGACTTGCTCCTTGATTTGCTCGTTGTGATATGGATAGATGTCTTTTGCAAACAAATCATAAAGTGAAAATTTTTCACGAAGTACCTCATCAGTAACCGCTTCAAGTGCAATGTTTATATCTTTAATTTCACCAAGGTCAAGTTGGTGCTCCTTTTCTTGTGGGTTTTTGCCCATCATTATCCATGAAAGCGGGTCACTGGTTCTTGACCAAACTTTGCCTGTCAAGGTGTAATGTATCGCATGCCAAGACTTGTCGATGTCCAAGGTATTTTTCCCACATTCGAAAATTCCACAAAATCCCATTGCTTCATTATGAAACTTAATTTAATCGCTTGTCAATTAGTTGTAAATTAATAACCCAATAATTTTACTTGATATTCTTGTAATATATAATCAAGTTGCATGAGGAACGCAAAGATTTGAGGCAAACGCATGAGTTGCCCGTACCACGGTTCTGCTTGCTCTGGCGGGAGTGTCAGCAAATAATCAAAGTACTCTCGGTTGACAAGTTTAGATAACAGTCCGCCTTTGTTTATTGCTTTGGTTGCGCCTTCTTTTGTCATTTCAAAGAATTTTGAATCAAAAGTTTTTGGATACGGACTTTTTTTGCGATAAACAATTTCGTTTGGAAGAATGTCTTTGAAAGCCTCTCTTAATAAACCTTTTTCGCGCCCTTGATATGCTTTTGTTTCCCAAGGAATGTTATATGCGTATTCCGCCAAACGGTGGTCGCAAAACGGAACACGAACTTCGAGGCCGCAATACATGGTCATACGGTCTTTGCGGTCAAGAAGTGTTTGCATGAACCATTGGATGTTTAGCATGAACATTTTTCGTGCATGAATGTCTTTTTCGCTATCGGTCGGTAAAGTATCGACGTTTTTGGTCGTTTCAATGTAACAATCGTGCACGAACTTTTCGGGGTTTTCAACCAAGAATTTTGGGTTGATAAGTTTTTTGCGCAAGTCAATACTGCGTGACCACGGGAATACTTCTTCCTTTGAGCGCCCGTCAAAAAACCATGGGTAGCCCCCGAATAATTCGTCGGCACATTCACCTGATAGGCAAACTGTGTGTTGTTTTTTGACCTCGCGCGAAAACAGCAAAAGCGACGAATCAATGTCGCCCATACCAGGCAAATCCCGTGCTAGGGCGGCTTCTTTAAGTGCTGTTACAACATCATCGTTTTCAAGGATAATATTTTTGTGATTTGTTCCCAAAACATCAACCATTTGTTTTATATATTTCGCATCGCTGTCGGGTTGGAATTTGCTTTTGACAAAGTTCTTATCATTGCCTTGGAAATCAACAGAGTAGGTCGATAACGTGTTTCCCTCGGCTTTGTATTTCTTCGACGCAGCATATGAAATAATGCTTGAATCCAAACCGCCCGACAAAAAACATGCAAGCGGAACATCAGACACAAGTTGCCTGTCGATAGAATCAAGCACCAGGTCCTTAAGCGTTTCTACGGTTTCATCAAATGTTTGCGTATGTTTTTTGGCTTTTAAAGAAAAATATTTTTTAATCTCAAGCCCTTGTTTATCAAGCCACAAAAATTCCCCAGGGCGCAGTTCTTTTATGTCTACAAAAACTCCGCTGCCTGGGATTCGCCCAGGGCCTAGTAAAAACATCTGGTTAATCCCATGCTTGTCAAGAATGGCAGGGCAATTTGGATTTTTAAACAGACTCTTTAATTCAGAAGCAAAGATGATACCATCATCCGCTTTTTTATAAAAAAATGGTTTGACCCCCATGCGGTCGCGTGCGGCGAATAGTCGTTTTGTCTTATCGTTCCAAATGGCAAAAGCAAAAATCCCGTTTAACTTGTCAAGACACTTTTCGCCCCATTGTATAAACGACAAGAGTAAAACCTCTGTATCTGAATGACCCTGAAATGTGCAGCCGTGTTTTTTAAGTTCCGCACGCAATTCTTCGGTGTTGTAAAGTTCGCCATTATAGGTCAGGGTATATGTCGCTCCGTCATAGGTTCGGCTCATAGGTTGTTTACCACCCTCGATATCAACAACCGCCAATCGCCTGTGAACAAGCCCGACTTCTTTTTGCACATACATTCCAAAGGCATCAGGACCACGACGAGAAAGTGCATCCCTCATAGCGGTTAAAATCTCTGTTTGTTCTTCTAAATTATTGTTATAACTAATCCAACCTGCAATTCCACACATGTACTTTATTTATGCAGATGCTAAAAGTATTGACTTATTTGGTTTTTATAAAAAATTTTTTAAAATATTTACAGAAAAGTATTGACAAGTGAATTTTTTGCATATATTATTATTAGCACTCGGGAGGTGAGAGTGATAGCAAAATGATAGGCATAGCGTTAAACCAGAGATTGTCGGAACTTTTGAACAATTGTGTCGAAGAATACATAAAGTCCGCAAGCCCAGTCTCGAGTGGGGCAATGGCGGCTAAGGATATCGGTGGGTTTTCCTCGGCAACAATTCGAAACGACCTCAAGATGCTTGAACAAATGGGTCTGTTGTATCAGGTGCATACCAGCGGAGGTCGCGTTCCAACAAGGCAAGGCTATGGGGCGTACATCAGCATGCAGGATTCGGTCGGCTTTGCGGGCGACATCATCAATGACTTGTACGAACTCACACGCCTTATCGAACGAATTGACCGAAAACTTGGTGCAGGCGGGACAGGTGCAATTCGGACTTGGACACACGACAATGCGATGGAGCGGCGTCAAAACATCTATCGTTTGCTAGAAGTCCCCGACCTAGATATGTCAGCACTATATTTGATAATAAAGGAGAGAATTGATGGAAGAAAGTAAGACCAAAAAAACAACCCCAAAGCCAAAACCCCAGGGGCATCATGGCGGGCACGAGTGCGGAGGCTGTGGCGGTTGCGGGGGGCACCAGCGTACCGCTGGACCTACTAAGGCTACGGTCACTCAAATGACACCCGAGGGACCAACTAATTGGGAGGAAGTCGCAAAGTACAAGGCCGCGGAACTTGATAACTATATCAAGCGCACCAAGGACGCGATTGGAAACGCCTTTAATGATGGGCGTGCACAGGTTTTGGTTCAAATCCTGCCACTCTTGGACGCGTTGGTTGAGGCACAAAAAACCGTCCAAACCGCCGCCGATAAAGAGGGCTTGGAAATTCTTGTACGCAAGTTTGAAGAAACCTTGGTTCGCCTCGGCATGGAAGTTATCCCCGTAAAAAAAGGTGACAAGTTCGACCCGTACATTCACTCTTGTATGTCTGCGGCGGCGGATAATAACGAAAAAATCTTGGAAGTCTATCAAAAAGGTTACCGCTTTGCAGGTCGTGTAGTTCGACCAGCACTGGTAAAAATTTAAAAATATTAAAAAATTAAGGAGAAAAAAATCATGAGTAAAATTATTGGAATTGACCTAGGAACAACAAACAGTTGCGTAGCAGTCATGGAGGGTGGTGAACCTGTTGTTGTTGTAAACACAGAAGGAGCGCGTACAACCCCCTCGGTTGTCGCAATCACAAACGATGGGGAGCGCGTAGTTGGCCAAGTCGCAAAACGGCAAGCCGTTGCTAATCCTGATAAAACAATTATGTCTATCAAACGCGAGATGGGCAAAAACGTCAAGGTTTCGCTTGGTACAAAAAAATACACTCCGCAAGAAGTATCGGCGATGATTTTGACACGCCTCAAAGAATGTGCGGAGGCATATCTTGGTGGCAAAGTAACAAAAGCGGTTATTACCGTGCCTGCGTATTTCAGTGACAGCCAACGTCAAGCGACAAAAGACGCGGGGAAGATTGCGGGTCTGGAAGTAATGCGTATTATTAACGAACCAACCGCCGCGGCCCTTGCATATGGTCTTGATAAAGGCAAAGCGAGTCAAAAGATTTTGGTTTACGACCTTGGTGGTGGTACATTCGACGTTTCGATTTTGGAACTTGGTGACGGTGTGTTCGAGGTTCTTGCAACCCACGGTGACACAAAACTTGGCGGGGACGACTTTGACGAGTGCGTTATCAAATTGGTTGTCGAGGACTTTAAAGCAAAAACTGGTATCGATTTGTCAAAAGATAAAATGGCACTGCAACGTTTGAAACTTGCGGCTGAAAAAGCAAAAATTGACCTATCTGGCATGACAAAAGCCACGGTGTCCGAAGCGTTTATTACAGCAGACGCATCGGGTCCAAAACATTTGGAGTACGAATTGACACGTGCGAAATTCGACGCGGCTACGTCCGAGTTGGTTGACCGCACCCTCAAATCTGTTGACCAGTGCATGAAAGATTCAAAACTTAAATTCACCGACATTGACAATGTTATCTTGGTTGGTGGTTCGACCCGAATCCCTGCGGTTGTTGCTGCGCTTGAAAAAAAGACAGGCAAAAAAGTTTCTCGCTCGGTCAATCCAGACGAGGCGGTTGCCCTTGGTGCGGCTGTTCAAGCAGGTGTTTTGGGTGGCGACGTGAAAGATGTTCTCTTGTTGGACGTGACACCGCTTAGTTTGGGGATTGAAACCCTTGGTGGGGTTTGCACCCGTTTGATTGAAAGAAACACAACAATACCTACGAAAAAGTCACAAGTTTTTTCTACCGCAAGTGATTCCCAGCCGTCGGTTGACATCCACGTGTTGCAAGGAGAGCGCGAATTTGCCGCGGATAACAAAACTCTTGGTAGGTTTGTGTTAAGTGACATACCTCCTGCGCCTCGCGGTGTTCCACAAATTGAGGTCACATTTGACATCAACGCGGATGGTATCGTTTCGGTTAGCGCACTTGATAAAGGTACAAACAAATCGGCTAACATCACAATTACCGCAAGTTCAAATATGTCAAAAGACGACATTGAACGCGCAGTAAACGAGGCCGCAAGCAATGCCGAAGCCGACAAAAAACGACGTGAACTTGTAGATGCAAAAAACAGTGCGGAACAAGCGGTGTTTTCTATGGAAAAACTTGTTCGTGAAAACGGTGACAAGTTGGGCGAGGACGATAAAAAGACCCTCACCGACGAAATTGAAAAGTACAAAAAAGCAACCGAAGAAGCAGGCGAAGATTTGGATAAATACAAAGCCGCAAACGACGAGTTCATGAAAACCACGGGCGCGATTGTTGCGAAACTTTACCAAGCGGGTGCACACACCGAAGGCGGTTCCGACAAAGGTCCAGACGACGTGATTGTGGAGTAACAAGTGTCTAAAAATTTATACGATATACTTGGGGTGCAAAAGTCGGCGAGCGCGGATGAATTAAAGTCGGCCTATCGCAAGTTAGCAATCAAATACCACCCTGACAAAAACCCAGGCGACAAAGAGGCAGAGTCCAAGTTCAAAGAAGTCAGTGCGGCGTATGATGTTTTGTCCGACGCAGGAAAGAGGTCGAACTATGACAAATATGGTTCACCTGACGGGCCACAGTTTGGCGGCGGAGGCCGTGGCTATGGCGGCGGTTTCGGCGGAATGGAGTTTGACCTAAGCGACATCATGGACCAAATGTTTGGTGGTGGCTTCGGAGGTTTTGGCGGAGGGGGCGGCCGCAGAAGTCGGCACACTATGCGCGGCGGCGATATCCATACTTCGCTGGTGCTGACGTTTGACGAATCGTGCCTTGGGGTCAAAAAACGTGTGACTTTTACCCGCATGGAAAAATGCGGTGACTGTAAAGGCACGGGCGCGCGGGATGAACGCGATGTTCAAACTTGTTCCTATTGTAACGGCAGTGGGCGAGTTAGACAAGGTGGCGGGTTTGGCCTGTCGATGATAAGCCCGTGTTCGGCTTGTAACGCGACGGGCAAGGTCATAAAATCGAAATGCGCAAAATGCGGTGGTAAAGGTGCGGTTAAAAAAACTGTGGAGTACGAACTCAATATTCCTGCGGGGATTGCTGACGGTCAGACCATAAATGTCGAGGGCGAGGGCGATTGCGCAATAAATGGTGGTCCTGATGGCATGGCGGGCGCGCTGTTGGTATCGGTTCGTGTGACTCCGCACGCGCTGTTGGTTCGCGACGGGTTCGATTTGCATCTTGATTTGCCGATTACGTTTACCCAGGCTATCCTCGGTGACAAAGTCCGAATCCCGATTGTTGGGGGTGATTATCTTGATTTGGTAATTCCATCTTATACACAAAACGGTGCGCGCCATATCTTAAGAAATCGCGGTGTCAAACGTCTGAGGCAATCGGGCAGTGGTGACCTTATTGTGAAAATCTTTGTCGAGGTCCCAAACCGCATGGACAAGCGCACGTTGGAGGTTATAAAAAATCTTGACGTCGCAATTGATAAGGGTGATTATCAGCGGCGAAAAAAGTACTTGGACAAGGTCAAATAAGGTAAGTCAAAATGGAATGGCTATGGACAGCATTATTCGGTCTTATTGGTGTAATAATTGGTTGCATTGCAACTACTTGTATTGGTACGCGAAGCACATGGAACCAAACAGTTTCACAAAGACGTGTAGAATGGTTACGCCAAATGAGCGAAGATATCGGAGTTATATTGTCGGTTATTCGCATGGTGAAAAATGTCAAAGATACAAAAGAGAAGAACATTTTGGTGGAAAAATATTTTTACGCAAAATATCACTTATTAGCACAACTAAATGTCAAAGAAAAAGAGCCAGGTGAGTTGGAAGTCAAACTACATGAACTTGATGATTTAGTTGTTGGAAATAAACAGTGTGACTTTGATAATATCTGTAACGCAATTGTTGCCCTTGTTCGCAAGATTGAAAAAACAGAGTGGGTAAAAGTAAAACAAGAAGCAAAAGGTCAAATTACCTAGCAAAAAATATCTTGATAAAGTGAAGTAGGGTGGACGATATGCTCCCAAACTATGTTTGGTTTGCTAACACACTGCAAGCACGGATTCCTTAGCAAACCGCGCTTCGCGCGGGAACCTTGTTTAATCCTCGGTGCCGACCATATAACCAACACTTACGTTAAAGAATTTTGCGAGTGTTATTACTGCATCAATTTTTGCTTCACGCCTGTTTAATTCCCAAAGGCCAATAGCACCTGCTGATATTCCAGTTTGTTTTGCCAACTGGGCATGGCTTAGATTGCATTCGGTGCGCAGTTCCTTTAATCTCTCTGCAAACGTGGAGTACATCATAAATTTATAATGACAACAAATGTAGTTAAAGTCATTGACAACTGCAATTGTAGTTGATATTATTGACGTATGGACAAATTCACAAAACAAAAACTAGTTGAACATCGTGCAGAACTTGACGAGTTAAAAAAACTTGTGTTCAGGCTAAATGTTTTTCGGCAAGACCTACCATCTGGTGTTTTAATGACAGACTTGTACACAATGCTTGACGAGTTAAAATACCTCATGGGGTATCTTGATTGTATGCTTGAGTTTGATGTTAAACCGCTTTACAAATAAAGATGCTTGTGCTAGGTTTAAAACATGTCAATTGATAGTTATGGAGAAGAAATAAAGGCTGCGTGCGACACGTTTGAAAATGCCTTGGAACACGCGGTGAATTTTGTGCTTTCGCAATTTTCCGATATTCGCGCAGGTCGGGTAAGCCCGTCTTTGGTCGAGGGTATCACGGTCGAGTACTATGGTACGCCGACGCGTTTGAAAGATATCGCAACAATTACAAACGAGGATTCACGAACCCTTATAATAAACCCCTGGGATGTGTCTATTAGGCCCGAGGTCGGACGCGTGTTGATGGCTGCAAACGTTGGTGCGAACCCAATCGATAACGGTCAGAATATTAGGATGACGTTTCCTGCGCTTACCGAGGACAGAAGGAAAGAGTTGTGCAAACAAGTCCGCCAAATTGCCGAGGATGGTAGGGTGACTATGCGAAACGCGCGCCGTGATGTTATGCAAAAAACACAAAAAATTGCAAAAGAAACAAAGTTGTCCGAGGACGAGCAAAAAGGTCTTGAAACCGACATCCAAAAAATATTAAACGATTACATCGCGAACTTGGACAGTTTTTTAACAAAGAAAGAAACCGAAATTATGGCGGTTTGATACAGATACTTATGAAAAAAATTGATAAAAAAAAAGATATAGGTAATTTAAAACATATCGCCTTTATCATGGACGGAAATGGACGCTGGGCGAAAAAACGTGGTTTGCCAAGAAACGTGGGTCACAAGTTCGGCTATGAAAAAATGAAAGTGGTTTTAAAACGTTGCTGTGAACTAGGCGTTCCCGTGGTGTCGGTGTATGCGTTTAGCACCGAAAACTGGAACCGCTCGAAAGAAGAAGTCGACGCAATTTTTGGTATCGTGCGTGACAACCTTGTAGCGGACACCCCGTTGTTTCAGGAATGGAATGTGAAAATTTCCACTATGGGGGATACATCAAAGTTCCCCAAAGATTTACAAGACGCGTTGTCTGATATTAAAAAAAGTACCGAGTCAAACACAGGTACAATTTTGAACCTGTGTATAAACTATGGCGGGCGCGCAGATGTTTGTTATGCAGTAAACCAAGTCCTTGCAAAAAAACTCGCCAAAGTCACCGAGGAGGAACTTGGCAAACACCTGTACGGGGCGAACCTCCCAGACCCAGATTTGATTGTGAGGACCAGCGGGGAACAACGCATGAGTAACTTCTTGATTTGGCAAGGCGCGTATGCCGAGTTGTTGTTTCTAAAACAAAATTGGCCATCGATGAGCCCGAAACTTGTTGACTCTTGCATAACCAAATTCAAAAAGCGCAACCGAAGGTTTGGGCGTGTCAAATAAAGTCTTATTTTGTCGAATTTCGTCGATTGTGGCGGTCGCATATTGATTCTTTGATTTTGTGGTGCTATTAATTAGGCACGAACGAAAGAGGGGGATTCATGAATTCGGAGGAACAAAAACTTAAAAAAGAGCAGGCGAAGAAACTGCTTGGTATCTTGCCACATATTGACGCGTATTGTGATGCTTTGTCTGGTGCGTGCGAAAAAATTGCGTTGAACAGTTACCGCCTATACGACCGCGACACCTACGATTTGATGCAACGTATAATCGACAAAGTATATCTTTCGCAACAACTATGCGAAATCAAAGTGTGTGCTATGGAGCAACTTGGGAAACTTGGGGTGAGTTCGGCGGCGGTCAAAATGTTTTTCGTCGAACACGCAAGTTATCAGGATATCGAGGAACAAGAAGGTATTTCCGAACGAACGCTTTGCAGGCGCCTTGACCAGGGTATCACGAGTTTTGCGGATAGGATGCACAGGGTTGGGGTGACGAGGGCGGTGTTTGACAACCATGCACTGCACTTTGAGCACATGCAGGATATGTATAGGCGATAAGGCGCGGGAACCTTTTTTAGTCCTCTATACCCAACAGGTAACCTGCTGTACATCCAAAAAATTTTGCAAGCATTTTTATTGAGTCAATATTTGGTTGATTCACACCGCGTTCCCAAGCGCTTATCATCATTGGGTGTACGCCAAGTGCCTTTGCAAGTTTCACTTGGGATAACCCTTTTTCTTGTCGCAGTTCAAATAGCCTGTCTTTGAATTCGAGTTCCATAATAATTATCATTATAATGGAGTTCGCTTATTAAATTGTTGACATAAGGGAACTTCCTTAGTATAATTTGGTTATGGAAAAAATTTCAAAACAAAAACTAGTTGAACATCGCGCAGAACTTGATGAGTTAAAAAAACTTGTGTTTAGGCTAAATGTTTTTCGGCAAGACCTACCATCTGGTGTTTTTATGACTGACCTGTACACAATGCTTGACGAGTTAAAATATCTCATGGGGTATCTTGATTGTATGCTTGAGTTTGATGTTAAATTTTTGCCATTGGGTTGACAAGTATTACTTAACATGATATCATATATACATGTCGTTTATAACAGCGTTGGAGGTGCAAAAAAAAGATAACGAACGCATTAACGTGTTTGTTGATGGGCAGTTTTTGTGCGGACTTACCATAGATAGTGTTGTTAAAAACGGTTTGACAGTCGGAATGGAAGTTGACGATGTGTTCCTTGCCAGTTTAATCGGGCAGGGCGGCGAAAACGATATGTATAATAAAGCCCTTGTTTATATCGTCAGGATGCCACGCACCGAGATTGAAATTAGACGCTTTTTGTCCCGAAAAAAAGATTGCAGCCCCGAGATGATTGACCGAATTGTTGACCGATTAAAGACTACGGATTATATCAATGATGAGGCCTATGCCCGCATGTTTGTCGGTGCCAAACACGTCAAGGTTTCAAGTAGGGCTATTAAACAAAAGTTAAAGAGCCGCGGTATTAAAAGCGATATTGTTGAAACCGCGACTTCGGAAATTGGAGACCAGTCGGACCTTGCAAGGAGTGTTGCCGAAAAGTATATGCGCTTTCGCGAGTACGATGAAAAAAACATCCAACGCTTGTTCCGATATATGGTTTCTAAGGGATTCGAGTTTGACCTAACCGCCGAAATTGTGTCGGAGTACAAAAAAAAAAGTGAAACCGACACAAAACTAAAAGACCAGTATAACGAATGCCGTGGTGAATATCACAGAGCAGTTGAGAATCTTAAGCAAGCGAAGTTAGAGGCCAGGGAATCCAAGATACGATACAAGGAACTTTGTAAAAAAATTGTAAAGGAGTATGACGCATAATGGGAATTGGAATTGACATCATTGAAACAAGCCGTTTTGTCGGAATGGACAAAGAGAAAATGGCAAGAATGTTTTCTTCGCGCGAGATGGACTATATCGCTAGGAAAAACTATGCTCCTGAAACGCTGGCAGGTTTGTTTTCCGCAAAGGAGGCTTTTTTCAAGGCAATTGGAACGGGGATAAGCCAAAACACCATTATGGATGTCGAGGTTTTGCACCAATCTTCTGGTGCGCCGTATTATAATATTGGTTCCAAGGTTAGGGACGAGCACAAATATTTGTCGACCTCCAAAATTCAGTTGAGCATCTCAAATACAAAGGAGTTGTCGGTTTCTGTGTGTATTGTTATTCCGACAAGCATTGTGAATTTTTAATCCTCGGTGCCGACCATATAACCAACACTCACGTTGAAAAATTTTGCGAGCACAACAAGATTGTCGCTTGTGATGTCCGTTTTCCCAGTTTCCCAATAATTCAACGCGGTTTTGCCAAGTCCAGTGGCTTCGGCGAGTCGCACAAAGGATAAACCTTTTTCTTCTCGCAGTTCTTTTAATCTTTCGGCGAACATTCTCATGTGTAAATTATGCCCATTATATTGGGCGAAAGTATTGACATCCAGAAAACTGGATAGTAGTATGGTGTATGGACAAATTCACAAAACAAAAACTAGTTGAACATCGTGCAGAACTTGACGAGTTAAAAAAACTTGTGTTCAGGCTAAATGTTTTTCGGCAAGACCTACCATCTGGTGTTTTAATGACAGACCTTTACACAATGCTTGACGAGATAAAATATCTAATGGGGTATCTTGATTGTATGCTGGAGTTTGATGCTACTTTTTCTTTTTGCGCCCACGCTTGAACTCGGATGATATTTCCGCAATCTTTTTTTCGATTTCGCGGTATTGTTTTGATTTACCAATGCGAACGCGTTTTGGTTTATCGTCGCCGTCGATGATTTTTTGCAGGTACTTATCGATTTTTTTGACAGGCTGTATATATAGAAACGTGGTCAAGAGCAAAAACCCAAACCACAGCGCAAACAACCCGATTTGTGCCAACGCAATCATAAGCGCAAATCCACCTGTACCACCGCCAGCACCTGCTTCTGCGCCCATGGCTATTGCGGCCTCGGGTACAAGGACGGGGATGATTTGGCTTGTGCCCAAAAACACGGCACTGGAAATACAGGTTACCAGGAACAATCCGCCTGTGATGCTCCGCGTGCGGATAAACCGAATAAAGACAATCATCCCGAACAAAATTGAAAGGGCAGTAGCAACGCCCGCGATTACAAAGTTCATGGTTTCGTCGGTGCTTTCAAACCTATTTAGGTAAACCATAAAGACGGCCAAAATTGCCAAGAAAACAAACAGCCACCCATACACGCGTGTTGAAAAACGTGTCTTGGGCTTGCGAGGGTCTTTGCCTTTAAAATCGCGCTCTTTTGCCATGTGGTTATTCTTTGCAAAGTTTGACAACTTTAACACGATGTGCAATAATTTGGGCATGGCAAATTTTGACGAACAGTACATCGCACTTTGCGAGAAAATTATTTCAGAAGGTCACACCATTGGTTCCGAGCGCACAGGTGTTGGCACGCGGAAACTTTTTGGTCAGACCCTAAGGTTTGATTTAAGTAAAGAATTCCCAATCCTAACCAGCAAATTTGTGGGGTGGAAGTCGGCGATTTTGGAAATGCTTTGGATTTATCAAGAGCAATCAAACGACGTTCGTTGGTTAAAAGACCGTGGGATTAAAATCTGGGACGGTTGGGCGGCCGATGAAAATGGTGTTTATAAACAGGTCGGCGGAAAAGCAGGCATGGCGGATTTATCCAAGGGTGCCAAAAAACAAGACGGCGGGCGCGAGTTAAAACTTGGGTCTGAGTACGCGCATACAATCGGTACCGCCTACGGTTGGATTGTCAAACAATATGGGTTGACCGACAGGTTGTTAAACGTCCTTAAAACGAACCCGCAAGACCGCCGCATGATTATGAGTCTTTGGCAAGAAGAATACCTTGCAACCGCGTGTTTGCCTTCTTGTGCTTGGAATACACAATGGTGCGTTACAGGAAAAAAACTTAACGTAACCCTTAATATTCGGAGTTCCGATGTCGCGCTTGGACTCCCATATAACGTGACCCAGTACGCGACCCTTGCACATCTCTTGGCGCAAAGCACAGGCCACGAGGTCGGTGAGATGTTGGTTGTTTTGAACGATGCACATTTGTACTCGAACCAAATCGAGGGCATCAAAGAACAAATCCGTGTGTACCGCGAAAAAGGTTGCCCGCCTCCGCCAAAGTTTTGGATTAACCCAAAAATCAAGGACTTTTACAAATTTGATAATACAAAGGAACTGAAAGATATTAAAATTATGGATTACGAATACAATATGAAAATTTCGTTCCCTGTGAGTGTGTAACCATGGTTCATAAAAATCTTTCAATGATAGCGGCAGTTGGCAAAAACCACGAACTTGGGTTGTGTGGCGACCTTGTTTGGCGAATTAATGAAGATTTACAATTTTTTCGTAAAACAACACTTGGGCATTACATCGTTATGGGGCGTAGAACCTATGACAGTTTGCCCCCGACGCTTAAGGACCGTCGCTATTTGGTTATTGCAAGTGAAAATGACTTTGTTCCTCGCACCGATGACGTGGTTGTTTTTAAAACACTTGATGCTTTTTTGTCATTTGCAAAAACGGTGGCGGAAGAAATCTTTGTTATAGGCGGGGGGATGATTTATACCGCGCTTTTACCATATTCGAACAAGATGATTCTCACCGAAATTAACGATACCAATGACAGAGCGGATGTGTTCTTTCCAAAGTTCGACAAGTCCCAATGGGTTTCCGAAAAGATACTTGATACACAATCCGACGACGGCATAAAGTACTCTCGTAAAATTTATACCCGCCGTTAAAACACTATTTACATCGTTTTCGATAGGTGTTACATTAATTACATGGGAAACGCGGACAATTTTGGAAAAGAACACATTAATTTTTACATGGCGACGCTGAAGGACAAGACGGCTGCTTATGGCAAGGTGAACAATAACATTTTTCATGGGTTTACGGTAGAGGGTGTGGACGATTTCGAGCAGATTTTTATCTCAACAGAATCGGATTTACTTATGTCGATTACTCAACTTCAAAGGCTTGACCATATCAACCACGCGAGGGCATATGTGAAATCTTGCGAAAGACTTCAGGCGAATAAAGAAAAATCAAAACTTTCACAACTCAAGATTGATGCAAAAAATAGAAATTTTGATATAGACGAAGAAACTGGTGACCCGCTTTTTATTTAAACCAAAATTACAAAAAACAATATTGCAAAGAAATGAATTATCGAACCCATTAAAACAAACAAGTGCCAAATGCTGTGGATATATTTTTTCTTTGACCCAAAAGCATAAAACAGCGCGCCAATCGTGTATGCGAGTCCTCCCATAAGCAACAATACCAACCCAGCAACGGGAACGGTTTGCATAAACGGGTAGATTGCAACGACGGCACTCCAACCAATTGCCATGTACAATATTTGGCTTAATATCGCAATTACACGGTTGTGCATATTGATTGCGTTAAAAATAATTCCGAAGATTGCCAAAAACCAAACTACTCCAAACAACGACCAGCCCCAAGCACCGACTTCGCGAAGTGGTCCCAACACAAACGGGGTATAGGATGCGGCTATGAACAAAAATATTGTGCAATGGTCAAGCACGCGGAAGCAGCGTTTGGCTTTGTTTGGGCGCAAAAAATGGTAGATTGCACTTGCGACATATAACAGAATCATCGCTACGCCATAGATTGCGACGGCGGTGATAACGAACGCGTCACTGTGCAAAGCGGCGAATGCGACACCGACGGTTAAACAGACAACCGCAAAGGCCGCGCCCACTATGTGTGAAACCGCGTTAAATATTTCTTCGCCTTTTGTGAATAAGGCCTTATTTATGTTTGCTGTTTGTTTCATAAATACTATATAATATCACATTATGAAAAAAATGCAAAGATGGACAACAAAAAACATCCCCGACCAATCGGGAAAGACAATAATCGTCACAGGGGCGAACGCGGGTATCGGCTTTGAAACAACTTTGGCGTTAAGCGAAAAAGGGGCGCACGTAGTAATGGCGGTGCGGAGCCTTGAACGCGGTCAAAAGGCAATGGACAAAATCAAGGCGAAGTTTCCAGATGCCAAGTTGTCGTTGGTACACCTTGATTTGGCGTCACTTGAATCAGTTAAAACGGCGGTTACGGAAATCAAAAAGAATTACAAAACAATAGATGTTCTTATAAACAATGCGGGCTCTATGACCAGTCGGGGTAAGACCAAAGACGGGTTTGAACTCCTGATTGGGGTGAACCATTTGGGTGGTTTTGCGTTTACGCTTTTGTTGATGGACACCATTTTGGCAACACAAAATTCACGGATTGTTAATGTGAGCAGTATCACACATCTAACCGCCAAACCAAAGTTTCTTGACAAAGATTTTCGTGAAACAAACATTGGCTCTATGACCGCGTACAAACGTAGCAAGTTGGCAAACCTTTTGTTTACATATGAATTGCAAAGACGCCTTTCCAAAATGAACACAACTACGATGTCGGTAAGCGCACACCCTGGGATTACGTATTCCGAAATTATCCGTGACTTGCCGTTTTTCGTGCGTTGGTTGGCTAGGTTGTATATGACAAAGACAAACATCGGCGCATTGTCAATCTTGAGGGCAGCGGTTGACCCAGCGGTTTTGGGCGGACAATTTTATGGGCCTCACAAAAGAAGTCAACACCGCGGTTGGCCAACAGTTGTTGCCTCAAACGAGGATTCATACAATGCCCAATCACAGCAAAAACTTTGGGCACTGTCCGAGGAGCTCACAGGTGTGAGGTGGTCGCAATGACAGAAAATAAACCCAACAAAATCTTTTGCTATACGGGAACGGGGAATTGTTATGCTTCGTCAAAACAAATCGCTAAAGAACTAAACATGGAGGTCATACACATCACGCACGAACTTGTGGAATCAAAACCGCATGTCGAGGGCGAGGTCTGTATCATTGTTTTTCCTGTGTATGCTTTTGGGGTTCCAAAGTTGGTCAAACACTTTATCCGAGCAACCACTTTCAAGGTCGAACACATGGTTGTTTTGGACACGCAAGGGTCTTGGCACGGCGGGGCATTGGCGGAGGCTATAAGATTACTACGCCGTCGTAAACAACGTGTTGCCTACACGAAAGGAATACGCGCGGTAGAGAACTTTGTGCACATGTTTAAACTTCCAAAAGAGGAACAAATTGTTTTAATTACCCAAAAGCAACAGGAACTTACAAACGGTGTGATTTCGGATATCAAAAACCGAAAAAGAAACCGCCGTCTACTGTTTCGCCCAGGGTCGGATGTTATCAGTTTTGTCTTTCGACGTGTGACGGGGATGTTTGCGCGTCGCTATAAATTCACAGATGACTGTAACGGATGCGGGATTTGCTTTAAGGTCTGTCCTCCGCGCGCCATTGAGATGACCGAGGGTATGCCAGCGATTTTGCCAAAGCGGTGCGACCATTGTCAGGCTTGTATGCAATTGTGCCCCCAAAAAGCAATCAAATACGGGCGCGTCAAACCCAATGGGCGGAGATACAAACACGCGGATGTGCCGTTGGCGGAACTTATAAAGCGCGAAAATTAACAAAAATGTTGACACTTTAAGTCGATATAGTGTATATCGATATAAGGAGGTGCGACAAGATGGTAGACAGTTTAAGCACATTAATGGCTAAGGTAAAAGAAATTCGCAAGGCTCAAAAAGTTTTTGCGACATTCACACAAGAACAGGTGGACGAGATTTTTCGGGCGGCGGCACTGGCGGCAAATGCACAGAGGATACCCCTCGCAAAGGCTGCGGTTGCGGAAACAGGAATGGGGATTGTAGAGGACAAGGTCATTAAAAACCACTTTGCATCCGAGATGATTTACAACAAATACAAAAATGTTAAAACGTGCGGTCTAATAGAGGAGGACACATCTTTTGGTATCAGAAAAATTGCCGAGCCAGTAGGCTTGGTGTCTGCGATTATCCCTACGACAAACCCGACATCGACCGCGATTTTTAAAACACTGTTGGCACTTAAAACACGGAACGGGATTATTTTATCTCCGCACCCAAGGGCTAAGGGCTGTACCGTTGCGGCGGCAAAAGTTGTTTTGGACGCGGCGGTTGCTGCGGGGGCTCCTAAAGGCATCATCGGTTGGATAGATATTCCGTCTTTGGAACTCACAAACGAGGTCATGAAAGCATCGGACCTTATCTTGGCGACTGGGGGACCTGGTTTGGTTAAATCTGCGTATTCGTCGGGCAAACCCGCTATCGGTGTGGGCGCAGGTAACGTTCCCGCCGTCATCCACAAAACCGCAGACATTAAAACCGCGGTCAGTTCTATCATTGTTTCAAAAACATTTGATAATGGGGTAGTTTGTGCTTCTGAACAAGCCATCATCATTGACGAGGCAATCTACGCCGAGGTCAAAAAAGAGTTTACTTATCAAGGTTGTTATTTTTTGACCCCAGACGAAACCGAAAAAGTCCGAAAAACCATTGTCGTAAACGGCGGCTTGAACGCAAAAATTGTTGGTCAATCGGCGGAAACAATTGCGGGCTTGGCAGGTATCTCGGTTCCTAAAGACACAAAAATTTTGATTGGTGAGGTCGAATCCGTCGAGTTCACCGAAGAATTTGCGCATGAAAAGTTGTCACCAGTTTTGGCTTTTTACAAATACAAAAAATTCGACGAAGCGGTAAAAAAAGCACACGCCCTCATCGTCGCAGGCGGATATGGACATACGGCATCGCTTCACATTAATGTTAATGAAAAAAAAGATATGGATAAATTTGAATCCGAGATGAAAACCTGCCGTATCCTTATAAACACCCCGTCGTCGCACGGCGGTATCGGTGACTTATATAACTTTAGTTTAAATCCGTCTTTGACCCTTGGTTGCGGTTCATGGGGCGGGAACTCGGTGTCTGAAAACGTTGGAGTCAAACACCTTATAAATATTAAAACAGTAGCAGAAAGGAGAGAAAATATGTTGTGGTTTAGAACACCTGAAAAGGTCTATTTCAAAAGAGGATGCCTAAAAGTCGCACTCGATGAGTTGAAACAAGTCTATGGAAAGAAAAAAGTCTTTATCGTCACGGACGAGTTTTTGTACAAAAACAACTATACAAAACCCGTCACCGACAAGTTGGACGAAATGGGAATTCGTCACCATACGTTCTTTAACGTAAAGCCCGACCCAACACTATCGACCGCGCACGAGGGTGCGAAAATCATGAGGGAGTTCGAACCCGATTGTATCATTGCACTTGGCGGAGGCTCGCCAATCGACGCCGCAAAAATCATGTGGGTTTTGTATGAACACCCAAAAGCCGACTTCCTTGACCTTGCTATGCGATTCATGGATATCAGAAAACGTGTTTGTGGCTTTCCAAAAATGGGTGGCAAAGCAAACTTTATCGCAATCCCAACCACCGCAGGTACGGGTTCCGAAGTCACACCTTTCGCGGTTATCACGGACGACAAAACAGGTATTAAATACCCACTTGCCGACTATGAAATTTTGCCTAACATGGCTATTGTTGACATTGACCTTATGATGGATATGCCAAAAGGTCTTACCGCCGCATCTGGTATCGACGCACTGGTTCACTCTTTGGAAGCCTATGCCTCTATGTTGGCATCGGATTACACGGACGGCATGGCACTGACCGCAATCAAAAATGTGTTCAAGTACCTCCCAATCGCATACGCCGATGGCAAGAACGCCGAAGCGCGTGAAAAAATGGCAGACGCCGCAACAATAGCAGGTATGTCGTTCGCAAATGCTTTCCTTGGAATATGCCATTCGATGGCGCACAAACTAGGGGCTTTCTTTGACCTCCCGCATGGTGTGGCAAACGCGCTCTTAATAAAAGAAGTCATTAAATACAACGCCACCGACAACCCAAAAAAAATGGGTGCGTTCTCGCAATACACACATCCGTTTGCAAAAGCCCGATATGAAGAAATTGCGTCTTATATCGGTGTTAAAGGGGTAGACGGTTTGCTTGGAAAAATCGACGAATTGAAGGCCGCTATTGGAATTAAAAAGACAATCAAAGAATACGGTGTTTCAGAAAAAGATTTCCTAGAAAAAATGGACAAAATGGTAGAGCAAGCCTTCGACGACCAATGTACAGGCGCAAATCCACGCTACCCGCTTATGGCCGAGATGAAACAAATGTACCTCAACGCTTTTTACGGGAAGTAAACCATGTTGCTTTATAATCGGTTGTTAAGTTATCTGAGATTTATGAAACAACTTTCCAATGAAACAGAAACGATTTCCTCAACTACGATTGCGTCGGCGCTTGGTGTGCACGAGGTTCAGGTTAGGAAAGACCTTGCTATGGTCAGTGACGGGGGCAAGCCCAAAATTGGTTACGTGACCAAGGATTTAATCGTTGATATTGAACGGTTTTTGGGGCACGGAAAGTCAACCAAGGCCGTTCTTGTAGGGGTCGGGAATTTGGGCAAGTCGTTTCTTAAATACGAGAATTTTAAAAACTATGGGCTTGAAATTGTGGGCGCGTTTGACCGAGAACCGACCCTTGTTGGCACCCAAGTCGGTGGTATTAAGGTCTTTGGTATTGACGATATCGCCAATTTTTGCAAGCATCAAAATGTTCAGGTCGGGATTATCACCGTGCCAGCGGTTTGTGCGCAGAGCGTTTGTGACAAACTTGTGAGTGCGGGAATTCGCGCGCTCTGGAACTTTACGCCGACGAACCTTAGGGTGCCACAAACTGTCATAATCAAAAACGAGGATATGGCCGCGTCGCTTGCGATGCTCACAAGACAGTTGTAGGAATTGTTGGCAGATTTTTCTTGTAATTAAAAAGTTTGTATGATATACTTTGTACATTCCAATAATAGACAAAGGAGAAAATTATGGAAGCAAAAACATATCTTAAAGAAGCCGACTTTCCGATGCCTGCAAAAACACACAAGCCCACGGATGCAGGGTACTTGTGCGAGATTGAACTTGAGAGTTACATGAAGTCTATCGAGGTTCTTAGGCCGTGGGAAACTTTGGAAGTCAACAAGGAAACGGTTGGGGTACCAGCGTTGGTTATCAAAGTCGACAAAGCAAAATTGCCTAAAGGCGAAACGGATAGAACCGATATTTTCTTTAACGTCATTCAATACAAATTCAGTTGCGATATCAAAAACGGTAAACTTGGTAAAAAGAGTTTGGCGAATTTTAAAACCTACGTGAAGGGTATCTATTCATACAGTTATCCTGCGTTTGTTTTGGAAAAACTTAAAAAAGCCAATAAAGAAATGGCAAAAAAATATGCCGAAGAATTTAAGGCGGAACTTGAAAAGTTGTACACCAAAAAAATCAACAGCGAAAAAACCCAGTTGGAAAAACTTAAAGCCGAAATTGACGGAACGGTTGCGGAATCAAAATCTGCGCTTGCAAAAATCAAGGCTTAATTAAGGGGTTTCCCCAGAATTTTTGACACGGATTGTTCGGTGAAAGCCCCATTTTTTTGGAGCAAAATCCAACGCATATCCGAGATTTTTATAATGCCTTTATGCGGTATCTCAAGGGCGAACTCGTTTGTTTTCGCAAAAATTGTGCACTCGAAATTCGGGTTGTATGTAATTTCGTCTACGCGGTATTTGATTTCACCAGTTTGATTTATGGTAACGAAACCGCTTGCCATAGATTTCAAGAGTTCAAAAGTATTACACGACCCAATTTGTACGTGCCCGTGTTCTTTGACGTTCGTCCTTTGGTTAAGGTCGATGTACTCGATTTGGATTTTGCCTTGCTTGACAAGGTCGCCAACCGAGGTTTTCCCTGGCAAACATTTTTCGGCGAAAACAAAGTTTGATACGGAAAGCAAGTCACAATCTTTTAAAAACAAAACACGGACAGGGGACTTGTTTTTAACGAACAAAACCATATTGGAATACGATTTTAAAACCTCGCCATGCAAAAGTTTCCATTCGATATTACAGTTTGAGATAACTTGGATTTTGTCAAACAGTTGTCGTTTCTTTGCCGTGAACTCGTCATAGATTGCGGGCAAAAAAATCTCAGCTGCGCTGACGCCCATGCGCCAAATATCAATGGTGATCACAGTTTTCATAAGTCAACGTAGCATTTTTTGAAAACTTTGACAAATCATTTGTATGTGGCAAAATTTATGTGACATACTAGAGGCATGAAAGCAATCATCATTGCGGGAATTTGTTTGTTAATTTTTTTTGGTGCATTGTTTGGCGGGCTTTGGGCGGCAGGTGTTTTTGAAAGGGGCCCAACCTATGTAGATGCAATGGCTCCGAATATTACAACCCAACCAACCGCACAAACCGTGGACGTTGGGGCGGTTGTAACCCTCTCGGTCACGGCAACTTCACCCGACGGTGGGAGCCTCAGTTTTCAATGGTTCAGAAATTCCTTCAACGATACGGTAGGTGCAACAAAGATACAAGATGCAACCAATGCGACCCTTAACCCAAACACGCAAACAGCAGGGACTGTGTTCTTTTTTGTGGTTGTAACAAACACGAACACGACCGTAAACGGTGCGCAAACCGCATACGCCACAAGTAATGTTGTACCCGTATCCGTCCAGCAAGTTGTAAACATCACAATCGAGGGCGGAACCGTTCGACTTTTGGTTGCAAACGATGATACCGCGGTTGAATCAGGAGAGTTCCGCTCTGGGCAAATTGTCGTCATCACACCTGTTGATTTGGTAAACTTTTTGTACTTCACAAACAACGCTAATAATACCGTCTTTGCATGGAGGCACCAATTGATTGAACAAAATGGGGTAGCCCGAACCTTTACCCACATGGTGACAGGCGATTTGAACCTAAGGGCGGTGGGGCACGAGAATGTAATAGGTCTTGGTGTCGTAGGTCAACCAACGTTGCAACCTAACGACAGAATACAACAATTTAACCAAGCCCCGATTGCCCTAAATAACCACGGCGGTTTAATGCACAGCGTGCGTATGGGTTTTTTGACCGACCCAAACCATACTGGTAACCTAAGCGCAGGCGTTATGTCAATGGGTACTTGGGTTGGGCCTGGGCATGGAGAGTGGTCAGAGTCTGGTCTTGGCGGTGTAATAGCCCCTACGTTTAGTGGCCAAACCGTCGAGTTCGAACTATTGGGTGGGTCCGAGCGATATGTTTTGTACTTGATAGTTTTTGTTCCCGAACTTAATACAAATATGGCGTTTATCACAAATCCAAATAACCACGCCGAAGCAACTGGCCCAATTGGACCTGGCTGGACTATTCCGCGACCGCCCGTGCTTGCACCTGGAGTCATGGTCACATATACGTTCACAAATGCAAATGGGCAAACGTTTATTTTGAACTCGCGCGCTAACTAATTTGCGATAAGCCTTGCAAAAATCTTTTCCTCATAGTACAATCAAGCATGCCAAATATGTTATACATAGTTCTGCCGTTGTTTGCCCTAAGTTTTTTATTCACCCTGTTTAGGTTTTACAGGATGAGGTCGGAAACACGCCGTATGATAGACCGACACCCTATGGCGCGAAACGCGGTTTTCGTCATCCGCAATCGTGTTTGGTTTACGGACGGGCATACGATAACCTCGCGCGCACCTGTGGGGGCGTTTATATTGACCCACGATGTGTTGTTGTTCTATGTCGCCCCAAGCCCAAACGCACACCGTATGTCCATGGGCTCGAATTCGGGTATAAGCAAAAATATCAACCTCACTGACATCAAGTCCGTTGAAATAATGCCACAAGGGTCTGGCTCGGCGTACGACGACATTACAATTGTTATGCAAGATGATTCTCGCGGTATTTTCAGTATCGGCGACCGCATAAACAAAAACACAGGCAAACGACCTAGGGCGGAATTAATCGAACACATCCGACGCATAGCCCCTCGCATCATAGTCACAGGGGAAGAACGAAGGTTCTAAACCTCATTTACCACAATCGCATTCAAGTTCCTTTATCTTGTCTTTAAGCACCGTCATTTCTTCACGAATAGCATCTATGCCGTCCGTGTTTCTGTTGATTGCACGTTTTTTCTTTAGGGACAAAGTCAAATGCGTCGCGATTGATGCGACTTCTAATACAATAAGTATCACCATTAATGAAATAGACAAATAAGCCATAGCACGTATTGTATAACAACCCTAAAATCTTGACAAGTATTTTTTTGTGTTATCGCAATTAAAATTCTGGTTCTTCAACATTAAGCGCAGACATCTTTTGAAAATTCACTTCTACAAGTTCTTGCATATATTGTTGTGTCTGTTCGATTTTTTCTTTGTTAGCGTACGGCTTAGCAGTATAAGTGATTCCTATGGGCAGATTAAAATCAAAATAGTTTCTCGCAAAATCGCTTGCCTTATCGGAGGATAGTCCCAATTCGGTTAAGTACCCAATTCGCTCGGTAACGGACATGTCGCGGAGGGTGCAAGCAAGTTTGTTGTGAATCCCACCGAACATAAATTGGTCTTTAGGGCTGTAGAGCATACGTTCTTCTTGGTCCGCGCTCGCGTTGCCCAGTCTTTTGGAACCATAAATATCACGGTCATCCCCGTTGGAGATGGTAAACCTATATTTATCAATGTTTTGGAAATATTTCGAGCCAAAAACATAATCACCATGTACGTAACTTTTATCCGTACATTCGTCAAGTATTTTATTGCTTGCGGCGCCCATTGACTGATTTTCACTGTGGAATAAATTAATTTTTTCCATATCGTCGAGTCCTTTTGCTCGGCCCGAAAAAGTCACATTGTTTAAAATCTGTTGTTTTGCCAAACCGACCAACTCATACGCCCGATACGCCATTTGCCCAGCGCATTCACGACCTTTTTCATCTTTTGTAAAAGGCTTCTCGGCATCCTCCAAAAATCTATACAAGTTATCCAAACTCAATTTTGCCGCAAGCACATTATATTTTGCCAAAACCTCTGTTCTTTTCGCGCGGTTTTGTATCCCTTCATAATGATTTGCCATAATTCCTTTAAACTCTGTGGTTTCTTTTCTTTCTTCGCGAAACTTCTCGTCGAACAAAGCCCTAACACTGTCAACTACTTGTCTTAATTTTATATTTCCCATTGTACGAACTATACCACAAATTGCGGCAAAAGTCAATAGGAAAAACCAAATATATAGGTGTGCAAATACCAATAGTACATACGCACCAATATGTCAAGAAGTTTTGCTGATAAAATATTAGTGTAAAAACACTACTAAGGAGTAAAACGAATGACATTGACCCAAGCAGTAAAGCAGAGGCTTAAAGAAATATTAGAAAATCGAGATATGTCGTTATATAAACTTGAGCGACTTGGTTTTATTTCACCAAATACGGCACGCGCTTTGATGAGTGAACGCAACGCAAGTGTTAATCTTAAAACAGTAATGCAAATTATCCGTGCATTAGAAATGCGCGCAAGCGAATTTTTCGACAGCCCATTGTTTGACAGCCATGACTTAAACATTGATTAAATTTTCATTGTAGTCAAAGTGGTGGAGCATCGGTGTTAAAGTTTGAACCGCTTTTCCATAATGAATTGCCCATCGCCATAATTCAGTTTGCCATTTTTATGTTCATATCCAAGTTTTTTGTAAAAAGGAATTCCAGGTAATGAAGATGGGAGTTCTATTCTGTTTGCCCGTTTCCCAAATTTATCATTTTCCAGTGTTTCCATAATTACCTTGCCAAGCCCTTTTCCTTGGTGCAGTGGCGATACAAAAATCGCGAAAATAGCGCTTTCAGTTTTATTCATTGGTTTTATCCCACCACACCCTATTATTTCTTTATCATTTAGAACGACATAAAAACTTGATTCGGAAATTTTAGAATCAAGTTTTTCAAGAGTTAAATCATTCTTTATGACGTAATCAATCGACCGTTGTGGGTAGTAATCTTTCCACGCAGAGGCACACGTCGCGATTGCCAATTTCTGCACTTGCGAAATTTCATCTTTTTTGATAAGTCGTATTGTCATATCGGATTATGACATTTCCTTAAAAAACACGCAAGACCTTTGATGCAAATGTAGAAACTTTCTTCTTGGCAATTTCTTTGCCACTGATGGTGGATGGTTCGGGACTCGAACCCGCGACCTACCCGTTACAAGGATGAAATCCGCCCAACGGGAGGTCGAATAACAAAAGGTTTAATTTTGATGGTGGATGGTTCGGGACTCGAACCCGCGACCTACCCGTTATGAGCGGGGTGCTCTAACCAACTGAGCTATCCATCCGAGCGAAGCGAGGATGACCAACGTTCTGCGAAGCAGGTTGTTATCCATCCGAGCGAAGCGAGGAGGGACAAGACGAGCAACGCAAGACTTATCCATCCGTGTTTTTCATCATACCAAACTTCCGCTCAAAACACAAGTATTAAATTTATGTATTGACAAGTCCATCCAAATTGTCTATCATATAAGTATGTTGAGGGTTGGTTGAAGCATGGCTTTTGGAAATCTGTCTGAACGGTTGAAACACATTTTCGCGAAACTTACGGGTAGCGGTAAGTTAACCGAGGTTGAAATAAATGCGGCGGCACGAGAGGTTAAGTTGGCACTTTTAGAGGCCGACGTAAACTTTTTGGTTGTCAAAAAATTCATAGCAAAAATTTCTGAAAAAGCATTGGGCGAGCGCGTAATGCAAAGCCTAACCCCAGGTCAACAGGTCATCAAAATTGTGCACGAGGAAATGACCGAGTTGTTGGGAACAACCAACGAAAAATTGGCAATATCTCCAATGCCGCCAAGTGTCTACCTAATGTGTGGCCTCCAAGGTGCTGGTAAAACAACCTTTTGCGGAAAATTCGCCCATATGCTTAAATCCCAAGGCAAGCGCGTATTGCTGGTTGCCTGCGACGTGTATCGTCCCGCCGCGGTTGACCAATTAAAGGTCGTCGCCAAAGGTGCAGGGTGCGAAGTCTATGACGAGGGCAAAGGCAACCCCGTAAAAATCGCAGCAAACGGTGTAAAGCACGCAACAAAAAACGGCTTTGACACGGTCATCATCGACACGGCTGGACGCTTGCACATTGATAACGAGTTAATGGTTGAACTCTCGAACATAAAAAAAGAAACCAAACCTATTGAAACCCTTTTGACCGTAGACGCAATGACGGGGCAAGACGCCGTCAACACCGCCAAAAAATTCGACGAAGAAATTGGGCTCACAGGTGTTTTGCTTACAAAACTCGATGGTGACGCGCGCGGTGGTGCGGCTTTGTCTATCAGAAGTGTCACTGGTAAGCCCATAAAATTTTGCGGTATTGGTGAAAAAATCGGCGATATCGAACCGTTTCACCCAGAGCGCATTGCTTCCCGAATCTTGGGCATGGGCGATGTTTTGACAATCATCGAAAAAGCCAAAGTCGCGGTTTCCGAACAAGAAGCCCTCGCCATGGAAAAAAAGATGCGGGGAAATTCCTTTACTTTGGAAGATTTTTTGCATCAATATGAAAACATCAAAAAAATGGGTAATCTCGACCAAATTATGGAAAGCATGGGCGGGGCTTTTGGTGGCAAAATGAAGTTCGACGGCAAGATTGACGAAAGGCAAATCCTTAAAAACAAAGCAATCATCCAAAGCATGACACCGTTTGAAAGGCGAAACCCAGACGAACTTAAAGCCAGTCGCAAACGCCGCATAGCCGCAGGTGCGGGTGCAACAATCCAAGAAGTAAACTCGCTACTTAAACAGTACGAGCAATCTAAACAGATGATGAGGCAACTTGCCTCTCCGTCAATGCGCAAAAAATTGGGGGCAGGTATGAGGTGATATCAGGGTAGGCGCATTTGTGCAGTGACAAAGTATTTTTTTCTGGAAGCAAGTTATGACTTATGCACCAGTGAAAGATAAATCAAATAAAGGAGGTAAAATGGCACTTAAAATCAGATTGACACGACTTGGCGACAAGGGAAATCCCTTTTATCGCGTCGTCGTCGCAGAATCACGCAGTCCGCGCGACGGCAAGTTTATCGAGATTCTTGGAACATTCGACCCAAAGGGCACCGATGATTCCGCTATCAAAATAGACCGCGAAGTCGCAATGTCTTGGATTGCGAAAGGCGCGTTGCCAACCGACACCGCGCACGCCGTATTGGTTAAGGCGAAGGTTCTTGAACCTAAAAAACAACCAAAAGTAAAAAAATCAGCACCAGCAAAGCCTGTTGCTAAGAAAAAAAAGGAGAAATAAAAAATGATTCAAGTAATCGAACACATCATCAAATCACTTGTAGAGGATGAAGCCAGCGTAAAACTTTCTGTTCAAGAAGACGGCGAAAACGTAAACGTAACCGTAATGGTTGCAGAGCGTGACATGGGTCGTGTAATCGGGAAAAGCGGAGCAACAGTAACTGCAATCCGCACAATCCTTAAAAACTGCAACAGCAAAGACGGCAAACGCTATTTCGTCCAAATCGGCGACAAACGCGAAGCACGTTAATTGTTTGTTTCAACCCAAAAAATCCGTCACAAAAATGGCGGATTTTTTATTTTAATGTGAAAAATCATTTGCTAAAAAATATGTAAATGTGGTATACTGCACAATATAGGGGCGCACTACTATAAAGGGCGCACTACTATAAAGGGCGCACTACTATAAAGGGCGCACTACTATAAAGGGCGCACGTATGAAAAAATTTTCTCTTGTTAAACTATTGGTATTCGCTATTGTGGCTTGTCTTTCACTTGGCATTGTGTTTGGGTCGCTTGCGATAACACACACTGTGCGCGCCACCGACGGCCCGACTTTTGTGACCGCACCATTGTTTAACCTCGACGGGTCAATAAACACGCAAACCGCGCAATTAATTTTGAATGCATCCGCGGACGGTGACCGTTCTACCTTATTTCGACTTTTCCCCGATGTCCACACAACGGGGGATAACGCCGCGCACGTGCTGTCACTGTCACGGCTTAATTTTCGATTTACGTGGACTGGTGGTGACCGTATTGCAATGTGGGCTGTGCAGGCGTATAGAAGTTCGATGTTTATGAGTCCAGAAACTTGGCCTGCATTAAGGCTACAATGGCCAAGAATAAATACTCATCGTTATTACTATTCACTTCTAAGGCAAAATCTTCTTTCGGATTTTACAAGTCTGCAGACTACAATGCCTAAAATCAATAATATCGTCCTTCCTAAAGGCGAAACAGCATATAATATCGCTTATGACAGAATTTGGTTGCCATCGGGAGGGAACAGGTATGGTGACAGAGGAAGTATCAATCCAGACATTGGTGAAATAGGTGGTTCTGCTACCGAAGCTGGGCTTTGGGGTTTTACGTCAAATAGTGAAAGATTAAGTGTAAGTCTAATCACTACCCGCTCGCATGGAGGTGTAGGGATTGATAATCTATGGGTAGTAGACTTGAATGGGGGTTTCCATTTTCGAGGTGGGGTTGCTAGTTTTTCTGACAATTTTATCCGTCCCGCCTTGTATCTGTCAGCATCCGCATTGCAATATGCAATAGATAATGCCCCCGATTGCACGCATTGCAACGACGAGGGATGTTTCGTGTGCAACCCACCCGATTGCACCCATTGTTACGACGTCGGTTGTAACATTTGCAGTCCGCAATTAACATGGGATACAAATATCACAGGGGCAACATTCCCAATAACCCCACCGACGTACGCAATTTACAACACAGTAATAGCCCGACCAAACCCAACGCGCCAATATCATAACTTCATGGGGTGGAGGGTATCAACCGTAGGCCACCCACAATATGGGCAGATATTCGATTTCACAACCCCGATAACAAGTACAATGCACTTGGTTGCCCAATGGGTTCCCGCAACAAACTCGGCGGACGCGCCACAATTAACTTGGAATCTTGGGGGAGGTACGCTCTTGCCAGCGCCGCCAACGCACGCAGTTTACGGCACAACGATTACGAGGCCCGAGCCTAACCGCTCATACCACGATTTTGCGGGTTGGCAAGTTTCTGGCACGGGTACTGCGCTAGACGGAACTATTTTTGATTTCACAACCCCAATATGGCGAACAATGACTTTGACCGCCCAGTGGGTTCAAGAGGGTTCACCCGTCCTCACATGGCAACTAAACGGCGGCTCGCACCCGAGCCTCCCAAACTACGCAACATACAACCAACAATTCGGAACGGTTCCAATTCCAACACGCCCGTATCACCAATTTGAAGGGTGGAGAATCCAAGGCACGGACAATCTATTAGATTCATCCACCGTAATCACGGAAAGTATGACTTTGGTGGCTATGTGGAATCTGACAGGTTTGCCGTCGGTAGAGTGGCGCCTTAACAACGGTTCATGGGCTGGAGATGCGCCCGCGAACCATGTTGCTTATAACACACAAATTACAGAACCAGCAAACCCAACCCGCCCGTATCACCAGTTCGCAGGTTGGAGGATATACGGCACAACAACGTATTTCAATTTCGCAAACAATGTTACCGCCAGCGTGATTTTGGTTGCGACCTGGACAACGACCTCGCCGCCACTTATTTCATGGAACCTCAATGGCGGAGAGTTTACAGGCGACCTTCCAACACACGCTTTGTACGGAACAACAATTGTTCCGCCAACCCCTACGCATCCGACTTTGGAGTTTGCAGGCTGGAGGGTGTATGCACCAGGTCACAGCGCCCACGACCAAATTTGGAACTTTAGCACACCGATAACCGCAGGGATGACACTTGTTGCACAATGGACCGAGCCTAGCGTCCAAGTACCTCCTCCGCCAGTTGTACGAACCGTGACTTTTATTGACCAAAGCGGCACACACGCAAATGTAGTTCGCGAAATTTTATTTCAAAACGCTTGGTTGGTCTTGCCACCGAATTGGGTAAGGGAAGGCTATACAGTTCGCTGGATGCACGGCGACACCCAGGTGAACCTCTCAACATTCACCGTTCCTGGTGATATCACAATCACCGCGCATTGGGACCCAATTGTTGCAGAGGCAACTCCGTCTTGGTTCGACCAAAACAGAAATGCATTGATAATCACTTTTGCGGTACTTGGAGTGTTAGGGATTGTTGGCTTGGTAATATTGATAGTATATATCAAGCGCAAAAAAGACCCAAGCTTAACCGACAGCGACAAAGAACTAATCAACATCGTAAAAAAAGCAGCAAAAACTTGACAAAACCAAAAAACCGCGTTACCATACACACATGGTTAAGACCTTTACTGTTGCGCTCCTCCTAGTCCTACGAACGGGTTGTTCGCGGGCGTTTTGACCTTGATATAAAGACATTAAAACATCAAACCTGCCGAACAATCCGAAATTTCAGGAGGCAGGTTTTTTTGTATTTTAAAAGGTCTTAATCAAAAATAAAAAGGAGAAAAATAAATGTATACAAAACGATATAAATTTTCAGAACCAAACGAACACGGCACAGTTTCGGTCATCGGAACCTGGTACGAAAAACCCGCGGTGTTCAGCAAACCCAACAAATGGGGCACGGTAGCACTGCTTAAAAAATCCGAACCCGTTGATTATATCCCCGAGGTCGATGAAAAACACGGAATAGAGTCATAAAAAGTTGACAAATTTTTGTGGGGGGGTAAACTTGTTTATGGCAAAATTTACTTATTACACAGTTCTTGGTATAAATTCCAAGGCGACCCAACCCGAGATGAAAACCGCTTTTCGTGCGATGATGAAAAAACATCACCCCGATATGTTTATGAACTCGGACAAAGAAACAATCGATAGGCAAACAAGAAGATTCCGCGTAATTGAAACCGCGTTTAATTTTTTAAGCGACCCCAAAGCAAGGGCAGACTATGACAAAACGCATGCCGATCAAATCAAGGAATGGGATGATGCGCTTGATGCTGGGGTTTCAAACGAGGACTTTATGAAGCCCAAAGAAAACGACTCTGTAAAATCGCGCCTTTTGGAAAAACCAGTTTCACCAAAGATTCCTGCGCTTAAAAGTTTGCTGGAATACGTACCACAAGAATTCATTGATGCAGGCATTGAAAAGGGCGATTACGCGACACAGAAAACCCCTGATATTTCTTTAAAAAAGAAAAACTTCGTTGATGATTTTGTGTTAAGTTATTTGTTAGCAACCAAAGATATGCACAATGACGCCTTGGAGCCTGGAAACAAATTGTTCTATGAAGAAGAGGTCATGGAAATGTTACGCCAAAATCGCGGTACAAAATTTTCGCATAATGCCTTGTCGCCAAAAATGGACTTTAGTTCGGAACAGTCTTTTTACTCTATGAAACAATTCAAAGAGATGGGTGAATTGTTGTTGGCGTCAAAACGGCTCGGGGATGATTATTTGACCGCGTTTTCCAATGTAGCGCAAATGGACTATTGCTTAAAAGACATGAAAAAGGACACAAGCGGTATGCTAAAAGAAATGTTTGCCCATTTACAGGACAGTAAAAAAATTGATTAATTAAACAACAGGTCGCATACCGAGCGGCATGGCACGTGCGAGTCCACACGGTGTTTCAAAACCACGATAAATTCGCGCGAAGTCGGTCGCTCGCAAAACGCCGTTGCCAGGTTTTCGTTGCACCATGTTTTGTCAATCACGGTCTGTAAACTTTTCTCGATACATTGCGGGGTAGTGTTATATCTTTTTTGTACGTCAAGATACAAAATCTTGCTGGTTTCAACATTTTGGGCATCCTTGATGCTTAACAAAATATCCAGCAAATACGCGCGCCCGACCAAAGTCCTCGGGAAACTGCAAAAATCAAAAAAATCTAGGGCAACGTCACGCATTGTCATTTTTTGACTGTAGCATAACTTTGTATTGTGTCAAAACTTTTTTCGTCACTTGCGGCCAAGTAATATAAAGGTCCCTATGCGCGTTCTCGCCGATTTCTTTCAACTTTTTTTTGTCAGACATAATATCCAAAAGCCGACCTGCAAACTCCGCTGGAGTCCTTCCCGCCGTAAAGCCGTTAATATCGTTCGTGACCGTGCCTGCCGTAACCGTGTCTTCGAGGAACAGGGTAGGAGTCTTAAAGCAAGCCGCCTCGATTTGAACCAGTGACGAAAAATCATACGCCGACGGAAACAAAAACAGGTCCGCACGCGTGAACAGGGCGGCAATCTCGGCGCGGTCCTTTATCATCCCTGTAAAAACAACATTGTCGCAAAGCCCCAACCTTTTAACGCGTTTTTCCAACCGTTTTTTGTACTCGCCCTGACCAACGATTAGGAATTTAAAATCGCCTAACGAGCCCTCGTTTTTCAAAAGATACAACGCGTCTAAACTCAGGTCGATATTCTTTTGTTTGTACAAACGACCAACATAGATAAAAACCATCTGGTCTTTTTCAAGGCCATATTTTTCATCATCCAAGGTTGCCTTGATAGGTTTTTGTTCTGTCGCGTTTGGGATAATATGAATCGGTCCCTTGTAACCATAATCAAGCATTACTTGACGGCACGCGTTACTCATTGAAAACACAGCGTCGCTTTGGTTAAAGACTTTCATAATCATGCGCATCAAATATGAAACCAGCGGGCGAACCTTCGCAAATCGTTGAAAATCCTGCTTGTATTGGCTATGGAGAGTAGCCACAATTGGGATGTTTTTTTCTTTTGCGATTTTACAAGCAAACTTTCCCATAGCGAACGGCGAGTGCAAATGAACCAAGTCAAATGGCACGGATTTTACATGCTCGTTAAATTCTCCGTCTGAATTTGGGCGCGGATAATCCAATCCCAAAATTGGCACACGCTTTGAAGCACAAGTAATCACGTTGTAGGGGAGTGCATTATAATCATACGACTTTTTTTTACTTTGTTTTGGGACAACAACGTAAACATTTGCGGATTCGGATAGGTGCCTTGCATAGTTATCAACAACCATAACGACGCCGTCTACGTATGGGAAAAAAGAATCAACAAATAAACCCACGGTTATTTTCTTTGGGTCGTGGTTGGGGTACGCCTTGGCAAAATCAAACGGGGTTGTCTTTTTGTTGCTTCCGCGAAACAAGTAAAACTTGAAAAACAAAAAGTCAATAGTCACACTAATCGCACGGCCAAAGAATCCAACCAACATTCCGTGGGTCCCCGCCGTGTTTATAACAAAAACAAAGTACGCAATAACCAACGACACAAGCGCATAAAAGACTATATAAATTGCATACTGGCGTTTGATTTTTCCTTTGTTTCCGAAAGTGAACTTTTTATTGGTGATAAAGGAAACGGTAATTGCAACCGCCGTAGCAACATAGTAACCAATCGCAAGGTGAATCGGGTCGCTGGTTGTAAAGAAAACGGCGGAATAAATACCCCAATAAAACATGGCAACCAAAATCGCAACCAAAGAATATTTCGACAAGTGCTTTTTCCCGCCAGCCATATGCGACAAATTCTAACATAATGCGCAGGCTGATTACAAGTTAAATATTTAAAAGCCCCGTCCAACCCCTTGTATAGTGTTCAAAAAATAATGCTAGTGCCACATTCGTTGAACGCTCTAGGGCACCCACAAGGTTTTGCTGACCCGCGATTTGGAACTTGTACGTGCGTGCAAAGTAGGATAAGGCTCCAACCAAATTATCGCGCCCAATAATTGTTTCCAAATCGGCAAACAACAGTAACCCCCGCACGTATGTCATAAACACGTACTCGTACATCGAATTGAACCCGCCCAACGGTCGATTCATATTGGTGCAAAGGTCACCTCCCACATCTCTGACCAATGCCATAAACGCGCTAAGATTCTCCCGTGCGTTTCTTACAATAGTGTTTGCGCAAACACCAAATTGTGGATGCATATCGAAAAACAACATGGTGCTAAACTCTGCCAAGCCCTCATCAATCCACGCGTTTCCATTTTGATTGTTTCCAACAAGTCCATACCACCACTGGTGCGCAATCTCGTGAACTATCACATAGTTGTGTTGCTCGCGGTCTGTTTTTTCTCCCGTCAAAAAGTCCTTGGACACGTAAACCAATTCACCGTACTCCATACCCCCGTGCAAAAAGTCGGTCTGAACAACGGTAAGTTGTCTAAACGGATAAGGCGTAAACAAATCCGAAAACGTGCGCAAAGATTTTACTGAAATCTCTAAACTTGCTTTTGGGTCGTAATCTTCAAGGAAAAAATATCTCACCAAAACACCGCTGACGCGACGTTCTACAGACTGGAAATACGGCGACAAAACCATTGCAAAATCCCTAATCGCGGTTGATTCCAAACGTGTTGTTCTTAAACCATTTCTTTCACTTGTGCGCATTACAGAACCGCTGTGCGCCATGATAAGTTCCGACGGCTTTGTTATCGTCACATCAAAGTTATGAACCGCGTTGTGAAAAGGGTCACCATTTGCACTGTATGGATTTGTTTGCCACTCGCCGTTTTCAAAAATCACAGGCACGGGATAAAAGTTCGCCAAGTTCACAACCGTATCGGTCCAACCAAGTCGATGCCTCACATTTGCCAATTGCACAGTATAGTTAATCGTGATGTGGGTAACATGGTTTGGTTGTAAAACACTTGGCATAGCAACAATCAACACCGTATCATCAACACCATCGATAACGATTTCGGTGTTTGCTTCGGCGGTCGCGGAAACTTCGGGGGTACGATTACTGCGCCCCTGTGGAAACGCAACGTTAATGTTGTGTATCGTTATTCCGCCAAAACTTTTTCCATTTGGGAAGGCCTGACCAATATCTTGCTCGTCAATCGGCGGGTTTTTCGCCCCATACATATAGGCATTGGCATAGATATGAAACTTAACCTCGCCAAGGGGTTCACCCGTTCTGTTTCGGTACTTGATAACTTGGGATACCGAGAGTTTTTTTTCATCATTACAAAACACAATGTTCATGTTAATGGTATCGGAATTCGCCCGTGCGTTTCTTAACGTATCATCTGACAACAAAAACAAGGTCGTAATCACCAACCCAACGGCCACAGTCGCAATAGCCACAAACCCAACAACTTGCTTCAGCATCTTATTTTGTTTAACTCCACCCATAGACAACTATATGCGACACAGAGTACAATAAAACATGATATATTTTGATAACGCCGCAACCGTGGCTCAAACCCCCGAGGTCACCAAAGCCGTAACCCAAATGGCGGAGGAACATTTTTTTAATTCGGCGGCAATGTATCCGCAAAGTCTTTCTGTCAAACAAAAAATCGACAATGCGCGGACGATTTTGTTAAACCGACTCTCGGCGAACGGTTCTGGGAGTTTACTGTTCACAAGCGGGGCAACAGAATCCAACAACATGATAATCTTCGGCAAAGCGGCGAAACGGGGTGCAATTGTGTGTCTGGCGGGAGAGCATTCTTCTGTTTTTCAACCAATAAAGTTCCTATCCGAAAACGGTCACAACGTAATCACGGTTCCTCTAAAAGCAAACGGGCTTGCCGACCTCCGCGTTTTGGAAACCCTGTCTTGTAAAATCGATTTGGTGGTTTTTGGACTTGTCAACAGCGACACAGGCACTATACAGGACGCACGCGCAATTGTATCCGCTATCCGCCAAAAAGATAAAAACGCGCACATCCATTGTGATGCAACCCAAGCCTTCTGCAAGACCCCGTTTGATTGTGCGGACATGGGGGTTGACTCTGTTTCAATCTCGGCGCACAAAATCGGAGGTCCAAAAGGCATCGGGGCACTGTGGTTAAAAAACGGTGTGAACCTTAAACCCATGATTTTGGGGGCGGGGGCCCAACCCCTCAGACCTGGCACCGAAAACACCCCTGGGATTATCGGCTTTGCGGTGGCGGCGGAACTCTACGACACCAAAAAAGCCCACACCCACGTATCAAACCTCCACGCGCACCTTGTAAAAAACCTGCCACCCGCCTGCACAGTAAACGGCCTAAACAACAACCCTTATATAACCAATATCTCGGTGCCAGCCCTTGGTCAAACCGTCCTAAATGCCCTCGCAAAAGACAACATCATCATCGGGGTCGGCTCGGCGTGTTCATCTGGGGCGGCGGTGAATCGAACTCTTGCCAGCATGGGGCTTAACCCCCAAAAATCCAAACAAGTCATCCGCCTAAGTTTCTCCCAAACAAACACAATTTCCGAGGTCGACCAATTTTTGGTTTCCCTGAAAAAGGCGTTGGAATATCTATCTTAAAAACCCCCGACCCAAGTCTGTACGGCAAGTGAACTCCGTAGCCCCCTTTACAAAAGGGGGTGCCCGTAGGGCGGGGGTTTTTAATTATCCTCCCGCATAACCATTTCTTCCAACGCCTCGCACAAGGATTTCGCCAAAGACAGGGAATCCCGCGCGCTTTTGACTTCCGCCCTTAAATCTTTCACAAGTTCACGGATTATGTCTTTTGGGTCGAGGTCCGCGCACATAATGTATTTTGCCATACAGTATAATGTCACTTAACTAACTAAGTGTCAAAGACTTTCACTTAACTTTCTAAATATAATGATTTGTGAGGAAATTTGCTGAAAGGTTAAAAGAATTGCGCACCGAGAGAGGTCTTTCTATGGATGAATTAGGCAAAGCGTTAAAACTTAGTTCAGGTACAATTTCAAATTGGGAAAATTATAAACATGATATAAAAGGCGACCAACTTATAATAGTCGCAAGATTTTTTGGTTGCAGTACCGATTACCTCCTTGGTGAAAAAGACGACTATTAATAGTTGCCAATCTCGACTAAATTAGTTCATAATAAAGTCATGTCAACAAAAAAAGATGTCAAAAAAAAACCGACCAAAGAGGATGTCGAGCGCGAGCAAATTTTGCGGGCGCATGAGTTAATAATGAAAAGAAACATCAACGCATATAAGGAACTTGCAAAGCGATGAAAAAACTTGATAAAGACATGGTGTTGCTTATCCACCAATTGCTTAACGAACAGTCGGGCGGCAGTGTCGGTGTCCTTGATGTCAAACTTCTTGATTCTGCACTTGAAAGTGTTTTTGCAACTTATGACGGCAAAGATTTGTATCCAACAAAAGAAGAAAAGGGTGCGCGGCTTGGATATGCACTAATCAAAAACCATGCTTTCGTAGATGGAAATAAACGCATTGGTGTTCATATCATGACGCTTTTTTTAAGTTTAAATGGAATTGATTTATATCATACTGAAAATGAAATTGTTGAACTTGGTGTGGAAGTTGCTACTGGTGAAACGACGTACGAGCAACTTCTTGAATGGATACAAAATCACAAAAAATAAAATCGGTGGCAGTCGGACGACACAAATCGGAATTATTTGTGATAGACTTAACAAGCGCGTGACCCCCGCAACAAACCCCGAAAAAAATAACCCAAAATAAACCCAGAAAAAAACCCAGAAAAAACCCAGAAATCGCTTGGTGGATTTATCAAGGTGTGGTATACTAAAAACAAGCGGCGCATTTTTTTTGCTCGCTTTTCGAGGGGTGAAAAATTATGCAAATAGACGAAAAAGAAGTTTCCCGTGTGGAAAGAGTCACAAAAATGATGGTGCAAGAAGTTGTCGCGGCAACTGGTTTGGACCTTGAAACTGCGACGACTTTGATTGAAAGTGTGAAAGAAGGTGATGCGGGCGATAAACTTTCCCAGGGTTTGGAAAGTGCGGGGCGTTTTTCCTCCGAAAAGGTTACGAACATGATAGTTGCGATGCTTTATGAAAAGTCGCAAAGCAAGGGTGACAACATTGGTTTGGTTTCGCACAAACAATGGAAAGAAACCCAAATGGAACAAGTTCGAAGAAGACTTGAAGGCGCAAAGGCCCGTGTAGCACAGTTTGACAACAATGAACGCGATAAAGAGGACAACGCGCGTTACTTGGCGGACTGTCAAAACGAACATGACGAGCAAATGGAAAAAATCAACAGCGCAGATGAAGTCCCACGTTATCTTGACTTTGCCCAATTGTCGGAAGAAGCAAAGCGGGAATTTCAAACTCAATTAAATACCGCTGTGCAGGCCTATACAAAGTTTTCAAAGGGGAACGGTAATTACGGATTGAAAAGTGCAGAACGCGAAATGATTAAGGAAGAGAATTCTTTTTCCAACCAACTTAAAAATTTGATGAGTAATGTTAAAAACACATTGGCGGAAAAGTTCAACATAAGTCCAAAAGAAGTCAAAGAAAAAATGGAAGAAGAGTTGGGTTTTCACAAAAAGGAACTTGCTGACGGTACTGACGAATTAAATACACCGTCTGAAATTAGTTGACAAGGCCTAACGAATGGGTTATAATCAACACATGCTTTTGAAAAAGAGGCGGGCAGGGGATGTCCGCTTTTGTTTTGAAAAAGACTAAGGAGGATATTTTTTTATGATATCAAAAGAATTTTTTAACGCACTTGAGGTCTTGGCTGCTGAACGCGGTGTTGAAAAAGAAGTAATTATCAAAGACATGGAGGAGGCGCTTTCTGTGGCTTTCCGAAAAACTTTTGGGGAAGCAAAATCTGCGCGTATCGAGTTGGACTTTAACAAAAAATCGTTGCAAGCGTATTCTTATGTAACCGTCGTTGCTGACGAGGACGAGGACCCTGACAAAGAATTTGATTGGGACAAAGAGATTCGTTTGTCCGAGGCTCAGGAAATTAAAAAATCCTACAAAATCGGCGACGTTATTGAAAAGAAAGAAAATTTGAAGGACTTTGGTCGTGTTGCGGCAATTGCAATCAAACAGGTCATGAACCAAAAAACCCGCGAACGTGCAAGAAGCGCGGCGGTCGAGGAAATCGCGGCACGTCAAGACCAAATCATTACCGCACGTATCACACGCACCGACGGCGATATTGCGCACCTTGAAATCCCAGGTTCAAGCCTCGAGGGTGTTCTTAACAGCCGTAACAGCATCCCTGGTCAAAACTTCCGTGTCGGCGACTTTGTCAAAGTTTACATCCCAAAATTGTCCGAGGACAACAAGGGTGAGGTCTATGTCACACGTACAAGTCCGAACTTTATCCGTGCTTTGTTTGATTTGGAAGTCCCAGAAATCGCAAACGGCGAGGTTCAAGTTAAGAGCATTGCGCGTGAAGCGGGTTATCGTACAAAAATCGCGGTTCATTCTGAAATTGCAAATATCGACCCTATTGGGGCATGTGTTGGGGCCAGAGGAAGCCGTATCAACAATATCCTTAACGAAATCGGCGGGGAAAAAATCGACATCATCCCATGGTCAGAGGATGCTTTTGAATTTATCGCCGCGGCTATTTCGCCGTCGCCTGTCATCCGTGTTGAACTCAACGAAGTCGACCACGTCGCGCGCGTTATTGTTCCAAATGACAAACTTAGTTTGGCTATTGGAAAAAGCGGTATGAACGTTAGGCTTGCCGCGAAACTCACGGGTTGGAAAATAGACGTCAAGTCCGAAGAACGCGCCGCCGAAGAAGATGCCGCATTTGTCGAGGAGTACACTTTTGGTGGGGGCAGTGACGAACAACAATAATCCTCCACAAAATCCGAAAAACCCCCGTCCTGCGGACACCCCTTTTGCAAAAGGGGGAATTTCACAAGAACCTGCAAAACCCAAGACGAAGGGCATGCGGATGTGTTGCGTGTGTCGGGTTCGCAAAGAGGACTCGCGCTATTTCGTTCGTATATCGCGTGATAAAACTGACAAGACAGGGGAGTTCACTTGGTCGATTGGAACCAAAAACGGTCGAGGCGCCCATGTTTGTTTGACTTGCATTGAAAAATGCGTAAAAACCCGTGCGCTTAATCGCAGTTTCAAAACCCAAGTTCCGCAAGAAATATATGACCGTTTGGCAAAGGGCGGGTAAAATGAAACTTTTGTGTTTGAACATCTGTATCAAAATGGATAATACCCAAGGTGTCATCGACCTCATAGGCAAGGGCGATTATGACATTGTGGTTTTGCAAGAAACCCTGTTTGCCCACGACGATAATGTTTTAAAAAAATACCGCAGTAAAAACGACATTGAGAGTGCACTTAGCAAAAAATATCCGTACGTCGCGTTTGCGCCACTTTGGGGTGCCAAAAAAATTGTTTGCGAAGGTAAGCCTGATAGGGACTTTGGTGGCTTTGTCGAGCAGGGCAATTTGATTTTGTCAAAGCATAAAATTCTGTCGCATAAAAACCAGTTTTATTACTCCGATTACAATGGGAACGGTGGCGAGGCTTGGGACGCGACCTATTTCAAGCGCGACGACCATGGGCGCGCTATTCAGAATGTGGTTCTTGAAGTTGAGGGGCAAAAAGTCCAACTGATAAACTTACACGGAATTTGGAACGCGGGGCAAATGGGTGATGCGAGGACTCTTAAACAATGCCAGTTCATTTTGGATAACCTTGAAAAGGATATGCCCGTGATTGTTGCGGGGGATTTTAACTTGGTTCCAAAGTCCGAGAGTATCCAGTTGCTGAATAAACACCTCACAAACTTGATTTCGGAAAACAAAGTGGTTTCAACCCGACCTGACGAGGGAACGACGGTTGATTATATCTTTGTTCGGGGTATCAATGTTAAAAGTTTCAAGGTTCTAAAAAATGATATTTCTGACCATTTACCACTTGAAATCGTTTGGTGAAATTGAAAAGGTGTGGTATACTAAAAACAAGCGGCGCCCACAAGCGGCGCATTTTTTTGCCCGCTTTGAAAGGGAGGAAAATTATGAATACTGGGAAAGAAAACGACTTTGTTAAGGAAGGTGAGTTTGCGAAAAAACTGGAAAAAATTTGGGAAACCATAAAAGGTATTCCAAAAGACATTGTCATTGCGGGCTTTGTGGTGGCACTTGGAGCGGTGCCTGGGGCGATGTTGCAAGCAGAGTCTGGCGGTCCATCTCAATCGGGCATGGGCGGGGGTAATTCAACAATGGATGGGCTGTCGCATGACGGAGGCTTTGGTGACGGTGGTCGAATTAACAATTCCGCGAACCTAAGTACTCGCGAGATTATTCGCGCGGGTCGAACCGTAAACCGTGAAGTTCGTGCTGCGCGCAGAGATGCGGATGGGATTCGCGCCTTGCAGGCTTATCTTGGAAAAAGCATGACGGATATCCAAATGCAAAGGGTCCAAGAAGCACTTCGCGAACAATTTGGCGATGATTTGGATTTTACACTTGTGGGAGAGGGTCTTGGTCGTGACGGGTTGTATAGGGCAAAAACTATTGAAAGCATTGACCGCACACCTGAATTATGAATATATTTTGGTATGGAAAAGAAACCAAAAGTTGTACTTGTGAACGGCAGTCCGAACGAAAAAGGGTGTACGTATACGGGGCTTTGCGAGGTCGAGCGTGCCCTTAACAAAAGCGGTGTGGAAACCGAGATTGTGCATGTCGGCAAAACCGTTACATCGTGCACGGGGTGTATGAAGTGCCGTCAGGGGTTGGGAAAGTGTGTCTTTGACGATATTGTGAACAAAACTGCCTTGAAAATCAAGGCGGCAAGTGGCGTAGTTTTTGGCTCGCCCGTGCATTATGCGGCTATGAGCAGTGGAATGAAGTCGTTTATGGACAGGTTGTTTATTGCGCATGGCAAAGATTTTCGCGGAAAACCTGGTGCAGGGATTTCTTCGGCACGGAGGTCGGGGGGAACTGGTACGTTTGACCAGTTCAACAAATATTTTTCTATCGTCCAAATGCCAATCGTGACAAGCCAGTATTGGAACCTTGTTCACGGGAGCAAACCCGAGGACGTTTTAAATGACCTCGAAGGGTTACAGACTATGCGTGTTTTGGGAAACAACATGGCATGGATGATTAAGTGTCTTTCCCTTGCAAAACAAAATGGGGTGGAAATGCCCGATGTTGAAACCCAGATTCGCACAAATTATATTCGTTAGGAATCAACCGAAAACTTGCACTTGAGTCAGCGCAACCAATTTGCAACGTTCTTGCCAAGTTCCGCTTCAAATCCGTTATAGCAATGGCTTGCACCCTTGATGATTTGTCCAGAAACTTTTGCGTTTTTAAAAGCACGCATTAAATAATTAATGCAATCTTGGGTGTTGTTTTGGTATATGTGTTTGTCGTCAGACCCGATTTGAACCAGGACGCTACTTTTGATTTTTGAAAGGGCAGGGACAAGTTCACCGTTTCTGTATTTAAACAAATCAAAGTTCCCAACCCGTTTGGCTTTCCAAGTATCACCAGCGCAGTTAGTTATGTCTTGGATGTCGCAAGGAGCCAGCAAAATCAGGTCGCCAGTGAAGCCTTTTTCAAGTGCGTAGTAAACAATTTTGTTACAACCGTAACTGTGTCCCATTAAAACAATTTCGGAGTAACCTTTTGACTTTGCAAAATCAATTGCCGCGCCGATATCAATTAAACAGTCCTCGAAAATCTCGTTGTTTGCACCGATGACGATTGCTTTGTCGTATCTGCCGTTTATTTCGCGGCGGACGTCAAAGTCAATTCCTGCGCCCCTGTTGTTAAAAGCCAAAAATGCGTAACCCAGTTTTTTGAACTCTGAGGCGAAGTTGTCGATAAATCTTTGTCCGTGAAAACAATCTGCTGTGCCGTGTACATGGATTACGATTTTACCCCCCCCATAATTTCGGCGGGCTGGAAAAGCAACCCGTCCATGCGGAGGTTGTCACTTGTCAAAAAACGTACCAGTTCAAGTTTCATGAGTCATCATAGCACGTAATTTGTTGTCAATGCAATAACTATGTGCAATAATGCCCCTTATGGGTTGGGAAATTTTTTACGCCGTTATTTTGTTGCTCACGGGCATCGGCGTTTTCATGGTGGGTATTATCAAGTTCAGTAACCTCCTGCAAAGCGGTAGTAACCAAAAAATCAGTGTGTACTTTCAAAAAATGGGAAACAACCGAATTGTTGGCTTTGGGGTAGGGGCGGCCGCGACCACGGTTATTCAATCCTCTACGGCGACCACGGTTATTATTGTTGGGTTGGTGAACTCGGGCGTGATGTTGTTTGGGCAATCCGTAGCAGTAATTTTCGGCGCAAATGTCGGCACGGCGGTTTCCAGTATCTTGTTGTCACTCTCCGCGTTTCGGATAAAGTACTTTTTCATGCTTTTGACATTTGTTGGTGCCTTTACAAAGTTGCTTACCAAAAACCAGCGTGTTGGAAAAATCTGTGACGTGTTGATTGCGTTTGGAATCGTGTTTGTGGGGCTTGAACTTATGTCCATGGCTTTTAGGGGAAACCAATATTTGGTCAGAGGCTTTGAAAGTGCCATAAGTGCAACAAGTTTCCCGTTGCTACTTATCTTGTTGGGATTTTTGTTGACGGCAATTATACAGTCATCTACGGCGGCGGCGGCGATTTTTATTACGCTCGCCATAAACATAGAGTTACCTTTTACCGCAATCATGTACCTAATTATCGGGTCGTATTTGGGGACGACCATAACGACACTTATCGCGAGCATCGGGGCAAGCCGCAACGCAAAAAGGGCAGCAATGGTTCACCTTTTATTCAACGTGTTTGCCGCGATTTTGTTCTTGCCAATTTTGTGGCCGCTCCAAGGTCCAATTTCCGACTTTGTTACGCGCGGAATACCAAACCCAGTTTGGCAAATCACGGTGTTTGGGTTGGTCTATAAATTCACCGCGGCGATTGTGCTGTTGTCGTTTATCAAGCCTATGACAAAACTTGTGTACCTCATCATCAAAGACAAACCCGAACAAATCACTATCGAGGAAATCAAATCCAAAGACGACCACGAAATGTTCCACGGCTTTACGGATAAGTTTTAGGGCAGGTGTATGTTGGATACAGGGGAACTATTACAGGACGCCGAATTAATACAAAAAGGTGTTTCTGGGGCGGAGTGTTATACAGGTCTGCTGGGTGGTCAGAAAGTCTTTTTGAAATTTTTTGAAGATGGAACAGATATACGGGCTATAGAAAAAATTTACTTGGAATACACCGACTCCGATATTAGAACGCCAAAAGTTTTAAAAACAGGTGTTTTTAACAACAAAAATTATATAATTACCGAATTTATACCTGGCGGAACGTTGAAAGAAAATCTAGGCAATATCAAGACTGATGACATCTATAAAATAGGCTGTGACATTGGAAAAAGTGTTAAAAAAGTACCTGATGACAAGTTGTTCTTTCAGAAGTTTAAAGAAAGTAAATTGGAACTTGTTCGCCGTCTGAGAGAGATTAAGCACCTTGACCAAATAAAGGTCAGCGAAATCATAAATTATGTCGAGGGAACTATTGGTTCTTTTCAAGATGAGAGCCTATGTTACGGGCACGGCGACATAAAGCCTGCAAACTTTATGTACAACAATGGGGATATCTTGGCGATTGATATAGATGGGACATCTTTTGGTTACTTTTCATGGAAAGTCCGTGGGAATGTGGCACTTGATGTTATAAGTGAAAAATCCGATAAAACAAAAATGTTGTACTTGGGATTTGTGCATGGTTTTTACGATGGAAAAATTCCGACCAGTTACCAAGACCAATTTCTTTGCACAAGGGTAATAGAGCGCATGTGGAATATTGTAAGGGACTTTGACAAGGGAAATGTGGAAAAAGTGAATGAACGATGGGCAAGATTTACTGACATGTATATGCCACTGGATACCCTTAAAACGAGATACGAATTTGAAAAGTGGCTTTTTGCTTGACAGATTTTCGCATGTGATGATAGTATTTTTGTATGGATTATGGTGATAGAAGGCGTGCGGAAACTGGCAACAAAAGTGTCGCTGGATACGGTACAAAAGATTTCGAACTCCCTAAACAGGCAAAAATCGTTTTGGAGCAAAACTTAGTTGGGTCAAAATCAAAAGTATACGACGGAGATGTGTTTTTTATGTTCGAGGTCGTTGCTTCGGAACATTTCAAGGATAACGAGGGTGAGCCTCGTATTGCACTTAAGTGCGACGTAATCGATGGTGATATAGAATACTCTGAGGTCGTGGAAATGGTTCACAGTGCCGAGATTTTTGCAACAAATTTCGTGTCAGGGTGGTCATATAAAAAAAGTATGATGTTGGCAAGTGGCAAAGTCACAAAATCTGAAACGGACGATACTTTGGATGTTTAGCCTTAAATTTCGAAACTAAAACCGTTTCGTTCTTTATATTCTTTCATTGAAAGACCTGGCTCAAAACCAGGGCGCGTGCACAAAATCACTCCTGCATCGTCTAGCCATTGAGACTCATTATACTTGTTCATCATTTCTCTACTTTTAAGATACGATGTTACGTCTGATGAATCTTCGGGATGCAATCCCAATTTAGAAAGTCCAAAATGGAATGCTTCTCTATCGGCTGGATACATTGGTTTCGAAGGGATTAATTTGCCATCTGCATTTTTAATAAAATGCGCTTTGGATTTAATATTATTGTCCAATAAAAATGACCTCGCCCTTCCTACTTTACCCAAGGCAACCAACTTTTGCGCAAAAAATACTTTTTGGATATCACTTTCGCACGTACTGATACTTTTAATGTTTCTTTTTTCCATAGTGTGAATATATCACAAGATGCCCAATTTGTAAATACCCAATATTTTTTTTGGCACTCTTCTCGGCATTCGCCTGCGTCGTCGATTTGCAATTTGTTTGGCGCTCTCGTCAGGATTCGAACCTGAAACAAAGGTTCCGTAGACCTACGTGATATCCGTTTCACCACGAGAGCACGGCCAAGTAAAACTATCCTACACTCATTATATTCAAAAGTCAAGAGGTTGCGAAATAACTTTTTTGTACCAAAAATCGCTAGACGAAATTTAAAAGGCATGGTATACTAAAAACAAGCGGCGCCCACAAGCGGCGCATTTTTTTTGCCCGCTTTTAGAGGGAGGAAAATTATGAAAACTAAAAGAGATGAATACATGGCATGTTGGGATGATGTTGGAATTGTATCGGGCATTTTGAACAAATTTGAGAAAGAAGGTGTCTTTGCAATCACAGATGACGATGTTGCAATAGCGCATGATATTTGTACAAAATATAATTTGGGTGTCAACTTATCTCCGAACACACTGCCAGATATGCGACTTACCGTACATGAGATGTTTAAGGTTGCAAAAGAAAAAGAACTTGAAATGTACAAAGAGTCAGAACAAGAGCAAAACCCAGTTACAACAGATGATGATGACACTGAACTTGATGTTGATAAATTGTTGGACAATGTTGTTGCTTTTTAGTATTATCATGACATGAAGATTTACATTTCGTCCTCGTGGAAAAATCGCGAGAAAGTTCGTGAAATGGCAAACCGCCTGAAAAAGGACGGTCATAAAGTTTTTGATTTTACCGACAGCAATTGCCGAAAGATTGCAGAGCGTCCGCCCGAAAAACAGCAAGAGCCGTTCGATCCCGACAAGCATAAAAGTTATGCGGACTATATGAAAAGCGAAAAGGCGGCATACATGTACGCGGCAATTATGAATAATCAAGAGGCTATTCGTTGGTGTGACCTTGTTATTTTGTTGCTCCCGTGCGGGAACGATGCGCACGCCGATTGGGCGTATGGGGTCGGGCTTGGAAAGAAAAGCGTTGTTGTCGGCCAGCCGCGCAAGGGTGAACAATCCTACACCCAATTGTGGGCTGACAAAATTTTGGATAACCCAAATGATGTTTACAAGTTCATAAAGGAATATTATGAGGGTTAAAGTTTCTTTCTTGGTAGACAATCGCTGCGGTGGAAACAAATTGGAGAGAGAACACGGGTTTTCGTGTTTGTTGGAGGTCGATGATTTTAAACTCCTAATCGATATGGGTGAAACCGATTTGTTTTTGAAAAATGCCAAGAAGATGAAAGTGGATTTGGATTCTGTTAAAAACGCCGTCATAACCCATGGGCATTATGACCACGGGGGAGGGGCGTCGCACCTTAGAGAGAAAGATATCTACGTCCATCGTCGAGCGTTTCAAAAACGGTTCAAGCCTCCGTTCAAACACTGGGGTATAAAGGACGAAACTTTTGCACTTGAAAACATGGATAAAAACAACTTTATCTTTGTTGAAAACAATGTGCGTTTAAACGACAAGGTTTGGCTTCTTGCAAACATACCCATGGTTCACCCTTTCGAGAAAGGCTATTACGGAATTCTGGAAAATAACGAGCGCGATTTAATCGAGGATGAAATATCTGTTGCCGTCGTTACGGATAAGGGGCTTGTTGTGATTTCGGGGTGTGCGCACCGCGGTATTTGCAACACGGTTGATTATGCAAAAACCGTCACAGGGGTGTCCCATGTTCATGCCGTTGTCGGCGGGTTTCACCTTGGGATGATAACCAAACAATGGGACGAAACCGCGGAGGAAACTTTGGAGTACTTTAAAACAAATCGTGTGGACAGTTTAATAATGGCGCATTGCAACATTGATGAAGTTATCACAGAGTTCAAAAAACAATTGCCCGACGTCGTTAAGACTGTTTTTGTTGGTTCCTGTTTTGTTTTATAAGATAATAAAGGAGTCCAATCAACACGGCAAACAAAGTCGTTATTCCAATTATTTTTGCAGCAGTATTTGTTCGGTTAGAAAATTCTTCTTCGTCGTCACAGCAACCATCAGCATCACCATCACCATCATTGTCATCACCAGTATCAGGCTCGGTCGGTGGAGTTGTTGTTGTGTCCTCGCCGTGGAAGTTTGCAAGTGCTGGTTCATTATTTTCGTTCCATGCCCAAACACGATAACGCGATAACGCAAATTCTATGTCTGTTATGTATTCGTTCGGGCTCATGAGGTTGACCTGTACCGCCCACCATTTTCCGCCCACGTTCGGGGTAGTGTCGTTTAGTAATTCTATGAGGGTCATCCCGTCGCGTGTATAGTTGCGGGCTTCGGTTGGGTCTGTAAACGCATAGTTGTGAGAAATGATATAACGCCTTTCGTTGACTGTTTGGTCAATTCGGTCGTTTCCAAAGTAGAATGGTGTGCCGTTTTCCATAGCGTGTTGGAAAGAAGCCTCGGGGTTTGTCACGCGCCACCTGTATACAAACTCCCAACCGCTGTCAAGATATTCCCAATCGCCTAGGTACTGACCAATGTTCCCGATGTACAGTTTGCCTATCAAAGGCATAGTATCCGCCATAGGTCCCACAAAAAGATTGTTTACCACAGAGTCATTGACAACAAATCCTGCGATGCTTCCAAGTGCTTTGTTGCGCCAACTCCCGTTAGTTTCAAACGTTGTCATGAATACGCTGTTGTTTAGGATACAAGTTCCGCTTTGGGCTTCAAGTTCCATTGATGAATAGCCCGCGATACCGCCCATGAATAAATTGTTTTGACGCAGTGAATAGTCATAGGTGGTTGCAGCAAGGTTTGTTTCACGAACACAAGAACTGCCTATGATGCTTTCAAAACTAGAGCCCGCAATTCCGCCCATGTATAATTCTAGTCTTGCACCTTCACGGTCATCAAAGTATGTTACATCACAATTGATGTTTCCTCCACGGACTTCAGAGCCAACAATATTGCTTGATGTCAAACCAATATCATTCGGGAGTTCCGATGATGTCATGGCGCCAACAATTCCGCCAACGTACATGGTGAAGTAAAAGTTGTGAGATGTATTGAATGTTATGTAAGGATTTTCGACCGTGACATTTATGACGCGACTGCCATAAATTTTTCCTGCAATAGAACCAATATGCAAATTCGTTTCTTCCCAGTATGAACCTCCATTGGTGTATAAGTCGATACGCGGAGTAACAAGGCTGAGATTTCGTACAACGCTTCGGTCAATTGTGCTGAAAAGCCCTGCATGCCAATCTCCTTGCAAATTTGAAAATCCGCGGTTTGTTATTCCTTTTTTGTGGTTGATGAGCATATTGCTTATTGCATAGTTATCACCATCAAAGTTAATATACGGGGCAAGGGCAACTGGTAACCATTCGTAGCCACTCAGGTTCATGTCACGACCAAGTTTTACCGTCCAGTGTGAAAAGTCTACTGGTGTATAATTATAGACCAATAATCTGTTCCACAAAAATCGTCCGTTACCTTCGTATGATAGTGCTTGACCCCAACTTTCAAATTGATAACCAGAAGAAACAATCATTTCCCACGCAAACAATCCAAGTTCGGCTTCGTTTTGTATTGTTAAAACACCGCGTGGGGTGGCATGCGGGTTTTGTTCATCCCACTCTGGGTTTTCGACTTTGTCACCAAATACCTCTGCGCGTATGCCTTCGTGCCACCAAAATGTTGGCTCGGCATAATCAGAGTTTGTGGCTATTGGTGTCATGCCCCAGCCGCCGTTAATCATCATAATTCCCATGCCTACGAACAAAATCGACATCACAAGCGCGGTTTTTCTAAAAACAAATTTTGTCATTTTTACCCCCATAATTAATGGTAGTGTAAATATTATTAAACAAAATTATACGATTTCAATATTCTTCGCTTCCTAAAAGTTGTCCAACGGTCACGTTAAACAGATTTGCGATTTTGATTAACATTTCAAAACTTGTTTCGCATTTTTCGTTTTCCCAATCGCTTATGTTTTGTTTGGTTGCATTTAGTGCATTTGCCAATTCGCTTTGGGAATGACCCTTCTCAATTCTTAACTCCCTAAGCATCTTCGCAAACATTAGATTTATGATAAGTTGCGGTGTAAGAAAATACCCGACAGTAAGAAATTTTCTTACTTTAATATTGACATTGGTGTTTGTCGTTGTTATAACAGAAAAGTTCATTTTCGGTGGACCTAACATAGGAGGAAATTATGGGGAAATTTCTGCGCCTCACAGGTGTTTTAGTTTTTTTGTTGCCAGTGGTTTTGATTCTTTCGGCCTGCGGTCGGAGCGCAAATGCAAGCGCGAATGATTACGAAACAGATAGTGAAAGGGACGAGGTTATAACCGAGGTTCCAAGGAACCCTGTGTTCGAGCCCGAGCCTGAACAAAACCCAGGACCAGATAGGGGTGAAACCCAAACAACCCAAGAACCGACTGTGTGGGAGATACAGGACTTTGTCGGCACATGGGTAGGCGTGGACGGAACTGGTCAGCAATATCGGATTATTTTCACGGTGGATTTGCTTGGGAACCAAACAGGTACTTTATATTGGTGGAACAGCGAATCAGGTCGTTGGGATGCGGATTTTGGTTTTAATCCAACTTTTAACATAAGTGTTGAATTCAAAATCTATTGCGAAGATGAAAACATAATCCAAATTCATAATGGCTCTATGTGGCAAAACATTTTTTACGTCGATAGTGAAGATGATGAAATAACAAAGTTCAAATTTTCAAACTATGTGTTCAATCGCCAGTAATCACAAACATATACATTTCCATGCGCTTTACTATGACAAGCCAAAAACGTCGCCTAAAATGTTTTTGTGCTGTTTGTTGTTGTGTCCTCGCCGTAATATCGGGGAGGTTAATCTATGTCCAACTTTTTACGGCATCGTCGCTAAGAATTTTGGCGGCAGAGCAATGGTATCGTGACCTGCCGACAATGGCTAGGCGCGGAAACATTTTTGATTCTAACGGCGTTTTGATGGCACAAAGTGTTTTGACGTACAGCATCTTTGTCCGACCCGTGGCGGTTGACAACCCCGATAGGGTGGCACAAATCTTAAGCGACAACTTGGGTTTGCCTTTTGATTTTTTGCGAAGTCGCGCAACCAACAGGTCGGCATCCGAACACCTTATAAAAATGCAGGTCGAAAAAGATGTTGCAATGAACATTGTGCGCAACCGCGAGCCAGGTATTCTTATAAGTCCAACATATAGGCGCGATTATCCATTGGGTCACGTCGGCGGGCAAGTCCTTGGCATGGTAAGTATCGACAACCGTGGGCAAGAGGGAATCGAGGCTTTTTACGACCAATTTTTGCGCGGTATCGACGGGCGCGTAGCCGTGGCTTCTGACATCCGCGGTCGTCCAATTCCAAACGGGCAACAATTTATCGTGCCTCCAGTACCTGGAAAAGATATGCACCTAAACATCCACTCGGGCGTCCAAGCAATGGTTCAAGACGTTATCGGGCGCGCACTTGTTGACCATGGGGCAAAGTCGGTATCGGCACTTGTCATGAACGTGCAAACAGGCGCAGTTGTTGCTTCCGCCGCGGCACCGTTTTTTGATATGAACAACCAACCGCGTCACGACGCCGCACTGCTTATGTCGGGAATCAAAAACTTGCCGATGATTAATGTCTTGGAGCCAGGTTCCACGTTCAAAATTTTGACACTTGCAATGGCTTTGGAAGAAGGTTTGATTTCCGACGCCGACAGGTTTACGTGCCCAGGTTTCCGCGTGATTGATGGCGAGCGTGTTCGTTGCTGGCGCGCCAAGGGTCACGGAACACAAACCCTTGCCGAGGGTGTGGCGCAAAGTTGTAACGCCGTGTTTATGGACCTTGGGCTTCGGTTGGGGGTAGAGCGTTTTTATTATTACCTCGAACGCTTTGGTATCGGCAGAAAAGTTGGCATTGATTCGTTTGCAGAGCCAAGTGGTTTGCTTTTGCCAAAACAATATGTGCGAAACGTCGACCTTGCACGTATCGCGTTTGGTCAGGCTATTGCCGTGTCACCGATTGGCTTCCAAACCGTCTTGAACGCAATCATTGGTGATGGGATTTTAAGGACTCCGCGTATCGTAAACCGAATTGATGGCGCACCAAACGCAACGAATGCACCCGAGCGTGGTCGTATCGTTTCACCCGAAACCAGTCGGATTGTTCGCGAGATGTTGCTTGGTGTCGTAAACAACGGGAGCGGGAAACACGCGGGAGTGGCTGGCTTTAACATCGGTGGCAAGACGGGTACCGCGCAAAAATATCAAGACGGCATAATCGCACAGGGAAAATATATCAGTAGTTTTATCGGCTTTATGGAAGTCGATGGGAGCGCACGATACAGTGTTTACCTCATGGTGGACGAGCCGTCAAAAAGTGGGTACTATGGTTCGGTCGTTGCAGGTCCGTACGTTGGTAAAATCTTTCAAGGTATCGTGGACATCATGGGTTATACTCCTGACCCGAATATCCCTGGCCCGTTTATTCCAGAATGGCTTTTGCCTCCTGGTGCCGAGCCTCCGCTTGTGACCATGCCTGACGTCGCAGGTATGGAGTTATTCCGCGCAATTGCAACTCTGCAAACATTGGGCTTTCACATCCAAGTGTACGGGCAAGGATTAACCGCTCTTTCAACTTTCCCGAGTTCTGGGAGCAATTTAAGATTTGGGGAACCCGTCGTCATAATGACAGAGCGTTGACGTGGACGTTGTTCTTCTCTGTTAAAACAAACGGCAGGTCGGCACATTCTTGGCTCGGTGTTACAGCGATTGATTACGGACGGCATCTCGTGCGGAGCAAAGTCATATCTCAGGTTTTTAATAGGCATTGGAAATGGAAAAACGGATGTCTGAAGAAATTCGTTGTTCCCATTGGGCATAGGCTGAACAGGTGTTGGGTATTTAAGCAAGTCTTGGATACGTGCAGGCTTGTTTTGACGATATTCAACTTGTTGGCGACCAAGAGCAACACGCATACTGTTGTTAAGTTCTTTATAGTTTTCTTTGATGCTGTTAAGCAGTTCAAGGCGTGCTTCCAACAAATGGTCTACACGTTTGGCGTTTTTAAGGGCTCTTGTTACTGCCGCACGGTCACGGTATAGGATTTCTATTTGCTTGCGAATTTGAATACATTGTCCTTGAATCCCAAGATAACAATTTTCTGTGTTTTCAAGTTTCGCCCTAAAAGTATGCATTTCTTCCGAGAGTTTTTTTGTTTCTTTGTTTAATTTAGTGATGTGCTCGATGCGTTTGTTAATTTTTTTCGTAAGCGGATATTCTTCTGTTGTTTGCGGGGACTCGATACTTTGCATGACATCTGCTGTTCTTTTGTAGAGGGCATCGGTGGTTCGACTTGCGCTTGCTGCGTTTGCCTGTGCATCACAAGCCGTCAATAAAACCACGCCAGTTATCATTAGTGCAATTGCGAAAATTGGAATTATTTTTTTCATTGTTTCCTCCGTGGTTCTATATTGTTTATTTGGGCAATAAATTATGCGTGGCTGCTAAGAAAAAAAATAAAAACATTGACGACCTCCCAATCGAAGAACGAAACGAAAAGTACGCACAATATGTTTCAAACATAAGCCCGAGAACAAAACCTTGGTGGTCGCTTTTGATTGCCTTCACCGTGGGCGGGATTATTTGCATGATTGGGCAGGGGCTTTATATGCTGTTCGCTCTAATCCCAGGCTATGACCCAAACAGTATCGGCTCTTTGGTGGCGTCGACTTTGATACTCGTGGCTGCAATAGCCACAGGTTTTGGCATATATGACAAGTTCGGAACTTGGGCAGGTGCAGGGGCACTGGTGCCAATTACAGGTTTTTCAAACGGTGTCACGGCTCCTGCAATCGAACACCGCAAAGAGGGCATAGTATTTGGTACTTGCGCAAACATGTTCAAAATTGCGGGTCCTGTAATCGTTTTTGGTTTGGCACTTTCGATGCTCGTGGGATTAATTTATTGGATACTTTTGCTATCGGGGGTCACATGGTAGTCCATTTTTAGGGTCTTTCAGACGGAAAACCACATATTTCGCACTATTTTTGGTTTTCTTCAGTACCGCTTTCAGAACTAATAGCCGTACTATTACCGCTTCAGTAATGATTTCCTTTGTTTTATGCTTGTACCTGCGGTGCGTTTTCTCCTTCTTGTGCCTGACCCAACTCTGAGCCAAAAAATTTTTTTGCATGTTTAACGGTTGTGTGCTTGACAAGTAGGTTTTACTGGCATATACTCTAGGCTGGAGTAGTTGGTGTTTATGATGATACCATCTTCTCAAAATGCGATTTTATGAATGAAAATGGAACGACTCCGGGAATTGATTTTCAAGCGGACGCAAACGCTCGGAATTGTTTTACTGGAGAAGAATATCAAATTTTTAAGAAGTGGAAAAATGAGTGGTACATAACCAGAGCAGGACGAGTTGGTAAGGGTAAAAGTGAATATAATTACTTTTTGATTAGACCGATTCAAGAATATGAAGATGCTTTTGGTATTTTTAAAGAATTAATAGTCTTGTTTAGTTCGTATGAAGATTCCTTTGATGCACGTACTTTAGATGCTGTGGATTTAATTATTGAAGAGTGTTCTGCGAACAGGATTGAAAAAATATGTTGTGCCATAATAAGCAAGTACAGTGGCATTAAAGATGCGATAAGACTTTATAATAATAACGAAGAAGCTAGAATATACATCCCATTCTCATACGATGAATTTTCAGAACAGAAATTTGGTACTGATTTGATAAATAAACGGCTCCGAGAGAATTTATACCAACGTGACTTGTTTAACATATCCAATCCATTAAAGGAAGATCGTTATTTTTTCGGTCGCTCTGAAATTATGATGGAGATTATAAAAGCACATAAAGCGTTTTCAAACTTCGGGCTATTCGGATTGCGAAAGTCAGGTAAAACTTCAGTCATGTTTAATGTGCTTCGTAGACTTCATGTTGATGATGTTATGGGCGCTTATATTGATTGCCAAAACACAGATTTCCATGGAAACCGGTGGTTTGATGCACTGAAATTAGTAATTCGAGAGTTGGTAAATACTAATACAATAGACTTGAAATGCGAAACTGAGTTCACCGAGAAAAACGCTACAAGTCTATTTGAAGAATATATCAGAAAAATTAATAAAATAACTTGTAAAAGTATAATATTATTTTTCGATGAAATTGAGAATATTGCCTTTGAAAAATCACCATCGCAACACTGGGCAAATGGATTGGATTTTGTTTTGTTCTGGCAATGTATAAGGCACGTAAGTCAAAAAACTGTAAAAATCTTTTCCTTTTGCATTCTTGGGACTAACCCAAAATGTGTAGAAGCTTCTCAAATCTTAGGCAAAGATAATCCAATTTACAATATCTTTAAGCCACGTTATATAGCTGGGCTTGATATAAACAAAACAAAGGAAATGGTTCAAACTCTTGGAAGAGTTATGGGTATGACTTTTGAAGATGACGTTTGTATTACTATGTTTAGAGATTACGGTGGACATCCGTTCTTAATACGTAGGCTCTGTAGTATGATTTCTTCTCATAATACATCGCGCCCAATCATTATCGACAGGCGGAAGTACTCCGAAATCAAAGATAAATTTGACAAAGAAAATAATTATTTTGAAATGATTCTTGGTGTGCTTAAGCAATTTTATGATATTGAGTACGATTTGCTATTAAGTCTTGCGAATGGTGACGAACAATTATTCGAAGAATATGCAAGCGATAATTACGACTTTGTGAAGCATCTAATTGGTTATGGTATCGTGCGTGAAATTAACGGCAAATATGATTTTCAAATTGATTCAATTAAGAATTATCTGATTCGAACGAATAAAACAATATCTAAACATTTAAAAGTGGGAGAAAAATGGAAAGCTATTTGTGGTCGACGAAATATTATTGAAACTCAACTAAGAGATTTGAACAAGATAATAATTAGGGCAAGTATGGACAGTGAAGCTGAAGCAAAAGATTATGTGTTATCGAAAATTTATGGTGGTGGTAAAGCAAAATATTCCGCATTTAATTTTTCAGACTTATTTGATCCTAACAAATCTGAAATATACCTCAGACATATAACATCACTGATGACTCCTAATTGGAAAAAATATGAGCAATACTTTAATGACCAAGACCATTTTTGCTTAGCAATGAAAGATTTGAATAAAAAAGGACGCTTTGATACACATGCAAAAGTTCCCGATGAAGTAGAAATCGGTATAATAAACAACGCATGTGCTTATTTGGAACAAGGCATTAAAAAATTTCATGAGGCATTTCCACCAGCAGTATCGTTTGATTAGCTAATCATCATTACTGTTCGGTTTAAATAGGGAACTATATAGATAGTTAGCCAAATATGAAATTAGGTTCAATCTTTTTATTTCTTTAATATCTTTTTTACTGTTCTATCAAAGTCAGACTCAATTTTTTGAGTTTTATTAAAAATCTCATATTCTGCTATTGCTTTTTCATCGGCTTCTTTTCTTGTCCTCTTGCCGCTACCTTCAAGTACTTTATATTCACTGAAAGATAAAAATTTATTAACACTCTGTGCAAATTCTTCCATTGTGAAAGTTCTCTCGCGCTCAATTAAAGACTCTATATAATCAAAGTAACTTGAAACAGTTCGTTCTAATTTTTTGATTTCATCCTCTTTCAAATAATTCTTTGCTGTCGTAACGTCACTTTTTAAAACTCTGCCGTCAGGAGAGTTTTTATGAGAGTATAGACCCATTTTTTCTTTCTTACTATCTGCACTATCATAAACGATTTCAGGTGCTGTTTTCCCTGTAATTGCGAAGTGGAACTTATTTTGCATCATTGCGTAAAAATTGCTAGTTGTATTGATGTCGTAAACATAATCAGTGCTGCACTCGGCGAATATATCTGTAATCTTTTGCCAGATTCTACGTTCACTCGCACGAATTGAGCGTACACGCTCCAAGAGTTCTCTAAAATAGTCTTTTCCAAAAGGTCTACCGTTCTTTAACATATCATCGTTCAAAACAAAACCCTTGACAATATATTCTTTCAAAGTATTTGTAGCCCATATCCTAAACTGCGTCGCTTGTTTGGAGTTGACACGATACCCAACTGCAATGATAGTATCTAAATTGTAAAACTGCAATTCTCTCTCTACGTTTCTACCGCCCTCGGTTTGAACTATTAGGAATTTCCTAATAGTTGAATTTTCTTTCAACTCTTCGGATTTATAAATGTTAGATAAGTGTTCATTGACCGTAGCAACCTCAACGTTAAATAACTTACTAATTCCTTTTTGTGTCATCCAAAAAGTTTCGTCAGAAAATAATACACTTACACTCACATTACCATTCAAGGTTTGATACAAAACAACTTTGCTTTCACTCATTGCTTTTTTAGTATCAGGTTTAACAACCAACGATTTTGCAACGTCCTTAAAGTCTGCATCTATAGGCTTAATAATTCTCGGTGGTTTAGACATCAGTTAACTCCTTGTATTTAAGTCTTGTGTTGAAACTTGCCAACACAGCCAACCTTATTTTATCAAACATTGAAATACTACGCAAATTAAATCTGTATGTGTACTCATTAATATATCTTTGCAAATGTTTGACACTCCACCAATGGTATACCCCTTTATATCCACGCTTAATAATTGCCCAAAAAGATTCAATACTGTTACTGTGAATTATTTTATCTCGTACGTATTCACCAACACCATGACGCACAGTCTTATGCTTATAGTGACGTATGTCATTATATCCTGTGTATTCATCAGTGTAGAGATTTGTGCCACGTACAACATTTTTATCTATGAACTCCGTTAAGGTCTCGGTCGATACATATTCAAGTACCATTGTCTTTACTTGCTTAGTCTCTCTACATATCGCACCGATAACTGGTATTTTGCCTGCGACACCACTTCCTTGCCTCAATCTCTTGTTTGAGTGTTTATTCTTCTCAAGACCACCGATGTAAGTTTCGTCGACTTCGACAGTGCCAGATAATTTATCGGAGTTGGTTATCCAAGTTTCCCTTATTCGATGTGCGAGAAACCATGCTGTCTTTTGGGTGCAGTTCAACAGTTTCCCAAACTGTATAGACGATATACCCTTGCTTGAATTTGTTAAGATGTAGATTGCGAGCAACCACTTTTGTAGTGGCAGTTTAGATTCACTTAATACTGTTCCAGTTCTAACAGAGAAGTGCTTGCGACAATCCATACACCGATAAGGCATCGGTACTTTACAATTTGAGATTCTTTTACTCTTACAAAATGGACACTCAACGCCATTCGCCCAACGCAAAGTTTCAAAATAATTCGCACTCGCTTCTTCATTCGGATATTCATTAAAGAAATCTAATAAACTAAATCTTTCCATCGCTGGATGATATCACAAAAATACTGGCTAGTCAAGTGCCGTTATTTTCTGGCTAATTAAGTATATAATTCCCTTAATTAAACGGTTGACAGAGTCGGTTTGAATCTCCATACTTGGATATGGATAAAGAGCAGTTCTTTGAAATCATTAGGCAAATCCCAAAAGCCGAGATTCATATTCATCTTGAAAACTTTTTGGCTGGCCAAGGTGCGAAAGAGGCAAGTGTTTCAAGCCTGTCTGATTTTGTTGTGCTCTTTCGTTCGGTCCAAGATTCTGTCAAAGTCATCAATGATATGTCGATTGCGTTCAAAAACATCGTTCGCTATATGAAGAAAAACGGAATTGTCTATGCCGAGGTTTTTTTCTCGCCAGGGAGATACGTCCGCGAAAGTGGTTGGAGTTACAAAGAACTCATAAAGTTTTTCGAAAAGTTTTCACGCGACATCAAACGACGCCAAGGTTTTGAAATCAAATATATCGTAGATGTATCGCGCTCGCATGGGGTAGAGATTGCCTCGACTGTTCTTGATATGGTTACCCAAAACAAAAGCGAGTACGTTTTGGGTATCGGTCTTGGCGGGGATGAAATAGCGGGACCAGCACGAAACTTTACCGAGTTGTTTAAGAGGGCGCGAGAATATGGTTTAAGAACCGTCGCACACGCGGGTGAGGCAGACGGTCCGCACTCTATTTTTGATGCAGTAGAACTTTTGGGGGCAGAGCGTATCGGTCACGCTACAAGTGCGGGGGAGGACCCAAAAATCCTTGAACTTTTGATAAAGCGACAAATACCTATAGAGGTTGCGCTTACAAGTAATCTTGTGACGGGGAGATACGTAAAAGATATCGTGACGCATCCGCTTAAAAAATATCTTGAAGAAGGTGCATTTATTACCCTCAACACAGATGACCCGACGATTTTTAACACGAGTTTGCTCCAAGAATATTGGAATCTTTATAATAAAATTGGCTATGATATCAGGCATTTATATTTTATAATTGTGAACGGATTTCAAGCCAGTTTTTTGCCAGAGCGACGCAAACGCGAGTACATAAAAATGGTTAACAAAATGTGGAGCCGTAGTGTACAATTGAACCCGAACCTTGTTGCAGGTGGACTGCAAGAAATGGGAATTAAATTTAAAGGAGAATTAATCTGATGAAAACAACAAAAGAAGTCAAAGAGTTTATCGCAAAAAAGACCGAGGAACTGCGGGCTAAGTTGACGGGCAAGCGCGTGCTTTGTGCATTGTCTGGTGGTGTAGACAGCGCGGTCACGGCGGCGATAATCCACAAAGCGGTTCCAGGGTGTCTTGTTTGTGTCTACGTAGACCACGGTCTTATGCGCAAAAACGAGTCCGAGGAAATCATGGAAACATTTAAAGACAATCTTGGCGTAAACGTGATAAAGGTGGATGCGGCAAAACGTTTTTTAAGCGCACTCCGCCACGTGATTGAACCAGAGCGCAAAAGGAAAATTATAGGAGAGCAATTTATTCGTGTCTTTGAACTTGAAGCAAAAAAGATTGCTGGTGAAGGCAAGGTTGATTTCTTGGCTCAAGGAACAATTGCACCAGACGTTACAGAGAGCGGAATTGGCGGTGCACATTTGAAAAGTCACCATAATGTTGGGGGACTCCCAGACAATGTTGACTTTGAAATTGTGGAACCGCTTAGGGAATTATTCAAAGACGAAGTTCGCCTTGTAGGTTTGGAACTTGGGTTGCCTGAAAAAATTGTTTACAGACAACCTTTCCCTGGTCCAGGTCTTGGGGTTCGAATCATCGGGGAGATTACAGAGAAAAAACTCGACATCGTTCGCGAGGCTGATTATATTTTCCGCGACGAAATTACCAAGGCAAAACTCGATAGGAAAATTTGGCAATATTTCGCAATCCTTGCCGAGGGGCGCAGTGTTGGTGTTAAAAACGGAAAAAGACTTCATGGAAGAATCATTGCACTGAGGGCGGTTCACAGCGTCGATGCCCGTGAGGCGACTTTTGTGCATATCCCATATGACGTTTTGACAAAGGTGAGCGAACGAATCACAAGAGATATCGAACCAGTTTGCAGGGTGGTATATGACATAACCGACAAACCGCCAGCAAGCATCGAGTGGGAGTAAAAATATGGCCAAATTTATTACCGAACCGTCCCGCACGTTTTCTGAATATCTTTTGTTGCCTAACCTGACAACACGGGACTGTGTCACCGCAAATGTAAACTTGACAACACCGCTTGTTAAATTCAAAAAAGGCTCTAAACCCGAGTTTGAACTTGGCATACCTTTTGTGTCGGCGGCTATGCAGTCGGTTTCGGGCGAAACCATGGCACGGGAACTTGGGGTTTTAGGAGGTGTAGCCTTTGTTTTTTGCAGCCAACCCCCAGAATCCCAAGCAACAATGATTGCAAACATCAAGAAAAAACGAGGTAGTGATAACTATGTAATCGGTGCGGCGGTAAACACCCACGATTACAAAGAACGAATCCCTTTATTGGTCCAAGCAGGTGCAGAGGTACTTTGTATCGATTCTTCTGACGGGTTTTCAGAATGGCAGTCTGATGTCATTGCTTTTGTGAGAAAAAACTATGGCGAAAAAATCAAAATCGGGGCTGGCAACGTGGTTTGCGAGGAGGGCTTTCGGTATTTGGCAAACGCGGGTGCGGACTTTGTAAAGGTCGGAATCGGCGGTGGCGCAATCTGTATTACGCGCGAACAAAAGGGAATTGGACGCGGTCAGGCAAGTGCCCTAATCGATGTAGTTGCCGCCCGTGACAAGTACCTAAAAGAAAAAGGCATCTACATCCCAATTTGCAGTGACGGCGGATTTGTTTTTGATAACCACATTATCATCGCGCTCGCAATGGGTATGGATTTTGCTATGATGGGTAGGTATTTTGCAGGCTTTGCGGAAAGTCCAAGTGCCATAGTCACCAAAGACGGTAAAAAATACAAAGAATATTGGGGCGAGGGCTCGGCGCGTGCAAACAACTGGCGACGCTATGGCGGTGACAAAATGAAGTTCGAGGAGGGCGTTGATTCCCTCATACCTTTCAAAGGCAAGTTAGCAGATGGTTTGGATGTGAGCCTTAACAAAATCAAATCCACAATGTGTAACCTCGGGAGTTTGAACCTTGAATCTTTTGTTAAAAACGCAAGGTTGACGGTTGTTTCCCAGGCATCTTTGGTTGAAGGCGGCGCACACAATGTCACGGTCAAGTGAATTTAATTTAAAAATCTGTCAATAAAATTTCTATATGGGAAAGCGCGGGGAAATTGACGTAAAAAAACAACACGGAAATCAAACGGTTGTGTTTAAATCACGGCCTCGCGTTATCGGCAGTTTTTCTATCGCAGGAAAAAAAGAGGGCGAGGGGCCTTTGGGTTCGTTCATAAACAAGATTGTTTCCGATGACCTAGACGGTGAAAAAACCCACGAACAGGCCGAGCAGAAACTTTTTGAAAGCGCACTTGCAGGTGCCATAAAGGACGCGGGCATAAAAGACACCGACGTTGATATGTTGTTTGCAGGGGATTTGTTGAACCAAATAATTTCATCGTCGTTCACCGCGAGGGGTGTAGACGTATCGTTTATCGGGGTATACGGGGCGTGTTCGACTATGGCTTTGTCGCTCGCACTGGCCGCGTCTTTTGTAGATGCAGGGCACGTGACCTGTGCCGCTTGTATCGCGGGTTCGCACTTTGCAACTGCCGAGCGTCAATACCGAACCCCCCTTGAACTTGGAAATCAACGCTCGCCCCTTTCGCAATGGACGGTCACGGGTGCGGGCTCGACCATTGTAACCAATACGCGCCCAAATACTTGGAAAGAGGCATTTTCCCAACGCCTCGCCTATGACCCAGACGATTGCCCACGTGTTGCGGCCGCCACATTTGGCAAAGTCGTGGACTGGGGTGTAAAAGACGTGAACAACATGGGGGCGGCAATGGCCCCTGCGGCGGCGGCAACGATGATTGCGCATTTTAAAGACATCGGGCTTAAACCTGGTGATAACGTAGAATACCCCTATGACGCAATTTTTACGGGCGACCTTGGTGCCTTGGGTGAACAGGCTCTGCGTGATATAATGAAAGACGCAGGCTATCACCTCGATGACACGTATTCGGATTGCGGTCGTTTGATTTTTGATAAAAACCAAAACGCGTATCAAGGCGGTTCAGGTTGCGGTTGTGCGGCGATTACGCTTAATGGTTTTATAATGGACAAACTTAGAAAAAAAGACTATCGCCGAGTCCTTCTTGTTGCCACGGGTGCGTTGTTGTCGCCTGTGTCGTCTTATCAAGGCAACACCGTACCAGGGATTGCCCACGCAATTGTTTTAGAGAGTTAAAAATCAACTGTTGACAAATCAAATTTTCTATGATATTATTAAGGAATAATTTATCTAAGTAAAGGAGATTTAAACATGACTTACAATTCAGATGGTAGGGCAACAGTTGCTTCAGCAAAAACAAAACGTGAAGGAATGGGACAAGTCGTAAGTTTGGAACGCAGAGTTGCGGACTATGACATTACCGAGGCAGAAGCATTGGCAAAGGTAGAGAAACTTGTAAACAGTTACGAAAGGCAAATTGAAGACATCACAAGAAAGATTGAAGAACCAAGAGAGTCCGCCAAACTTGGAAAGTTGCCCGAAATGTTTGTCCGTTCAGGTGAATTACAGATGAAACTTCAAAACCACGTGATGGAAGATAAAATTACTTGTGAGAACAACAAGTTTTTACTTAAAAGACGTCCTAGCGATGAAGCGATTTTCAAAACACGAATTTTGGTCGAAGAAGCAGACCTTAGCGACTACCCAGAATTTAAATCACCAGACCTAGCAGTAGACGAAGATGGAGAATTGACTTTTTAAGTCCACGACAAATAAAAGAAGCCACCCAAGTTGACACAGGGTGGTTTTTTTGAATATATTTAGTTGTGAAAATAACAAAAGTACAACATAAAATCTTGATGGACCTATGTTCCAAACACATGACGATTCGTTACGGGCTTTTAGAGCCGTTTTACCACCAACCTGTTCGCGACCACGTCGAGCGTATGCGCGGGTTCGCAATCAAACTTATCAAAGACCTAAACATCCAATTTGACCCGACCGAGGTTGATGCCCTTATCATGGCGCATGATTTGCCAGAGTTGAACCTTGAAAATGACATCGCGTGCTGGGACCAAGAAAAACAAAAGGGCACATCCGATATCAAAGAAAAAACGGAAGTCGAATCAATGAAACACCTTGCCACCCAGTATGGCGATTGGATTTTTGATTTGTGGAACGAATACAGTGAACAAAAAACTGAACTCGCAAAATTTGTAAAATACATGGATAGGTACGAGGACCACAACTTTTTCGTCGGCAAAATGCTGGAGAGCGGTGACCGTTTTTTACAAACATGGGGCAAGCCCGTACCCGCATCCGAACACCTTGATTTTGCGCTAACACGTTTTGTAAAAGCAACACTTGGTTTCCCAACCGCCTCAAAAATCACGAGGGAAAGACTTGAATCCTTGCGCGCTATAGCCACATCTCACGGCCTTGAAAAAAGACTTGATGGCTTGCTGGCGCAGATTAAAAACCACACACCTTGTCAATAACAACTTTGTGGACATATTTTTGGACTTTTTGTTTGCGTTCTTGGTAGGCGGACTAATCTGTGCGATTGGACAACTTTTGATTTTGAAAACAAACTTTACACCCGCCAGAATCCTGGTGGCATTCGTGGCGGTCGGGGTTATTTTACAGGCAGTTCTATTGTACGAACCAATCCAAAAAGCCGTAGGGGCAGGTATCTCGGTGCCAATCGTCGGCTTTGGGGCAACGCTTGCCCGCGGTGTAATGGACGGGGTTCAGGAGTTTGGGTTTTTGGGGATTTTGACAG
>Ga0209755_10000384_pt1 | contig 82653 bp, 81 predicted proteins | sample TergutCo191P1_FD_187301 | JGI IMG/M metagenome (GOLD analysis project Ga0209755, IMG submission 187301) | Cornitermes sp. P1 segment gut microbial communities from Petit-Saut dam, French Guiana - Co191P1 (SPAdes) (version 2) | ecosystem: Host-associated > Arthropoda: Insects > Digestive system...
GCATTCGGTTGTTGCTTTGGTTTTTTGTTAGCATTCGCTCTCCGCCTTGGGCTTTGGTTTGTTTCTTTATTATACCAAAAACCCCGTCCATCCGGGCAAATGGACGGGGTTTGTCTTCAAACTGACCCGTGGCGCGTAATGCGTGCCACGGGTTTTTTTCAATATTGTTCAATAAAGCGGCAACGCTGAAAAAGGTGCCGCCGAAGGGCGGTTTTGCATATGATGAATTGAAAATAAAAATGTTGACAACCTAAAATCTTCCTATATAATAATCATTATCAACACAAAATCATTCTTAAAGGAGAAATGCAAAATGAAAAAGCACATCTGCACCATCTGCGGTTATGTACATGAAGGGGCAAGCGCGCCCGAAAAATGCCCCCAGTGCCAAGCGCCTGCGGCAAAGTTTACCGAGCAAAGCGGCGAAGGCTTAGCCTATGCAGACGAACATAGGATTGGCGTAGCGCAAGGCGTAGACGCGGAAATTGTTGAAGGGCTGCGGCAAAACTTTATGGGCGAATGTACCGAAGTGGGTATGTACCTTGCCATGAGCCGCGCGGCAGACAGGGAAGGCTATCCCGAAATTGCGGAAGCATACAAGCGCATCGCGTTTGAAGAAGCGGAACACGCGGCAAAATTTGCGGAACTGCTGGGCGAAGTGGTAGACGCTTCTACGAAGGTAAACCTGGAAAAACGCGTGCTTGCAGAGCATGGCGCGACGCAGGGCAAATTGGATATCGCGCGTAAAGCGAAAGAACTTGGACTGGATGCGATTCACGACACCGTGCATGAAATGTGCAAGGACGAAGCGCGCCACGGCAAAGCTTTTGCAGGGTTGTTAAAACGGTATTTTTAATGGAAAAGCGGCAAACCATACAGCGGCAAATAATTTTGGACGCGGTAAAAACGCTAAATTGCCACGCAACGGCGGAAGAGGTGTATGCCTTTGTGCATCGCACACAACCGACCATTAGCAAGGCAACGGTGTACCGCAACCTAAGCCAAATGGCGCAATATGGGGATTTGCTTAACATTGGACATTTTAACGGCGCGACGCACTATGACCATAACTGTCACACACATTATCATTTTGTGTGCAATGTGTGCCGGCGGGTCTATGATGTAGAGGGCGATTTTTCCGATGTGCTTGCAAAAGCCGCACAAAATGATTCCCATGAAATGACACGCTTGTTTTTGTCATTCGCAGGCGTATGTAAAATATGTAAAGAAAGGGCGTGAAGCATGGACAAAAGCGCTTTATTTAAAATCAGCTACGGGCTGTATGCCCTATCTGCCGCGGAAAATGGGGCAGACAATGCGTGTATTATTGACGCGTTTTCGCAGGTGACGAGCGTTGACCCGATTATTTGCGTTGCCAACGTAAATAAGGAAAACCGCACCCACGACATGATTTTAAATACGAAAAGGTTCAATCTTTCCGTGCTTACAAAAGACACGCCGTTCGCGTTTTTTGAACGGTTTGGGCTACAGTCGGGCAAAAACGTGAACAAGTTCGAAAATTACACTCACCTACAGCGCGCCGAAAACGGGTTGCTATTTTTCACCCGGCATACCAACGCGCACATGGCGTTTGAGGTAACGGGTACGATGGATTTTGGCACGCATACGTTATTTTCGGCACAGTTGACAGACAGCGCGGTGCTTAACAACCACGAAAGCGTAACCTACGAGTATTACCGCGAACACATCAAACCCAAGGCGCAAACGGAAAAAAAGGGCTGGACGTGTACCGTGTGCGGGTATTTCTACGAAGGTGAGGACCTGCCCCACGATTATCTTTGCCCGCTGTGCAAGGCGGCGGCTTCCGCTTTTGAGTTGAGGTTAAAAGATTAGAAGAGATTAAGGTCGTGGGCAGTGCCCACGACCTTAATCTTTCAGCCCCTTGACCTTGTCTTTTTCTTGCTTAAATGATAATTTATTTATAAAAAGGGGGATTTTATATGAAATTGACGCACATACACAACAAACGCCTCGGCGTTTCGCTCTCGCAGCTGGGCTTTGGGGCGATGCGCCTTCCCACGCTGGAAAACGGGAAAGTTGACCGCAGCCTGGCGGGCAAAATGATTGACACCGCATACGCGGCAGGGGTGAATTATTTCGACACGGCACACCCCTACCACGGGGGCGAATCGCAGGTTTTCTTGGGGGAAGCGCTTCGCAAATACCCGCGGGACAGCTATTATTTTGCCAATAAACTGCCTACCTGGGCGGTGGATTCTAAGGAAAAGGTGAAAGAGCTTTTTGACGCGCAGCTAGCTGCGTGCGGGTTGGAATATTTCGACTTCTATATGATACACGGGCTGGGCGAGGACAGGTACGCCGCGGTGGATAAATTTGAAATTTATACGCAGCTGCTGGCAGAGAAACAAGCAGGGCGCATCAAGTTTTTAGGCTTCTCCTATCATGGCAACCTTGACGCGTTTACAAGGCTTTTTGAGAATTATAAATGGGACTTCGCCATGATTCAATACAACTATGTAGACAATGTAATGTTAGGTACGCAAGCGTACTACGATATTATGGAAAAACATAACACCCCCTGCATGGTAATGGCACCTATCCGCGGGAAATTTCTTGCCACCCCACCCAAAGCCGCCGCCGCGGAAATGACGAAACCGGACGGCGGAAAAACCACCCCTGCCGCGTGGGCGCTGCGCTGGTGTATGGACAAGCCAAACATCGCGGTTACGCTTTCGGGCATGTCTACGATGCAGCAGGTGGAAGAAAATATCGCTACATTTGCACTATCGCCGCCAAAATTATCGGCGGAAGAATCCGCAATGCTTGAACGCGCACGGGATATAATGCTTGCCATCAAAACCGTGTCCTGCACCTACTGCGGCTATTGCATGGACTGCCCAACAGGGGTAGATATTCCGCGCTTGTTTGAAGTGTATAACCAGTACAAACTATTCCCCAACGAATTCCGCGCCGGGGTTGGCTACGGCAAGCTGGTGCGCGACGGCAAAGGCTTCGAAGGGCGCTGTACAGCTTGCAACATATGCAGCCCGCAATGCCCGCAGAATATTGATATCTCCAACGAATTAGCGAAGCTGCACGAAGAGCTTGAACCACTGCGCCAACGGTTTATCGCGTCGGTGTAATCGCTTCATAAAAATATATTTCATGCTCGGCGGCGGCGATAAGTAACCATGTGCTTCCGGGGTATTTCATTACGCCCAGGAGAATCATAAAATCGCCGTTGCCGCCAATGGTCATCCATCCGCCAAAGAGAAGCAGAAAAACATTACCCGTAACCACGCCAATAATCAGCGGAATTATCCCCATAATCAGTGTTGGCGCAACCAATCCAATAATATATTGCCCTACTTTAATGGGTTCTTTGGTTTCGCAGAAAAAACCCATGAGGTTACTGCTTATTCGGGTAGATGCAAAGCCGTTCCTTTGAAACGGTGCGAAAAAAACGGCGTGCAAAAGCTCGTGTACGCCCGTACATACAAAGTTTAAAGCCACCAGCCCAATGAATATAAAAATATGGATAATACGAAATTGGCTTATCCAATCCTCCAACAACGCGGGAATGGATTGCGGAAAAACAACATGCAATAACACCAACGAAAGCACCGCAACCGCAATAGTAAAAGCGGTGGGTGCTGTTTTTTCGGTGCGTTCGCTCATGTCGATTGCTTTTCGTGTATATTCCTTGCCTTCAATGAGTTCCGTATGTACGGTATCGTCTTGGGTTTCCGCTTCGGGCAAAGCGGGGCTATCTGCAAGGGGAAAGGCATTCGAAACATTCCCTAAAAATCGCATAACCATAGCAGGAATGATACTGCCCGTAACCAAAAACAATGCCCATAAAAATATGCTTGCAAATAGGTGGGTAACGATACCCCGTATCTCATAATTGGCATTTTTTAGCACATCAATTAAAACGGCGCATCCCAATAAAACCGGCAAAGGCATAGATGGAAAAAGCGTGTGCATTACATAAAATAACATGCCCCGCATCACAAATTCCCCGCATACGGCGGCGGGTAAGGCGGATAATAACATCCAGCCCCGTTCCCGCCTGTCCATTTCATTTTTGCGGGCGGCGGGTAAAAATAAATAAAGAAATAACGTAGAAGTAAGGGATAAAATAAGTAACACGCATAAAATAATCACGACCGCCGTAAACCAAATATTATACGCTTGGATAATTTCCCGAAAGCCTATGTCATACAAGCCAATCCCCGCGTATACGCACAACACAGCAAACAACAAGATTTGCCCCGTGTTCCAAAAAACCTTGAAAATATGTCCCTTTATTTTTGTTTGTGTTGTAATTGGCGGTGCAGTTCGTTTTCTAATTTTACGCATTAAAACAATGGCTGGATTAACCAAGGCAAATAGGATTAATAAAATGAAAATGACTAGATACATAGTGTTACTCCTTTGGTTTTACGAAAAATGCGTGCATCGCGAAACAACGCCGATGATTCTAACACAAAAAAATGTGATTTTATCCCGTCATTTGACAATCCACCCTCGCGCATATTATATTTGATACAATTGGGCGAAAAAGCTTTAAAAATATAGCCCTTAAAATAAGGAGTGAGGATATGTTATGGGTTAAAGACAAAATCGAGGACGTAATGCAAAAATTAGGTACGGACAAGGCAACGGGCTTAGACATTCACGTAGTAGAGGCACGCCAAGCCAAGTACGGCTTAAACGAGTTTGAAGAGGAAAAAAAGGACACACTTCTAAAGAAAATATTCCACCATTTGTCGGAAATCCCGACGTTAATTCTTATCGCCGCCGCCGCCATTGCGGGGTATATGGCGATTTTTCACCCGCCCGATACCATTGGCAGTGGCTGGCCAAAGGTGGTGGTCATTCTTTCCATTGTTATCATCAACGTGTGCTTGGGCATTTATCAGGAAAGCAAAGCAGAGAAGGCGTTGGACGCATTAAAGAAGATGAACGCCTTCAAAACCACGGTTATCCGCAATGGCACAAAGCAGATTATTGAAGCGAATCAGCTTGTGCCCGGCGACATTGTAGAGCTAAACACGGGGGACGTAATTACCGCCGATGCACGGATTATCGACGCAAGCAGCCTGCAAGTGGAGGAAGCCGCCCTTACGGGGGAGAGCGTTCCCGTAGAAAAAGACCCCTTCGTGGAAATTGAAGAAGAAGTGCCCTTGGGCGACCGTTTAAACATGGTGTATTCGGGTTGCTTGGTGACGGGGGGGCGCGCCACCGTTGTGGTGGTGGAAACGGCGATGGAAACGGAAATGGGCAAAATCGCTTCTTTGCTTAACACGGCGCAGAAGTTAAAAACGCCTTTACAATCCCGCTTGCAACAGTTGGCGAAGCGTATTTCTATGCTGGCACTGGTGGCGGGCTTTTTCATGTTTGTTTTTGGCTACCTTGTGCATCCCATCAACCCCGTTACGGGGAGTGAGCGCTACATCGTGGATATTCTTATCCTTGCGGTGGCGCTGGGTGTTGCCGCCGTACCCGAAACATTGCCCATTATTGTTACCATGGTCCTTTCCTACGGCGTGTATAACATGGTTACGAAAAAAACGATTATCCGCAAAATCCCCGCCGTGGAAACGGTGGGCAACACCTCCGTTATCTGCTCCGACAAAACAGGGACGCTTACGCAAAACAAGATGAAAATCCGCCGCGTATGGCATGTGGAACACGACCCCATTTCTGTAAAGGAGGAATTTAACCAGAACCAAATCAAGCTCATAGACCTCCTTGCTTCCTGCTCCAACGCCACCATAGAAATACGGGGCGACGACGACGAGCATGTAATTGGCGACCCTACGGAAATTGCGATTATCCGCCTGCTCCACGACCTTGGGCTGGACCGCGTTAAAGCCGAGCGTATGTACCCCCGCGTGTTTGAGCTACCCTTCGATTCGGGGCGCAAGCGCATGACTACGATACACCACGTAGAAGGGGAGGACTACGGCTACGTAGCCGTAACGAAGGGTGCTTTCGACCGCATTCCCGTGGACTGGGACAAGGCCCCGGGCTTGTTGCAAAAAGCCACGGAAATACACGACTCCTTCGCGGAGAAGGCCCTGCGCGTTATCGCCATCTCCGTAAAAAAATACAAGGATTACCCCACGGATTTGTCCGTAGAAGCCCTTGAAAGTGACCACGAGTTCCGCGGTATGGTGGGCATGATTGACCCGCCCCGCCCCGAAAGCGCAGAGGCCGTTTCCATGGCAAAGGACGCGGGGATTAAAACCGTAATGATAACAGGGGACCACGTAGTAACCGCCGCCGCCATTGCCAAGGAAATAGGGATTATGCAGGAGAACGACCGCGCCGTAACGGGTGTGGAGCTCGCCAAAATGAGCGAGGACGAGTTGCGCAACCAAGTACGCGAAATTTCTGTTTATGCTCGTGTAAGCCCCGAGGATAAAATCCGCATTGTTCAGGCATGGACGGCACAGGGCGAAGTGGTTGCCATGACGGGGGACGGCGTAAACGATGCCCCCGCGTTAAAAGCCGCCGACGTAGGTGTAGCCATGGGCATTACGGGTACGGAGGTTTCCAAAAGCGCGGCGGACATGGTTATTACCGACGATAACTTCGCCACCATTGTAGACGCCATCTCCGTAGGGCGCACCGCGTATGACAATATCCGCAAGACCATCGCCTTCCTGTTAAGCGTTAACTTTGCAGAAATCTTTATTCTGCTTGCGGGCATGTTGTTCTTTGGGGTTTCGCCGCTTTTGGCGCTGCAAATTCTGCTGATTAACGTGGTTTCGGACGGTATACCGGGCTTCTTTATCGCCTTCGAAAAGCCCGAACCCGGCGTTATGAAGCGTATGCCCCTGCGTAAAAACGCGGGTATTTTTTCCGCAGGGCTTGGTACAAAAATTGCGCGGGGTGCAATCAGCTTTTCCATTTTAACCATGGCGGCATTCTTGCTTGGCGCATATGTATTGCCCGCACCCGCAAGTATTCCCGCCGGTTACACAGGCGCACATTATTCCATTGGTATTTCCATGGCGTTTGTTGTGCTTTCGTGGGCGTCGGTAATCAACATTTTCAACGTGCGCAGCGAGCTTTCCATTTTTAAGGTAAGCATGATGAGCAACCGCGGTATGTTTTTTGCCGCAATGGGGACGATTCTGTTTACCTTGGTTGTTGCTCTTGTACCGCCCATTGCACAAATCTTTGACGTTGAAACGGGGCTTAGCGCGTTGCACTGGTTTATCATGGTGGGACTTGCGCTCATGCAGTTGGTTGTGGGCGAAATCCACAAAGCGTTTGCCAAACGTGGGTAAAAATGGTAAAATACGCAAAAAATTTAAGGAGTGCATAACATGAGTGATGTCAAAAAATTCCCCGCCGAGGCGCTGGGTACGTTTGTACTTACCTTCATGGGGTGCGGTGCGGCGGTGGTGCTTGGCGCATCTACCTACGGCGGGCATCTTGCAGTGGCGCTTGCCTTCGGTTTGTCCATCGTTGCCATGGCGTACACCATCGGCAGCATTTCGGGCTGCCATATTAACCCTGCCGTTTCCTTGGGCGTTTTCCTGGATGGCAGAATGTCCCTGCCCGATTTTATCGGCTATGTTATTGCCCAGGTTATTGGCGCAATTGCGGGCGGCGGCTTACTTTTCGCCCTTGTTGAAATCATCGGCATTACCGACCACACAGGCGGGCTTGGTTCAAACGGCGTGGCAAACGCGGGCGGCATTGGCGGTGCGTTAATTATTGAGGTGGTATTGACGTTTATTTTCATCTTAGTGATTTTGTCCGTAACCGCCAACGAGAAAATGGCGCAGGTGGCGGGCATTGTAATTGCCTTAACCCTCACCTTCGTACACATTGTGGGCATTCCGCTTACAGGTACATCTGTAAACCCGGCGCGCAGTTTAGGCCCCGCCATTTTTGCGGGCGGCACGGCACTTTCCGATGTATGGGTGTTCATCGTTGCCCCGCTCGTAGGCGCGATGCTGGCGGTGCTGGTGTATCGCGGGTTGGTAAGGTCGAAGGACTGAAAGATTAAAACCTTGGGGACGCTGTCCCCAAACCCCTGCTCGCTTTTTTGAAAAAAAGCGAGGCAAAAAACTTTATATTTGGGCTCTAATTATTATGTGTTCAATTTTAGAAAACCCGCGAATGCGGGTTTTCTGCTAAAGTTTTGATGAAACTTTTTCAAAAGTTTCCAGGGTGCGGGACAGAGTCCCGCGGTTTTAATCTTTTGACTTTTAAGGAGGCATGTATATGAATGACACGTTAAAAACATGGGTACAGCAATCCACGAACATCGTCTTTTTTGGCGGGGCGGGGGTTTCTACAGAAAGCGGGATACCTGATTTTCGCAGCGCGGACGGGCTGTACGCACAAAAATATGCATACCCGCCGGAGGTGATGCTCTCGCGGAGCTTTTTTGACCATAAACCCGAGGTATTTTTCGAATTTTATCGGGACAAGCTGCTTCACGAGCAGGTGAAGCCCAACACGGCGCATTTGGCGCTGGCACGGCTGGAGGAATCGGGCAAGCTAAGGGCAGTAATTACACAGAATATTGACGGCCTGCACCAAATGGCGGGCAGTAAGAATGTGGTGGAGCTACACGGCTCGGTACATCGCAATTTTTGTATGAAGTGTAAAAAAGCCCATGGCGTAGAGGAAATAAAAACGTCGGGCATTCCATTGTGCCTGTGCGGCGGCACAATAAAACCCGACGTAGTGCTTTTTGAAGAACCCCTGCGTAATGAGCTGATGGACGATGCGGTGCGCTATATTTCCCAAGCGGAGGTGCTGATTATCGGCGGAACGTCCCTGTCCGTATACCCCGCGGCAGGGTTGGTGGACTACTACCGTGGGGATAAGCTGGTGCTGATTAATAACGGCGAAACCTCGCGGGATGTAATGGCGAATTTGCTGATACGGGGGAGCATTGGGGCGGCGCTGGGTGGGTTGTAAATTACAACTCCCTTCTTGCGTACAGCCGTTGGGATAGGACGTAGGAAAGCCCAAGCAGCCCCATTGCCAGCGTAAACACGCCCGCGCTTACTACCCATAAATATTCCGACGCGAAAACGATAAAGCGGAAGGTAATATTACCGCGAAAGGCCGTTTCCAAGGTTAAATAAAGCATATACAGCCCGCCAAACAACCCCGATGGTAGATACAACCCCAGCATTTTCCCCTTCTGGTAGCCTAACTTGAACAAAAGCGGGAACATAAACAAGTGGAAAACGGCAAACGCGAGTACGCCAAATGCGATGAGCGTTAGGTTGCCCTCTGTGCCAAAGTACCAGCGGGATGACGCAAAAAGGCGCGTTATGGCGGTTACCCCATGGGAAATGGGGATGAAAATGAGCATTAGCACAAACGAGTACAAAAACCGCGCGTTAACAATTTGCCTGCGGGTTACGGGCAACGTGTGGTATAGCTTTTCAAGGCTGCATTTTTCTTCGTCTTGGAAAGTGGATACCGCAATGGTTAGCGCAAACCACATGCTCATGGGCAAGACAAGCAATTGATGCGTTATGCCCACGAGAAATAAAAACAAGGGACAGCACAGAATCACTACCTTGGAAATAAGCTGCATTGCCCGCCAATCTAACACAAAAATCTTCCAAATCATTGTAAGCCCTCCTTGTTTTCCGTCCGGTGGCTAAAGCACACCATAATTTCCTCCAGCGTTGCTTTCTCGGTGAGGATTTTCGGCGATAGCCCGCCGATATGGGTTATGTCCATCATGGCGGTAAAACCTCCTGCGTGGGTGCGGTAGCCGATGGCTTGTGCTTGTTTTTCAGGGGGCAGCTCGCCTATTCCGCCCCGTAGGATGCAGTATTTCTCCAGCAATTCCTCTTTAAGCCCACTATAAAGTATTTTTCCTTGATGGATGTATACGAGATAGTCTGCGGCTTTTTCTATGTCCGTTGTAATGTGGGAGGAGAAGAAAATGGAGCGCGTGTCGTCCTGCGCCATGTAGTCCCGCAGTATGTCCAGTAGCTGGTCGCGCATTACGGGGTCTAGCCCCGAGGTGGGTTCGTCCAGGATGAGTAGCCGCGCGTTGTGGGAAAGTGCCGTGGCAAGCCCCAGCTTCATCTTCATTCCTCGGGAAAGGGTCTTAAACTTCTGCCCCGGGTCAAGGTCAAATTTTTGCAAATATCCGTGAAACGCCGCGCTGTCCCAGTTTGGGTAAAAGGGGCGCAGGGCGCATTCTACGTGGCGGGGCGTCCATTCCAGTTGGTAGTAGGGCTGGTCAAATAAAACAGAAATTTCCGCCTTTGTAGAAATATCTTCAAGGGGCTTATTTAACAGTTGAATGTCCCCCGCGTCCTTTACCGCCATGCCCAAAATACAGCGTAGGGTGGTGGTTTTTCCCGCGCCGTTTTGCCCGATAAAACCGCAGATATACCCTGCGGGTACGTCAAAGTTTATACTATCAAGCAAAAATCCTTTATACTGCTTTGTTAGGTCGCGTACTTCAATTGCGTTTTGCATATTATCACTCCGCCTCGTTTAATAATGTGTGCAGCTTTGCCGTATCCAGCCCTGCCATTTTTCCTAGCCGCACGGCTTCCTTTAGTGCCGCCTTCGTTTCCGAAAGGTACTTTGCCCGTACCAAATCGCCGTCAATTTTCTTCACATAACAGCCCTTGCCCGGCGTGGTTTGGATGAAGCCTTCCAGCTCCAGGTCGTTATACGCCCGCGTGGTGGTGATAACGCTTACCTGTAATTCCCGCGCCAGCTGCCGAATGGAAGGCAGCAAATCCCCTTCCGCCACGTCCCCCAACAAAATTGACGCCTTCAACTGCTCTTTTATCTGCTCATAAATCGGTATTGCCGACTGGTGCGCCAGCACAATGCGCATACCCGTACCTCCTTCGCATCACTGTATATGTGCAGTATATACGGTAAAGAATTTAAAGTCAAGCAAAATATAGTCAAACAAAAAAAGCCCGCTTTCGCGGGACTCCTTTAACCCTGCGCCTATAGCCTCTCTGCCAGTGCGCGTTCATATTTTTCCAGCGCGCGCATAAAAATGGCGGCTTCTTCATCGGTAAAATCTTTCCACGCGCTTTCGTCGGCGCTATCAAGGGGCTTGGAAATTTCCAGCGCGTAGCTTTTACCCTTTTCGGTTAAGCGAATTTCCTTGTTGCGGCGGTCGCGCGCTTCCCGCAATTCTACATAGCCCTGTTCGCGGAAGGTATTGATAATGGCATTTACAATTTGCTTGGGCAAGGCAAGTTGCTCGCACAGGGCGGTTTGGGTATACGAGGCTTGGGCACTGCACAATAATTCCAGCACCAGCATCGCGGTAAAATTGATGCCCATTTTCCGCGCATAGCGGTTGTAATGAATGTCAATTTTGTGCCAAATTTCTTTAAAACGGGTGTGCGCATCATGCATAGTCATACCTCTTTCTAAACTTGAATAACATGAAAACGGTTAGGAAAATTTGCAGGAAATCTGCGAAGGGGACCGCTCCCCATACACCGTATAGGCCAAAAATCGGTGCAAGAGAGTACAGCGCAATAATATAGAAAATGAAGGTATTAAACAACGCAAGAATGGAGGAAATAATGCCATTGTTAAGCGCAGTAAAAAACATTGAGCCAAAACTGTTAAAGCCCATCAGCAAAAAGGTACAGGTGATAAAAATATACCCGATGCGTACCAAGCGGTGAATATTCGTGCCCCGCGGCACGTCGTAAATAAAAGCAAGCACATCTACGGTGGAAAGGGCAAGCACCGTAGCCGAAACAGACAGAATGCCGATGAGAATTAAACTGTTTTTAAACACGCGGCGCAGGTTTTCCTTGTCGCCCTTGCCGTAATTGTAGCTAATAATCGGCGCAACGCCCGAGTTATAGCCCATAAAAATGGAAGCGAAGATGCCCATACCCGCCCACATAATTGCAGAGGCGGCTACCGCCTCGGGACCTGCGCCTTCCATGTCCATCAGCTTATTATTCATCAGAATTGCGGTAATACTTGCGGCTAACGAAGCCACCATTTCCGAAGCGCCGTTCACGCAGGAGCGCCCCAGCTTTTTAAGCGCGCGAAAGTGGAAGCGCGGCATAACAAAGAATAAATCGCCCTTGCGCGCAAAGGTGAAATACGTAATTCCCACAACGACGGGCAGCATCATACCCAGACTGGTGGCAAGTGCTGCACCGCGCAGCCCCATGTCCATTTGGTAGATGAAGGTATAATTTAAACCCGCGCTAATTAGCCCGCTAAGCAACGACATGACAGCGCTGTAATGCGCCTTGCCCACGGTAATGAGAAATTGCTGAAGCACCATGCCCAAAATAGCCGCGGGCAAAAAGAAAATAAACGGCGTCATATATTCCTGCGCCATTGGGCGCATAAAATCGTCTACGCCCAAAATATTCATAATAAAATACGGCGCAAAGTAGCCCACAAGCGACACGGCAATGGAAGCAACAAACGCCACCGCCGTAATTAAGCTAAAAATTTGCCGCGCTTCGCGAATGCGTTTTTCGCCTATCATTTTTGCAATTAACGCATTGCCGCCCACACCAAGCATGAAGCCAATCGCCATTACAAAAGACATAAACGGCCATATTAACCCCACCGCAGAAAGCGCAAACGGGTCAATAAGCCGCGAAACAAAGATGCCGTCCACAATGCCAAAGGTGCTCATTATCAGCATAGAAATAATGGTAGGCGCGGCGAATTTAATTAAATGGGTGCGGGTTGGCGTTTTTGCGATGTTGAGGGCTTCCTTTTCCGCCTTTGCAATGGCCTTGGGTTGTTGATTTTCGGGTTCCATAAAAATCTCCTGTAGCGAATTTGAAAAATTCGCGTTTTTTGGACTGTCCATAAAAATAACAGTCGCGATATATGACTATCATACATCGCGACTGTTTGGTTGTCAAGCGGTCTTACGCGTTACTCTTCACGTGGCTTTCTAATTGGTCGATTACTTCCTTGACAAAGGCATCCTGTGCGTTGTGCTGTGTACGGTAAAATTCCTTGTTGTCGTAATACAGCACGGCTTCGTTGGGGGCAATGTGTATGTCGTCGATGATGCGCACCGGGGGCAGCGATGTTTTCTCGCTTTCCAGCTTGGTGCGCAGGGCTGTTACCCCGTCTACTAACGGTTGCGCCATGGGAATTAATTCTGCCCCGATGGTGAGCATGTAGCGTTCTTCTGTCGTGTTCACACGTACCATCCTTTCGGTTTTGTGGGTGAGGTAGATGTATTTGCTTAGCAGTGCGTCCACGTTAAGCGCGGGGATTGGGTGGGTTTTTAGCGCCGTTGCCAGACTTTTTAACAGGCTGTTGGTTTCCGCGGCTTCGCGCAGTATTGCGTCACTTGCGGAAATTTTTTGCCGCAGCAGAGCATGCAGGTCGGCATCGCCGGCTTCAAATAACTCTGCAATTTCCTTCACCGAAAACGATAACCGCCGCAACAGTAAAACAACCTCCAGCCGCTTACATTGGCTGCGGTCATACTCGCGGTAACGTGCGTCATTTTTGCGAAAGCTCGTGAGAAGCCCCGCTTCTTCATAGTAACGCAGCGTACGCGCCGAGATGCCGTATAGCTTGGCGGCCTCGTGAATACCCATCCGTTCATCCATACACTTTCCTCCCGATTTGGACTGTCCACGGGCATTGTAGCGTATTCCGTAACGGCAAAGTCAAGGGGGCTACACCTGTACGCCGTGTATTTTAATTGAATCGGGTACAATCGCGCCTGTGATGCGGTGCGGTACGTATGCTTCTTCCAAGAACTGCATTTCCTCGGGGGAAAGTACAACCCCAACCGCGCCTGCGGAATCATCCAGGTGCGCAAGCTTGGTCGCGCCGATAACGGGGGACGCAACGGCAGGCTTGTGCAGCAGCCACGCCAGCGCCGTCTGCGTGCGGGTAATGCCGCGTTTTTCTGCAATTTCTGCCACGCGGTCAATGATGATTTGGTCTTCGGCTTCCGTTGTGCCGTATTTCACGCTTTGAATGGGGTCGTTTTTGGAACGCGCGGTATCCGCATTTGCACCGCGGGACAGACGTCCGCTCGCCAGCGGGCTGTAGGGGGTGGACGCAACTTTCATATCCTCGCACAGGGGTATCATTTCGCGTTCCTCTTCGCGGTAAATTAAATTGTAATGGTTTTGCATGGAAATGAATTTTGTCCAGCCGTGCATTTGCGCGGTAAACTGTGCCTTGGCAAACTGCCACGCAAACATAGCAGACGCGCCAATATAACGGGCTTTCCCCGCTTTTACAATGTCGTGCAGGGCTTCCATGGTTTCTTCAATCGGCGTCGAATAATCCCAACGATGGATAATGTACAGGTCAACATAATCCATGCCAAGGCGTTTTAGGCTGTGGTCAATCTCCGCCATAATATGCTTGCGCGAAAGCCCGCCGCCGTTACGCCCCTCGCGCATGGGTATGAATACCTTTGTCGCCACCACTACCTCATCGCGGTTTGCGTAGTCTTTAATTGCACGCCCCAGTATTTCCTCACTGCTTCCGTAGGAATAGCAATTCGCCGTGTCAAAGAAGTTGATGCCCAAATCCAGCGCGCGTTTTACGATAACTCGGCTGTCCTCTTCGCCCAGCGTCCACTTGTGAAAGCCCGAATCTGCCGAGCCAAAGCTCATACAACCCAAACAAATGCGAGAAACGTCCATACCTGTGTTGCCCAATTTCGTGTACTCCATGTTAATGCCTCCTTATTATTTTGTGCTTCGCTTGCTTCCAGCGCCTCCACGGTGACCCGCGCCACCCGTTCAAAAATGTTATCCATGCTAATGCCTCCCGTAAATTAATGTGATACAATGAGAGCGTAAACCATGGAGTTGACTCCAAGTCAAGTGTTTTTACAAAAATTTTATAAAATGCCCTATGGGAGGTAAATATGACCATTGCAGAAGCCGGCGCACACTGCGGCGTTCCCCCGGACACGCTGCGTTACTACGAAAAGGTGGGACTAATCCCCGCCATAGAACGTACAGCGGGGGGTATACGCAACTACACCGAGCAGGATTGCCTGTGGATAAACTTTGCCAAATGTATGCGTCAAGCAGGGGTAAGCGTGAACGCCCTTGTAGAATATGTAGCCCTGTTCCGCATCGGGGACGAAACGCTGGACGAACGTCTGCGCATCCTCCACCGCGAACGCGACCGCATCGCCGCCCAAGCCAAAGAGCTTGCCGAAACGCTGGAGTATTTAAACAAAAAAATAGAACGATATGAAAAAATCATCGTTCCATGTGAAAATATGCTGGTGCGGTGAATTATTTTTCCTGTACGATTTTGGTCCTCACAGCCGCTACTATCGTCGATAACATAACGATAACCAACGCCGATGCAAAAACCCAAAGGGCATTTTGCATCAGTAGACCGACATTCCATCGTGTTATCGCTTCAAGTGCGTCCATGGATAACAGGTCATGCAATTGCGCAAATGCATGTCTGATAAAAGGCAACGCGACAAACTGTGCGGGAATAAAGACGACCGCACATATGCCGCACACAAAAATCAGGTTTTCCAGCGTAAACCGACGGAGCCGCCACCCCTCGGCTGTATCGTGTTTGCGCGCCTTAATCAGCGATAATGTCCCAAAAATTGATACGAACACGACAAAAAGAATAAAAAGAATCATGTACGCCACTGCGACTTGCCGCGTATAAAATAACCTCATCATTATAGAATCAAAATTCGGAAACGACGTTGGCAAACGCAAGCGATACTCGAGTTGCGCATCATGTAGATACGTCATATTCCGCAATGCCAGGTTCATACGCGTAGAGATTGCAATAGTGGATGAAATGGCCGAAAACAAGACAGCATAGAACATGCCGTAAGGTATATACCTTCGTTTGTTTCGATAAATGGTCGTTATAGCAGACTTGAGTGCGTACACTTTCTCCCCTCCCTTAAAAAACGGAGTGCTGTATAACCTCAAAAATGCAAAGCTGGTGCGGTAGCGCAATTTTACGCGGGGTTAAAATATACAGGGTTAGAAAGCAGCGCCTTCATTGGGGGCAGCCCCTGTGCATAACTGCGGTATACTTCTGCGCGGACAAATTTGCATTGGGCGTATTCCGCTTTTAGCGTTACCATTCCGCCGCTTTCGCAAATAATTTTTTCGGTGCCCCTGTCGGTGATTAGGCGAATTTCGTCCCCCGCTTGCAGGTTGGCGAAAACAAAGTCCAGCGGGGTATCGTGGTCAACCGTTGCGCCAAGCACACTTTCGTTGTATTCAAAAATATCTACTTCCGGTCCGTCGGGCAGGTAGGAGATAAAACTATTTCCGTTTTGCATTGCTGTTACAATATCGGCAGGGCTGCGCGAAGGTGCATACACACACATGCAGGGCATTGCAACGCTTCCCAATAAACCCGGGCGATGATAATCACTGCCCCCGGTTACGGGAATTTTTGCGCCGTTACATAGCAAGCCATGCCAAAAATAGGTTGCCCGTTCATTGCGTTCGGACATTACGCCGTTCCACACCTCTATGCCATGAAATGCGGAAATTTTTTCCGCATCAAAGCCCCATTCCCACGGCACAACATGGCATAAAGGGTGAGCAATAACGGTGAATGCGCCTTCATTTTTGGCTTTTTGCACCAAAGCCGCGCCTGCTTGCCAGTCTTCTGCACCAAAGCTTTGCGTGAGTGCTTTTTGCGCGCCAAGAAATAAAGCATGTCCGTTAAAATGCGTCCACTCCACGCCGGAAATTACCGTAAGCCGCGGGTACTGCCCCGTTTGATAATTTTGTGCGGTATTGTTATGGTCGGTGATAAAAATAAAATCTAAATTTTGCTCCTGTGCCAGCGCAATAAGCCCGTTTACATCTGATGTACCGTCCGACGCAACGGTATGCAGGTGGGTATCGCCCTTAAATAAGCGGCGTTGTTTGGGCGTTAGGGTAATTTTATATTCTACCGTTGCGCCTTCTTCGGGTAATTGATATACCCCCGCAAGTACAAACCACGTACCCTGCGGGGGGTCCAGCGTTTCAAACCCCGCACAGCTCCCAATTGCCGAAATCCAAACATGGGAACGCGCACCCCCTGCAGCGCCAAGCAATAACCCGCAGGGCGCAAGCACCGCAAGGTCAATTACGGTGCCGTTTTCTTTTGCATAGGTGCCGCTAATATCTACCCGCTCCATACCTGAGGGTACGTCGAAGGGGATTTTTATATATTGCTTTTCCTGCGATTTATCAAAATGGATTTTCATTTATTTGTCCTCCTGACTTTCAGGCAGGTGCAGAAAGCGGGAAATAATAATGCTTATCACCATCATACACACAGGGAAAACGGCAACCATGAAGCGTGCTGCTTCCGCAGGGCGGTCGCCGGGTTCGTCCCCGCTTACGTAGCCAAAGATAAGGCTGGCAAGCAATAATCCCAAGGCAACCATAAGCCCATGTAAGCGCCCAAGGAAGCTGGACATACTGGCAAAAATCCCTTCCCGCCGTATACCCCCCGAGCGTACGCGGTCGTCGTCTACAATTTTTGCGCCGATTAAATCGAAGGTACATACCACCCCCGAGTAGGCAAAGCCAAAAAATACACAGGCAAGCACCGCCGTTACAAGACTGTTTACAAAAATTAACGGAACAAACGCAAGCCCAACGCCAATTAACGCGGTTTTCCAAACAAGGACTACGCCGTATTTTTTAATAAAAACCGTCCAAAGCGGTACGCTTAGCATGGCAACGACTAAAACCGTTGCGAATACAATCATGGTTTGCGTTGCGTCTAACCCCAGCGCATAGTAGGCAAAAAACATCATAGAAGCCATGAGCAACGCAATTGCCGAGGTGTAAAACGCTCCCGTCATGCCCGCAATCCAAAAACGCGGATTTTTTACAATCGCAAGCAAAGCGGGTAGAAATTTGGGCTTTTCCATTGCTTGAATTTCTTCTAATCGTTCGTGGCAGTTAAGGTTAGAGATAATAATCACCACAGCGCCCACAATGCCGTAAATGAGTGCCGTATTCCCGTAGCCGATTTGCTCTGCAATTACGGGTGTTACCGCAATACCAATCGCCATGGCAATAAATTGGAAGATTTGGCGGTACATATTTGTCGTTGCACGGCTTTGCGCCGAGCGGAAAAGGTCGGGGAATAACGCGCCGTAGCTTGTGCCTACAAAGGCATCAAAGGTGCCTGTGAAAATGAATGTAACCATGGCAAAGGGCATTAGTGCGGCGGCGCTCAGCGCCTGCGGCGGGTGGAAAAACGCAATTAAAAAAAGCGCAGAAATAACCGCACCCGGGATAATCCACGGTCTTCTGCGCCCCCAGCGGGTGCGTGTCCGGTCCGACGCGTAACCGTATAGGGGGTTGTCCAACGCATCAATAAAGGTATATACAAATACGATAAACGCCCACTGCGTAAGGGGCAGCCCCATTTGCTGTACATAAAAGGTCATACCAAAGGTGCGGAACAAATTAATGGGCAGCGATGTACCAAACATGCCAACGGCATACCATGCGGGTTTTGTTTCCTTCACAATAAATCCCTCCGTCAAATGTGAATTTTCTTCGTGGCGATTTTATCACAAAAAACGTGGTCGTGTTCCACAAATAAAAGCGTGGGTGTATAGGCAAGCAACAATTCCTCAATTTGCATACGCGATAAGACATCTATGAAGTTAAGCGGCTCGTCCCACACCAGCACATGAACGTTTTCGCATAAACTGCGGGCGATTAGGCATTTCTTCTTTTGCCCGCCGCTAAAGTCGCGCATGTCTTTGTCAAACTGGATACGTGAGAAATCTAATTTACGTAAAATCGCCTTAAACAGACTTTCGTCGATATTATTTTTGCGGGCATAGTCGGAAAGGTTGCCCGCCAGATGCGAAGTTTCCTGCGATACATAAGAAATTTGAAGGCGGCTGCCGATATTTACTTCCCCGCGGTGGGGGACGTCTATCCCGCACAGCAGTTTAATAATGCTGGATTTTCCGCACCCGTTGCGCCCAAGCAGGGCAATGCGCTCGCCCCGCTCCAGCGTAAAGGAGAGCGGCGCGTTAACGGGGACTTCGCCGTATTGGATAATTACGTCGCGTAATTCCATCATACGCGTGGTATGGTAGGGCAAGGGGGAGAGCTTTAGCGCGTCGGCTTTGTCCAAGTTTTTTAAGAGTTTGGATTTGTCTGCGAGGGCGTTTTGTTGGCGAGTTTCGATATTCTTGCGTTGTTGTTGCATTCGACGAGATTTTTCTGCGTTGTAAGCCATGGTGTCTGCGCCTACGTGTCCTTTTTTTCGTAGGGTAGCCGCGCCTTTGCCCATTTTTGTTGCCTCTGCCTTATCCGACCATTGTGCCTTTTCCCGCGCGGTTTTTTCCAGCCGTTTAATTTCCTTTTTTAGTTTTGCGTTTTCCGCGAGTTCAAATTGGTCTTGCCGCTCTTTGTTCGCCAGCCACGAGGAAAAATTGCCCCGTTGCACCTCAATGTTGGCGCGATTTATCGAAAGCACATGGTCGATGCACCCATCCAAAAACGCGCGGTCATGAGACACGAGGATGTAGCCCTTTTTGCGATTCAAGTATTCCGCCAGCACGCGCCGCCCGTGCATGTCCAAGTGATTGGTCGGCTCGTCAATAAGCAGAAACGCATTTTCCTTCAAGAACAATGCAGCAAGTAAGACCTTGGTCTGCTCACCCCCCGACAGCGTATCGAACGCGCGGTTTAGCATATCCTCGCCCATTTCCAGCAAGGATAACTCGCGCAGTAACTGCCATTGTTCATATTCCGCACACAATGAAGCAACCACCGCTTCCACCGTTTGTTGCTTGTCTGCAATTTCAAAGGGAAAATACTCAAACCCTACACCGGCGGAAATTGTGCCGCTGTACTCATACCTCCCGCACAGCAAATGCAGGAAGGTCGTCTTGCCCCGCCCGTTGCGCCCCGTAAACCCCAGCTTCCAGTCTGTGTCCAGTTGAAAGCCCGCATTTTCGAAGATATTGTCGTAACTACCCGGGTAGGCGAAGGTGAGATTGGCTACATTTATTAGTGACATAAAATTCCCCCTCTTTCTGCAAAAGCATTATACCGCGATTTTTACGCACACAAAGATAAAACTTGAATATAATAAAGATGCATGTTATTTTACAGCGTAAAAATTTTTTATGGAGCGTGAATTTATGTGTGGAATTATTGGATACATAGGCAATGAGGATGCAGTCCCCATTATCGTAGAGGGACTAAAAAAGCTGGAATACCGCGGCTATGACTCGGCAGGCGTTGCCGTATTAAACGACGGGCGCTTCGATGTAATTAAGAAAAAAGGACGCCTTGCAGCGCTGGAGGTGGAAATTCAAAATACCGCGCAAAACGCAACACCCATTCACGGACATTTGGGCATTGGGCATACCCGCTGGGCAACCCACGGCGAACCCAGCAACGAAAACGCCCATCCCCACTTAGGCAACCAAGAAAAAATTGCGGTAGTACACAACGGCATTATCGAAAACTATCATACCCTACGCGCCCGCCTGCAAAGCAAGGGCATTGTTTTTCAATCCGAAACGGACAGTGAAGTCATTCCCCAGCTTGCGGAATATTATTACGAAGCGGAAAATAATTTATTCGACACGGTAATAAAAGTGGCTTCGCGGTTGGAAGGCTCTTACGCCTTGGGCTTTATGTGCGTAGATACGCCCGACACAATTATCGCAATAAAAAAAGACAACCCGCTCATTATCGGCGTTAGCGAACACGGGAATTTCATCGCTTCCGATATTCCCGCCGTGCTAAAGCACACCAACCAAGTATATTACCTTAACGATAATGAGCTTGCAGTACTAACCAAAGAAGGTATCACCTTCTACGATACCGACAAGGAGCGCATACACAAAGAGATAGAAACCATTACATGGAGCATGGAAAGTGCCGAAAAAGGCGGCTACGAGCATTTTATGCTAAAGGAAATTATGGAACAGCCGATGATTTTAAAAAATACGCTGGCAAAAACCCTAAGCCAGCCCCCCGTGGATATAACCCGCTTTAACCGCATCATTATCACGGCGTGCGGCTCGGCATACAATGCGGGTGTGGTTGCACGTTATGTTTTTGAAAAGCTGTGCCGTACCCCCGTGGAGGTAGAGCTTGCCAGCGAATTCCGCTACAAGGACGCCATTATAGACGAAAAAAGTCTGGTTATCCTCGTTAGCCAATCGGGGGAAACAGCAGACACCATCGCCGCAATGCGCGAGGCAAAGGCGGCGGGCGCGTCTACCCTTGCCATTGTAAACGTGGTAGGCAGTACCATCGCCAAGGAATGCGACTATTGCTTTTTTACCGCCGCTGGACCTGAGATTGCCGTAGCCACCACTAAGGCATTTTCCGCACAGTTGCTGGTGCTGTACAGCCTTGCAATTCGTTTTGCCGCGCAATTAAATAAAATAAGCCCGGCGGAAGAAAAATCCCTCCGGGCGGAACTGGAAGCCCTTCCCGATAAGGTAAACGCCCTGTTTGCCCACACGGAAGAAATTCAAAAATACGCCGCATCCTGCATCGGCTATAAGAGCATCTTCTTCATTGGGCGCAATATCGACTATGCCATTGCACTGGAAGGCTCGTTAAAATTAAAGGAAATTTCCTACATTCATTCCGAAGCCTACGCAGGGGGCGAGCTAAAGCACGGCACCATCGCCCTCATCGAGGAAAATACCCTCGTTGTCGCTATTTCCACCTGCAAACGGCTGGAGGCAAAAATAATGAGCAATGTAGAGCAGGTAGCAAGCCGCGGCGCGAATATCCTATCCATTGGTGCGCGCCACGCCACCGCAAGTGCGGTCATTCCCCTGCCCGAAACCCACGAGCTGTTTACCCCGTCGCTTTCCGTTGTTGTGCTGCAATTGTTTAGCTACTACGTTGCCGCCAACAAAGGCTTAGACATAGACAAACCCCGCAACCTTGCAAAAAGCGTAACGGTGGAGTAGTTTGCGCATAAACCAACCGGTAAGGATTTCTTACCGGTTGAAATAGTAAATTGTTATTACGATTCAATTTTTTCACTATAATATGTTTTTCTTAAATAATTTTGAATATCCTGTTTCCTGCAATTAATAATATCATCAGGGAGGTCGTTAATTAAAAACCATTTCATTTCGGAACATTTATCCGTTTCCATAATTTTTGGCGTACCCAAGTAAGATTTAACTATAAAATAAATATCATAATAAACCCTATCCTTTGATAACCGATGGGATAAATGTACAAAATCAATATCTCCCGGCTTTACATCAATGTCAATTTCTTCTTTGCATTCGCGGATTAAAGCCGCTTGCGCAGTTTCATTTTTATCTACGTGTCCGCTTCCCGCTATGTCCCATTTTCCATCCTGAAAACCTGTATTTTGGCGACGATGTAATAATATTTCCGTGCTTGCTTTTTCATTTCTCAAAATAATTGGAAATACCGCCGAAAACGACTTAAATGGTTCGCTCATTGCCCATAATACGCATTTGCGCCGTGTTTACGGTTAAAATGCTTGTCTAATAAACGCTGCCCCAGAGGCGGCGTTTTTGCATTCATACGCCGCGTGTGGTACGCCATAAAAGCCACATTTTCCAGCACTGCTGCGTTATGCACTGCATCGGCAGGCGATGCGCCCCATGTAAACGGACCGTGATTTTTTACCAACACAGCGGGAATGGCGTTGGCGTCCAAATGTTCAAAGGTTTCCGCGATTAAATTGCCCGTTTCCCATTCATAATCGCCGTTAATTTCATCATCGTCCAGCCCACGCGTACAGGGTATAGCCCCATGGAAATAATCCGCGTGAGTTGTCCCCAGCGCGTCAATGCCTTTGCCTGCCTGGGCAAAAATAGTCGCCCACACAGAATGTGTATGCACTACCCCGCCAATTTCCGGAAAGGCTTCGTACAAGCGCAAATGCGTTGCCGTATCGCTGGAAGGGTTGAACGTCCCTTCCACCACCTTGCCTGTTAAGTCCACCACCACCATATTATCGGGGGTTAAGTCTTTATACTGCACCCCGCTGGGCTTGATAACCACAAGCCCCTTTTTGCGGTCAATCCCGCTTACGTTGCCCCATGTAAATTGTACAAGTCCGTGCTTGGGAAGCGATTTGTTCGCTTCGCTTACTGATTTTCGTAGGTTTTTTAGCATTGGAAGCTCCTTTAATGATTAAGTTCGTGGGGGCTACGCACCCCGCTTGCTAAGACCTTGGGGACTCGCTCGCGACAATTGCTTCGCAATTGCGCTGACCCCAACCCCTGCAAGGGCGCACGCGCGCCCTTGACCCGCGTTATTGCTTGGGCTGACGGTTGTGTATAAAAATTTGACCCCGCGCATATGCGCGGGGTTAGAGTAGGGGATAAGGGCTGATGTGTCAAATGAGGAAGAACAAAGTCAACTGGTAACGATTTGTTACCAGTTGGTTTTGCATAAAAAGCAGTGTATACTTGCTTATAATTTATGTCAGGAGGCGCTACCTTGAATTTTGAAAAGATAACCGTATGCCTTGATATGCATGGTTGCCCTAACAAGTGTAAACATTGTTGGGTTGGTATTACACCGAATGGAAGGTTATCTATTGATGATTTGAAATTTGTTGCTAAAAATTTTCGCCCATTTACCCATGACCTTGAAGTTACTGACCGCTACCGCGAAGAAGACTATCCAGACAATTATAAGGAGTTATGGGAAATAACGAGTGCGCTTTCCGACAATAAAACGCCACACTTTGAAAACATCAGTTATTGGCGCGCCGTACGTGATAGTGCGTATATCCCGTGGCTTTATTCACTCGGTGTTAGGGCTGCCCAGCTTACCATTTTTGGGGACGAAGAAACAACGGATTATTTCGTTGGAAGAAAAGATGCTTTCAACGAGATATTGCAGACAATAGAAATTTTATTGGCAAATAAAATTGCACCACGTATTCAAGTCTTCATTTACAAAAATAATATTTTGCAATTGCCGTATATTTTACAATTAGTAGAATTTTTGGATTTGGAAAACAAATGTGCAGGATTTGACAAAGAATTTTCGTTCTTTCTTCATCAAGGTTCGTGTTCTGGCGAAAATGAACAATTCTATGATGATTGGATAACGGAGGAAGACATCGAAAAGATACCTCCAAAGCTACGCGATTTTACGATAAAGCATTTTAACGTGCAAAATATCGTAGATGTATTGGGCGAAACGGAACAATCGCTTTATGCGCGTTTAATCCATAATTCATCACACATGGATAGTATCATTACGGATAACCCTGTGTTTTTTATTGACAAAAATTTTAATGTCTACCCCAACTACGAAACGCCTTCTCCTATGTGGTGCTTGGGAAATCTGAAAACAGAGGGGGCAGAGAAGGCGTTAAATGCCTATGTCAATAACAGTTCTGTTGCCCAGCTTACTATGGCGACAACGCCTATAAACGAAATGGTAAAGAAACACGGAAATCCCGATAGCCTAAGACTGTTTGGCGAGTGGGACTACAAGAACCATTTATTGCTGAAGCATTTGCGTACTAAATAAACGTGTATCAGCGGAAAACGGTCTGCCTTAAAATATTTTACTTCTCATTTCATACACAGATAAGAGAGGCAAAAATTAACCCCGCGCGTTCGCGCGGGGTTAGCCTAGGAAATAAACATCACTGTGTCAAATAATAAAGTTTTTTGCCTCGCTTTTTTTCAAAAAAGCGAGTGGGGGTTTGGGGGCGAAGCCCCCAAGGTCTTGCATTTAATCTTTTTACCTAAACGGATTCTCTCCGCAATAGGGCAGCGAAGCAGGTTGGTTGTACGCCACATCGCACACGCCAAGGAATTTCATGGCGGAATACAGCGCCTTGCCTACATGACCAAAGCCTAAGCCCGCATGGTGGGGGTAGCGCTTGGCAACCAGCACATGACGGTAGAAACGCGCCATCTCATTTACGCCGATAATGCCAATACCGCCGAAGGATTTATGGTCAATGTCCAGCGTTTCGCCCTGCGCAATATAGGAGCGAAGTACACAATCAGCGGTGGATTGTAAGCGGAATAGGGTAATGTCGGCGGCTTTGATTGTGCCTTCCAGCGTACCGCGGGTGATGTCGGGTTCGCCATCGGGCTCCAGCGCGCGCTTCATGATTAGCTGATGCTTCATTTCTGCATCTTCTTTAAGGTGCTGAATGGGCGTATTGCCGCAGTGGAAGCCCATGAATAGGTCGTTGGGCTTGTAGCCTGCAAGCTTTGCCTTGTTTGCGTCGTACATATCTTGGGGAACGGTGTTGTTGATATCCAAGAGGGTTGGCGCGGTTTCGGTCACGAGGTACAGGATATACTCGGAAAGTGCGCCGTAAATATCCGTTTCGCAGCTAACGGGAATACCGCGCGCGGTTAAACGGGAATTTACATAGCAGGGTACCATGCCAAATTGGGTTTGGAATGCAGGCCAGCACTTGTTGGCGAATACAAAATATTCGCTTGCGCCTTTGTGTTCCTCTGCCCAGTCCAGCAAAGTGATTTCCAACTGCGCCAAGCGGGTGAGTACGCCGCTGTGCTTGTTACCGTTGCCTAATTCTGCTGCCATTTCGGCGGCTACTTTTTCCACGCGGGGATCGTCCTTGCGCTTGTTGAAAGCAGCGAACAGGTCAAGCTCGGAGTTTTCTTGAATTTCCACGCCCAGTTTAAACAGGGGGGCAATGGGTGCGTTACATGCCATAAAGTCGAAGGGACGTGGACCAAATGCGAAAATTTTAAGCTTGGAAAGCCCGATTTTCACCTTTGCGATGGGAAGGAACTCGCTAATCATGGCTGCTGCTTCATCTGCTGTGCCTACAGGATACTCGGGTATGTAGGCAGTTACCCCACGTAACCCAAGGTTGTAGGAAGCATTAAGCATACCGCAGTAGGCGTCGCCGCGGCTGTTGATAAGGTCGTTGCCCGTTTCTTCCGCTGCGGCAACAAACATGGTTGGTCCGCAGAATTTTTGCGCAAGCAAGGTTTCGGGACCTTCGGGACCAAAGTTGCCAAGGTACACAGCAAGCGCGTTACAGCCCGCGGCGCGAAGCTCGTCCAGCGCCTTCATCGCGTGTTTTTCATTTTCCACGATAGTGGAAATTTCGGTAACGGTGATTTTTTTTGCGTTTAACGCTTCTACTACAGCCTTGCGGCGGCGCTCGGAAAGCGTCATGGGGAAACAGTCGCGGCTAACTGCCACAATGCCCAGCTTTACTTCGGGTGCGTTCATCATACGGTGTACCCTCCTGTGATTGGCGATATTCGCATTGCGAATACGCTTATTTGACTTTTTTACACTTGCGTCCTATTGTAGAGTTACATTGAAGATTGTGCAAGGGGAAATTATTTTGAGAAGGGGATGTGTATGTTTAGTATAATAATGGGAAGCATTGCCCTTGCGGTTGCCGCCGTTATGTTGCTATTTGCGGTGATGTGTTTTGCGCAGTATGAGCCACTTTTCCGCAAACACGAAGCACAAATGGAAAGGGACGAAAATTACAATCGCAAAAAATATGCCATATGGATAGGTAGCTTTATGCTTGCGCTGGGCGTTGGGAATATATTTTTCGCGCTTAACTGGTTCTTCACGCAGGAAGTATTTATGTGGCTTGGTATTTTAATTGCATACCTTGCGCTGTATTTTCATTTCCGCGAATACGGCAAAAAAGGCGCGTTTGAAAAGGCATATGTGCGCGGCACCGCTATATTGTTTGGCATTATTTTTGGCGTTGCGTTCCTTGCCAGCGGTTTTGCATTTTTGATGGATTTTTTGAATTAGGGGGAAGGTATGAAACTATTCCACGGTGGTGCAACGCCTGTGCGAACGCCCGAAATAAGAAAAGCAAAATACACAAAAGATTTTGGCACGGGTTTTTATTGCACCGAATTTGAGCAACAGGCAAAGATATGGAGTACGAAAAAGAGTATGATCGGCTACATTTCTTCTTACGAATACACCGCCAGTCCTAATTTAACTGTTAAGCATTTCACAGAAAATGACGAATGGTTAGACTTTGTTGTAGCCTGTCGGCGGGGTGAACCGCATAATTACGACATCGTTGAAGGTCCAATGGCAGACGATAAAATTTGGAACGAAATAGATGATTTTATCGCGAGCGTAATTAGCCGCGCCGCTTTTTGGGAATTAATAAAATTCGCAAAGCCTACCCACCAAATAAGCTTTCATAATGAGGACGCGTTGCAAACGCTAACATTTATTGGCGAAGTGGAGGTAACCCGTGAGAAGCAAGGAATACGATAAAATGTTTTATTTGTGCTGGTTGCTGGAACGGCTTCACAGGTCTACCAACCTTCCGCATAAAAATTTAGTTGAAAAAATGGGCATGGAAAAATTGCACCATTATTACGATTATGCAGATGCTTACCACTGCGAAAACCCGGACAAGGTTATAAACGAATTGACAGACGAAATGGGCTTGCCCGCACCCCCGTTGTTTGGCCAATTACCCGTTGCGCAAAATATTCCACCGTTTAGTAAAATGGCAAAAAGCTCGGCACGTGTGATAAATGACGTATATAACGATGAAACGTATGTGCAAGGTGTCCATGATTATTACACATCGTTTCTGCCGCCTATTTTGGCAGATAGTAAAAATAATTTATTCTGGTCAAGCAAGGAGTACCTTGTGGCTTGTTATAGAGAAGGGGAATTATTGTAATGTTCAACCTAAGCGAATTACACAGCATCATGGAAAAATGGCAGGACATTTTACGCCTGCGGGATTGGGATTTAAAACTGGAACTCGTGGAAAAACCTTGGCGCAAAACCGGGGATGTAAAAATAGACCTGGCGGATAAAACCGCCATCGTTCTCATCAACAACGTAAACCCTAAGGTGGAAAATATTGAAGAAGTAATTATCCACGAATTACTCCACATAAAACTATGGGGCATGGACCAAATGATAGAAGACCTGCTCCACTGCGTATACGGCACCGACGAAAGTGACCCCAAGCTGGACTTCGCCAATACGCAATTCATGCATATGCTAGAGCAAACCACGCAGGATTTGGCGAAGGCTTTTCGCGACCTTGGCGCAGAGGATAAATCCGTGAGCTACGGGCGCATACAGCCCGAAGCGGATGGGGAGTGGAAAAATAGCCATGAAGCGTAAATTAAAATTACTTACACTCGCAATTACAACAGGGATGCTTATTATTATACTGTCATCCTGCATCAGGGGCGTTAGGGTAAACCCGCCCGGGTTTTTCGAGATGATTGCCCAATTTGATGAAATATGTGTAAGGCAAAGCCGATTTGAAGTATTTGACCCATGGAACTCGCTGTGGGTATATCTTCAGGTAAGACCCGATGTGACGGATACCACCTTTGTGTTGGATGTGCGCGAAGCGATTACCTATTATTTACTGAGTGATGGGGTATTGGATTTTTTTACAAGGTTTCACATAGACCCCACCCGTGCCTATGTAAGCTTACAATTTTGGCGCGATTTAGACACCACACCCTTTATCCCAAGCTTTCTTGCCCGTGTGGAGGATGGTTTTGAAGAATGGCGCATTGAACCTGCGCTCCTTATGCGCGCAATACGAGATTACCTTGAAGGCTTTAATACTGAAACCATCCAATTGCGGCAAGACAGCAGTCCCCGCGGTACCGACGGGTTTACTACAAAAATATACCGCTTAGATATTTTCACCCAATTAATCACCAATGAAGAAAACCCCATCCCTTTTGATGAATTTAAGGAAAAAACCCTTGCTGTGTTTGACGAGCTAATCATAGGTATTCCGGATATTATTGACCGCTACAAAGCGCGTTTCCTTAATAGCTATGGATGGTTTTCATTGGAGCCCGGGTTTACGGTGTTGATTCAACTCATCGTAAACCCAAGGCCCTATGCACGCGAATTGTTTAGCACCCCAACCCCATACCACAGCTTTACTTTTGTATGGACAGAAGACGAAGTTTGGCAATTGCAAGAGGAGGAATAAATAATGTCCTTCCCCATCACCCACCTGCGTGTGGCATACGCCGTTGCGAAGAAGATGCACCTCTCCGAAACCCAAACGGCACAATTCCTCCTTGGCGCGTTAGCCCCCGACGGGGTGCATTACCGCCCCGCTTTGTATGGCGCGGAAATGCATATAATTGGCGCGGCGAAAAAAATCTCCCACCTATGTCCCGTAAGTGACGAGCCGTGGGGCTTCGTTACCGATAACGAAGGCTGGGTGCAGGAGATTAAAGCATTTTTACTTGAACACCCAAATGATGTGCTTGCGGCGGGATATGCCGTTCATGCCCTTACGGATTTGCATAATAACCGCACGATATGGACACGCTTTCGCCTAAAGCACCCCGAAATGGCGAAAGTGGGGTACGGCAGCGACTACTATAACGAAACAGCAGCGCTGGACTTAGCCCTGTACCAGGAAGCCGAAACCGTGCCCATGATGGCATTATTGCGTACTGCCGCCGCGCGGGATTTTATTGGTCGCGTAAGCGCGGAAGATATACACGCAATACGGGACAGCCTGTACTTAGAAAAAAGCGACGCCTACACCGCATACGTGAACCAACCCCCTGCCCAAGTTGGCGATTTTCGTTTTGTAACCATGCATGATATGCGGCAATTTCTCACAGAAGCGACGGAATTTGCATTTGCGCATATGCCTGTGCTATAATCGCCGTTGCGCCGTTTTACGGCTATTCTACGAATGAAAGGATGGTGAAAAGAATGAAAGCGGCTATCCATCCGAAATATTTTGAAGCAAAAGTACGATGCAACTGCGGCAATGAGTTCACAACGGGCTCTACCAAGGAAAGCATCCACGTAGAAGTCTGCAGCAAATGCCATCCCTTCTACACGGGCAGCCAGAAACTGCTGTTAGAAGCAGGCGGGCGCGTAGAACGATTCAAAAAGAAGTACAATCGCGACTAAGAATGTATCATGCAAAAATAAAGGGCAAATCCCGCTTTTGGGGCTTGTCCTTTTTTGTCGTTGGGGGTATAATTTTGTGAGTTGTGTACATAATATTTGCGTTGTGGAGGTGTGCGATGAGAAGAATGACGAAATGTATCTCTTGCGCGCTTCTTTTATTGCTAATTTTAACCACCTGCGTATATGCACAATACCCCCGTGAAGGGGAAACCAGGGTTTCGCTGTACATAGAAATTAACATTCCCGACGGTGACGAGCGGCTGGACGCAATCCTGCGTGAATGGGTAGAGTTTGTGTATATCCCCACGTTGGCGCGGGGCGGCGTGTTTGCTAATATGGAGCAAGGCGACCTTACGCTGGATTTTGACTGGGCATTCCAAGGGGCGTATTACGCGGGGGTTTCGCTGCGCGGTACGTTTGTATTTACCCGTGAAGGGCAAGCAGAAACAACAATGCAATTGGCGGAAAGTTTGAATATCCATACCGAAAGCGGGGCATTTCTTTCCCCTGCCGCGTTGCTGGATATCCACGAAGTTGACACGGTGCTGGATTTGCTGCGCGACGCCATTATCAGCGAAGTGCCCGGCGCAGCACCCTATACCTATGCGATGGATTTAAGCTGGCTTGCCAGCATTTTGCTGGGCGAGGCGGGGCTTATTGTACCGCTGGACGGGCGGCGTTTTATGCCCGACTATATTGGCGAAATGGTTATTACCATCCCCTATGAAGCGCTGGGAACGGCATTTTTGCTTGCGGGTGAAGGGGACTTCCCCGCGGTTGTGGTACCGTCTATTCCCGTTATGCCTTCGCAAGGTGTGCCGCCCATGTGGCCTCATGCAGCCGAGGATTATACCCCCGTTTTCGCAGAAGCGCATGACCCAACGCATGTGACCATTGATTATTCTTATATATACTCAACGCCGCGCCGCCCGCGCATTGCACTTACCTTTGATGACGGACCTTCCCGCTATACGGAAATAATTTTGGATGCGTTAGACCGTTACGGCGGACGCGTAACATTTTGTGTGATGGGCTACCGCATTGAGGAATGGGCGCCCCTTATTGAACGCGCGCACAACGCAGGACATGAAATTATGGGGCACTCGTGGCGGCATACAAATATGATGTTGCAAAACCGTGCCGACATTGTGCATTCCATACGGCATACCGATGACTTGATTTATGAAATTACGGGTACTCGTACAAATTTATTCCGCCCGCCCTACGGTGCAATTAATTCACAGGTGGAAACCGTAGCCGCATCGTTGGGATATGGGATTTTGTTATGGTCTATCGACCCGCAGGATTGGCGCCTTGGCAACCGCAACGTGCAACATATTTACAGTTGGATAGTTAATCGTGCCACCGATGGCGCAATTGTTGTGTTACATGACGTAATTCATACAACGGCACTCGCCATGGAGCGGGTTATCCCCCGCTTGATTGAAGATGGCTTCGAGCTTGTCACCGCATCGGAAATTTTGGCAGACCATTACGGCGAGATTATACCCGGTATGGTGTATCGCGGGTTGCGGTAATTCCGATTATGCGATACTATACGCCTTGCGCCTGTGAAGGGGCGCCCCCTCAGTTCCCTTCACGCCAGAGGCGAGGCAAGCCAACACCCCCGACCTTTTTGGTCTGGCTTGCCGTTACATAAGATAAGATTTGCTTTACATGCGCAAGAGAACACCGCCCAGCGCCTCCACTTCGGCGAGGTCGTGGGTGATGCACAAAATAATTTTTTCTTCCTGCTGTACGTGCTGCTTTAGCATTTCTACAATGGCGGGCTTTGTTTCCTCGTCCAGCCCTTTGAAGGGTTCATCCAAAATGAGTACGTGATAATCCGCAATTAAGGCACGGCACAACGCTGTGCGGCGCTTCATACCGCCGGAAAGTTCGGCGGCTTTTTTATTTACGCTTTCCCCCAGCCCTGCTTGTGTGAGCAACGCAATTGCGCGTGGGGTATTTTTTTTTGCGTCTGCCGTAACAAACAAAACATTTACAAGCGCGCTTTCGTGTTCCAACAGGCGGTCCTCTTGGAAAACATACGAGACCCGCTTACCCTCAAGCCCTGCAATTGTACCTTCGTCGGGCAAAATTAACCCCGCGACCAAATTGGCAAACGTAGTTTTTCCAATCCCCGACTGCCCCATCAGACATGTAATCCCTACGCTGAGGACGGCATTTATATTCACCAATACGGGCGTTCCGTTAAAGGATTTGCTGATATTTTTAAAGATTATGGGCGTCATTTTTAATTCCTCTCCCAAGCATCAAATAAAAGCACTTGTCTATGGCGTAGCTTAGCGTAATGATGGCGATGGTCCAGGCGTACATGTCTATGGGTTGGATAGAGATTTGGGCGCGGTGCAGGTATCCGCCGATTGTGCCGCGTGCTACGCCTATGAGCTCTGCGGAAATGCCCGATTTCCAAGCAAAGCCGATACCGATGGTAGCGGCGGAAAAAATGAAAGGCCTGACGGAATGCAGGTAAATGTAGCGTATACGCTTCCAAAGGGGTACGCGGAAAACGTGCGCCATTTCCAGCAATGCGGGGTCGGTTGTAGTGATTCCTTTGTATACGTTGTGAAATGCAATGGGCATAACCATAACAAAGGGTACAACGATAGAGAGGTTCTCGCGCCCAAACATGAACAGGACAAGTATTACGAAGGACGCAAGCGGCATTGCGTTAAGTACGTTGATGGCAGGAAGGATAATATGGCGGAAAATTTTACTCGCCGCCGCGCCCGTTGCCAAGAAAATGCCCGTGAACATTGCAAGGGCAAAGCCCAGCATAATTCGGCGAAGGCTGGTGAAGATGGCGAGCCAGAACTCGAGCGTTTGCGCCAACGTAAAAAGCCGCGCAAAAGCCATGCGCGGCGGTACGAGTATAATGGTTGCGCCTACCCACGCGGCTACGCCCTCCCAGACTAATAGCCAGAAAAGGGCAACCGCGCAGACGGTCAAAAATTTACGGAATGAAGAAGAAATTATCATCGGGCAGTTGGCCTCCTACCGAAGCGGGTGTTTCATTATACAACACGCGGTAAAAGCCCATCAAATTGCGGCGCATTACGTCCCCCGTTAGGAAAACCATGTTCGTGCGCGGCAGTGCCGTCATGCCGATATCCACGTTAGGCACAAGCCCCGCGTCCACGGCAAGCTGTGCGCCCTCGGCGGTGTTTGTGGACATAAATGCAATGCTTGCTGCGTATTCCTGCATAAAAATTTCCACCGCGCGGGGATAATTTTCAATAAATTCGCGGCGGGCGATAACGACGCTCATCACAAGCCCGTAATCCGCTTGCACGCGCTCCCATTCTGTCGTCCAGTCCAGCGTAACGCGCAGGTGGTCAAAACGCGCAACCACCGAACTTGCAAAAGGCTCGGGGAGCAACGCAACCTCGGCTTGTCCCAGCTCAAAAAGCGCGGCAATTTCGGGCGGCTCGGCACGGAACTGGATAAATACGTCTACATTAGGTATCAAGCCATTTTGCTTTAATACATAGTTTAGCGCAAATTCGGGGGTTGCGCCTTCGCCCGTGGCAAAAATGGTGCGCCCTGCGAGGTCGGCGACCGAGTTTACCTCGCCCGTTGCGTCCACAATGTGCAATACACCCAGCGTAACAACCGCCAACGCTTGCACTGCGCCGTCCATTTGATTGTATAGAACCGCCGCCAAATTGCCGGGCACGGCGGCGATATCCACCTCGCCCCTTGCCAGCATAGGCGGAATTTCCACAGGTGCGCCCACCAACTCAAACGTATACGCATTCTCCGTTTCCTCTCGTTCGCTCCTGTCCATCAAGTCCAACATACCCAGCGCCGTAGGCCCGCGCAGTGCCGCCACCCGTACCGTAGGTAACTCGCACGCAGAAACTTCCTCCGTACCACAGCCCGTAAGTGCCAGCATTGCAGCAAATACGGCTATCAAGTAAAAATACTTTAACATGTAAATTCCTCCTGAGATTTAATGATTAAAACCGTGGGCGTTGCATTTAATCTTTTGACCTTACCTTAATTGTACAAAGTCTTCGCACTTACCCCATCCAGCCGACCAATTTTGCCCGATAACGCGGAAATGGTGTCATGGGGTGCGTCTATAATTACGGTGATGATATTTATGCCCTGTGCGCGGTAGGGTAGCCCCATTCTTCCGATAATGTTATCGCCGTAGGCATGTAAGATGTCGTTAATTTTGGTGGCGCTTTCGCGGTTTTTTACGATAATGGCGATTACCGCCACGCGGTTTTCCATGGTTGTCCGTCCTTTCTGAATTTGTAAAGGCTACAAAAAAATGAGCGCCTGCCGAAAGGGCGAAGGCGCGCAAAAAACAAGCGTGTATGCGTATGTACACTTTTGGCGCACCTTATGCCTCGAGTACGCGGGGCGCAGTCTTGGCGGCAGGTAAGCCGATTCTGACAAGAATCGACGATGCAAGTCATTCTTGCACATATGAATGGGATTGTCAAACGCGCGTTGCATCTTTATAATGCAAGCGAGCCGAAGCGAAGGAGCGATACATATGCGAATAGACCCATCTATGCCCGCAAACAACCCCATGCTTTACGCCTTAAACGCGCAATCAAGCAATCCCACCCCCACAATAGATGAAATTGAGGATTTAACCATAGTCCCAACCATGCCTACGGAGTGCGTAACCTGCGCAACGCGGGTGTATCAGGACGATTCGACAGACGGCGGCGTAAGTATGCAGTCCCTTACTAATCTAACGCCCTACGAAGCCCCCGCCCAAGTACGCAACCACGAAATGGAGCATCAGCACCGCGACCGCATCGCCTTCGAAGAGCAAGGCATGGACGTGGTGCTTCAATTTATCGAAATGCACACAAGCGTATGTCCCGAATGCAATCGCGTGTATGTTTCCGGCGGCATGTCTACAACGCAAGCCGTAGGGCGTGAGGGCGGAGAAGAACATGACCACCCCCTTTCTATGGAAGAAGCGCTGCTGGGAATGCTGGGCGGCGGTCAATGATTATGCTTGAAACAGAGCGCTTGGTAATTCGCCCATACAAAGAAAGCGACCTGCCGGAATACCACGCCATTTTATCCGACGCGGAAAATATGTACTTCCTGCACGACCTAATTACCCATAGCTTGGAAGAATCGCGCCTTAGCCTGCAAGACGCACTGCGTGTAAACGCAGCGGAGAAAGCCCGCCGTTTCGCCATTACGCTGAAGGGCAGCACTACCCATATAGGCGCCGTAGGCTACGAGATAACCGCAAGCAGCGAATGCGGGCATTCACTATACCCGGCAGGGAAAACTGCCGACCCCATGGGCTGGTTCATTTCCCGTGCGCATCAAAACAAGGGCTATATCACCGAGGCGGTGCGCCGCGTGCTTGCCTTCGCCTTCTTAGAAGATAACTGCGCGCAAGTAATTACGGGCTGTTTCGCAGATAATTTACCCACACAACGGGTGATGGAAAAAGTCGGCTTCATTAAAGACGCCGCCGACCCGCCCCCCAAAATGCTCTACGGCAAACCCCGCGCGCGCATGCGCTTTATCCTTACCCGCGCCGACTATAAAAACCTTACTGGAGAGTGAAAATTATGAACCGTATAAATGTCACCGTTTGGGACGAAGCCGAAGGCGCAATTGGTCCGTATCCGCAGGGCATACACAATGCGATAGCCGACTTTCTGCGTGCAAGCGGACAGTTTAACGAAGTGCGCATTGCCCTGCAGCCCCAGTCCGAACACGGCTTAACCGAGGACGTATTAAATTCCACCGATGTGCTGGTGTACTGGGCGCATTGCTTCCACCATCAGGTAGAGGACGCCATTGTAGAGCGCATTGCCCGCCGCGTATTAGACGGCATGGGCTTAATTCTCCTGCATTCCGCCCACGCAAGCAAGATTTTCCGCCGCCTAACAGGAACGGACACAGACCGCCTGCGCTGGCGCGAAGTAGGCGAACGCGAACGCGTATGGCGCATCGAACCCGGTCACCCCATCACCCACGGCGTACCCGAATATTTTGATATCCCCAACTCCGAAATGTACGGCGAACAATTCGGCATTCCCGCGCCGGACGAACTGCTTTTTATCAGTTGGTACGAGGGCGGCGAAGTATTCCGCAGCGGCTGTACCTTCAAGCGCGGACTGGGCAAAATCTTCTTCTTCGCCCCCGGTCATGAAACCTTTCCCATCTACTACATGCCCGAGATGCAAAAAATAATCACTAACGCAGTCGCATGGGCAGCGCCCGCGCATATCCCGGCAATTACAGGCGGGAAGATGGACTTCATACGCCCCGAAGCAAGCGTGTAGGCGGCGGCAGAATGCAAAACCCTCACCGCGCAAAAAATTTAAAAGGGTGGTCATTTGAACGACTTAGTATATCTTGATGTTTTTGACACAGATTGTGGATGGGGTCGTGCAGGCTACGGAGGCTTCAGATATAATAAAATACAAAAACATAAAGACAATTGCTACCCTGCAGTTAAATATAGCGAAATAGCTTTTGTTTGACATATTCCCTCTTGGCAAAGTCGCAATCAGTTGTGCTTAATAAAAAAGGCATGCGCAATTTGCGTATACCCTTTTTTCATTATTTTAACGATTTATAGTAAAGCAGTCCCTTCTAGTACGCGATGTCTATTAACTCCTGTATCTTGTACATGCGCTCATCAAGGTCATAGATTTGCACGGCACACTGGCGCAAGCCCTCGGCTAAGTGCTGGGGCATACCCTGTTTGTATTTGTAGCGAATCTTATGTTCCAGCGACGCCCAAAAATCCATGGCTTGGGTACGTATTTGTATTTCTACAGGTATGTGGTGTACCGAATCGGTAAGGTATACGGGTACTTCCAGAATAAGGTGATAGCTACGGTAACCCGAAGGCTTTGGCTCAGTTACGTAGTTTTTCTCGTTAAGCACCTTCATATCGGGCTGGCGTTTAAATACTTCTGCGATAAAGAAAATGTCTTTCGCGTAGGAGCAAATACAGCGCAAGCCCGCAATGTCGCTTAAATTAGCCCGTGCCGACTCGGCGGTTACAGGGTGGTTACGGCGGTGCAGCTTTTCTGCAATGGCTTCGTAGGATTTTACACGGTGTTTAATGTGTTCTATTGGGTTGTTTTCTTGCCGATTGTTAAAATCGTCCAGCAAAATTTCCATGCGCGTATTAAGGTCTTTTAGCGCACAGCGGTACAGCACCAGCATTTCTTTCACCTTTAAAAATTCGGTTGGAGGAAATAAGATAGACACGTTTATTCTCACTTTCCGGTGCGGGGCAGGCTTACGATAACCGCCGCACCTTTTTCTTTGTTTATGGCTGTAACGGTGCCATCGTGCTGCTCTACAATAGATTTGACAATGGCTAAGCCCAGCCCCGTTTGCCCGTTTTCGCCGTGGTAAAAGCGCTCGAAAATATGGGGCAAATCGTCGGGGTTAAAGCCCGGCCCGTCGTCGGTGATGCGTACAACGCCCCTTGCGCCTACGGCATAGCATTCCACAAGCAATGTCGCTTTGGCATACCGCAGTGCATTGGCGATAATATTGTCCAGCGCGCGTTCGATGTAGGGCTGGGCGCATTCGATAATTACGGGGCGTTCGTCTTGCTGTATTTGAATCGTTAAGTCGCTGCGCAGGCTTTCGTACAGGCGCAGGCGTTCAACAACCAACTGCCGTAGGTCTATTTCATGCTCTTGCGGCGTGTCAATATTATCTATCCGTGAAATGTAAAGCAAATCGCCTACCATGTTGGTTAAACGGTCGGTGGCTTCCAGTATTGTATTGCTTGCGCTTTGTGCGTCCATAATGCCGTATTTTATGCCTTCTGCGTAGCTTTTTATCGACATTAGCGGCGTGCGCAGCTCGTGCGAGGCATTTTGGAAAAATGTTTTTTGCTCGTTGTCGTATTTTGCCAGCTGCCTTGCCGTTTGGTTTAGGCTTTGGTTAAGTGCTTCAAATTCTTCGTTCGCAAAGGATTCGGGGTTTAGGGTAAAGTCGTTTTTCCCTATTCTGCGCGCAAATTGCGTTAATACCAGCAACGGATGCGCAAGGGAACCCGCAAGGAACGTCGTAATTATTATCGACAATAACCAAATTACCACCACCAAAATTAATAATATCATATTTACTTGGTTGGAAAAGCGCGAAATATCGGTTATGTCTACATAAAACATGGTGTACCAACCTTGCCTTTCGCCCATTGCGGGGCGCGCCGATACATAAAAAATACCATCATCGGTACGCAAACGCCGATTATGCAAGCCCGTAAGTACTATCCCCTGCTCCATCATCGCGTCGGCAATTTCTGCAGCCGAAGGTGTGATATGCCCGTCCAGCAATACATAATTTTCGTCCATATAAAAATTGCTTATCCGCTGCCCAAAAAGCCCCGACCGCGTAACCGTGATAAACCGTTCCATATATAAATACAGCGCTTCCGCTTCCGCCAGCTCTGATATCGCACTTTGCCGTATATACTGCCCCACCAATACATTAAAAATGCCGCCCATCAGTCCAAACGAAATAAAAAGCAGCACGGAAAAAGACGTAAAAATGCTGCCCCTTAAATTCCTGCGTTTGCGGTTAAACATCTTCGCCCCGTTCATACGCAATTCTTCTAAACAGCGCTTTTACCCGCATGACAAACGTCATAGGACTTACGGGCTTTGTAAAAAAGTCATCTGCGCCCAGGTCAAGCCCCGTTTGATAATCTAAGTCACTGTCCCGCGCAGTTAGCATAAAAATCGGCACTTTGCTAACCCGCCGCAGCTCCTTGCACACTGTAAAGCCATTAGACCCCGGCATCATTACGTCCAGCACCACAAGGTCACTCGATTTTTGAGCAAATGCTTCCAATAACAAATCGCCACTTTCAAACGCTTCCACTGTATATCCCGCGTTCTCTAAAAAAGCGCGAAGCGCTTCGCGTATATAAATATCGTCGTCTGCTACGTAAATTAATTTCATTTGTGTGTCCTCCTAAGCGTTTTTTCCGTAGGAAAAATACTACAGCAACGGCGAAAATAAACGTGATATAGATTCGCGTATTTTTACGGTTTTTCCGCGTTTTTCATATTCTTCGTAATCCAGCGCGCGGCAGTCCTTCATGTCCTCGATGAAAGCCGCTTCCAGCTCTTTGGTTATTTTTGTGTCGGTAATAAAGGCATGTGTTTCGAAGTTAATTTTAAAGGAGCGCACGTCCATATTTGCCGTGCCAAGCGCGGAAACTTCGCTGTCAACCATAACGGTCTTGCAATGGATAAAGCCCTCGGTGTATTCAAACCCTTTTGCGCCCGCGCACATGAGTTCGCCCATATAGCTGGAGCTTGCCCAATACACAAAGGGGTGGTCGGGCTTGCCCGGGTACATGATGCGTACATCAACCCCGCGCAAAGCGGCAATGCGCAAACAGGTAAAAAGCGCATCGTCGGGTACAAAATACGGGGTTTGAATGTAAATAGATTTTTTCGCATTCATAATCATTTCGCAGAAGCCGTGCAAAACGTGAGGGTCACGGGTATCTGGTCCGCTGGATACAATAAAAATGCTGGTATCCCCCTCGGTTACAGGGGCATCGGCAGGCGGGTGGGTAAAATATTTTTTGGATACATCCAGCTTATCCGCCTTGTTTTTAACGCTAAAATTCCAGTCCATGATAAAACGCAGAATAAGTGGCGCAACCGCATCGCCCGTTAAACGCATGTGCGAATCGCGCCAAAAACCGAAGCGCTCGCTCATGCCCAAGTATTCCTTACCAATGTTAGAGCCGCCAAGATATGCAATTTTTCCGTCTATAACCGCAAGTTTTCGATGATTGCGGTAGTTGATGCGCACCAAAAAAGGCGGCAGGAATAAGCCCAGCTTGCCGCGCGCGTTGATTAATGGTTCAAAGGTGTCCTTAGGGGTAAAGGCACAGCCCGTACCGTCTACCAGCAGGCGTACGTCCAAGCCTTCCATAGCGCGTTCGGCGAGTTTTCGCACCAAACGGCGCCCGATTTCGTCCCCGCGGAATATGTAATACTGCACGAAAATGTATTCCTTCGCGTTGGCGATATCTTCCAGCAATGCGTCAAATTTAGTTTTGCCGTCGTAAAAAAGGGTAAGGTCGTTATTGTGGGTAAGGTCGCCTTCGTCCGCACCCAGCGCCAATGCCTTATACTCCGCGTGCATTTTTAAATCCTCTTTGTATTTTTCCATAAAAACGCGTTGTTTGCGATTATCCTGCCCGCCCATAAGGTACAAAATAAACCCAAAGATGGGTAGGAACGCCATAGCCACTATCCAAGCCCACGTAGCGGCGGTATTGCGTCGTTGTACGAAAATAACATACGCGATTAAAATAAAATTGATAAAAGTGACAAAAAACATGGGGGAAGGCATCACGTGCGCTCCTTTCATACTAATCGCCTAACTTCGGGAGATTAGTATCCACCCAATATTATAATCTAAAAAAATGATTCGTACCACAGGATAAACATATAAATTGTCCAAACCATGCGGGAATTGTCTTCCTTGCCCGATTTGTGGCGCGCCAGCAATTGCAGAATTTTCTCTTTTTGAAATATTTCCCCTACGAAGGGTTTTTCAAACGCCAAACGCACACGCTTGTAGTATTTTTCTTCGCGTAGCCATACACGCGTAGGCACGGGGAAACCGCGGCGCTGCTTGGGCTTGCCATCCGGGAAGCTGCGCAGTGCTGCTTGGCGCAAGGCGTACTTTGTCCCCTTGCGATTTACGCGGTAGCGGGTAGGGATTTTTGCCGCAACGTTAAATACCTCGCGGTCTAAAAACGGTACGCGCGCCTCCAGCGAATGCGCCATAGACATTTTATCCGCCTTTAGCATAATGTCCCCCGCAAGCCAAAGGTGAATGTCTAAATACTGCATTTTGGTAATATCGTCATAGCCCAGTGCGCGGGCTTGGTCGTAGTAGGGCTTTGTAATGTCGGTGGCGCGTAAGCCGCTTACGTATTTGGGCTGCAAAATTCGGGCGCGTTCCTCGTCTGTGAAAGTGAAGAAGTTGCCGATATAACGCTCTTCCAACGGTTTACCTGCAAGCGTTAAAAAGCGCTTCCCCTTAAAATGACGGGGGATTTTTTGCACCCATTTGCCAATTAATCGCCGCAACGGAAGGGGAATGATTTTCATAAAGCCCAAATTATACATACGGTGATAATGCTCGTAGCCGCCGAATAGTTCGTCCGCGCCTTCGCCCGTTAATGCGCCCTTTACATGCTTTCGCGCTTCCTTACACACAAAGTACAAAGCAACGGCGGCGGGGTCTGCAAGGGGTTCGTCCATAAAATATTGAATGGGCTTTAATGCGTCCCAATATTCGTCTGTTGAAATAATTTTGCTGTAGTTTTCCATACCCTTAGCCTTGGCAAGGGCTTCGGCGCTTTCGATTTCGCTGTAGCCTTCGTATTCAAAGCCCACGGAGAAGGATTTTTCCAGCTTGGCAAGTGACGTGATATAACTCGAATCCCACCCGCCCGACAGGAATGTACCTAAAATTACCTCAGGTTCGGTACGCTGGTGGTAATTGACCGACTCGCGTACCACTTGGTCTACCTGCTGTACGGTATCCTCTAAGCCTTGCTTGCCCTTATGCCCCTCGTCGGGGGCAAACTGTGCCTGCCAATAGCGCGTTAGCGTAAGCACGCCGTTTTTAAACCGCAGGAAATGCGCGGCAGGCAGCTTAAAAATACCCTTAAAAAACGTTTCGTCCAGCACCGAATATTGGTACGAGAGATACGCCTCTAACGCAACGGGGTTAAGTTCTTTTTGGAAGGCGGGATAGTCTAAAAACGATTTCATTTCGCTTGCGAAGAGTAATTGCCCGTCAATTACGCCGTAGTAGAAGGGTTTTATCCCAAAAAAATCCCGCGCGGCAAATATTTCTTGCTTGCGGTGGTCGTATATCACAAAAGCGAACATGCCGCGCAGCTTGTCCAGCATTTTTTCGCCGTATTCTTCGTATAAATGAAGCAAAACCTCTGTGTCTGATGTGGTGGAAAAATTGTGACCGATAACAGCAAGCTCTGCCCGCAGTTCCGAATAATTATAAATTTCGCCGTTAAAAACGAGGGTGTACGCGTCGTCCGTTGTGTGCATAGGCTGCGAGCCGCGCTTTAAATCGAAAAATGATAAACGCCGAAAGCCGAAGGTAATGTTATCGTCCACATAGAAGCCTTCGCCGTCCGGTCCGCGGTGGCTTATACGCTCTGCCATGTTTTTTATGTGTGTGTTGTCGGCGTCGTTGTACTCGTTTCCTGTAAATCCGCAGAATCCGCACATGGTATATCCCCCCCTTCGATTTTTTTCCGAATTATACCGCAGGGCGTTTGCTCGCTGGATTGCCCAAGCGGATTGTCCCTTAATATCGCCGCGATGAAACTTTCCTTCATCTTCGGGTCACTTGCGCCCAACAAATTACAGCCAAGGTCGTTACAATCCACGATAACCACGGGCGCGCCGATAGAGGCCGAAATAATCTGCGCCATTTTACCGGGGGCGTCGGGGGCAAGCACCACGTACTCGTTATACGGGGGAAGCGTGTTATCGCAAGGTCCGTCAATACCCCGCGCCTTTGGTCCGGCCACATGATAAAACCAGCCCTTACGCTTAAATATTTTGCCAACCAACGAAATACACGCCGCAAATAAAATACGCGGAACGCCGCATTCACGCAGCGCCATTTCCATGGTTTCGGGAATGCCTAACCCAATACCCGCAGGCGTTTTTTGCACGTACTTCGAAAGAAAGACCGCAAGCTTGCGCGGTTTAATATCCACCATACGAATGGCACGGGATTGCGTACACGCCACGGCGCGTTCCGAGATAAACACAATATCCCCTGCGCGCACGTGGGGAGCGATATAAAGTGAAAATACTTGTGATGCCTCGTCGTCACTGGTAATTACGTGAGTTTTAACGGGAATGCGCAAGTACATTTCTCCGTGGGCAGCGATATCAAGCAATTTTCCTTGATTGGCGGGCGGGGTTTCTTCTGCAGGGTTTACGGGGGGCAATTCGATGGTGCTTGCAGTTTTTTTTGCGAAGAGCTTATTCTCTGTACCTTTGAGCAAGCGTTGAATATTTGCGCGGTGCATACACCACGCCAGCGCGCCTAAAAATGCCGTAACGCCAACAACCTCCCACGCATAGCCGAAAACAGCAAGTAATATGGGAATGAGTACGCTCATAGTCAACGACGCCAACGAAATATAGCGAGTAACCGCCGCAATGATGAGCATGATGCCGTAAATAATAAGCGCAACGCGCCAGTCGAGCAACAAAATAAGCCCCAGCGTTGAGGCTACGCCCTTTCCGCCCCTAAAATCCAAGTAAAACGGAAAGTTATGCCCAATAATTACGCCAAGGCCTGCATATAAACCTGCGTTCGTGTCCCACCCAAAAATAGCGGAAGCCAACGCAAAAGCGGCTACCGCCTTAAAAATGTCGGCAACCAAAACAACAACGCCCGGTTTAAACCCTAGCACGCGCATTACGTTTGTCATGCCCGCGCCGCCGCTTCCGTATTCCCGTACGTCTATTCCTGCTAATTTGCGGGCAAGAAAATACCCGTTTTGCAAGCACCCGAAGGCGTAGCCGATAAGTACCGCGATTAGTCTATACATGCAGCCTTATGCCTTTTGCGCCGCCTGTGCCTCCAAGTGCGCGTTAATGTCGTTTACCAGCGCGTCTACATCTACGCCGTGACCAACACCTGCATCTTCCAATGTTTCACGCTGGGCGCTTGGGCAACCCGCGCAACGTAAGCCCGCTTGCATAAATATGGGTGCCAGCCCCTCCCCTAATTTTAAAATGTCTGAAATAATCATGTCCTTGCTTGCTTTTGCCATTTGAAACACTCTCCTTAATTCGTTTTAATATTGTATTTCGCCTTCGGCGAAAAACGCTTCACAAAACCGCATTGGTGCCTGCGGCTTTGCTACGCTAACAATTATTAACTTTCTGATAAATTTCTAAACCCTGGGAAGTAGCGGAAAATCACTTTGCCCATAATGCGCCCTTCTTCCACAAAGGGGTTAGTCCAATTGCGGGAATCACGCGAGTTGCCGCGGCTATCCCCCAGCACAAAGAAATGCCCTTCGGGTATAAGGGTTTCCGCAAAATCAGGACCCAGGTAGCCCTGCGGACCCGGCATAATAAAGTCCTCCCGTATGCCGTACGCGCCGTTAATATATACGCGCCCGTTGGAAATTGCCACCCGTTCTCCGGGAAGCCCGATAATGCGTTTTACATTTTTTATCCCATCGTCGGGCGCTCGGAAGATAATAATATCATACCGCGCGGGGTCATTAAACCGATAGGAATGCCGAAATGCGATAACCCTGTCGTTGACTTGTATCGTACCTTCCATCGAACCCGTAGGGATATGCGCATTTACAATAACCAAAAAATTCATCGCCAATGCAAAAGCCACCGCAAACACAACCACCACACCCCAGTGCAACGCCTCGGTGAGCAGTTCTTTTTTTATGTTTGGGGGTGGCTCGGGTGCGCCCTCGGTAGCCAGCGCGATAACGTCCTGTGGGGTTTTCGGTTCAAAATTAGCCATGCGTGTTCGCCTTTTTCTAAGAATATGGCAAAGTATACCACAGGGGCGGGACGAGGGAAAGTAAAAGATTGTAAAGATTAAAGCGATTAAAAAATCTTTTCCGCACCCATAAACGCCTTCAGCACATCGGGGATTGTTACCGTGCCGTCGGCACATTGATTATTTTCCAATATCGCCGCCAACGTTCGGTTTACGGCAAGCCCGCTTCCGTTTAGGGTGTGTACGAAAAAGGGTTTGCCGCCTGCATCTTTGTAACGAATATTGGCGCGGCGCGCTTGGAAGGCTTCGAAGTTAGACGTGCTGGAAATTTCCACATAACGCTCGTAGCTGGGCATCCACACTTCCAGGTCATAGCCTTTTGCGGCGGCGAAACCCAGGTCGCCTGTGCAACGGCTTACTACGCGGTAGGGCAGGTTTAATTGCTGCAGGATATCCTCCGCATCGGCGGTTAGGCTTTCCAAGGCGTCATAAGAATCTTCCGGGCGGGTAAAGTGTACGATTTCTACCTTGGGGAACTGGTGCATACGAATTAAACCCCGCGTGTCGCGCCCCGCCGAGCCGCCCTCTTTACGGAAGCTCGCGGCAAAGGCACAATATTTGATGGGCAAATTTGCGCCGTCCACAATTTCGTCTTGGTGGATATTGGTAACGGGTACCTCCGCCGTGGGGTTAAGGAAATATTCCGTGCTTTCCAGCTTGAACATCATCTCGTCCTCGAATTTGGGCAACTGCCCCGTACCCGTAGCACTGCGGCGGTTAACGATAAGGGGGGTAGAAACCTCCACATACCCGTGGGAAGTGTGGCGGTTTAGCATGAAATTGATGAGCGCCCGCTCCATCCGCGCCCCCGCCCCCCGCAGCAGGGAGAAACGCGAACCCGTGATTTTTGCTGCCGCTTCCATATCCAAAATACCCAGCGCCTTGCCCAAATCCCAGTGGGCTTGGGGGGCAAAATCGAAGGTCGGAGGCGTGCCCCACTTACGCACTTCTACGTTATCCGCGTCGCTTGCGCCATGGGGGACGCTTTCGTGGGGCACGTTGGGTACGCCCATGAGGAATTCATCCAACCGTTCATCAAATTCACGCAGGCGTTGCTCCTGTACTTTTATTTTCTCACCAATGGCGCGGGATTCGTTCATAATTGCGGCAATATCCCCGCCTTGCTTTTTCAATTCGGGAATACTTTTACTAATCTTATTCTGCTCCGCGCGCATTACCTCCACATCGCGTAACGCCTCGCGGTAGGCTTCTTCCACCTTCATAAATTCATCCAGCCCGTAATCCACGCCGCGCCTGTCCATTAATGCCTTGTACGCGGGGAAGTCCGCCCGCATTCTGCGTATGTCATGCATTTACATCTACTCCTTTATTTTTCACCCTCGTAGTATTCCACGTTGTCACTTAAAAGAAAATTATCCCGCATCCCCCCATGGCGAATGCCCACTTTATTGGTGTGGGGGTAATACGCAATTTCGGGGGTTTGGTTGGTGTCTACGTCCAAATACACCAGATTTTCGCTGGCGTGGGTGTTGGTAATTTTGTGCGCACCCGTCTTGCCCGCAGGACAAACGATAATGTCCCCCGCGGTTATTTGGCGCGTCCCGTCGAAGGTTTCCAACTCGCCGCTGCCCGAAATGATATAAAAAACCTCCTCGTTTACCGTGTGGTAATGGAAGGGGTAATTCGCCTTGCCGGGGGGAAGCACGTAAAACGCCGTCACCGTTTGGTTGCCCTCGCGCGGACCGGAAACCTCGTATTTATGCGCGCTGTCCGTTACCGCGTGCTTATAAAATTCATATTTGGCATGGTCATTTACATGCTTGGCGGAAATGTCCGCCAGGCGGGTGTGGATAATACCGGACATAAAACACTCCTAATTTTTAATGAGATAATACCACAATTCCGCTTACAACCGCATAAACTTAGCAAGTTCTTGTAATTTTCCCCTGCGGGAAGTATAGCCGCTTTCCATCATTGCTACATTATCCATATGCCGCGCCGCATGGAAAATTAGGTTTGCAATTGCTGCGCGGGTGTTTCCGCCCGATAAACCAAGCCCCATTAACACGGGCACGACTTCCTTATCGCCGAAACGGTGTATATTTGTATTTTTTTCTTTATCGCGTAAAACCATTTGCATAACCAATACGAGTTGGCACAATTCTAATGCAAGGTGTGACGCCATCAAATAATCCTCCCGCCCTAACCTAACCAAGGCAAGCGAAGCGATAAACCAAAACCTATCCACGGTGGGAACGGCGGAACGGCGCGGCATGGGGAGCGTCGGGTATTGGAAGGTTAAATCAAAGCGCCAGCTATTTTCAAAGCACACACGAAGCACATCGTCGCGCTCATTATGGTGTATTTCGTACCCCAAAATTACGCCAAACTGCGTGGGCAATTTTTCCACAAAATCGGAAATGGTAAAGGGAATTACGTCTGCTAATTTTATTTCCAAGTCCACATCGCTAAACGTGTCTACCGACATTTCATCTTGTAACGAACCCTTGGTTGTTATTTTTTTTACGTCCGCATAGGAAGAAATAAATTCCCTCATTAGCTTATCGGCTTGCGGCTGCCACATTCCATTTTGCATACAGCGCTCCTATTTCCTTAAGAAATGCCCCGCGGTTGGGATTTTGTCCGCGCGGTAATAATCGCGGTCTTCGGCAGATAGGCCTCCGTCCTGCACGGGTTCACCTTCCGCAGGTGTAACCAGCCCGGGCAATGCACGCATTTGCGTGATGCCTACTTTTTTACTTTTAAGCAATGTAAACACCATTACCCCGCCCGATGATTTTGAAGTGTTAAGCGGTATTAACGCCGAGTTAAGCACCATTGCTTTATCCTTGCCGCGCTGCAGGTATAAATCAGCATCCGCCTCCAGCCATGCCATGTTTACCAACGGTGATTTGTCGCTGTAGGCATTAACCAGCTTTTTGCGGTTAGTCTTAGTCGCATAGGCGCTAAGCGGAATTTTCGCCGCTTTGCCGTTTTCGAAGGCGAATACCATCATGCCCTTATATTCCTGCGCGGGTATCATTTGAATGATACGTTCCCCCGCGTCTAACCCCAGGATATTTGCGAGGTATCCCCCCAGTGCAGACGCCTTGCAATCGGGGATATCATACAGGCGCATTTTGTATACATTGCACGCACTGGAGAAGAAGAGCATTTCGTCTCGATTTGCCGCGTCCAGTTCCTGCGCGATGTAGTCGCCCTCCTTGAGATTCTGCTCCGAAGCCGACCGTAGCGAAACGAGAGTAATCTTTTTCAGATAACTCTCACCCGTAAGGAAAAGCTTTACGTTATAGTCCTCGATAAATACTTCGTCGGAAGGGGCGGCGGTTTCCGCATCGTAGATAATTTCGGTACGGCGGGGCTTGCCGTATTTCTTCGCCACTTCTTTTAGCTGCGAAATAATGAGCGCGCGAATGCGCGACTCGCTTTTATGCGTTTCCTTCAAATCCGCAATTTCTTTTTGTAAATCCTCGCGCTCGTTTACGCGCCCAAGCAGATATTCGCGGTTTAAATGGCGCAATTTAATTTCCGCAATGTATTCCGCTTGTAATTGCGTTATCTTAAAGCCCTGCATCAAATTGGCGATAACATCGCGCTCTTTTTCCGTCTCACGGATAATTTTTATCGCTTTGTCAATATCAAGAAGAATTTTGGCCAAGCCTTCCAGCAAATGCAGTTTTTCCGATTTTTTCTCGATATCATACGCCAGTCCGCGGCGTATGCAACCCGTGCGGAACGCCGTCCATTCCTCTAAAATTTCCGCGATACCCATAACCTTGGGTCGCCCGTTTACGAGGAAATTAAAGTTGCAATTAAACCCATCTTGCAGCGTAGTAAGCGAGAAAAGGCGCTGCATAATCTGGTCCGCATTTGCAGATTTTCGTATGTCGATAGCAATTTTCATGCCGTTTAAGTCCGTTTCGTCCCGCACGTCTTGGATATCGCGCACTTTGTTTTGCTTCACGAGGGCGACAATTTTGTCGATAATCGCCTCCGCCGTGGTGGTGTAGGGTATTTCAAATATTTCGATGCAGGAATTTTTCTTGTCAAAACGCCAGCGCGCGCGTAGCTTAAACGAACCGCGCCCCGTTGCGTATATGTTCTCCATTTCCTCCGGCACATACAATAACTCACCGCCTGTGGAAAAATCGGGCGCGAGGAGTGTTTTTGTTATGTCGTGCCGGGGATTCTTAAGCCACGCGATGGCGGTTTCGCATACCTCTTTCAAGTTAAAGCTTGCCACCGTGCTTGCCATACTTACGGCAATGCCTTGATTGGGCGTCACCAGCAAATTGGGGTAAGTTGTGGGAAGCAGCGTAGGCTCCAGCATGGTGGCGTTGTAATTGTCCACCATGTCCACCACGTCTTTGTCAATGTCTGCGAAAATTTCCTTACAAATTTCGTCCAGCTTCGCCTCGGTATAGCGCGAGGCTGCATACGCCATATCCCGCGAGGAATGCTTGCCAAAGTTGCCCTTCGAATCCACAAACGGGTGGATAAGCGCGTCATTACCCCGCGTTAGGCGCACCATGGTTTCGTAAATTGGACCGTCGCCATGGGGGTTAAGGCGCATGGTTTGCCCCACAATATCCGCCGATTTAATGCGTCCGCGCGTACCCGAAAGCAAGCCCATCTTGTACATCGTATATAACAACTTACGATGCGCGGGTTTAAAGCCGTCCATTTCAGGGATAGCGCGGGAAATAATTACGCTCATCGCATAGGGCATGAAGTTAATTTCCAGCGCGTCGGTTATCGCCTGCTCAATAATTTCCGCCTCTACCACGGCGGGTTGAGTTTTTAAAAGTTTTTTAGCCAAGAAGTTCAGTCCTTTGCCTGTAAAATTGCCAGTACAGCATTTAATGCATCGCCCATGACCCAAATGTCCGGAGCAATGCCTTGTCCTTCAATTAGATGCCCTTCGGGGTGAATGAAAATCGTTCTTCCAAAACCAAATGGAATACCCGAACGGGGTAAACTGCGATTAGGGTAGGTTAAATCCATATTTAGTGCACCACCCGTATTCTGTCCGATAATTAGCGTATTTTCCATGGTAAGCAACATATCGGCAAATCCCTCGGCGGCAGAAGCAGAACCGCGGTCGGTAAGGATGACAAACAAGCGGTCATTGGGAAGAATGACCTCTGCAAGTATGCCCGTTCGCACGGCAATATCCCCCATAGGTTCAATGGAAACATAGCGTAATAGTTCTTCATAGGGTTGATAAAACCAATTATCGGGGGTTTGGTCGCGCCAAGAAGCACGGGCAGCTTCATAATCGCCTATGCGAATTGAAACATGATTGGAAGGTATAACCACACCCGCTACAATATGCATCCATTGCGAAGCCAGCATACCGTTGCCGCCGCCGTTACTGCGTACATCAATAATAATCACGGGTTCTTCCTGTAATTCATATGCGAATGAAAGAAAATCCTGCGCACCCCGGTAAAATGGCCCGTCGGGGTTAGCGGGGAACCCCATGGAGCGAATCGTCACCACAGGAAAACCCTGCTGCCAAACCAAGCTAGGTAATTGGAACATGCGTGAGGGCAATACATTACGGCGAAAATGCAGGACTTCACGTTCTCCGCAGGAATAGATAAGCTCTAACGTGTAAGCACTGTACCCTTCGGGGCGGATTATAACAGGCATATAAAATAATTCACCCACGCTATTTGCAGTTAAACGGAACAATGTTTCAATATTATATCCCGTTACCTCTGCTACATATCGTTTGCAATTTTGGTTACGCAAGCCATTACTACTGCGTTCAAAAAATTCATTTGCAATGAGAAATGTGTAAGAAATACCTAATATCCGCCCGCCGATAGAAAAATGATTATCTAAAATATATGGTGCAAGCGATTCATATAGCAACAGCACCATATCTGCGGTGTACCAAATATCCTGTGAAGCAAGTGTTTCTAGTATTTCATCAAAAATGGGCAGAAAAATAGCATCGCCGCCAAAATACGTATATGCCCCGTAGGCTTGCCGCATAAATTCAAAAAATAACGCGGCATCGTATAATGCATCCTCACGGGAAACGGTGTGTGCCTGTTCACCTTGGACGGGGAAGTAATCGTCCACCTCCATATGACGCGGTTCACGCCCTTGCACCAGCGAGTACAACAAAGCCGTATCGGGGCGTTTTATAGCGGCACGTCGGGCATTTGCGATATCTAAGAGGTCTTGTAATGTGTAGGAATAAGCGGGGGCTAAAGTAGGTTCGGGCGTTGGGGTGGGTATTGGAGTTGGGGTTGGGGTGGGCGCGGGAGTGTGCGGTGCGGTGGGTTCGTAGGGCGCTTCGGATTCGCGCCCGCAGGCGGCAAGGGTAGACAGTACGATAAACAACGCCGCACACAAAAGAAATTTTTTCATGCCGTTTTCCTCCTTCGCTTTACCGCGCTTCAACTTCGTAAACGTACAAGAATAGTAAAAACAAAAACCATCATTGTAAGCACAAGCAGTGCGTGCCACGCCAAAAAGCCATGTACGACACGAGCCGTACCTAGTGATTGGCTATCAGCATCGCATCACCATACGAAAAAAAGCGGTATTCCTCGCGCACGGCTTCTTCATATGCCTTTAACGTATGCTCGCGCCCTGCTAAAGCGGAAACGAGCATAATCAGTGTGGATTCGGGCAAATGAAAATTGGTGAGTAACCCGTCAATGGCGCGGAATGTGTAACCGGGGTAAATGAAAATATCCGTTTTGCCCGCTCCTGCTTGAATTTGTCCGCTATCGGTTACGCGGCTTTCCAGCGTACGGCAGCTGGTTGTGCCAATGGCGATGATGCGCCCGCCGTTTCGCTTGGTTTGGTTTAGCAAATCTGCCGTTTCGGGGGAAATACGGCAATATTCGCTGTGCATCTCGTGCCGGGTAATGTCATCGGTTTTCACAGGGCGGAACGTACCAATACCCACGTGAAGCGTTACGCGGGCAATATTTGCGCCCGCTTTTTGAATATCATCCAACAATTCTTGCGTAAAATGCAAGCCCGCCGTGGGCGCGGCAACAGAAGCCCCCGCGTCGTCCGCTTTGGCATACACCGTTTGGTAGCGGGCGGTATCGGTTTGTTTTTCCTCGATATAGTGAGGCAAGGGCATTTCGCCAATCTCTTCTAAGAGGGGCTCCAACTCCCCTTCGTGAGTAAGGGCAACGGTGCGCAAGCCGCCTTCGATGATATCAAGTATTTTTGCTTTAAGCCTTCCCCCGCCGAAAATTAGCTCATCGCCGATTTGCGCTTTCTTTCCGGGCTTGGTAAGGGTTGTCCAGCGATTATTTTCTATTCGTTCGTGCAGAAGAAACTCCACACCGTTCTCGCTCATTAACCGTGCGGGAATTACCTTTGAATCATTAATCACAATACAATCGCCCGCACGCAGCAGCGACACAATGTCTGTAAACATTTTATGCTGTACCGCACCTGTTTGGCGGTCAAGCAGCATAAGGCGCGAGCCGTCCCGCCGTTCAATAGGCTGCTGCGCGATTAAATGCTTGGGGAGTTCATAAAAAAAATCCTTCTTATCCATTACCGAATTTCCACCCCCATATAATAGTGCATTAAAATTTGCCGATAGGTGAAGCCCAAGCGCGCCATGCCTTCCGCGCCGTGCTGGCTCATGCCTACGCCATGCCCCCAACCGCGCCCAACAAACGTTACGCCCGCGCCGCCTGTAATGGTTTGCGCGGTGTGCTGTACGCGGCGCAAAGCGGTGCCATCGAATACATAGGCTTCTTGTATTTGCACCGCGATTTCGTTTTGGTTAAGCGTGTGCAAACCGGAAAGCGGGGCAGAACGCACATTAACCCCGTCATATACCCACACCGCAATTTGTTGCTGCGTTGCGCCGTCTAATATTTGAAAGTTATTGCTTTGCAGCATTCCGCCTGCAGAGGGGTTAAAAAATGTACGAATGCGGTCGCCCGTAAGTGTATGCTGACCGTTTGTGCCTGTAATGGTAAGCGAATTTACGCGCCCGCCAAGCCCAACACCCGTAACTGTCACCCCCGTGGGTGTACCAATGTTTACATTTAGGGTGGCTAAAAGGGTATTTATTTCCGCCCAGGTGAAGGTACGTGTCCACTCCATGGGCTGATGCTCATTTACATCAAGCACGGCACGCAGGTAGGGGCGCGCTTCCACCCATACGTCCTCGGAATTTGCCGTTGCCCCACCGCTGGAGGAAAAATATACGGCAGAAATGACTTCGTTATTATGGAAAATTAATGTCCCGCGTGTGGCATTTACCGCAAGGGTCGTATTTTCATGCTCAAGCCCCGCCCCGCGGAAAACTTGACAACAGGTAGTGTCACATAAATGGAAGGCCTGTGCTGCGTGAGGCGCTTCCAACGCACGGCTAATTAAGTAACTACGCGCGGCTACGGCTTGTGCCATCAAGGCTTGTATATGCCACGAAGGCGACATTTCTGCGGGTATAACTCCCCAAAGATATTCCTCGGGGCATAAAATATTAATTGCCGTTAGCAGCCGATTTGCGGGACGCAGGGCAATAATGCCCCTATATGTGCTCGTCCCAAGGGCAACCAGCCCGCCGCCGGCTTCGCGTATTTGCGGCTCGGTACACTGGCGGTCAAAGGTGAAAACAACGCCGCCGCCTGCGCTAAGCGTTACATTCCCTGCATCGTTTACCCGTGCGGTAAAGCCCGTTGGCGATTCCAACGTCATTACTGCATCGAATGCGCCGTTATTATCATACCCCACTTGAATGCGCTGCGTACCGATGGGGATTTCCGTACGGTTGGCAAATTCGCGGGTTAGCCCAATGCGTACCGTGTCGGGCATTGCGGTTGCCTGTACGGCAAAAGGAAAGCCCCCCGCCACAGCAAGGAGCAAGACAATGAACGTAATAATTTTTAATTTTCTCATTTATATTTACCATAATCCTTTCGGTTGTATTCGTGCGCGCCGGAAGGCACAGTCACTTTACCGCTATTAACGGGCAGCGGCGGCGGCGCGTTTACCCCGCCCCCCGTAGGTGTAGTTGGGCGCGGTACATTCGCCGTAGAAGCCGTAGAAAACGGACGTGTCACCGTTGTCATTGGACGCGTTGTAGAGGCAGGTGCCGGCGCCGGGCGGACTATTGTTTTAGCCGGCGTAATTGCCGGGCGGTTAATCGTAGGCGCGGGCGTTACTGCGGGGCGGTTTAACGCGGGAGATGGCGTTGCCGGTACCGTAGTTGGGCGCGTTGTCGCCAGCTGTTGCGCACGCTTTACATCATCTGCAAGGCGGTCCTGCGAACGTGCTACCGAATTAACCGCCGATTGCACCGCTTGGAATGCACCGCGGTATTCGCGCCGTGGTGCGGCTTGCGTGCGCCCGTAGGAAATATCGTTAAGCACGGAAGCAATTTCGCCCAGATGCCCCGCATATTGCGTATTTATCGCTTCGATGGATTTTTTAACTTTCTCAAATTCGCCGCTAAACGCACCCGACAAACCCGACGAGAAGGTGCCCGACTCTATACGCTCCAGCGCGGAAACAATATCGCCAACGGGGCGGTTAATCGCTTCAAGCAATGTGTTTGCATCGCCGGCAAATTTTGCCCATTCCCCCGCATACGTACCCGAGGTGCGGGTAGCAAACTGCCCTTCCTTTGCCGCAGACGAAAGCTTTTGCACATCGTCCTTGATTGTTTGTAATTGCCGCCCCAATTTTTCCGTTGCTTCGGCGGCTTTGGGGTGGCTTATTTTTGCATTTTGAGCAATGCTGCCACGGGCGAAAGCGTCCATGGTGCTGATTAAATCGTCGTTTGTTTTTTCAAGCGCCATTGCAATTGCGTTAATTTGCGTCGCGATATCACGCAAGCCGCCCGGATAGTTTTTTGCGTCAATTTTCAAATTAGCTTCGCCTTTTTGCGCGCGGCGCGAAAGTGCGTCAAGGTCGCCCATAAAATTATGGTGGCTAATCGCCAGCTTTGCCAGTCCGTTTTCCAGCACGCCTACGTCACCCGCTTCACGGGGGGCATCGGCGCGCAAAGTAACATCCATCTTCCCATCTGTAAGCGCAACGACGGTTTTATTCATGCGATCGATGGGTTCTGCCGCGTTTTTAATTAAACCGCGCACCAGTATAATGACCACGGCAGATAGTACAACCCATGCCCCTACCGCTATCCATAGTCCTGCAAAATGAAATGCCGCAAGCACCGCCGCGCCTAAAATAACCACAAGCGTTGCAAGCGTTGTTAGCTTAGACCGTATGCCGGAACCTTCCATACAAACACCCCTTTATTCTGTTTAGTCTAACACGCGTTGAAAACGCGGAAAATGCACGTCAAGCAATTCCCACACATCTTCGTTGGTGAAACTCATATTCCAGCCGGCAATGCCGGCAAGGTTGTAAAATTCAAATAATTCCATTTTTTCGCCAAGGGAACGGCTACACTCGCGCCATAGCTGGTGGCGCAGGGTTTCGCCGTCAACTACTTCGGCAAACTCTGCATAGTATGCGCCTATTTTTTCGTCCCATTCGAAGGCAACACCGCGATTGTAAAACTCCCAGTACGCACGTTCCATGTCAAAGTCCAGCGGCGTGCGGCGCAAATTATCGGCTACCCCTGTGCGCCATACGCGGTTAAAAAACGGCAAGCCCATCAATAATTGGTTGGCGGGTACAACGCGCAACGCTTCGTAGATTTGGCGCTCTACCCATGGAAGGGACGCCACAGGCCCCGGGGTTGGGGCATTCCCGCCGTATTCGTTATACGTCATTAGTGCGATAAAATCTACCGTTTTTGCTACTAAATCGTGCCTATAGTGCGCATTTGCCGTTAAATTGGGCAACATGGCAACAAGTAAAACTACTTGATGCCCCAGTACAATGTTTAATTCGCGCAGGAATTGGATGTAATACACGCCGTATTCCGCGTCCATTAAATGCTCGATGTGGATGGTTAGCCCATCGATATTTAACCGTTGTACATACTCTTCCAACTGATAAATAATATTAAGCCGTGCGGAAAAGCTGGACAAAATAGTGCGTATGCCTTCGCGCCCCGCAAATAAGTCGGTAACGCTGGGCCACACTTGTACGCCCTGCGCGTGCGCCCATTGTACGTATTCCGCGCTTGCGAACGAGTCCAGCTCCCGAGTTACTGCGTTAAAATGGAACCACGTGGGGGAGATAACGGTAATACTTTCGGGCAGGTAATATTCCATGCTTACGGCGTTGGCTTCGTAACTGCCTATCCATTCCCACACCATGTTAATTGGGGCTACGGATGGGTGACTTGGGGCAATAAAATTTTGGATAAACTGCCCACCCATCAATGGTCTGCGGGTAACCTCTACGGGGCGGGTTAGCGTTTCCCCAAAGGAAGCGGTTAGCACATACCCAAGCAACCCTTCTTCTGTACGCACCCGTGAAAACCCGTCCCCGCTATTGGCGGGTAACACCGTTACCGTATCCCCCGAAGCCAGCTGCACCATCATAGGGGCGGCAACATCGGGGCGGAAGCGCAAGGGCGCGTTCCCGGTTACCGTTGCTGTGGTTTGGGGCACGCGGTCGTCGGTAACCACAATAACATTGTACGCCTCGTGGTGTACTACGGTGAAGGGGTATAAGCCCATAACAATATGGTCGGGTACCAGCACGCCACCGTCTACGGTGCGTACCTCTCCCTGCCTGAAGGCAAGCATATCGTTACGTGTGGTAACAAACAAGGACTGTGCGCTTGCGTCCCACATTATAAAGGGGTCGATGCTTTCCCGTATAAAATCCATGGGAATAAAAGGAACGCCATTATGCACCGCAGGCATAACCTCGCCCGTTACGCGCACCCCATCAAATATAAGGATGGGCACGGCGGCATCAAGGTCGTAATGCTCATGGAAGGAAACAATTTCCCTGTTATCGCGGTTGCGCAGTCCATCAAAATGGGGAGAAATTATTTGCCATGCTACCCATACAATAAGCCCAACAACCAACGCCACGCCAAAAATAGACGCAGCCTGCGAAAGCAGTTTTTTTAAATTCACTGGATATGCTCCGTTTTAAGCCCCCAAATTTCGTCCGCGTATTGTTTTATGGTACGGTCGCTGGAGAATTTGCCCGCAGATGCGGTGTTCATAATCGCCATTTGCGCCCAGCGCTGTTTGTCTTTATACGCTGCGTCTACGCGTTCCTGTGCTTCTTTGTAGGATGCGAAGTCTTGCAGTACAAAGTACTCATCGGGGCGTGCACCGCCGTAACCGTTTAACATTGCGTCATACAGTTCGCGGAACAAATCGTGATTATTATGGTCTAATGTGCCGTTAATTAAGGTGGTGAGGACATTGCGAATGTTAAAGTCCATATTATACAAATCCCATGGCGCATACGTGCCCGAAGCCCGAAGCGCCTGTACCTCGGCGGCGGGCATGCCGAATATAACAATATTGTCCTGCCCTACTTCCTCCAGCATTTCAATATTTGCGCCGTCCAGCGTGCCGATGGTTACCGCGCCGTTAAGCATAAACTTCATGTTGCCCGTGCCGCTGGCTTCCTTCCCTGCGGTGGAGATTTGCTCGCTTACGTCGGCGGCGGGCACGAGTTTTTCCGCCATGGAAACGCGATAATTAGGCAGGAACAGTACCTTCAAGCGCCCTGCAACTACGGGGTCATTATCAATCATTTGCGCTACGGAATTGATTAATTTAATAATCAATTTCGCGCGGTGGTAGCTCGCCGCCGCTTTCGCCGCAAACAAGAAGGTACGGGGCTTAATATCCAGCCGCGGGTTCATTTTAATGGTTACGTACATGTCAATTACGTGGAAAATGTTAAGCAACTGGCGCTTATACTCGTGGAGGCGCTTTACTTGAATGTCAAAAATCGAATCGGGGTCAACGCTATGCCCGTAGGTTTGCTTGATATAGTTCGAAAGCATGATTTTGTTATCGTGCTTTACGTCCATAAATTTCTGCTGAAATGCCGCGTCTGTCGCCAGGGGCTTTAGCTTTTGCAACTCATCCAAATCGCGCACCCAATCGCGCCCGATGGTATCGGTAATTAAACCCGAAAGCCCGGGGTTACACTTGGCAAGCCAGCGGCGGGGCGTGATACCGTTGGTTTTGTTGTTAAATTTCTCGGGATAAATTTCATAAAAATTGGCGAGTTCAATGTTTTTGAGAATTTCCGTGTGGATTGCCGCTACGCCGTTTACCGAATGGCTGCCCACAATGGCTAAATGCGCCATACGCACCTGCCCGTCGGCACAGATAGCCATTGCACGAATGCGCTCGGGGTCGTTGCCGTACCATTCCTTGAGGTTTTTGCAGAAGCGGGTATTAATTTCTTCCACTATCATATAGATGCGGGGGAGCAAACGGCTAAAGAGTTCTATCGGCCATTTTTCCAGCGCCTCGCTGAGGATTGTGTGGTTGGTATATGCGCAGGACGTGCGGGTAATTTCCCAAGCGGTGTCCCATGGCAGGTAATATACGTCTACCAACAGACGCATCAATTCCGCGATGGCGAGGGATGGGTGGGTATCGTTTAGCTGGAATTGGGCGTAGTCGGCAAGTTTTTCAAATTTTTTGCCGTGGCGCTGCTCAAATTGCTGTAACACGCGCTGTAACGTGGCAGAAATAAAGAAATATTGCTGGCGCAAGCGTAATTCCTTGCCCGAAACATGCTCGTCTGCGGGGTACAGCACGGAAGAAAGCTGGCGCGCAAGGTTTTGCTCTGCAACCGAGCGCTCGTACTGCCCTTCGTTAAAGCTTTGTAAATCGAAACGGTTTACAGGTTCCGCATCCCATAGGCGCAGGGTGTTTACCATATTCGTTTCGTAACCAACAACGGGATAGTCGTAGGGAACGGCAAGAACGGTTTGCGCGTTTTCCAAAGTAAAGTGATATTCCCCGTCGTCGCCTTTAATGCTAACAACACGCCCGCCGAACTGGATTTCCTTTGCGTATTCTTCGCGCCTAACGCCCCAAGGGTCGCCGTAGTGTAACCAGTTGTCGGGTTTTTCCACTTGGTAGCCGTCTTCGATATGCTGCTCGAAAATGCCGAAATGGTAGCGAATACCGCAACCATAGGCGGGGTAGCCCAGCGTGGAGAGGGAGTCTAAGAAACAAGCGGCTAAGCGCCCAAGACCGCCGTTGCCAAGCCCCGGGTCGTGCTCTGCTTCTTCGGCTAAATTTATGTCAATCTCCAATTCCGCAAGCGCTTCCTTGACCGCGTCTTGCAGGGAAAGGTTTAAAATCGCGTTGCCCATGAAGCGCCCCATGAGAAATTCCATGGATAAGTAATAGACGATTTTTACATCGGCTTTGTCGAAATGCTCGTGGGTGGCTATCCAATGTTCGGAAACGTACTCCTTTATGGTAAGTGCCAGTGCGTTGTAGATTTGCTGCGGCGTTGCGGTTGCCACGGTTTTGCGGTATGCGGTGCGTAGCATTTCCACTACACCTGATTTAATGTCTTCCTTAGAAAGTTTTTGCATAGGAACGCTCCTTTTTGATGTTACGGTTATTTGAAGACTTCGTCACGCTTTGCGATTGTGCCACAAAAGCGGGGGGGCGTCAATAATGCGTGGTTTTGGAAAGGGGCGAAGGCGCGTTGGTGCCGGGCGACAATTCCGGTGCGCGGTTTCTATCTTCGTAAGACTGCTCCTATCTGAGATGTAAACTGTGAAGGGAGAGTATGTCAAGTAAAAGCTGAAAATTTATCAATTTTAATTAATTGCACATTTTATGAATAATGAATTAAATAATACGATATTACCACTTTAGTCAAATAATGAAAAATCCATATCCGCAATAATTCTAGCGGTGGGTATTTTCGCTTTTGAGCAATATTCGCGAATATCATTCCAATAATTCCACCCAGTTTCAGCGTCACCGAATAATTCACAAAATAAACAACCGTTGTCATTCATTTCTGGTTCAGAAATTAATTCTCTGCGATTTAAAATATCAATATGTTGGAATAAATAGGTTTGGTCTTTACCTGTAAAGGACATTACCTCATGTATGGGTACAGAGCAACTATTGAAACGTTTATCTTCAAATGATTGACTGACCATTATTGCTAAAAGCGACCGCGTTTCTGCAGGTAAATTAATTAATTTGCGTAATAAATCATTTAATATAATAGAATTTTCACGGTTTTGTTCACAAGTAAGGTCATATCCCATAACATCTGAAAGGGCTTGGCAAGTCTTTGATTCTGTGAAAGTATTTGCATTGTTATTAACTATTGGGCTATTGATTATGCCATTAACAGACATATCTCCCTCATTGTTTTTGCTCGATTGTTTTTTCTGACTTTTTATTTTCAAAGAATGTACAACCACATTCAGAACTGCCGCTAATGATGAAATAAATCCGACAGCTAGAGTCCAAAAAGAAGCACCGCTAAACCACTCGGTAAAATTTGGAAAGATGTCACGCCCAGATATCGTAGCTACGGAGACACTACCATTCATATCTATCCGGACACTAACATCATGTGGGTCTTCAAACAGACGAATATCGGCAATAAGTCTTGCATCTTGAAGGTTGACCCTGTGACCAGTTAAGTTACGTTCATAATCTAAATATGCTACACTCCCTCTTCCTGAAAAAACAGCTGAATTTATACCTTCTAATTGAGCATTCACCCTAGCATATACAATATCGTGACCTATTGGACCGAAATAATTAGGTGTACGCAATGTTACTTCCTCATTAAAGCGTATTTGCACTGGGTCTTGTCCTGGGATAAATGAAAATCTAGTATCGCTTCGAAACAGCTCCTGTCCACTTGAATCTGAAGCAATAATCACAGATTCATCAAGAAATACATCATGCCCTCCTCTATGCCAACCAGACAAAGTAGAGCCCGAACCGAGAATAAAACATCGCCCATTCGTCCCAATATTAAAACCGTTAAAGGTTAACATATCAGGATATGTCAGTGCATTACTTCTTTTAATTATCATTCTCCCATCAACTGCTCCATCATTTATATACCATGTAAGCATACTTATATTTGCAAACGCTTCCCCATCAAAAAAAATATGGGCATTATCAATAGAAAATACGTTATTTTCCTCGGCAATCAAATAAATTCGTGCTGTATTTATCGTACCTCTTCCCACGTCGGCAATAATAGTAGCATCTGACATGTTACCAATAAAGCTAAAGTGAGTATGCAAAGACGCGCGATATTGTATCCTCGCAAATATAACTGCACATAGCAATATCAACACTGACACAATTAACAGAACGCATCGCCAATATTTTTTTATTTCTACACCCAAGTTCGACAAGAGGTGCAACATATTAGTCTTGTTCGCCTTAACTACTGCTTTCATTTTTGCCTTGTTTTTTCGGTTCATTTGCTACCCCTTTCATTTCCCTTCCATGGTTTAGTTTAGGTAACAAACAATCGTCATCTTACATGAGTGAGCTTCAAATTATAACCATACCATAAATTTCATTGTTTATTTTTCGAATCACATCATTTGTCAACATAATAGATTTTTCGACATGATTCGTCAAGGGGGAGTATGTCAAGTAAAAGCTAAGAAATTCGCTTTTACTAGCGCAGGGGTTTCGACTTAAATACTGTACATATAAACGCCTTCGACGTTACCCGCAAACTTAAAAATCTATCTACAGATGGATATTTTTTAGGAATTGACGATATACCAATAAGGCATGAGTTTGAGTTTGAAATATATTTGTAAAGCACTATTGCAATGACTTTGTCGCCCTGTGTATGTTATTGCAATCGGCGCAAGTTGAATAGTGTCGGCTGCGGCGTTTTTCACACCCTCCCTTGGAGTATGTGACCCATTCTGACGGTTAGGCGTTGCCATAACCGCCGTGGGCCCTGCCGGGGGCTAAAACCCCAAAACTTTTGCCGCTGCTGACGGTGATATATTTGGTTGTATACTGTGCAGAAAAATACACATACGGCGATGCAAGGCAAAACTCTTTTGATTAAAATATTTTTAAAGGAGGTGAGATTTTGGATTGGCAAAACAAGGTAAGCCGAATTATTGATTATTTAGAGAGTAGAATGTGCGATGAAATCGACTTAGAAAAAGCGGCGAGACATGCTGGGTATTCTTTGTGGGAGTTTCAACGGTTCTTTTCGTTTTTGACAAATACGACGGTCGGCGCATATATTCGCAAAAGAAAATTATCTCTAGCGGCGAACGATATTTTGACAAGTGATGAAAAAATCGTTGATATTGCTCTCAAATACGGTTATGAATCACCGGGGGCTTTTTCGCGGGCATTCAATCAATTATTCGGTGTTTCACCTTCATCTGCGCGCGATGAAAGTGTGTCCCTTGAGTTATATCCAAAACTCGACTTCAAAAAAATATTTGAAGAAAGAAGGGTTGCTTTCATGGAAAACATGGAAAAGTACAGCAAGCGTGGCTATTACATCACATCTAACATGCCTTGCTATCTGACAAAGAATATGGACGAGACATGCGAATGGTTCAAAAATGTACTGGGTTGGTTTGGTAAAACAATAGCCTATGACGATGAAGGCAGAGGCGTATATGGGGCTGTGTATGATTATCCCGGCGAAATATTCGACATCATAAGCCCGCAGAGGGGGTTCTATCTATTTTATGGGGAGCCGCCACAAGACGAAGTTGGTTTCATGTCTGTACAGGGCGGGTTGGAAACCTTGTATAACTTTGTAAAAGGTAATGGTTGGGATAAAATAACTGAACCTGCTGTTCAAAGTTGGGGCGTAAAGGAATGTTCAGTTACCACGATTGACGGAAGCGTTTTACGGTTTCAAGAAGTTAAGTAAAACCAATACAAAAAGCGGATGCCTCATTTTGCAGGGTATCCGCTTTCCATTACTGCCCAACAGCAACCGCCATTTCAGCCTTTTTAGTTTGATAGTATTCACACCGTTGCTCGTTCTTCTGCGCTTTCCAATCGGCATGAAAAGCGGTCTGTTCAGGCGTTAGTGGTAGATTATCCCGCATCCGCTTCTTGATGTCGGCAATGGCAAGACTTTCGGGGTTGCCCTCGGCTTGGGAATCGCACCATTTTTTGTGACAAGCTCTGCGTTCTTCCCTGTACGCTTCATGGAGTTCTTGCTCCTCTTGCACGATTTAACAAGGCAACTGATTTTTCGACATAAAACGTCAAGGGTGGAAATAATGCTGTTATTGTTTTATTAACACGGCTCTAACAGGTGAACCGTCTGTACCTCGCATATGAAGCGGAAATGCAGAAAGGACATACTCGCCCGGATTGACATTTGATAAAATTAACCCCTCTAACGGGATAATCCCTTTTTCAAGTAACGTCACATGAACGCTTAATGGGTGATTCATATTTCCAACACTTTGGCTCTCTACGCCAATTAGTTTTACATGGGATTTTGCGATTAAAGCTGCCGCACTGTCCGATAATTCGTTCTGACCTTTGAGAAGTAATCGTTCGTGGCAATTTGCCAGTATTTCCATTATTTCATTTTCACCAATAATACCGTTACATTCAACAACGGTACATAAACCATAAAACAGGGATAAATCTAATTCGTGAACGGCTTTTCCCTTTGGGATAAAATGACTGGGAGCATCTATATGAGTTCCACTGTGAGCGCTCATTGAAATATTTGTGAGATTATAATTATCCTGTTGAATGGTTTTAACTTGCTCATATTTTGGAAATGTATCACCAGGGTACACACGGCAAGAAAATAATTCTTGAGAAATATCAATAATTTTCACTTCATCCACTACCTCACATAAGTTTTCGCACATACCATGCGCAGATTTGGTACATAAATGCGACTTCTATTTTGGTTATACAATTATAAAATCATTTTATCATACATCTGATGCTTTATGATGGCGTAGACCAAACTGCGTTATCTCAGCCGTTTACCACGCACAACTTCATTCATGCCCTATGTCCATATCGGTTGCACCCGCTGTGAAATGGTCGCAAAAACACCTGCTTTTGCAAGCATTTTTTACTTTCCCTCGTGCATAAAACCCCGTAAATACAGGACTTTTTCACGCCCGCACAAAACCAACTGATTACAGATTGTAATCGGTTGAGGATGAAGGAAAAGTGAAAAAACCGTGGGACGCTGTCCCACACCCTGCGAGCTTTTGAAAAAGCTCGACCAAAACTTTATAGAAACCGCGCATCGCGCGGTTTCCGGCAGTTTTTTGCCCCGCTTTTTTCCCCAAAAAGCGGGTAGGGTGTGGGACAAAGTCCCACGGTTTTGGCAAGCCCCAATTTCTGTTATAATCGCGGCATGGACAATACGCAGCCCATTTATTTAGACTACGCCTCACACACGCCGCCATGCCCCGCGGCGATTGAGGCGTTTTTGCGTGGGGAAGAAGCCTTCACGGGCAACGCCAATGCGCGGCACAGGCTTGGCGCTGTCGCAGGGGCTGAGTATAGTCGCGTAACACAAGGAATAGCGGCACTCCTTGGGGCATCCGCCCCCGAAGAAAACGCGGGGGAAATTATCTACACCACAGGGGCAAGCGAAGGGAATGCCCTGGCGATTGGCGGCATAACCACGGCGTACCGCCATAAGGGACGCCATATTATTGCCACACCCCTCGCCCACCCGTCGGAGGGTGGGGCAATTTCTGCCTTGGCAGAAGAGGGGTATGAAATTTCCCATGTACGGCTACGGGAAAACGGGTTGATTGACCTCGCGCATTTGGCGACATTGATTAGAAGCGACACGATTTTATTTTGCCTTAGCGCCGTAGACAGTGAGCTGGGAACGGTTCAGCCTCTGGAAGCGGTTGTGAAAACCATCGCCCCCTTTGAAAATTGCCACCTGCACATAGACGGGGCACAAGCCATGGGAAAAATTCCCATGCCCCCCTTTGGGGAAATGGGGCGGGCAACGCTGTGCGGCTCTGCCCATAAATTCTACGGCGTTGGCGGAAGCGGAGTATTGGTAAAACACCCGAAAATTATCCTCGACACCCCGCGGCACGAAGGGGGCACTCCCGCCTTGGGGCTGGCTTGCGCCTGTTACGCCGCCTTGGAGGAAGGGATACGGGAAATGGATACGCGGTATGCCTGTGTTACAGCGCTACGCAATAGGCTGGAAGCTGCCCTTGAGCGTTACCCCTTGGTGCGCGTTAATTCCCCCGCGCCCCCCGTAGGCAGCCCGTATATCTTAAACTTGAGCGTGGCGGGGGTACGGGGCACGGCTTTCCGCGATGCGTTAAATGCGCGGGGGGTTTGTGTTTCCGTTAAATCGGCGTGCGCTACGGACGCATCCCCTTCCCGGGGGGTGCTTGCGGTTAGCGATAAGGTAAATGCCCTTTCCGCTTGGCGGGTAAGCCTTTCCCATTTGACAACCACCCGGGAAATTGAGGAATTTTTGCGCATTTTTGATATTTGCTACCGGGAGTTGACTTCCCAATGAATGCCATCGAAATTGAACGCAGTTTAACCAAAAAATTCCGCCCTGTTTTGTGGCGCCCCTTCATCGAGGCAATCAAGCAATACCACTTGATACAGCCCAACGATGTAATTGGAGTGTGTATTTCCGGGGGGAAGGACTCCATGCTGCTGGCGAAGCTGATGCAGGCGTTGCAACGGTTTAGCGACTTTCCCTTTACCATGCATTTTATTGTTATGGACCCGGGGTATAGCGGGCGCAGTCTGCACAAAATCCATGCCAATGCGGAACTCCTTGGCATTCCCATACAAACTTTCTCCACCAATATTTTTGATGTGGTGACAAAAACCGACCGCAGTCCCTGCTACCTGTGCGCCCGTATGCGCCGCGGGCATTTATATAAGGAAGCCCAGCGCCTTGGCTGTAATAAAATTGCCTTGGGGCACCATTTTTCCGACGTGGTGGAAACAATTCTCATGAATGTGCTGTACAACGGCGTTTTTGAAACCATGATGCCCAAATTGCGCAGTAAAAATTACACGGGCATGGCGCTGATTCGCCCCTTGTATTGCGTCCACGAGGACGCGATTACCGCTTGGGTGCGCCACAATGAACTTTCCTTCATCAAATGCGGCTGTCCTTTGGCGGAAAACTGCACCCTTACGGAAGCAGGGGGGCGGCGCGCGTCAACCAAGGCGCTGCTTAAGGCGTTAAAGCGGGATAACCCCGACATTGAGGACCGCATCTTCCAAAGCACCCACCGCGTAAACCTGGAAACAATCATCGGGTACAAAAAGGGAGGCATTTCCCATAGTTTTCTTGATGCATTTTAATTATTTTGCTATCATGTCCCCCGCTTCCAAATACTTCCGAAGGATGATGCACCTTGCACATCATCGTGGGATTGGGCAACCCCGGGCAAGCCTATAAAGGCACGCGACACAATGTAGGCTTCGAATGCATTGACAAGCTGAGCTATGACTACCAAATTAAGACGAAGTTACAGCGGCGCTTCCGTGCCGAAACAGGCGAAGGACAAGTAGCGGGCGCCCGCGCCCTTCTTGTACAGCCCCAAACCTATATGAATTTGAGCGGCGAAGCGGTGCTTTCCGTTTTGCAGTTTTACAAGCTACCCCCATCGGCGTTAATTGTCGTATACGACGACATTAGCCTGCCTGTGGGGGATATTCGCGTGCGCGAAAAAGGCGGCGCAGGCGGGCAAAAGGGCATGGCGAATATCATCGCACGGCTGGGGACAGAGGAATTTCCCCGTGTGCGCATTGGCATTGGCGCAAAGCCTGCGGGCTGGGATTTGGCAGACTATGTGCTAAGCCGTTTTAAGCGGGAAGAATTTGACGGCTTCATTCAGGGCGTCACACTGGCGGGGGAAGCGGTGGAATGGGTTATAAAGGAAGGCACGGAAAGCGCGATGAATAGGTTTAATAAAAGGTTGGCGATTGTGGGGGACGGCGTCCCCAAGGTCTTAACATGTAGGAGGAAAAATAATGAAGAATAAATTATGGGGCTTGTTGCTACTACTTTTATTAACGGGGTGCGCAAACAACCCGCAAAACAACGAACCTGATACAGGCATACACGGCGCGTTACATCGGGTGGAGTACGGCGGAAATGTGGCGTACATCTTCGGTACGTTGCATGGTGGGCGACCCGAGTGGTTTCCCCTAGCCAACATCGTAGAGGATGCGCTACGCCGTGCGGATATTATTGCCGTAGAAATAGACGAGGTTGGCACTTCCCAAGCAGAGATGTTGGCCGCCGTACAGCAGGCGATGTTTATCCCCAACGGGCAAACGTGGGTGGATATTCTTCCCCATGAACATTACACCCATCTGGTGGAAACCATTGGCGCATGGGATATAGATTATGCCGATGTAAACACGATGAACCCCGCCTTTCTTCTTTGGAGCATAAGCGTGGAATTTGCCCTTAGCTTTTCGGATTTAGGCATAGCCCTGTATGACACAGTAGACTATTACATCGCCGCCTTCGCCCGGGAACACGGTCTACCCGTAATAGGCTTAGAAGATGCAACGCAACAAATAGAAATATTGTACAACCCGCCCTTCGACGTACTGCTTTCCATGATACAGCACCTGCACACGCGGGAGGAAACGCTGGAAAGATTCCTGGAAAGTGGCGAGCTTACCATAGACCGGCTGGCATATTACTATTCCACCAATAATTTCGCGCCCATAATCGCCAACATGTCGCTCATGGGGGACGATACGTATTTGCATGTCACCTATATGCGCGATAAGGTACAGGGGTGGCGTTCCACCTATTACGCCCATGAAATTACGCGGCTATTGAGGGAAACGCCGCAACCCACCACTTTTTTTGTTGCCGTGGGGTTGGCGCACGTAATTAGTTCCAACGCGGGGGAAAATTTTACCGATATTATTGAGCAGCTTCATCTACTGGGGCTTAGCCCCGTAGCGGTGTACTTGCCATGAGCCACGCGTTATTAACACCCCTCACCGAACTCCCCGAGTTTTCCCGCCTTAGCGACGCTATAGAAAACCGCCAAACCCTGTGGTGTAGCGGGGTGGTGGGGGCGCAGAAATGGCACCTGGCATCGGCGGCACTGTATTATGGGACTAATACAGTCCCCTCCCCGCGCCCTGCCCTTATTGTTGCGCCTTCTGAGCTAAAAGCGAAGGAAATTTTTCAGGATTTGTCCTATTTCTTCCGCGATGCCTGCTGCTATTACCCCAGCCGTGACATGATTTTCTACGCCGCAGACGTAAAAAGCGTGGACATTACCCGCCAGCGATTACAGGTGGTGGAGCGGCTTGCGGGGTTTTCTGCGGGGGAAGGCGACGCCCCCATTGTTATCCTTTCTTCCGAAGCATTGCTCGACCGCCTTGTACCGCCGGAAATTTTTGCCACCTACAGCCAAGGCTTACAGGTAGGGGCACAGGTAAAGCCCGAGGATTTAATCCGCAAGCTGGCCTCCATGGGCTACGAGCGGTGCGGGCTGGTAGAGGGGGCGGGGCAGTTTGCCCTGCGGGGCGGCATCTTGGACATTTTCCCCGCGGTGGCAACCTATGTGCCCCAAACGGGGGAAAAGCAAACCCTACAGCTTGGGCAATCCCAGTCCCTGCGGCTGGAATTTTTTGGGGACGAAATCGACTCCATCCGCATTGTGGACGCCCTTTCCCAGCGGTCTACGGAAAAAGCCGCGTCCTTTATGCTGTACCCCGTGCGGGAGCTTGTTTTTGGGCCCAAGCGCCTGCGCCGCGCAAAATCGCGGATAAAAGAAGCGCTGGAAGCCCAAAAAACCGCCCTGCAAGCCAAGGGCAATATCCCCGAAGCCCAGACCCTGCACAATACAATCACCCATACCTTGGAAAACTGGAGCGACTTCTCCGCCCATGGCGCAGACGCCTTTTTCCCGTTTTTCTACGAAGAGGAACACAACCTGCTGGACTATCTGCCCCCCGAGACGGTGATTTTCTTCGACGAACCCAACCCCATCGCCATTCACATGGAAACGGTGCTTGCGGAATATTCGGACAGCATTAGCCATCGTTTGCTGGCGGGGCGGCTACTGCCCGAGCAAGTGCATGTGATGCTTCCATGGGCGCAGGTCTTGCATAAAACGGCAAATTTTGCCCGCATCTTGCTGTCCAATATGACGGGCTCCCTCACCGAGTTTTCCCCCGCCCCCCCGGAAGTGGCGTTTACCGTGCGGGGCACGATGCCCCTGCGCCACAAGCCCGCCGACCTGGCGGCAGATTTAACGGAGCTACTCAAAAAATACCCCCGCATCGTAATCCTCGCAGGCACACGCCGCCACGGGCAGCAGCTCACCGACGCCCTGCGTGAGCTAAACGTACCCGCCCACTTCGTTGGGGACTTGCAACGGGATGTTGCCGAGGGAGAAAGGGTAGTTCCCCTAAGCGCGTCTAGGGGATTAGAACGCGAAGCGTTATCATCCCCGTTAGCGCGTGGGGAAGCTACCCTTTCCCCCGTCACGGCGGCAATCCCCGCGGGTATTGTCACCGTGGCGCGGGGGGCGCTTTCCGCGGGCTTCGAATACCCCGCCTTGGCATTCGCCGTCCTTACAGACAAGGAGCTTTTCACCCAGGAAAAGCAAAAGCGCCGCGCCCGCCGCAAAGCCAAAAATGCGGAGAAAATCAACCACTTCACCGACCTGCGCGTAGGCGACCACATCGTACACGACAACCACGGCATCGGCGTTTTCCGCGGTATCGAGCAGGTGGTCAACGACGGGCTTGCGCGAGATTATTTGAAGCTGGAATACGCCGACGGCGGGCATTTGTATGTGCAAACCTCCCAAATGGACATGGTGCAAAAATACATCGGCGGCGTGCAGGACGCAAAACTAAACAAGCTGGGCGGCGCAGATTGGGCAAAAGCAAAAGCCCGCGCCCGCCAAGCCGTGGAAATTATGGCGCAGGATTTAATCGAACTCTACGCCAAGCGCCAAGCAAGCAACGGCTACACCTACGCCCCCGACAATGTGTGGCAAAACGAATTTGAAGGACTGTTCCCCTATACGGAAACCGACGACCAAATTTCCGCCATCGAGGACGTAAAGCGGGACATGGAAAGCCCCCGCGTCATGGACAGGTTACTGTGCGGCGACGTAGGCTACGGCAAAACAGAGGTGGCAATTCGTGCCGCCTTTAAAGCCGTGCAGGACGGCAAGCAGGTGGCGTATCTTGTGCCTACCACCATTCTCGCCCAGCAGCATTTTTCCACCTTCGCCAGCCGCATGAAGGATTACCCCATTACCGTGGAACGGCTTTCCCGTTTCCAAACAAAAAAGGAGCAAACGGAAGCGCTAAAAAGCATCGCCGCAGGCAAGGCAGACATTGTAATCGGCACCCATCGCTTGCTTTCCAAGGACGTAAAGTTTAAGGACTTGGGGCTAATCATCGTAGACGAGGAGCAACGCTTTGGCGTTGGGCACAAGGAGAAATTAAAGGAACTACGCGCCGATGTGGACGTACTAACCCTAACGGCCACCCCCATTCCCCGTACCTTGCACTTCTCCCTTACGGGCATCCGCGATATGTCGCTGCTGGACGAACCCCCCGAGGAACGCCAGCCCATCCAAACCTATGTAATGGAATCCAACAACGAGTTTGTGCGGGATGCGATTAACCGCGAGCTGGCGCGGGGCGGGCAGGTCTATTACCTGCACAACCGCGTGCGCAGCATTGCCGAGGAAGCCACCCGCGTGGCCGCCCTTGTGCCCCAAGCGAATGTCGCTTTCGCCCACGGGCAAATGAGCGAACACGAGCTGGAAAACATTATGCAAGACTTTGTAGCCGGGGACGTAGACGTACTGGTTTGCACCACCATCGTGGAAACGGGGCTGGACATACCGAATGTAAATACGATTATCATACAAAACGCAGACTTTATGGGACTTTCCCAGCTATACCAATTACGGGGTCGCGTGGGAAGAAGCAGCCGCCTAGCCTACGCCTACCTTATGTACAGGCGGGATAAAATCCTGCGGGAGGACGCAGAAAAACGCCTCCAAACCATTCGCGAGTTTACGGAATTTGGCGCGGGCTTTAAAATTGCCATGCGGGACTTGGAAATACGCGGCGCAGGCAACCTCCTGGGCGCCCAGCAGCACGGGCATATGGACGCCATCGGCTACGATATGTATTGCAAGCTCCTGGCGGACGCCGTCCACGGCTTAAAGGGCGAAGCCCCGCCGGAAGCCTTCGAAACTAGCATCGACATTAGCGTAGACGCCTATATCCCCGACCGATTTATCCCCGACGAGCAGCAAAAGCTGGAAATCTATAAAAAAATCGCCCAAATCACCAACCAGCAGGATTATTTTGACGTACAGGAAGAAATTGAGGACCGCTTTGGCACGCCAACGCGCCCCGTGATTAACCTCTTAGAGGTGGCACTGCTCAAAGCCCACGCCCACGAAATTGGCATCATCTCCGTGGCGGAAAAAATGAAAAACATCGTCCTTACCTTCCGCGCCGATGCCACCGTAAATGTAGAACGCCTATCCACCCTCGTACAGAAAAACCCATCCCGCCTGCGCTTTGCCATGGGGCAAACCCCTACCCTCACCATCCGCGCCCACAAAGATGAAAAGCCCCCCGAGGACGGCGGGCATGAACGGATTAAAATGTTGCAGAAGCTGATAATACAGTTGAAATAACTTCGTACATTCCCAACGCTCCGTTGACCTAACCCAACGAATCGTGCGGGTTTGTGTAGAAATATTGATGGAAAATTGACTTCTATTTAAACACGCCCAATTTCCCCGCAACAAAATCATCAATCGCGTCCCTATGCTGCCGGGTAAAAATACTCGGCAGTTTATTTTTGGGGAAATAACACAAATCCAGCGTTTCCGCATTATCGGCGTTTAATGTACCCCCGATAGCGTTTGCCGTAAAAAAGAAGCAAATCGGCTGCAATTTGTCCCCATTAGGAATTTCCGCAAAATATTTCGAATACACACCCACCAGCGCATTTACGTGAATGTCTAATCCCGTTTCTTCTTTTACCTCGCGAATTGCCGCTTCTTCAATGGATTCGCCAATTTCTACCGCTCCGCCGGGCAAACCCCAATTACTGCAGGTACGTTTTTGCAATAGAATTTCGCCGCGTTCGTTGGTAATAAACGCACCTGCAAAGTTTAGGATAATTCGCTCATTTCCTACCTTGCTTCGTATCCATTTAATATAATCTGCCATCACCTGCCCCCGCCAAAATACGCGTCCCATTCATCACGCCGCGTATCGGCTTCGCGGTTGTACAGCCAGCCGCAAATCGCCGCCGTTAGCGGTACGGTAAGCAACATTCCAAAGCTGCCCACGAGGGCGCGCAAGAATTCTACGGTTATCATTTCCATGTTAAAAAGCGAGGTGTAGGACGTGGTATACACAACAATGAGTAAGATTAACGTCATGGAACTGCCAATGTAAGCGAGAATAAGCGTGTTTAACATCGTGCCGAGAATATCCTTGCCTATATTTACCCCCGAGGCGAAAAGGGTACGAAAATCGTTCGTTCCGCCCGCCTCCTTTACCTCCCAAAGGGAAGAGGAAATGGACATTGCCACGTCCATAATCGCGCCCACCGCGCCAAGGATAACCCCCGCAAAAACAAGGGCGCGCAGGTCAATTGGATTGGCAATAGGCAGGTGAAGCAGACTGGTGGTTTCGCGGTCCAGCGCACCCGTTAGGTGCATAAGACGGTCCATGAGAAACATGAGAAAACCCGCCGTTAGCACGCCGCCAAGGCACCCCAGCATAGCAGAAAACGCCTTACGGTTCGCGCCAATGACAATGAGCAGGGTAGAAACGATTGCATACGCGCAAACAATCAGCGTAGTAAGGTAAATATTTTTTCCCGAAAGAATGGCGGGAATAAAAACGAGAAACACCGCCGTACAGGTAAAGCCAAGGGCAACAATGGCGTTAAAGCCCTTCTTCCGCGCAAAAACAATCATTAACGCAAGGAAAATCACGCCCAAAATAATTACATAGTTTATACGAATATAGCCCGTAAAATGATACAAACCGTCCCAATCGTCGAAGGTGACCATAATGCGGTCGCTTACGGAAATTTCCCGCTCGTTTACGATAAAAAAGTCGGCAATGTACTGCTCGACAGTGACAACATCACCTTGGCGGCTACCCCGTTCCGTAATACGCGCCGTGAAGATGATGCGGGTGCTTGTTGCATCGTCATCACCACTCCAGCCCCAGGGTTGCTCAAATTGTGTCACCTCGCGGCTTTCTATAGAAAGCACAACCGCGGCGTAATGCTGCTGCATATCCATAAATTCCGCCCTGTTAAGCGGTGTGTAGGCGATGCGGTTCCCCACAAATAAAAATAATGCCGAAAAAATTATGACCGCCGCGTATACAACCCATTCATTTAGCTTCATTTTTCAATCCTCCCATTTTTCTTGCACCAATATAACAAATACTTGCCAGTACCACAAACCAAAATGTAATAAAGCGGAAAACAACCGCAACCGTCGCCGCCGCGCCTATGGTCAGCCCCATTATATACAGCCCGCCCGTTAGTGCGGATTCAAAGCCGCCAAGTCCACCCGGGAAAATGGGCAGCATTGCCGTAAGATATGCCGCAAAGGTTGCGGCATACGCCTGTGAAATATTGGCTTCCGGAAAAAATGAACGCAGAATAAACAGCAATTTTATCGGATAAAAAAGCCAAATAAAAACAGAAAGCGCAAAGAAGCTAAGCCCCGCACCTTTAGCAAATCCGCCAAGCTGCTGTAACGCGGAAAGCATTACGCGATGTATTTTTTGCGTTAAAGCATAACGGGGTGCGCTTTTTTTATGCAGAAAAGTATATATTTTTTGGGGCATTAACAATAACATTAAAAAAAATAAAAAAATAATTATTGCACCTGATAAAATTACTGCATTGCTTAAAAAACTACCGCCAAGCAGTGATAATAACCCAAATATATTAAATAAAATAACCATAAATAACGCGCTTAGGCTAAATATTTTTTGCACGGCGATGACTGCTGCCGCTTGCTCGGTGGTGCAGTTGGCGACGGTTTTGAGTTTTACCAGCCGTGCGGCTTCCCCACCGAATTTTACCCCGGGGGTAATTGCGTCCACGATAGCACCATGGCAATTTACGTAAAATATATTCCAAAATGTGATGAAAATACCTGCGGTTTTCGCCACGCGATACCATTGCAAATTTACCAACAATTGCGTAATAATTTGCATACCCAGCACCAATAAAAGCGTGTGTACGGGTACTTTTTGCAAGCTGTACAGCAGACTTTCGCTATCTATTTGTGATACGGCAAATAATAATAAAATAATTATTATTACGCCAAAAATCCATTTAATCTTCACACATTTGCCTCCATAAATTCCTCGGCAAGGGCAAGCAAAGCGGGGTGACTTACATTTGCAAAGTCGGTCGCGTTTACCCGTATTACTTTGCCAATATTTACGCGGTCCATTTCCCAATACAAATGTCCATTAACGAAATTATCGCGCCCAAGCGCCGCCCCCGTAGAATGTACCCAATGCCGTGCGCCGCTTTCGTCGCGACTTATGTAGCGGTCGTACAATTTATGCAAATCGCCCATGAATGCATAGCTTAAACAATCGGCGTTATATTGCGTTATTAACGCCCGCAACTGCCCTGTTTCTATGTTTTTGAAATTTGACTCTAAAATGCAGGGCGCACCCGTTTGAAGGTGCATTTCCGCAATGTGCAGCATTACGTTAAACGTTGCGCTGCTTCCGTGGGCGAGCATTTGCGCGCATTCTTTGTTAAATGCGTCGCCCATGTGTTCTTTCAGCGTGTCTTTTGAGAAACAAGGAATACGCAAATGCGCGGATAAAACACGCGAAAAAGTGGACTTTCCTGTGGCACAACAACCGCCGATGAGGATAATTTTTGAAGCCATTTTGCACCCGCTTATGGTTTGATATGTGGAATTGTACCACACCCGCGCCAAGTCTGTTACAATGCGGAAAAAACATAAAGGTGCGTTGCTTATGCTCACCCCCGAGTTAAAAATTTACGAGCTATCCCTCATTTGGAAGGAAGCCGCCTATAATTTCGCCTTTTGGGAAAGCCTATCCCTTACCCTGGATTGGGACAAAGCCTACCGCGAAGCCCTACCCGCGGTACTCGCCACGCAAAATTTATATGAATATTACCGCGAATTGCAAAAATTTATTGCCCTGCTGCGCGATGGGCATACGGGCATACACCTTCCACAGGAATTATATGAAAGCCCCGAATATGCGTCAAAACTACCCATCCGCATCGCCTACACCAACGGGCGATTCGTCATTTCCAACGTAAAACGCGTTGCGGGGGAAGCAGTGAAGCGCTGGAGCGTTCTTCACAAAATAGACGGGATACAGATACAGGATTATCTAACAAAAAACGTCTTCCCCTACATCTGGCACGAGAAGTTGGACAGCGCACAGCATGATATTAATGAAATGCTTTCCATCGGTGCGTTGGGTAGCACGGTGGCATTAGAATGCGAGTACGAGGGCAAACTATACACCGCACACTTAACCCGCGCAAAGGGCGATACGGATTGGCTGTACAGCGACACCGTTCACCCTGTGGAAGAACTGGAATGTTTGCATCGTTCACATAGTCATGCCATAGCATTAACACAGGATAATCTTGCCATAATCACCGTTGATACCATGATGGACAACCACTTACCCGACGAATTTTACGCCAACTACCCCCTGCTGGAAAAAGCGCGGGGCTATATCATCGACATACGGCAAAATGGCGGCGGAGACAGCAATAATTCCGACGCGGTGGTGGCAGCGTTTATTGAGGGCGAATTTATTAACCAGCGTGCATTACATCCTGTACACAATGGCACGCACAAGGCATGGGACATTCCGCAAAAAAGTGAGGAGCATATTTCCTACGGTTACCGCGGGGATAACCCCAACCCAACGCTTACCGCGCCGCTGGTGGTACTGACTACGGCCCAAACGGGTTCTGCTGCCGAGGATTTGTTAATAACGCTGGAGCACGCAAAACGTGCAACCTTCGTAGGCACGCCAAGCTGCGGCACAACGGGGCAACCGCTTCGTATTGACTTAGAAAGCGGCGGAAGCCTTTTCATTTGCACCCGCCATAATACCCATATCGACGGGCGCGAATTTATAAACATCGGCGTACAGCCCCATGTATTTTTCGAGCCTTCTATAGAGGATTTAATCAGCGGACGCGACACCCATATGGCGAAGGGGTTATCGGTGCTGCGCGAAAATGTACACCGCAAAGATGAAAGCAATATACAAGTGTCACCATGAAGCTGGACCGTTTGCTGGGCATTCTTACTACCCTATTGCAAAACGACCGCGTAACTGCGCCCTTCTTAGCGGAAAAGTTTGAGGTAAACCGCCGCACCATTGGGCGCGATATTGAAGCCCTAAACCGCGCGGGTATTCCCATTGCCACCCACCAAGGCGCGGGCGGCGGCATAAGCATTGCCGAGGGCTTTAAGCTGGACAAAAGCGTGCTAACGACGGACGAGTTAACCGCAATCATCGCCGCAATCAAGGGGCTTGGCAGCGTTACCGAACCCACGCAAATGGAGCGCACGCTGGATAAGCTGGGCGCAAACACGCAGTCCGTCATTTCCCTACACGAGCCTGTGGTCATTGACCTCGCGTCCCATTATAAAGGAAGTCTTACCCGCGACATTGAGCAAATTAAACGTGCTGTCCGCGAAGCGCGGCTTATCGAATTTGATTATTTCTACGACAAAGGCGAATCTAGGCGTTGTATAGAACCGTATTTCGTCATTTTCCAGTGGAGCTCGTGGTATGTATTTGGTTTTTGTGAAGCACGGGACGACTGGCGGTTATTCAAGCTCACCCGCTTGCGCAACCTAACCTTAAGCGATGCCCTTTTCACCCCCCGCGAAATACCGCCCGAAAAACGCGATTTTGACGCCCGCTTCGATGATGAAACGCCGCTTACCGCGGTATTTCACCCGCGGGAAAAATACCGCCTGGTCGAATCCTACGGGCACGAATCCTTTACAGAAACGCCAAACGGCTTGCTGCTGGAAATCGGCTTCACCAGCCGCGAATTTATTATTTCGTGGCTGCTGGGCTTTGGCGCAAACGTAAAGGTACTCGAACCGCAGGACATTGCAAAAGAAATCCAACACACCGCAGAGAAAATTTTGTCAAATTATATTTGAACACGGCATATAGTTGTCGTGTTTTTTGTGGTATAAAGATTATAAAGAAAAAAATGAAAACCGTGGGCTCTGCCCAAAAAAGGAGCAACCACCTATGAAAAACACCCCAATCCTATCCCGCTGCGGGCTGTGCTGTGACACCTGCGAATACCGCGAATCCCACAGCTGCGGCGGCTGTATCGCCACCAACGGCAACCCCTTCCACGGCGAATGCCCCATCGCGCAATGTTGCCAACGCAAAGAACTAACCCACTGCGGCGAATGCAATATTATCCCCTGCGCGGATTTGTACGAATATTCCTACACAAACCCGGAACATGATGCCGAAAGCGATAAACCCCAAGGCAAGCGCGTGGAACAATGCCGAAAATGGGCGGCACAAAGCGGCAAACAAAAATGGCACAAGGTCCTGCTTACCGACGCAGGCTGGTACCACGACTACCGCCCCTACAACCAATCAACCCTAAAGAAAAATATCCTGCGCCGCTTTCATGAATTGTTGGAAAAGCCCGCCGCCCAAGCCCGCGTCCTATTTATCCCCACGGCGGCAAACGGCGACGCCTATTTCCCCGCCGTGGGCAAATGCCTGGCGGAATTGCTAAGCGCGGGCATTCACCCCAACCACATCACCCTCCACGAAATAGACGGCACGCTCACATTGGAAAAAGCCTTGGAACACGACGCAATTTATGTAACGGGCGGGCATACCGCGCACCTGCTCCGGCAAATAAAACAATTTAAATTCGATGAAATTATTAAAAAAATGATTTTCGCCAATAAACTATACGTAGGTGCAAGCGCGGGAAGCCTCATCGCAACGCCTAACATCGGCGACCCCTACAGTGCGGAAACATCGGGCTTGTGCCTTATCAACGCCTATATCACCGTCCACTGTGAAGCAGGCACCCCCGCACGTACCGACCTTCCCCTGCCCCACATTCCCCTCACCGAAAATCAAGCACTGGAAGTACGATGGGATGGGTACACACTAATCGAAGGATGATGAAAATGGATATACAATCCTGCACATTAAACGCACACGAAGTTATCTCCGCATTGGAAAATGAGAAAACCCTTATCCTCGCTACCTGCGCCAATCATCGCGTAACCACCCGCCACATGAGCCATGTTAATGAAGGTCTGGATATTTATTTCCAAACGGGAAGAAATTATTTAAAGTCGCAGCAAATTGCGGCAAACCCCAACGTAGCGGTTAGCGTTGGTACATTTGACATCGAAGGCATCGCCACGTTGCATGACCACCCATTGGACGCAAAAAACCAATTTTTCATAGAAAAAATGAAAGTAAAGCACCCCAATGCCGTTGAGCGTTGGTCGCCCCTTGCGGAAGAAGTGGTGATAAAAATTACGGTAACGACCGCCCGCCGGTGGCGCTATGTAAATAACGCACCCTATCTAGACGAATACTACAGCCCCGTAAGCGACGTCCCCGAATGGCGGGAGGAAATGAAAATCGGCAAGCCAATCACCACGGAGGAAGGGGAAAATTAGGATGCTCCATAAAAAAGGCTATACCGCCTTTGTACTCGCAACCACTGTTACATTGGCACTGACTTTTAGCGATTTATTCATCACTTTTATAGTCACGCCCGACTTAACGTGGGAAGCAAACCCCCTTGTTTCGGTTTTGGGGTTTGGGTGGGGCGCGTTAATCGGCGTAAATATAAAGGGTAATATTATATTTGCATGTTTATTTTATTTTTGTTTTGTAAAATACGAACGCCCCGATATTCACGCAAACAATCTGCGGGAATATATGTCGATAATTCTCTACAACCGCCCCGATAAGTTTATTTGGTGTTTTTACAAATTTCCTAGTAACAAAGAAGGTTGGCGCGCTTTAGCCGCCACAACGGGATACTTATGCGTATTTATGGTAAACACAGGACGGGTAGTTTTTATTACAAATTGGTTAATTATTTACACGAATTCGTTGCACCCATGGATTGACGGCGGTCTGCGAAGCCATTGGTTTCACTACACCTTGGGTACGATTCCAGCCTTGGCACTCGCCGCCATACCATGCGTTATCATCGGTGTTATAACGATATTTCTTTGGTTTAACGCGGGATACAAAATGAATAAAAAACGAAGGGCGGAATCCTCATGATTAAAAACTTTAATAATTTTACGCAAGCGTTGATAACCGCAGGCTTCTCCATGGGCGGCGGCGGAAACGACGGCATTTTTTCCCTAATCCCGTGGCATTGGAACGAAGCCCCGCCCTACCCTACCCCCGTTGCATGGCACACGGGCGACCCCGATACCGACCCCTGGGAATGGCGCATCCGCGTGGTGCAGGAACGCAATGACATCGCCTACGCGAAGCTGTTTTTCAAGAAATCGGGCTTTATCACGCGGGAATTTTATGCCTATTTCCTCGCAGTACGGCGCAAAGGGGCAGACTTAGCCTACGCCTACGAAAGCGGCACCATTTCCCACGCCGCCAAGCGCATTTACGACGCAATTCACGCAAACGAAAAAATCTCCGTCCCCGACATCAAAAAGCAGGCCCTGTTTTCATCGGAAGAAAAAAGCGCATTCGACCGCGCCCTCACAGAATTGCAAATGGGTATGTACGTCACTATCTGCGGCACATACGCAAAGCACCCCGCCGTTATGCCCGCTACCCTCTTTTGTACTACGGAGAAATTCTTCAAAGCGAGTAATACCGAACCCGACGTTTTCGCCATTGCCGCAAAAATTTCCCCCGAGGAAGCAGCGGCAAAAATAAAAGCGCGGATATTGGAATTAAATCCATCCGCGCAGGAGAAAAAAGTGCAGAAGTTTATCTTTGGTTAATCTCTGTCCGAAAAATGGTTAATGAAGCTATTCATTACGGCTTCCAGCCAAACCGCCGCGTCCCAATTTCTGTTTTGTCTATGTGCCTCCAGTGCTTCGTTAAATGCGGGTAATAAATTAAATTGCGTAAAACCGTCGGCAACTACATCGCTATGCATTAACGCATGGCTTGCGGCACGTACAATGCCGCCGGAATTGCCTGTACTCGCCGTAATATACCCGTCAAGGGCAAACATTTCGATAAAAGACATGCGGTTTTTGTTTAAATCGTTAATGTTTATTTCCACTTCGAAGGGCGAACCGCATGTATTTGTCCCCTTCACAAGCATCACGGGATTTTCGGATGTAAAGCCTTCCGCCTTAAAAACATGTGCGTTTAACAACCCGCCACCGGGTAAGCGCACCGCGCCGCTCGCCAGCGCGTCCCGTTTTAGCACAATGGGTGCATTTACGCCTTGCATTAAGTCGATATTTACCTTGCCCCCTGTGTTTACGGGCGCCCAAAGCGGACTTGAATTTGTATTTACGGAATTTAACATTTCATTTCTCCTTTATATTTTTTGCAAAGAAAAACGCCCCTTTATTGAGTGTTCCTTACAGAAACATTCAACCTAGGCGCATCCATGCGAACGAAGCTTCCTTGCATATATACTTCGGCTAAAGGGATGAAAATGTTAACTATCTATAAAAGGGTTTGTAATTATTAGTGTATCGTTAATAACCTGTCCATTTTGCATATCCTCGGTTAATATTATGGTACAACCCATTTCTACGGCAGATGCCAGCATAAGACAGTCATAAAACGAGTAACCATACACGTTTTGAATTTCCAGCGCATGGTTAATAGTTTTGCGCCGCACCAATATGACATCTTCACATATCTTTTCTATTTCGTTCAAATATTTCATAATTTCATTTTTGTGTAAACGATATTTTTTACCCCAAACATTGCTGGCTTCGTTCATCGCTTGCACACTGGTTACGCAGTCGGCATTGTTTACATAATTATAAGCTATATCGCGTTTATTTGGCTCATCTTCCGAATACAAATAAATCAAAATGTTTGTGTCCAAAAACACCTTATCGCTCATTGGCTTCCTCCCGATTAAACTTCCATCCTTTTGTTTTAAGGAACGGAGGTGATAACAGGTCTGTTTTTTTACGGGCGTTTGCTTCTTCGCGGTTAAATGACCACGGCGTTTTTTCTAATATAATTACCTGGATATTATCAGTTATGATATTTCTATATTGCTCAGGTATCGTTATCATACCATCTTTGGGCTTGGCGTAAAACTCGTATGCTTGCATAATGTCACCTCCGCATATTAAATAATCACAATTGAGATAATTATATCATAATAAAAGCGCGGGTGTTAAATAAATCCACCCGCACAGAAGAAGGTATGCATTTCTATATTTATATTTCTAATAAATTTACATCTTATGCATCAACATTATTTACATAATCAATCATTTTTAATTTCATGTCTTTGCTTATTGGATATTTTTCAATTTCATTGATAATTTCATCCTTACTTTTTGTTTTTAAATTTTCTCTAATCACTGCTTTTACAACTACTTCTAGACCATATTTCGAAAAGGAATGTGATATTAAACCGATTATTCCTAACACACCTAATCCTCCAAGCATACCTAAAGGACCGCCTAACGCCGCAAGCGCAAAAGTTAGTGCGGCTGCACCTTTCAAGCCTGAAACTGCCATGATAATCACTAACACAAGCCCAGGAATACCAAGTGCTGCAATTTTTTTAATAATAAAATCCATAACAACCTCCCGTAAACTAATATTTTACAAAATAATACAATAATACCTTCTTCTGGAACATATATCGACAGAAAGCATAAGTATATTAAAATTTTTACCCTATCAATAGCAAGTCCCTAATTTATATAACATTATTTAATTTACAAAGGGGTTGCTCAATATGAACAACCCCTTAACATGAACAACATGAAATACAAATATTATTTCCCTTTCCGTACAGGGCGAAGCACTTCATAGCCCAGCACCTCGGGGAAGTGGCGTTGGTAGCAGGGGGCGTTTTCGTCCCACGTATAGCCGTCGTTTATCCACCATTGGGAGCTTTCCTTGGGGTTAAAATTCCACGCGAGGGTTTCTACTTTTTGCATCACTTCCACATTATCGGCAAGGTAGTCGAAGGGCGGGTGGAAAAATACGAGGTAGGTAGATGCGGGAATGTCGCGCACCGCGAAGCCTTCGGGGATTTGCCCCGTATAGTCGGCGGGCACGCCCAGCCCGTAGAAGTAGCTCCGCACCCCATTTTCGGTAAACCAGCCCGCTTGGTGGCAGCCCACCACTTCCAACGCGGTGTGGCGCATACTTTCGATGATACCGCACACCTCGTCACAATTATGGTATTCCCAAAACTCGCCGTAATTTGTTGCCCGCGTTTCCCAAATGCCTACATATTTATGCGCGGGAATGTACTCGAACCGCACGTTTGCTTCTTTGACTGTGTTCATTTTGATACCTCCAAATAAGTTTTTGTTGGGCGAAAGGACGACCTTCCTAACCGAAAGGGCGATGGGCTTTGGGTTTGTCCGATAAGCAGCCGGTGTACAGCCAAACTCCTTCACAAAAGCCCTCGTCAAGGCTTCCTGGGACGAAAAACCAAACCGCAACGCAATATCCAGAATGCGCTCGGTCGTGTCGCGCAACGCCACCGCGGCATAACACAACCTGCGCGCCGCCAAATATCGCTTTAGCGTTACCCCGCAGATACGGTGGAACAACACCGAACAATAATGGGGCGAATACCCAACCTCACGCGACATGGTAAGCAGCGTGGGGTTGTTTTCGATATTGCCCTCTATCCAGTCGATGATTCCTTGGATGGACACTTGCCATTCGTGCATGGTCGCGCTCCTTTCGTAGAGAGAATATTATATGGGCGAATATTTGGCTTGATATTTCTTGTGAAGTTTTGGTTGCTTTTAGAGTCGTTGAGACGCTGTTAGAAGCATATTGTCAAGGCGTTTGAAATTTTGCAAAAAAATAAGCCACAGCTTGATGCCTTGACTTATGCTTGCTTGATTCGCTACTACTAATCCCGATAATCACGAAACGGCGGGAGTTTTAACTGTACACGGCGTTTTGCTTATAATGTGCGTGAATAATATGCCACGTCTGCAATTCTGCCGTAAAAATTCGATTCAGGCAAAACTGCTATCAATTCAAAGCCCAGTTTTTCAATCAGTTTTATTGACCTCCCATTTTTATTTTCA
>Ga0209755_10000385_pt1 | contig 82561 bp, 78 predicted proteins | sample TergutCo191P1_FD_187301 | JGI IMG/M metagenome (GOLD analysis project Ga0209755, IMG submission 187301) | Cornitermes sp. P1 segment gut microbial communities from Petit-Saut dam, French Guiana - Co191P1 (SPAdes) (version 2) | ecosystem: Host-associated > Arthropoda: Insects > Digestive system...
TCAGTTTCGGTCTTGCTTTCTATTCCAAATAGCTTATCGTAGGAAAACATGAATCCTCTTGCTTCTGTATCATCAATAATGGTCATTACTCTTGGGAATTCTAATCCCTTCACTCCTTGATGTGTAAAGAAAGGTGATTGTTTATTAATATAGGCAACATATTCTTTAATTTGGAAAAATTTTAAATTTAGAAATTTATCTAGACAATCTATCTCATCAGTTGATGGCTCTGCGACATCATCGGTTCCATCAATAAAAACATCAGCTTCTACTTGTTCTTCTGGCGTTCTCATTAATATTGGTCTATATCCTCTAGGTATTCCGAATATACCATCTTCATATACTATTTTGAGAAGCTCTCCAAAAGTTATATCTGGATTGTTGTCATATGTTTTACATAGTTTCTCAATTTTAACTTTTACTATACTCAATGTGTTTTTAATTTTATTACTATGCTCATTTATATAACTTTTTGAAGATAATTTTGAAAATTTTTTAACAATATTAGCTATCATAAATTTATCATTATTTTTATGCGCTTCAATTATCGACCAAATAATTTCTGTAAATATTTTAATTTCTGGTAATGTACCATCCAAAAGTCCAACTCTGAACTTTTCGGCTTTGTAAAGTGTAGAAAATAAATCTCCAAATCCCATTCGATTCGCTGCCATATGATGTTCGAGAATTAAAGAAACAACAGACTCTCGTTTATTCCATTCATCATCACCTGTTATAATGGACATTTGTTTCATAATAGAAGTTTCTACAGTCTGCTTGTCTGCATTCGATGGAATAATAAAAAGTCTTACAAATCCCCCTTTTTTATCTTGACGTTCCTGTTGTTTTTGCGAATCAACATCGGAACGTATTTTATTTATCAATTCAATAATTCGTGATTTTGAACGATGATTCATTTTTTTTGCTGGTTTTTCCCAATCTATTAGTAAATCTGTACTCAGGTCATGCTTTCCATCACCATAAATACGCTGCATTGTATCACCAAGTAATCCCAAAGAAAAATTATCCTTATGCGATTTTTGTACATGCAAGAATGCATCTATTAGCTCTTTATTAGTATCTTGACTCTCATCTATCAAAAGTATTGGAAATTTTTTAATAAAAATTTTTTGCATTAACGGTTTTTCAACAAGAAAAAACGCACCTATTTGTAATACTTCTGAATGGTTTAAAGATTCCCGTTCGGTATTATTAGAGTTAGGGTTGTATGTAAATATTTTAATTTTAGTTAATTCAAGTAAACGCTCTTGTTTATTTTTTATTTTATTCACCCTATCGGTTTCTGCTTTTGTTCCTGCACGAGATGATTTACTTTGCAATTCTTGAATGTCTTTATTCAATTTCATTATTAACCAATTTTTTATATCTTTATTAAATCCATTTATTAAATTCCAAATAAAACTATGGATTGTTGAAACATATATAATTGTGTCATTTTTAATTCTACGCTTTATTTCATTGCAAGCATTATTTGTATATGTGATAACACCGACCTGTTGTCCATGTAAACGTAATGTCCCACCTATGGAATTCTGTATCGTTTCCAAAGCCTTTTCAAGAGACCTTGTTTTACCTGAACCTGCTCCAGCAAAAAGGAAAAAACTCTTTGGGGCTTCTAGTTTTAAGCATTCGGCGATTTTAATATCAACGCAATCATCAACATGATTATCATCTAAAACTGCTGTATCATTTGACATTTTCTTTACCTACACTATTTTGGTTAAATGAAGTTTGTGCTAACTTGGGTTTCAATACACTTTCCAACCATTGTAAACCTTCTAATATGTAGGTTGGTACTTTTACATTATCAAAATCTGGAAGAAATAATAAATCCAGAGCAAATTCTGCTTTTTTAAAACCGTGATTCCTTATCATATCAAAAGCATTTTTTGCATCTGTTATTTTTTTTACTCTTTGTAACATTCCTTTTACATTAGCTACTCCATCAATCATGGTTTTATTCTCAAATATTAAACTATCTTCGAATGTATACGGTAATACCTCTGATCCGTTAAAATGAATTGGAGTTTGAAACGCAACTCTTAATGGAAAAGGAGTTTCCTGCATTTTATCATTGGTCGATAGTGCAAGCAAATCATCAATACTTTCTTTCTGCGGAATCCATGTTTTCAAAGTATCATTATTCGTTTTCTGATTATTCTTACGCACCACAGAAGCTGATTTCCATTTAATTTCTCCATTTTCATTTATTTCTTCTGTTGCATCTAAATCAGTTATAATAAGTATAGGAATCTCTAAAACTTCAAAAAATGATCTAAATTTGTGAGCGTGGCTGCCACCAATACTCAATATACTTATATAAGATTGATTTAGATAATCTATCTTTCGTATGAAGGATGGAAGCAGAATACGTTCTGCATCACCTTCTATTAAAATTCCTGCATCTGCAAAAAATAGATCACAATGTGTTATCTTGATATATCGTGCAATGAATTTCTCTGTTTCCCTATCGCTTCCGAAAACCGTTGATAAGTTAACAACTGAACTGCTTTGAACTTCTCCGTCAGATACTGGTTGAATGCGTTTAAAATAACGTAAATTTGCAAATTCACATTCATGTGTTACATGACTAGAATGGGTAGTAACAACAAGTTGAGTCATTAATTTTCCAGCTTTAATTTCTGGTTTATTAATTAATATATTATAAGCTTGCTTAATAAATACCTGCTGTGCTTGTGGATGCAAATGTGCTTCTGGTTCCTCTATTAACACAAGATGAATTGGTGGATATTCAATATTTGTTTTAGTTGGTTGGGATGTTTTTTGCTTACCAATTTTCAACCAAGAATCTCGAAATTGGATAAGTTTAAATGCCATAAATATTAAGTTTTGATAACCAAGTCCATTATAAGTCTCTGGAAGGAAGGAATCCTTACATCCATTAAGTTCATATTGAAGCGCTGCGTCATGATCAAGTCCATCTGTTGGTTTTAGTTCTGGATTTATTTTAATATTTGGATTATAGAAACCAGGATAACCTAATGTACCAAGTTCTTTCAATGGATGCTGAAAACCTTTAGCCATGCTTTCTGTAAAGGTCTGTTGTGCTATATAAATAGCTTCTAACGCTTCTATATCATTCTCTGTTGGGTCTTTAGATGGATCAATGTGTTTTTTATAATATTCTTTAAGTTGCTGTGACAAACGTTTTTTATCATTTGTAGATATATCTTCTACTTCATCATTTAAACCACGTTGGGCAGTAATCTCATCTATTTGTATAAGACCATTTAAAGGATTTTCATCTATAGGATCACTTAAAATATTTTGCTCTTCATTTTTTTTTGCAGGATCCAAAATATAATATTTCACAGTAAAACATTTCTGTAAATGTCGACTTAAAAATTCAACCATATCTTTGGGAAACAAATCTATATTTTTGAGTTTCTTTTTATTATCAGCTTTTGCTTTCAGTTCTTTGGAGTGACTTCGTACTTCTAAATATTCGTTATAAAAATCAATTAAATTTTTTGGCTCATATATTAATCTAATGCCAAGATTTCCACCAACCCAATCAAGTGTCGGTAATATATGACTAACATAGTGAATGTCATTATCGCCTACATCAAACCAGAGATCAAAAGATGGAAGTATATCTTTCCATAATGATAAATCCCAATTATCAGGTTTTATATCTTTTTCAAGTTCTGCTCCTATTTCTCTTATCTTTGCATGATTAGAAATAGTAAAATCATAAATATTAAACCCTTCTTTCTTTAAAAAATATCGCATCGCAACTAAGGCAGAGGTTTTACCACTATTGTTCGATCCTATAAAGACTGTAGTATCATCTCGCAAATCAATTGAAATTTCCTTGAATTTACGAAAATTCCGTATTTTAATATCTGATATACGCATTATTCATTCCTTTTACTTTACTTCTATAATTAGAAACATAGAAGTATTTTAACACATATTTTCTCTTTTTATAAGAATATAATGAGATTTTTCATCAGTATATCAGATATTTAGTAAAATATTATAAATTTTATGAAACATAAGAATATTTTAAATATTCAATATTTTTAGCATTTCAAAAAACACCAATAGAGAAGCAAAAAAGTAATTTTCTTGTAATAAAAAACAACCAGTTCTAAAACCTTTCTTCACAAAGACCCTTTTGGCACGATTTTTGCATCGAACAAAGATAACCATGCGCTTGCAAAAATCATGCCAACCCTACAAACCTGCGGTTCTACAGGTCAGGGCAGTGATTCATTATCGCAGTCAGCAATCTCATCTCCCCTAACAAATAGTCCAAGTTGTCTAATAAAACAATCTCCACGAGTGAGCAGGGGGTGGTTTTTTCCCTCAGAGAGTGAAGGGAAGAAAAACCACCCCCTGCCAGTCTTCGTTGGCAAAATGTTAAATACGGCGGTTCGGCAGTTTTTATTTTTCTTCACGCTTTCCGTTCTTAGCAAATGGGAGTTATCTCATATCTGGAGGTTATTCAATGAATAACACCACAGCTTAAGCCGCTTTTTTCTTCTTATACTTCTTTGATTTTTCTTCAATGATTGTTTTCGATTTCAAATCATATTTCATTCTGATAAATACTAAATCCTTTAACGTGAAAAATCCTAATTTCTCCGCAATAATAATCATCTCATGAGGTTTCTTAGAACCCAAACTCCGATGAATTTCACAATTATGATTATTAACAGTTCTTTCACTAATATATAATTTATTCGCTATTTCTTTACAGTCAAAACCGCAGCAAGTAAGCATTAAAACAATTTTCTGTCTTTCCGTTAGTATTCTTGCAGGAACAGGATAATTACTTCATAATTCAAAGCTTTTCTGAGCCGAAGGAGAAACATATTTTCTCCATTCCGAACACTCAACAAACCTTTCTCATATTGATTTTCGCCGTCATTAATATCAACATAAGATTTTGCTTTGTTAATAATAAACATCATTCCAAGATCGGCAGGATATTCGTCAACAGCAAAAATAGTGATATTTAGATTTCTGAACTGCTTTTGCTTTAATAAAACTCTAATCATATATGGCGTACCAGCCGTATAAAACATTGCGTCCATTAAAATCAAACTGGGCTTTAATTCGTCAATTTTAAAATACAAAGCGTCTTTATCAAGACTTATAACCGAAACATTATGAAAACCTAATGCGGTAAAATTTCTTACAAAATCTTGATGACGAGATATTTTTCTAGTAACGATCAAAGTCCCGCCCGTCATTAATTACTGTCAGACGCCTGTATTTTTTCATCAAAAAGATCACTTTCAGAAATTTCTTCTTGGGCAGTAACATCGTAAGATTTCGTTTTACAAACTCCTCCGCCGTCAATCCACTTTTCAATTTCCGAAACACGAAAGCGAATTACTTTTCTAATTTTGTGAAAAGGTATCTCCCTGTTGAGTACCCACCGTCTGATCGTCTGTTCCACAAGCTTTAAATATTCAGTCAGCTTCTCGATAGTCAGATAAATTTCCATGTTTCTCTCCCAAGTTATTCAAAATAAATTCAATCAATTAAATATCTCTGTTCAAATCGTCAATTTATATACTGCTCCCTAATTTTTCATCATTTCTCCTTCAAAAAATTAATCTCTCTAAACACATGACCAAAATAAATACAAAAAAGAGCCAATTTTTATTTTGCCACAATCCAATGTACGCCGATGTAAAACATACAGGAACAAGAGTTTTCTCTAGTCTTGCTAAATTTATTTTTCCTCCTTTACAGTTTCAATTTATGAAGAACCAACATAGAAAGGAATTGATATTTTTTACCAGTCTTGTAAAATTTCATTTTTGTGCCTTCTGTACCGCCTATTTGTGACTTTAGATATGAAAGCCTCATTTCTGAAACTATACTTTTATACGAAATTCAAAATAATTCTGATGACAAAAATGACAGTTAAATATACGGACTATAGGTAGATTTCCTCCTTCTCTTCATTTTTAGAGTATTCAATTGCAAAGGAAAATAATTAAAAAACTTTTTTTCCTCAATCGAGTTGATTTATTTTTATTGTTATTTCAAGTAAAGCGATATAGGAAAAAAGTGAAAATTACAAAATAAAAGCCCTCGCCGAGTTTAGCGAGGGTGTAAAATCAAGTTTATTAATGTTTACGAAGCCTTATGGCGTTGGCTTCTTTTCTCATCTTCCGTCAGCTTAACCAGTTTTAAAGTAGATTTTTCAGTTTCAGTGTTATTACTTTCCTGTAACCGTGTTTTCGCCTTCAGCAGGTTAGCTTGTATTTCAGGCACTTCTCCGAAATCCTTCGGATCAAAATGCGTGTAATGTTCCGTCATTCTCTCCGACTTATGTCCTGTAACTGCTTGCACTTCTGTTCAGTAAGACCAGCTCTCTGAAGCTCAGTATTGCAGAAATGCCGCCAAGCGTGAATGTTAAGACCTCTTTCCCGTATTTATTCATTGGAAATACCGATATTATTATTAAAACCGTAATAGATATAATATCGGTTTACAGGCATAACACCGCCGTCAAGAGAGAAAATATAACCGTCACCGTTAGAAACCATCAACTTCCGTAGATCTTTTATCATTTCACAAGTCAGAAGAATATGATGTTTTATCTTTGTTTTCGTTTCACGATAAACGTAAGCGTCATACTGCCCAGCAAGATAAATATGGCTATCAAAAACATATTCGCCCCGAAGCCCCAAAACCTCGCAGTAGCGCATACCAGTCAACGCCGCCAGTTTATTCGCCGTACAACGCAGAAAATCATTATCCCAGACTTTCTCCCAATCATCGACAAACAACGCCCTGAACTCGTCATGAGTAATAATTTTTTTCTCTTTCTATTTCCTTAGCAATTTTTCCACATCCAAGAACGGATCACGGCTGATAATCTGTTTCTTAACCGCCCACCTCATCATAGTTTGCAGAACATTGTAATAGCTGTTGATAGTCCAGTTTGAATATTTTTTTTGCGATCAAACCGTCCATCCATTTGTCGATAACCTCGCCTGTAATTTTATCCGCATAAGCCTGCGTCAGGCTTATGCGCTTCTTGCGTTCTTTCAAATAAAAACTTTTTCCCAATCCCAAAAATCGGCGGTAAATTCCGCAAGCGTCGGAATTCCAGTAGCGCATGGTAACAGTTTCCCTTCACGGTTCAGCTTGTTGCAGTAATTCCTCGCCACCGTTTTGTTCTCATGCCCTGTAGTCCAGTGACCCAAACGGCGACCGTCCTCATCGTAAGCGTAGTAATAAATTACCGTTTTCCCCGATGGAACTTTCTTTGTAAACAGTGTAAAACCGTTGTGCATAATCAACACTCCCATTCTTGGAAAATTGATAACACGACTGATAACATCAATTTTCCGTTAGTTCAGATGTACCGAACTAGCAACGCGCGAACCTATGGTTCGAGAGTCCTTATATAGCAAGTATTTAGCGTATGGGAGCGGTATTAACCATAGGTAATAACCGCAATTTCACGAAACTTCGTGTACTATGTGGTTATTTAATTTTAACCTTATTCACAACTTTCCCCATAACATACGCAATACCAAAGCCCGCGAAGACCGAAATAATGCGGTCGATGATATTAATCGGAATGCGGGATACAATTTCCCTTAAAACAAACGGAAGCCCGGAGTAAAAATCGGAATACTGCGATGCAAGATTTACAGATTGCGGCGTTTTAATAATTTCTATAAAAGAAGCGATAAGACCTCCCATAATGCTTATCGTAAAACATAAAATAAAAGAAAGGAGCATAAGGACAAAAATTTTGCTCATGATATTATCAAGGCGGCGGCTCTTGAAAAAACTTGTGTTTTCATTTTCGTTTTTATTACTTATAAAAGTTAATTCCGAAAAGAATATGCGGCTAAACTTCCATGTTATGAGTGCCGTTAAAATATTGCAAAGCGAAAAAAGATAACCTTCCCAGCCCCAAAAATTCATCGTATGTCCGATAATATTTGTCAGTACTCCTGTAAGACAACCCCAGAAAAGCCCTCCTATAAATGTAACGGTTATCGTAAAAATTGTGTCCATGTACAAAGGAAGCCCAATGCCGCTTCCGGCGAATATCTTGTTAAAAAATATATTTAGCGCCGTTCCAAAAACACATAACAGAAACATTAATGCTATTTTTCGCATAAGATTATTTTATCACAATATGATACACTAATGCCATGCAAGGTGAAGCGCAATTTTATTTTCAATTGATGTGGCTCTATGTAGTAATGATAATCTTTCTCATGGTAATCATGTGCTTCTTGTATTTTTATAAAAAGCTTGCCCAGAGAAATGAGCGTATGACACTTTCATTCTCGCAGCACATTATAGAAGGGATGGATTTGGAGCGCAAACGTATTTCGCGCGAACTTCATGACGTGATTCTGCCGCAGGTTATTGAGCTTCCTGTCGGTTCTCAGATTAGGGCAATCTGCATGGAGCTTATGCCGCCCGATTTTACAAGGCTTCCCTTTAAGGAATTGCTTGCGGATATTTGCGATAAATTCAAGAAACAAACGGGAATTGAATGCGGTTTTTTTATGGAAGAAGATTTGTCCTTTTCGCATGTAAGCGCTGATAATCTCCTTCATCTTTACCGCATGACTCAGGAAGCATTTACAAATATCGGGAAACATTCAAAAGCGAAAAAAGTCATGCTTGTAGTGCGGCGCAATAACGAAGGAATACTGATATGCGTTTCTGATGACGGCATAGGTCTTAGCGGCAGTAAGGAAGGTATCGGCATGGAAAGCCTAAGGCAAAGAGCCGCAATAATCGGCGCTAAAATTTATTTTATCAGCGAAAGCGGAAACGGATTAATGGTAAAAATTGAATTCACTCCCCAATATGGAGAATAAAATATGAAAACCATATTTATCATGGAAGACCATCCGATTGTGTCTGAGAGCCTCGCATCATTTTTTAATGATACAGGCAGGTGGAATGTTTTAGGGACATCTTCATCTCTTGCCGAAGCAAAAGAAAAAATTCCGCTCTTAAAGAATATTGACGTTTTACTCATGGATATTCTGCTTCCCGACGGCTGGGGGATCGACATAGTCAATTGGTTAAAAAAGCAAAATTATAAATTACCGCTTTTAGCCGTCTATACCGCCTTTGACGATTACAGCTATGTCAGTTCAGCACTCAATCTTGGCGTAATGGTATATATGATAAAATTACGAAACAAAGAAAAGTTAGAAAATGCGATAATTAACGCCTTTGACGGCATTGTCTGCATTGATGAAGACGCGCAAAGAAAAATAAATAAAATTACGTCTTTAACTGATACTCTAACCAACCGCGAATCTGAGATATTAATTAATGTGAAAAAAGGTTTAACTAACGAAGAAATTGCTGTTAATTTAAGTATAAGCCCCCGAACCGTCTCCAATATAATTTCGTGCATACTGGATAAAACAGGCATTAAAAGCAGACGGGCACTGGAAAAAATTTAAAGAATGGATACGGCTCTTTAGAAACGTATGTTTTTAAAGAGCCGTATGTCTTAGAAGAAAATTTATTCAACCTTAAATCTGTTCACTTCTTTGATTAATTTAGCTATCGCTTCGCGGTTCTTGACGCTGATGTCGTTAACTTGCGTTACTGCAATGTTGATTTGCTCAGCCCCTGTCGCCATTTCATTCATACCGGAAGTGATTTCCTGTGTTACTTTTTCAAGATTAAGGCTTTCCTTAATGACTTCTTCGGAGCCTTCAAGCATTTCTGTCGAACTGCTCTTTACCTGCCTTGTTATCTGGCTTACGTTACTTATCCCTTCCAGAGTCTGCTTGGAACCTTCTTCCTGTTCTTCCATAGCGTGCAGTATATTGTCTTCCTGCTGCGCTACTGTTCTTACGCTTGAATCAATCGATTCAAATTTGTTAAGCACGTTTTCTGTGGATTTGGATATTTTATCGATAGATTCCTTAATCTTTTTAAGCACCGTGCTGATCGTTTTGGATTGTTCGCTGGAACTTTCCGCGAGTTTTCGGATTTCATCGGCGACAACGGCGAAGCCCTTTCCAGCCTCACCCGCGTGCGCGGCTTCAATTGCGGCGTTCATGGAAAGGAGGTTTGTCTGGCTTGCGATGTTTTCCATAACAGAGTTGATTTCCAAAAGGCCTTCCGACTCTTTGGAAATTTCCTGAATATCAGAGGCGACTTCCTGCAAGCCGTTGCGCCCGTCTTCCGAAGCGCTCGTCAGGTTCTTTACATTCACGCTGTTTTTCTCAAGCGTGCCTGTAACGGAAGATATATTGGCTACCATTTCTTCGATAGCCGCCGATGCCTTCGATACATTCACATTCTGTTCTTCAACATTTGAATTTAATTTTTTAATGTTTAACGTAACCTGTTCCATTGTAGCGTTCGTTTCGGTTACGCTGGCGCTCTGGTTTATAACCCTGCCTTTGATGCTTTGAATGTTTGCGGTTATTTCGTTCACGGCGGCGGCGGTTTCATTCATGTTACTGGCGAGATCGTTTCCGATGCCGGACAATATATCGGCTTCTTTTTTGATTATTAAAATTAACTTTCTTATCTTTTCTATTGTCTGGTTGAAGTAACGGGAAAGCTCTGTGATTTCGTCTTTTCCCTTTTCCGCGATTTTAACTGTAAGATCGCCTTCACCCTGCGCTATATCTTTTAATGTCGTCGCTACGTTTACAACCGGCATCATTGTAAAATGAAGGACGAAGTAAATAATTACCGCCACTGCCGCGGCAATTATAACCGCGAGAATGATGGTCAGCTCTGTCATATGGTTTACTTCGGATAAAATATAGTCTTCTCTTGCCGCGACCATGACAGACCAGAACACTTCTGAATTGCCGATACGGGCGGGCGCAAAGAAAGTTTCCAAAGTTGTATGCATTGCAGGGGAATACGAAGAGGTGTGAAGAGCGGTTCCTTCCATCGTGGCTTTAATTGCGCCCTGCAGGTCATCGCCTAAAAACCCTTCCGTATCTTTCATGTTTTTGCCGATACGGTCCTTGAATGTATGCGCCAGTACAGTTCCGTTGTTCGCATAAATAGCCATCAGTGCTATTTCGTCGTTCTCTTTGACGGTTCTCTCCAATACATCCTGCATTTGCTCGATATTCACAAGATATCCGACAGCTCCTACAATCTGCCTTGCATCATCATCAACAATAGGCCTCATCATTCTAACTACATGCCCTTCCTTCCCGAGAATTTGTCTTGGGATGGGAGGTTCTACCCTGTCTTTTATGTTGTTGAAGTTGAGACTGTTCAGGTATGCATATGTGGCGTCTATATCAGTATTTACTCTTACTTGTACATTGCCGGTTTCCCTTGTATAACTCATCGCGTACTGCCCTGTGGGACCGGAACCCGTCCTGCCGATCATCTGCGCGTCCAAGCCGTCAAGAGCATTGGGTTTCCAAACCGTGTAAATCTGCAAATACTCAGGGTTTGCTTCCATGACCGCTAATATCATTTCGTCAAAACGGTCCCGCCGTTCATTCGTCGCGAATCTCTGGTACTGAGAAAATATATTCTCAAGGGTGCCAAGCATCGTAAAACGGGCATTTTGCCTGCCTTCCCAGAACGCAGCCTCTTTGTCTGCAATTAAATGAATTACATCTCTGTTCAGCTTGATTGCAATTTCTGACGAACTGCTAAGCAGGATAATCGAGATTGTTGCAATAACGACAATCAGTATGGCAATAACCATAATACTCAATCTTAATTTTAATTTCATTTTTTCCTCTTTGATATTTTAATAAATAATACTTAATAATATTATAATCTATATCTGTTAAAATTTGTAGATTTTTATTATATTGAAAACACCTTTTAATCCAATAAATTTCTTATTTTCTATTGACAATTTTAATTTAAAACATTATTCTAATACTTAGTAAACAGATATGTATACTATACTACAGTAATTGACAACACTAAGGAGAGAATTATGTCAAAAGATGGAGCATTAAACGCACAGACAGGGTCTGCGCTTAGCAAGGAGCAGGCTTACCAGCTTGCGGATATCACAAAAACACCGCCGCAGTTCGGAGCTTTAACTCCCAGGTGGCTGACACGGTTTTTAGAGTTTAAAGGGCTTGAAGCGGGCATTTACAGAGTGAACAAGGTTGTGGAGGGCGAAACGCCGCTCGATATTCTTTGCTCATCAGAAAAAAAGAGTACGAAAATCCCCGCAGGCTTTGTTGAGTATCAGCAGAAACCGCGCGAGTATATTCTTAATTCGATATCAACAACAATTAATGTTGATACGGGCGTTACCGATGTTTTTTCATCGCCTTACGACCAAACAAAAGAGCAGCTCAATTTGGCTGTTGAAAGTTTAAGGGAGCGGCAGGAGAGCCAGATCATTAATAATGATGATTACGGCTTGTTAAAAAATGTTGCCGACAGCCAGCGCGTAACGCCGATTAAAGGCGCGCCGATGCCTGATGATTTAGATGAATTAATTTCCAAAGTGTGGAAAGAGCCGTCGTTCTTTTTAGCGCATCCGAGAGCGATTGCCGCTTTTACCCGCGAGTGCACAAGGAGAGGCGTGCCGCCTAACACGACAAATCTTTTCGGCGGAAACTTTATTCTTTGGCGCGGAATTCCAATTGTGCCTACAGACAAGTTACTCGTGGACGGTGTTAAAAAACCAAAAGGCAAGAGCGGCAAAACAAATATTTTGCTGATCCGCACAGGCGAGTCAAAGCGCGGAGTGATCGGGCTTCATCAGAGCGGTTTGCAAAACGAACAATCAAGAGGGCTTTCCATCCGCTTTAAAGGCGTTGACGATGAAGGGATCGCCTCGTACTTATTGTCGCTATACTGTTCAGCCGCGATACTTGCGGACGACGCAATCGCTGTTCTTGAAGACGTAGAAGTGGGCGATTATTATGATTACACCTAACGATACGGGCTTTGCACAAACAGAGTTTGCAGCTTACGGTCTGCCAAGCGAAAAAGAATTGGCGGATTGGGCGCAGGTTTACTTCCCGGAGTTTAACAGAAAAGATGATAATTTTGATCGCTCTTCTTTTTCTCCGATAGTAGTGCCGGGTGCAAGTTTACCGTCATCAAATTTTTCTTCATTTGATGTAAACCGTATCCGCGCTGATTTCCCGATTCTGAGCGAACGCTTAAGCAACGGCAAACAATTAATATGGCTTGATAACGGCGCGACAACGCAAAAGCCGCGTCAGGTGATAAACCGTATTTCTCATTTTTATGAGCATGAAAATTCAAACGTGCACAGAGGAGCGCATGAACTTGCCGCCCGCTCGACAGATGCTTACGAAGCGGCAAGAGAAATTACCGCAAGGTTTTTAGGAGCGCCGTCAAAAGATAATATTGTTTATGTGCGCGGAACTACGGAAGGAATCAATCTTGTCGCTCAAAGTTATGTGAAACCTCTTTTAAAACAGGGTGATGAAATAATTCTAACCATTTTGGAACATCACGCGAATATTGTTCCCTGGCAATTAGTCGCGCAGGAAACGGGCGCGGTTATTAAAGTTGCTCCTGTTGATGATACGGGGCAGATAATTTTATCGGAATATGAAAGATTGTTTACGGGGCGTACAAAGTTTGTTTCCATTACTCATGTTTCTAACGCACTGGGAACAATTACGCCTGTTCATGAAATGACGCAAATCGCTCATTGTTACGGAGTTAGAATTTTAATTGACGGAGCGCAGTCTGTAGCGCACACTCCGTTAAACGTAAGCGAACTTGATGCGGACTTCTATGTTTTTTCAGGTCACAAAATTTTTGCGCCGACAGGGATCGGAGCTGTGTACGGAAAAACTTCCGCACTTGAAGAGGCAAAACCCTATCAGAGCGGCGGCAACATGATTAAAGACGTAACTTTTGAACGCACAACTTACAATCCTGCGCCGGGTAAATTTGAAGCGGGAACGGGAAATATCGCGGACGCTGTCGGTCTTGGTGCCGCTCTTGATTATGTCATGAAAATTGGTCTTCCAAACATCGCCGCTTACGAACATGCACTTCTCGATTACGCAACACGCGAATTAATAAAGATAAACGGTTTGCGTCTTATCGGGACTGCAAAAGAAAAAGCGAGTGCGTTATCATTTGTATTAGACGGAAGAACTATTGAACAAGTTGGAAAGCATTTATCCGAACATGGAATTGCGGTACGTGCGGGTCATCATTGCGCTCAGCCGATACTGCGCCGTTTTGGATTGGAAGCGACAGTTCGCCCGACAATCGCTTTTTACAATACGCCGGATGAAATTGATGCATTGGTAAGAGCGATAAGGGAAATTGCATAAATTATATTAGATTATGATGAGCGTCCATTCGGACGCATTAAATTGAGGTTATCATGAAACAAAATACACGCGGTTCTTCAGAAACGCAAATCATGGCGGAAATAGAGAGGGTGACAGGTATCATTATTGATTCTGCCGAAGACAAGTTACGCGAAATGCCGAAACAGCCTGTTAAATCCGTTATAGTCGCCATGATTGGTCAATTACAGCACATATTGTTTCCCGGAGTTTTTGAAGGAGCAAACATAAGTAAAAATGCTTTACATAACGCTTCATATAAAAACAGAATAAGCGTTATGCTGGAAGAAATTTATAATGATCTTTGCGTTCAGATATCTTTGGCGCTGCGTTACGATTTAAAATATAAAGACATCGGGCAAAATGAAATCGAAGAAGAAGCGGCAAAAATTACGCATCAATTTATATCAAAAATTCCTGAGATAAAAGAAAAACTGGATACAGATATAGAAGCTGCGTATAACGGTGATCCTGCGGCATATAGTAAAGCGGAAATTATAGTATCGTATCCGGGTATTTACGCAGGAATGGTTCATAGGATCGCGCATGAACTTTATTTGCTCTCAGTTCCGCTTATACCAAGAATAATGAGCGAATATGCGCATAACGTCACGGGAATTGATATTCATCCCGGCGCAGTTATCGGTAAATATTTTTTCATGGATCACGGCACCGGTATTGTTATAGGTGAAACTACGATTATCGGAAACAATGTTAAATTGTATCAGGGGGTAACACTTGGAGCGTTATCCACTAAAGGCGGGCAAAGCATTAAGGGCGTTAAACGCCATCCGACAATTCACGATAACGTAACCGTTTATTCAGGAGCTTCGATTTTAGGAGGCGATACCGTCATCGGTGAAGGCGTTGTGATTGGCGGCAATGCCTTTGTTGTAAGATCGATACCTGAAAAAACACGCGTTAGTGTTAAGAATCCCGAATTACAATATAAAAATAATAATATTTCTACTCATTTGGAATTGGATCAAAAGGAGTTTTGGTATTATGAGATATAACATCTTTGACATGGTCGGCAACACTCCTGTAATAGAATTGAAAAATATTACCGGCGGTTTGGAAAATGTCAGCATTTTCGCAAAAGTTGAATTTTTAAATCCGAGCGGCTCTGTTAAGGACAGAGCGGCAAGAGCGATGATACTTCACGGCATTGAGACAGGGAAGCTGACAAAAGAAAAAATTATTTTAGATTCTACAAGCGGCAATACCGGTGTTGCGTATGCGATGTTCGGGGCGGCTCTTGGATACAAAGTAAAACTTTTTATGCCGTCGAACGTAAGCATGGAAAGAAAAAAAGTGATAAGAGCTTACGGAGCGGAAATTGTCGAAACAGATCCGCTTGAAGGCTCGGACGGCGCATACAATGCAGCAATAAAAGAAGCGCAGAGCAAACCCGATTTATATTTTTTCCCGAATCAATACGATAACTTTGAAAATCCGCAGGCGCATTATAAAACTACAGGCGAAGAACTTTACAAGCAATGCAAGCCAACTCATTTTGTTTGCGGCACAGGCACATCGGGAACTTTTATGGGTGTGTCAAAAAGACTTAAAGATTACGATGGTTTTATTCAGATAACGCTGATGCAGCCGGACTCTCCTTTTCACGGGCTGGAAGGGATGAAGCACATGGCATCAACCATTAATCCGAAAATTTTTGATGAAAGCATTGCAGACAATCGCATCAAAGTAAAAACCGAAGATGCATATAAAATGGCGCGCCGCCTTGCCGCAGAAGAAGGTTTGTTTGTCGGTGTTAGCTCAGGGGCAAATGTTCATGCCGCGCTTGAAATTGCAAAAAAACTTCCCTCTGTTTCCGGAAGAAGCGAAGGTTCCCGCATCGCGACTATACTTTGCGATAACGGATACCGTTATCTGTCAGAACCGTTATGGAGAGAAATTTAATGTTAAATCTTTTTTCAGAACACGAAAAAATTATACGCGCCGAAGGCGAGAGCGCATACCCCAATGAATGCTGCGGCATTTTAATCGGCGAGATTGACGGGCAAGGCGTTAAAACTGTTATGCACACAGAAGCAATCTGCAATGCGCGTGAAGATGATGAGCAGTATCATCGTTTTCTCATAACGCCTGAAGATATGATGAAGGCAGAGCAAACAGCGCGAAAAAGAAAACAAGACGTAATCGGTTTTTATCATTCGCACCCCGATCATCCGGCTCTTCCGTCCGATTATGATAAAGAACACGCGCTGCCTTTTTATTCTTATGTAATTGTATCTGTAAATAAAAGCAGAGCGGAGGACTTAACAAGCTGGGAATTGACAGCAGACAGAAAAAATTTTGAAAAAGAAAATATTTTTTAAAGGAGAACAAAAATGAGAAAAATTTTAATACCTTATGCGCTCAGGTCTTTTACAGAGCGCAACGCGGAAGTGGAAGTTGAAGGAAATACCGCAGGAGAGGTACTCAATGCGCTTGTATGTATTTATCCCGATATAAAAACGCATTTATTTGCAGATAACGATAAATTGCGTGATTTTATCAATCTTTTTATTGACGGAAAAAATATTAATACCCTGCAGGGACTTGATACCCCAATTGCAGATAACGGCGAAGTAATGATAATCCCTGCTATCGCCGGAGGCGCAATTGCAGGAGGGAAAAATGGCTTTAGAACTTACCAATGAAGAAATTTCCAGATACAGCCGTCATTTGCTTTTGCCTGAAATCGGCGTTGAAGGGCAGGTAAAATTAAAGAACGCAAAAGTTTTAATTGTAGGCACAGGGGGATTGGGCGCTCCTCTGGCGCTTTATTTATCTGCGGCAGGTGTTGGAACAATAGGGCTGGTTGATTTTGACGAAGTTGACGCATCAAATTTACAAAGGCAGATTATTCACAGCTCCAAAGATATAGGAAGACCGAAAGTCGCGTCTGCAAAAGACAGAATCAAAGGCATCAATCCCTTTGTGAATGTTGTTGTGCATAACACTATGCTGACAAGTAAAAACGCGCTTGAAATAATCGGCGATTACGACATTGTCGCGGACGGAACGGATAATTTTCAAACACGCTATCTTGTAAATGATGCATGTGTGTTTTTGGGAAAATTAAATATTTACGGTTCTGTTTTTCAATTTGAAGGGCAGTCAAGCGTTTTCGGCGCGAAAGAAGGACCTTGTTACAGATGCATCTATCCTTCGCCTCCTCCTCCGGGTCTTGTCCCTTCTTGCGCAGAAGGCGGTGTAATGGGAGTATTACCCGGTATTATCGGGACAATTCAAGCGGCAGAGACGATTAAAGTTATAGTCGGCGGTGCAAAACCATTAATCGGGCGCTTGCTTCATTTTGACGCATGGCGCATGACGTTCCGCGAGCTTAAGCTGGAAAAAGATTCCAATTGCCCTGTGTGCGGAAAAAATCCGTCAATAAAAGAGCTTATCGACTACGAACAATTCTGCGGATTAAAAAAAGATAAAGACTCAGAGCCCATTGAAACCATTACCGCCATCGAATTAAAAAAGCGTTTAGATGCGGGAGATAAAATTCAATTTATAGATATCAGAGAGCCGCACGAACGCGCCATCCTAAAATTTCCAAATGCAATCATTATGCCGCTCGGTCAATTGGTAAGGCGGATGGAAGAATTGGATTCAAGTATTGATTCTGTATTTTTGTGCAAAATAGGTCAGCGCAGTATTTTAGGAATAAGAGCTTTACGCGAAGCGGGCTACAAGGGAAAACTTTTAAATTTGCAAGACGGTTTAAACGCATGGGCAAGAGATGTGGATAATTCGATGCCAGTGTATTGAGCTTTTTTGAAATAAAAATTAAATATATTGACAAGTATTAAATAAAAGACTATTATAAACACATAGTAAACACATATGTTTACTAAACTATTCTACTTGGAGGAAAAAATGAAAAAGTTATTTTTAAGTCTGCTGATTGCAGGCGCATTGTTTATGGTTATCACCCATACTGCTGCGGCATTGGGTAAATCAGAAAAATCCGGTTCTACTCTTACTGTGGGAGCTACACCGGTTCCGCATGCTGAATTACTTAATCTGATAAAAGAAGATTTGGCGGCGCAAGGTATCACTTTAAAGGTTGTGGAGTTCACCGATTATGTGCAGCCCAATTCCGCATTAATCTCAGGGGATCTGGAAGCGAATTTTTTTCAGCATATCCCTTATTTGGAATCTAATGCTGACTGGACATCAAGGCTTGTCTCCGCTTTTGGAGTTCATGTAGAGCCTTTTGGATTGTACTCATCAAAATTTAAAAACATTGCGGATTTACCGAACGGCGCCAGTATTGCCATTCCAAACGATCCGACAAACGGCGGGCGGGCTTTGCTCCTTCTTCAATCTAAAGGATTGATTACTTTAAGAGCCGGCGCGGGATTGAATGCGACTTCCCGTGACATAGTTGAGAATCCCAAAAACTTCCGCTTCCGCGAACTTGAAGCCGCACTGCTTCCCCGTTCTTTGAATGATGTTGATGCGGCGGCTATCAACGGTAACTTTGCGCTTCAGGCAGGTTTTAATCCCATCAATGACGCGCTCATTATCGAAGGTGCGGATTCTCCTTATGTAAATATAATAGTTGTCCGCAAGGGAAGCGAACAAGACCCGAAAATTATCGCTTTAAAAAACGCGCTCTTGAGCCAGAAAGTGAAAGATTATATCAGAAATAATTATAACGGCGGAGTAGTCGCAGTTTTCTGATTTATTTCTTAACAAAAAATTTGTATAACAGCCGGGTTTAATCTAAACCCGGTTTTTTTTACTATGCAGTGTTCTTACTTTATAATCTATGGTATTCTATTAAAATGATTGTTCTTAAAGGTATCTGCAAAGCGTATCCCGGCATTACAGTTCTTAGAAATATTGATATTGAAATTCCTGATAACTCGATTTTTGGAATTATCGGTAAAAGCGGTGCGGGAAAATCAACCTTGCTGCGGATAGCCAGCCTTCTTGAAAAACCGGACAGCGGCGAAGTTTTTTATAATTCAAAAAGAGTTGATGTTTTAAAAGGACAGCTTCTTCTGGAACAGCGCAGAAAGATGGGAATGATATTTCAAAATTTTAATCTTTTAGGATCGCGCAACGCGTTTGAAAATATCGCTTACCCTCTTGAAATAGCTGGAATGAACAAGAAAGAAATTTCAAAAAGAGTTGACGAACTTTTAGAAATGGTTGATATAAAAGAAAAACGCACAGCAAGAATGAGCGAACTTTCCGGCGGTCAGAAACAAAGAGTGGCAATTGCAAGAGCGTTAGCCGCAAACCCTCAAGTGCTTTTCTGCGATGAAGCGACAAGTTCACTCGATCCGCAAACCACACGCTCCATTTTAGCGCTGATAAAAGATTTACACTCAAGATTAAAAATTACGATTTTTCTTATAACACATCAGATGGAAGTAATCCGCGAAGTATGTCAGGAGGTTGCAGTTCTTGAAAAAGGGATTGCTGTGGAACAAGCGGCTGTCTGTGAAATTTTCAGCGCGCCAAAAACACAAGCGGCAAAGGAATTAATAAATGGTTAACGAAAGATTAATGGAAGTTCTTTCTATGCTTCCGCAGGCGACACTTGAAACGGTTTTTATGACATTCGCATCGGCAATACTTGCTTCCCTTCTGGGCTTTCCTCTTGGAACTTATCTTTTTGTCACATCTCCCGCCGGTCTTGTTCCGCGAAGAATAACATACAATATAGTTTCACGCATTGTAAATCTGCTTCGTTCATTACCATTTATTATATTGATGATACTTCTTATCCCTTTCACAAGGCTGATAATAAAAACCAGCATAGGACCCACCGCAGTAATTATCCCGCTTTCATTAGCTGCCGCGCCTTTTGTCGCACGTGTTGTTGAGTCCGCTCTTGAAGAAGTGGACAAAGGCGTATTAACCGCAGCAAGAGCGATGGGCTCTACTAATTTGCAAATCATCTTTAAAGTGCTGATTCCCGAAGCCCTCCCCGCGCTTGTTTCCGGTCTCGCTCTGACTATCATAAACCTCATCGGTTATTCCGCAATGGCAGGCGCGCTTGGCGGCGGAGGACTTGGAGACCTCGCAATCCGCTACGGCTACTACCGATTTAGAATCGACGTAACAATAGCCGCCGTCATCATCATTTTGATTCTTGTCGAAGCTGTGCAGATGACAGGCACTATCATTAGCCGGCGGCTGATGGCGAAGAGGTGACATTTCTAAACATTCTGAAACAGCCCGCAACTACAGGCAGTTTTAAATTGTTTGTAAAGCTCATACAAGAAATACGTCCATTAATGCAACAATATCATCATTTGCAACAGGATCGATTACTATATCAAATTTTGCAAATTAAGATGACAATTTTTCTTTATTTCTTTATTATTTTCTTATGAGATATAAATATATCTTTTTATTTTTAATTTTCCTTACAGCTTTCTTTGCGGACAAACAGAGTTTGCAAGCTCAGGTTAGTCTTAATAATTTATTTAAACCTTTCACATCTTTTCGCGTAATTAAAACTGAATATTTTGATATTATTTTCCCCAAAGAATCAGAAGCGTCGGCACGCGCTTTGGCTGTTTATGCAGATAATTTTTATGAACAGTTATCCTATCTTTTTGATATTAAAATTTCATATCGAATTCCTGTAACATTTGCTCCTCATACAGATTTATTCAACGGTTATTTTAATCCTATCCCAAGTACTCACATTGTACTTTATGATACGCCTATGGATTTGGAATGGACTAATCACTCCGATACTCTTGAAGGTCTTTTTATTCATGAGCTGACTCATGCTGTCACTTTAAATACAAGAAGCCCTTTTTATAAAGGTCTTAGAAATATTTTCGGTAATTGGGTTTCTCCTTCGTTTCTTAATGCGCCGTCTTTTATGGTGGAAGGAGCCGCTATTGCAATTGAAAGTCTTTCGGGTTTCGGCAGGGCGAACGATCCTCTTATAAAACAAAAACTCCGTCAGGCGATTCATGAAGGAGAATTTTTAACTCCGTTCCAATCCTCCGGTGTTTATGATCTTCCGGGACAGAGAGGAATTTGGTATGAATACGGCGGACTTTTTTCCGCATGGCTTGTCCGTAATTACGGAATGGAAAAATATACCGAACTCTGGAAAGAGATGGGCAAACTTACATGGTTTTCTTTTTTTGTTTACAATTCCGGTTATTACCGTATTTTTAAAAAAGTTTATGATATAAAATTTTTAGATGCATGGAATGATTTTAGCGCGTCACTTGCACTAGAAAATATCGAAGAAAATGAAAACTTTATTTACGCAAACAATCATCTTTCTGCAAGATATCATTTTTTTTCTGAAAGAAAAAATTCCATTTCCGCATTAGCGTCTAACGGCAGTGATATTTATATTCTTGATGCTTCAGAAGAAAAAATTATTATTTATAATACACAAACACAGAACGTACATTCTTTTAAAACAGATTTTTTTACTTCTTACGATCTTGATGTTAATACTGACGGCTCTGCTTTGCTTGTTTCCGGTTATCGCATAACAGGTGATATGTACAGTGCATTTGTAACGGAGCATGATACGGTTTCAGGAAGAAAAACAGGCAGAAATATAAGCGGTCTTTATAAGGCTAGATATTTTCGTGATGGTGTAATCGGATTGAGTTCTGAACTGCACAATAATTGCATTGTTTATAATGATTTTAACGGTAACTCAAAGGTTCTTTTTCGCGGAAACAGCGCTTTGATTTTTTCAGGACCTCAAGTTTTGGATAATGAGCGTATTGTTTTTATCGCCGCACGCAAAGGTGTACGCGAACTTTTGCTTTTTAATTTTGTAACCAATGAACTTTTTTGCATTGAAACTGCTGACGGAAATGATGAATACCGGCATTATATGCGCGGATTGGGCGTATCAGAAGGGAAAATATTTTTCAGCCATAATGATGATGACAGAATGTATAAACTCGGGTTTATCGATCCTGAAACGATGCAAGCGGTTTTGAGCAGGCGGGATTTTTCAGGCGGGGTTTTTTATCCTGTTTCTGCAAACGATAATGTTTATTACTGCGCAGAATATTTTTACGGTGACAGTTTTTTATGTTTCCCTGAGCCCTTGTCAGAAATTGCAGCCAACAATTCCGCTGTAATCGATTTATCATTTATAAAAATTAATAATGATGATTATGGTTTTAACAATTTAAATACCGCTTTTCTTGATAATATTGTTGCACCTAACGACACTGAAGTAAATATCAATCAAACTGAATTAACTCCGTCAAAACCGTATTTCAGTATCGCGTATATGATAAATCCTTTTAAATTATGGCTTCCTCTGCCACTGTTAAGATATTCGTATGACAATTCTTTAAAACTTGACGGCGGCGGACTCTTTTCTGTTTTAATGGATCCGACAGACAGAAATTTAATTATTTTTACCGCATATGCAGATATAACATATCGCATGGCAATGATTGATAATTTTATTTTTAACACAACTGCTCCCGGTTTTCTTTTTTCATTGGAATTTTCTGACAAGGTAATTACTGAATTATCAAAAATTCCAAGCCGGGATACAAGACTGACAATGACAGGCAGTATGAATTTTTATCCCGGCAGGTGGGCGTTTGGTTTTGCTTTAGGCGGAGGATATGCTTTTAGGGCTTATGATAACGGTGCAAAGAGCGCATACGAATGGAGCAAATTTAAAGATTGGTTTTATTACAGTGCCGCTTTTATAATTTCAAACAATATACGCCGTCAGCACGAAGTGTTTGGGACGGGTGTTTCTTTTAATCTTAGAGGTATAAATATTGTTGATGATTTTTCTCCCCGCGCAGAAGCGATGTTTCAGGCAAACATTGAAACACGTTTTCCGTTAAAGTTAGCTCTTTACGGCGCTTATGATAAAACAGGAATGAATGTAAACGGCGCATCACAAAGATACGGACAGCCATTGTTTGTAAACTTTGCCTCTGCAGAATATCCGAATAATTTAAATCTGGAATGGCTTTTTGGCGGAGAAATATTGCTTGGAATATTTTCTTTTGAGATTCAAAAAAATCTTTCTCATGCATATTTTAACCGAATGTTTGGTACTATATCAGTCAGAAATGTTTTATACGGCAGTAATAATCTTACACAAACAATGCTTGCAAATGCAGAAGGGATTAAAATAAATGATTTATATCTTGCACAGTCATTGATTTTAAATTTAAAAATAGTTTCTGCAATTATACCGATTAAATATTTTCCGTTATTTATTGAACCGCATTTCTGGGGTGCATGGAAATTCTCCAACACAATAACAGGAAAATATTTCCCCTGGGCATTCGGTTTTAATATGAGTTTACGTTATTAATTTATTTAAAATGGATTTAAACGGCGGTAGCAGTGGTTGGAAATGAAGCAAAAGGTATGACGGATTGTAAAACACAGGCAAGTCCGCTCGGTTTGTTTGAAACGCAAAGCCCTTGACAATTTCTTGTATTTTTGCTAAGTTTATCAATATCCGAGCCTGTATATTCAGGTTTCTGCGGGAATAGCTCAGTGGTAGAGCGCGACCTTGCCAAGGTCGATGTCGCGGGTCCGACTCCCGTTTCCCGCTTTGGTATCTTGTGTTGTCAGGTATGTGTTTGTATTGTACAATAGACTAATGAAATCTTTTATTCCAATAATTCCGGTAATTTGTATTGGTTTAGCGGCTTGCGAACCCGTTCCCAATACATCAGAATACGATTATGAAGCCCCTTTTGCAGACATGGCTCCTGTAATAGACGGCAAAGGCGATGATGAGGCATGGGAAAAAGCCGAGTGGAGACCGATAAACCAAGTATGGCTCGGCGGAGGAAATGCCAGTTCGTCAAACCTTACTCCGCCTTCTGCGGCTGATTATTCGGGAAGATTTAAAATTGTATGGACAGAAGACAGGCTCTATTATTTGGTAGAGATAAAGGATACCTTTCTGGTTCATGGGAGAGCTCCTTATAAGAACCCTGAAGAAGATGATTGCCTAGAGTTATTTATTAATTCAAATGGGCTTGGCGGAAATCATTTAAATAATAATATTGCCATCGCATATCATATGAAACTTGATGAAGAAAATGCAATGGATTATGTATCCGGTCAAAGTAATAGTCTTCCTTTTCAAAACGGGTATATAAAACGAAATCATCATTTAAATTATAAAATCGGCAATCTTGATTTACCAAACAAAAAAAGTATTGATGGTACAAATATATTTACATGGGAAGTAGAAATGAAAATTTATCCTGCTACTCTTCCTATAAATGATAATCCAGAGACAACTCCACCTGCTGAACCAATGAAATTAACTGAGGGTAAAACAATGGGTTTTGCTGTCGCTTATTGCAATGCCGGTAAAAGTAATAAACGTGAATATTTTATGGGCAGCATGTTTATTCCCGGCAGTGATAAAAATGTAGCGTATCAAGACGCGAGTGTCTTTGCTAAATTGCATTTGAAAAAATAGTTTGTAAAAAATATCATCATTAAGGAGAAAATTTTTATGAAAAAGTATCTTATCGGATTGGTTCTTATAATTCTTGTTTTTTTTATTTCTTGTGAAATTAAAGAAGGTTATTTATATTCGGATAAAAATACTTCAGATATTCCGACTCCTAAAATCGATGCTAATAATTCAATTGTTTCACTGGTGCAATCATCGGTCGTAAAAACAGTTTCAAATCATACTTATGCAAGTATAAAAGTCATGGTAGATGAAGCGATTAGACTTGCAGGCGGTTTTGAAGGAATTGTAAAATTGGGTGATACAGTCGTTCTTAAACCGAATATTATTACTACTATTTATGGCTGGCAATGGCCTAATGGAACTAAAATTCCTGCAGGTGCACCGGATGCAGCAACACCGACAGCTCCAAATGGAATTGTAACAGACTGGCGTGTTGTGCAAGCTGTTGCGGAAAATGTAAGAGCAATTATAGGAGCGAAAGGTACTGCGGGCGCAGGAAGAATTTTAGTAATGGAAAGTTCAGGTAAAGGTGTTACTTCAACCCAATTTGAAAATGTTGGCTATAAACTGAGTAATCTTACCGCAGTCGATGAGATTCTTACTCTTGATGCTGTTGGAGGTGCTTATTGGACAAATCCAAACCCTGCTGCGCTTCCTAATGATATTCTAAAGATACAATTAACAAATCCTATTTTTAATACACCTTTTAATCAATCTGATTATGGCGGGAATCCTACATCACCAACTTATACAAGTTATGATGGTCAAGGGAATTATTTTGTTTCAAAACAAATGTATAACGCAGACGTACTAATTTGTATTCCTGTTTTAAAACTTCATACAACCGCAGGTACAACCGGTGCTATTAAAAATATTTCAATAGGTGCATCACCTCCTAGAATATATGGAAATTCTGCTAATGATATTGGGCGCAATTTTAGGATACCTCATGCAGAGTCTAACGGCATACATAAATGGATTGCCGATTATTATTCAGTAATGCCTGCGGATTTTGTAGTTATGGAAGCTTTGCAAGGCGTTGATCAAGGTCCTCTTCCGCCTGCAGGTGATGCTACTGCTATTAAAGGAATGAACAGCATGCTCGCTTCAAGAGACGGTCTAGCAATTGACGTTGTTCTGTCTAATATTATTAAAGTTGATTATACTAAAGTAGGACATTTGGTTTATTTAACTTCAAGAGGTAAAGTCGGTACAAAACAAGATAAGGAATTAACTGTACACGGTTATCCAAAAGATATTATCGTAATTGGGAATACAACAGTTCATGATTTAAGAAGCGGTATTGATTTTAACGGTAGCATAACTACAGGACTTGGCGGCAGTATAAGCAGTACAAGGTTGTCAAATCAACAATTAGCAAAACCAACTATTACAATTACATCAGCGGAATTTAATCAAGAAAAACTAAACTTAGATTTGAGTCTTTCAGCAAACGCTGTTAAAGTTGATATTTATGTAGACAATGAATTTTTTAAAAGTGTAAATAAAGATTTTAATGAAATTTCTATCGACGCTTCAGGAATCGACAGCGGCTCCCGTAACATAACAGTATATGCTTTTACAAATTATATGGCATACGAAGAAGCGTCCGTAACAGTAACAAAATAACGGCTTAATATTGGATAAGCAGTGGATTTTAGCGGCAATACATTTTTTCTTTTGGACTTGCTGGGATATGCTCAGCGGTTTTCTTCCGTATTTTCTTGCAGGAATTTTTTTAGGCGAGTTAATAAAATTTGCTTCATGGACAAAAATAATTTATAAATGGGTGTCAAAATCGCCTGTTAAAGCTGTAATATCTGCTTCTATCATCGGCATTTTATCGCCGCTTTGCACTTACGGGACTATTCCGATTGTTATCGAATTATATAAAAGCAAGGTTCGTGCCGCTCCGCTCATCGCGTTTTGTGCCGCGTCTTCTTTGATGAATCCCCAGCTCTTTGTAATGACTGCAGGCGGTGTTGGTTTGGAAATGGCAATTGTGCGTACCCTTGCAGTTTTTGTATTCAGTTTTGCAGCAGGGATGTTTTCTTTAATTATCCCGGATAAGTTTATAATCAGAAAAACTATAAAAGTTTATGAAGACGGCGGCGAAAAAATAATAAACAGAGAAAAAAAGTTTTTTGTTTTTAAACAATATTTAATTAATTGCTTTAAAAGTTTTATCTATGTGCTGCCGTTTTTGCTGATTGGTGTTGTCTTAGGAGCTGCTGTAACCGTTTTTGTTCCGCAAAGATTTTTTTACGAAGCGCTTTATATGGGACGCATACAATCCATACTTGCCGGCGCTATTTTAGGCATACCAATGAACGCCTGCGGAGGCGGAGCTATTCCATTTGTTCAAACTTTGCTTAGCTTAGGTTTAGGAAAAGGTACTGCCCTTGCATTTTTTCTGGTTGGTCCTGCTTTGCGTCCCGCTCCGATTGCAGCAATGTCGGCATTGTTTACTCCTTTAATGCTGATAAGTTATGCCGTTTTTCTCATCATTTCTGCAGTGCTTATGGGGCTTGTTTATATATAAAATGTTTCTATTCATAATATTATTGCATAGAATTGTTTTTTTTGATAAAATTACTTTTATTAAATTGTTTTTTTTGGGTAATATATGGATTCCGGCGGCAAAAAAAATAAAAGAAAACTCGCTTTTCGCTTTAGAATAATAAATTACTTTTTTATTGTTTTTATTCTTTTCTCTATGACATTTGTAAGCGCTACAATGATTTTTTATATGGCGGATAACGCATCTAATGATTATGTGCGTTTTTATACAACAGAAACCGTTGATATTTTGGGCGCTCACCTGAACAGGGAAATCTCTCTTGTTCAATATGCCTCTAATTCTAAGGAAATTATCGAATGGTTTGCCGATGAATCTGATCAGCAAAAGAAATTTGCAGCGTATCAAAAAATGATGCATTTTGCAGAAATGATGCAAATAGGCGGTTTATATTTTGCCGTGAATGATTCAAAAAATGAATATTCAATTGACAACAATGCGGCGTTCAGCGAATTTAATCCGTATCATGTGCTTGTTCAAAACAGCGTTTATGACCGATGGTTCTTTGATGCGCTTGATTCAGATTTTGATTACATATTAAAACTTGATACAGTTAAAAGTTTAGATGATTTTTATATTTGGATTGATCACAAGGTAAAAAAAGACGGAGAGGTTGTCGGTGTTTTTTCTTCCGGTATTCCTTTTTCCAGAGTGTTTGAAGATCTTTTCGGCGAGTATGACGTAAAGAATGTTATCGGTTTTATTATCGACGATAAAGGACTCGTTCAAATGGACAGTTCATTGCCGGAAGCCAATCAAATACTCAGCAGCGCTTCCGTTTACGATCCCGATGAAATGAGTCATATACTTGATATTAAATCCGATCATGATTTTAAAAAGATCATTAATACATATCTTAAAGACCTTACATTTCATTATGAAAGGCGTGTTCACCCTGATGTTTATAAACTTTCAGATAAAAATTATCAGTATTTATCCGTCGCTTTTGTTCCGTATACAAATTGGTTAGTTGTTACTTTATATAATTCAAGCGCTTTATTTAACTTTATGAATTTTCTACTGCCGGTTATCGTTATTATTATTGCATTTTTAATTTATTTATTTGCAAGTTCTGTTTTGATTAATCGGATATTATTAAAACCTCTGGAACAACTCACGGTAAGTGTATCTGAATCGAATCATGACAGCAATAATATTTTTGGAATCGATCGTGATGATGAGATAGGCGCGCTTGCCCGTGAAACGCATGAAGCGTGGGTTCGTCTTAATGAAAATAATGAAAGACTTAAATCTTCTATAGCAGAACAGGAACGTCAGTCGATGATACTTCATGCCGTTAATACAATGGCGGCGGCACTGTATAGTGCAGAGGATGACAAAGCATTTAAAAAAGTATTACCGGAAGGATTAAAGCTTCTTGCAAGTATTATGGATTTGGATCGTATCTATATTTGGCGCAATGAATTAAGAGACGGTGTAACTTATTTTACGCAAGTTTATAATTGGATGAGCGAAAATTTAATATCCGGTAAGCATGTTCAGCGCATTGATGATCTTACGTATGAAAAAGATGCTCCGTTCTGGATAGATAAATTTCTTCGTAACGAATATGTATACAGCGTTGTCAGTGAAATGAAAGGTGCTGAAGCAGAATTAATGTTAACAAACAATGTAAAAACATTTCTTGCAATCCCTGTTCATTTACACGGTCAGTTTTGGGGTTTTATCAGTTTCGACAATTGTCATATTGAACGAAAAATGCCTAAGGATGATATTGATATTCTGCACTCCGGAAGTCTTATCATGGCAAGTGCTGTTAATCGCAACATTCAAACAGCTGCTTTAAAAGAAGTTCATGATTATGCAAAACTCTTGTTAGACTCAACTCCTATCTCCTGTATGCTTTGGGATGAAGATTCCAAATTATATGATTGTAATAAAAAAACAATGGAACTTTTCGGATTGCAGGATAAAGAAGAAGTTGAAAGAAGATTCGGAGAACTGTCTCCTGAATATCAGCCTGACGGAAGACATTCAATAAAAACAATTGTTAACTATGTAATTGAAACCATTGAGAAAGGGCAAGTTATTTTTCAATGGGTGCATCAAATGCCGTCCGGCGAACCTATTCCCGCAGAAATTACTCTTATCCGCATCAACTTCGGCAACGATGTTTTTGTTGCGGCATATCTTCGCGATTTACGTGAACAGAAAAAGATGATAGCAGAAATAGAACAGCGTGATATGCTTTTACAAACTGTAAATAAAGCAGCTTCCTTGCTTCTTGATTCCGGTATTTCTGATTTTGAAGATAACCTTTACAAAAGTATGAGCATGATGGCAAGAGCGGTAGATGCAGACAGAGCATATATTTGGAAAAATATTTTTTATAATGATGAAATGTGTTCAACGCAATTATATGAATGGGTGGAAGACAGTGTTATGCCGCAAGGAAAGGATTTTACCAATAATGTGTCATATAATAAATTTCTGCCTGATTGGTTTGATATATTGTCAAAAGGAGAATGTGTCAACAACATTGCGAGTAATTTTCAGTTTTCTACATATAAATTTTTATCCGCTACTCAAGTAAAGTCTGCTTTTGTAGCACCTATTTTTGTGCAGGATCATTTCTGGGGATTTGTCGGCTTTGATGATTGTCATATTGAAAGAATGTTTACGGTAAATGAAGCATCTATTCTTAATTCCGGTTGTTTGTTGATAGGAAACGCTTTTCTGCGTCACAATATGACTTTAGAATTAAAAGATACCGCAGAAGAAGCGAAAGCCGCTAATAATTCAAAATCTTCTTTTCTTGCCAACATGAGTCATGAAATACGCACTCCAATGAACAGTATTGTCGGTTTCTCCGAACTTGCGTTAGACGATGATATTCCGCATAAGACAAGAGATTATTTAAGCAAAATACTTGAGAACTCAGAATGGCTTTTGCAAATTATAAATGATATTTTAGATCTATCTAAAATAGAATCCGGCAAAATGGAATTGGAAAATATTCCGTTTAATCTGCATGAATTATTTGCCGCTTGCAGAACAGTAATCATGCCCAAAGCAATTGAAAAAGGGCTTGCCATGCATTTTTACGCAGAACCGTCTGTCGGAAAAAAAATATACGGCGATCCGACAAGGCTTCGTCAAGTTTTTGTTAATCTGCTTTCCAATGCAATTAAATTTACCAATACCGGATTGATAAAAATGCAAGCCTCTGTTAAGGATATCGGATCGAATAGCGTAACTATGTTTTTTGAAATAAAAGATTCAGGAATTGGAATTGCATCAGATCAGCTTAAGAAAATATTTGATCCCTTTGTTCAGGCAGAAACAGGAACGACAAGGAAGTTCGGCGGCTCCGGGCTTGGACTTCCTATAACAAAAAATATTGTTGAATTGATGGGAGGCTCTCTTAATGTTGAGAGTACGCTTGGTGTAGGCAGTAAATTCAGTTTTGAAATTACTTTTAATGCTGTCGATTCAACAGAAGATGATTCCTATACGCGGCGGATTATTTTTAATGATATGGAAAAACCGACATTTGAAGGTGAAGTTTTGTTATGCGAAGATAATTTAATGAACCAGCAGGTTATATGCGAACATCTTGCGCGTGTCGGTATAAAAACAGAAGTAGCTCAAAACGGAAAAATCGGTGTAGATATGGTTAAAAAACGTATACGAAAAGGCGAAAAGCAGTATGACCTTATTTTTATGGATATACATATGCCTGTAATGGACGGATTGGAAGCATCGGTAAAGATTTTAGAGTTAGATGCAGGAATTCCAATAGTTGCCATGACGGCTAACATAATGAGCAATGACAGGAATATTTATATAAATAGGGGAATGAGCGATTGTGTAGGCAAGCCGTTTACGTCTCAGGAATTGTGGCGCTGTCTTATGAAATATTTTAAACCTATCACATGGCAAAAAGAGGATATAACGGAACGCCAGAAAGCGGATAATGCGCTGCATCAAAAACTTATTAATAATTTTGTAAAAAATAACAAGGGACTAATGAGTGAAATTAAAAAAGCATTAGATACAAGCGATATAGAACTTGCACATAGATTAGTTCATACATTAAAAAGCAATGCAGGGCAGCTTAGTAAAACACTTTTACAAAAAACTGCCGAAGATGCTGAAAATTGCCTTAAAGACGGAAAAAATCTTCTTGCTTCATGGCAGATAGAAGCTCTGGAGACGGAATTAAACGTTGCGCTCACAGAACTTACCCCGCTTGTTTTTGAACCGGCTTTGCCTAATGTAACGGAGCTGCTGGATATAAATTCTGCGCTTGAAGTACTTGAAAAATTGGAAACATTGCTGGAAGATGGAGACACAGAATGTTTGACATATATAAGTAAACTGCAAATGATACCGGAAAGCGGAGAATTGATCCGTCAGATTGAAGAGTTTGATTTTCAGCCGGCAACAAAGACTCTGTCTGATTTAAAGTCTAAAATTTTAGGTAAAAAGAATGGAAAAAAGTAACAGCCTGCTTATCGTTGATGACGATGTATCAAACCTCATTGAATTAACGCATATTTTACAGACTGAATATAAAATACATACTTCCAAAGACGGAAAAACTGCAATTGAAATGGCAAAAAAATCTATGCCCGATCTTATTTTACTTGATATTATTATGCCCAATATGAATGGATTTGAGGTTTTAGCAGAAATAAAAAAAAATGAATTAATAAAAGATATTCCGGTAATTTTTATAACAGGAATTAGCGAAGGTGAAAATGAAAGTGCAGGATTATCAATAGGCGCTGTTGATTATATCCGCAAACCTTTTGATTCAATGGTTGTTAAATTAAGAGTGCGGCATCAGATTCAAATTATTAACTTAAAGCGCAAGCTGGTATATGCCGCACATAGTGCAGAAGCTGCAAGTCAGGCTAAATCTGTGTTTCTTGCAAATATGAGTCACGAAATACGCACTCCAATGAATGCCATTTTAGGCGTAACAGAAATATTGATACAATACAAAACACTTCCTGCAGAAATTGAAGAAGGGCTTAATAAAATTTACAGTTCGTGTGATTTGCTTTTAGGTATAATAAACGATATTTTAGATTTTTCTAAAGTAGAAGCCGGTAAACTTGATATAATACCTAATCAATACAAAGTTGCAAGCATGATAAATGATTCCATACAGTTAAACATGATGCGAATTAATTTAAAACCTATTGAATTTGAACTTCAGATTGATGAAAACCTGCCAGCAGAATTGTTAGGTGACGATCTTCGTATAAAGCAAATATTAAATAATCTTCTCTCCAATGCATTTAAATATACCGATTCCGGAAAGATTATCTTAACAGTTGGTTTTGAACCTCAGCCGAGCCGGAAGGGCGAAGGTTCCCCTCTTGAAACGTTATCTGACGATAAAAACATAATACTTATTTTATCTGTAAGTGATACAGGCTGCGGTTTAACGCAAGATCAGATGAATAAAATGTTCGAAGAATATTCGCGTTTTAACAATGAAAAAAAAGCCGGCATAGAAGGTACGGGGCTGGGGCTTGCAATTACACAGCGTTTGGTAAATCTAATGAGCGGTTGTTTGCAAGCGGATAGTGAACCAAATAAGGGTTCTGTGTTTACTGTACGCTTGCCTCAGCAAAAAGTTAATGACGAAATTTTAGGAAAAGATGTTACAGAAAATTTAAAACAATTCCGCGTAAATTATATGATGCGCAGAAAAAGAGAGCACATAGCCCGTGATCCTATGCCTTACGGAAGCGTTTTAATTATTGATGATGTTGAAACAAATATTTATGTTGCAGTAGGATTATTAAAACTTTACAAATTGCAAATTGAGACGGCAATGAGCGGAAAAGAAGCAATTGATCTGATTAAAAGCGGTAAAGTTTATGATATTATATTCATGGATCACATGATGCCTGAAATGGACGGAATAGAAGCGGTAAGACAAATTCGCGATTTTGGATACAAGTCTCCTATTGTTGCGCTTACGGCAAATGCAGTTATAGGACAGACAGATTTATTTTTAAAAAACGGTTTTGATGAATTTATTTCCAAACCGATAGATATACGCCAATTAAATTACGTTCTTATAAAATTTGTCCGCGATAAACAAACACTGGAAGTAATTGAGGCTGCCCGCAAACAGAATGTAAACAAAGTATTTGATACACCGCATATAGATTCCATGCTGCTTGAATCATTCATAAGAGATGCAAATAAAGCTCTTATTTGGTTAGGCGAATGTTGTTCTACAGATGCGCAAAAAAACGGTTTTAAAGATGAAAAAGAATTACAAAAGTTTACTATTGCTGTTCATGGCATGAAAAGTTCATTATGGAATATTAACGAAAACGGGCTTGCAGAATTGGCGGATAAACTTGAAATGGACGGAAAAGAAATCGCTAAGAATTTCAATAAAGAGGCAAGTAAAGAAAAAAGTTTAGAATTAATAAATAAATCCGCACCGGATTTTATTGATAAACTGCATAAATTATTGGATAAATTAGAAATAAAACGCTTAGAATATGAGAAAAATTTATTATATGCCGAAGATGATACCGAAGACTTGTGCAGAAAACTAAAAGAAATTCAGAAAAGAGCGGCAGAGTATGACAGAAAAGGTGTATTGGATGTTATTGCAGAAATAAAAAAATATTCAAAAGAGACAAAAGAAACACTTGATAAAATAGTCGAATTTATTCTTCACAGCGAGTTCGAAGAAGCGGAAAAAATAGCCGCTTCCCGTGAGGCAGAATTATCTTTGTAAATTAATTTTTTCCGTACAAACAGAGTTTGCTGTTGCTGCGGCTTTTTTAAATGCGCTGTGCAGAATGTGCATTGCGATCTCATCCAGAGCGGTATTAATCTCTTGTGACCATGCTTTCTTTTTTAATTCTTCTAACGCTTCTTTAGCGGAAATTTTATCAAAAGATGTGCAAGCCGTTTTTATTTTTTCCAGATTTTCATGTAAAAACATCACGTCATCATTAGTGATTGTCTTAACCTCTTCTTGGTTTGCTTCTTCTTTTAATAGTTTAAACTTATTGATCAATGATTGGAGTGCGTTTATAAGAGCGGGAGTTTCTTTTTTTATTACATTGTAATTATGATCATCGCCTGCATGTTCAAGTTTTAATGCAAAAGCAGATAAACCCTTTTCGCCGATGTTGGCAAGAACACTTTTTATTCCGTGTACTGTAATAATATAAAGTTTAATTTCCTCATCATTAAAATTCTCTGTTTTTTCACATAACTTTTCAAGTATATTAATTGCATTATTAGCGTCTTCTATAAAAAACATTTTTTGTGTATTTTCATCTATCGCATTGTCAGCCGTGTTTTTTTTATCTTTTTCCTGCTGCTCTTTTCGCGCTGCTTCAATAACATCAATCGGTTTTTTATTTCGTATAAACTCATTTAAAATATGATTAAGTTCGCGCGAGTCGATAGGTTTGGAAATAAAACCGTCAAAACCATTTTCAAAAAAAACTTTTTCATGTGCAATAATAGCGTTAGCTGTAAGAGCGATAATAGTATTTGAGTATCCCATGCTGCGTATAACTTTTGTCGCTTCAATGCCGTCCAGTTTAGGCATCATATGATCCATAAAGATGATGTCATAAATACTGCCGTTCTTAATTTTTTCGATAGCTTCAAAACCGCTTGAAGCGGTGTCAATATTCAAACTGTAAGGCGATAATATTCCTTTAGCAACATATATATTTGATATTACATCGTCCACTACAAGGACGCTTCCGTACGGCATATATTCGCGCATGAATTGCGCTTTTTTTGCAATCGCCATGCTTTGAAAGCGGAAATTGCGGATTTTATCCGCCAATTCCGCTCCGCATTTTGCAGTCCCTATTTGTTTCTGCGGAATACGTACGGTAAATTCCGAACCTTTACCGGGAGTGCTCTTTACAGTGATAGTGCCGTTCATTAAATCAACAAGACGTTTTGTAATGCTCATGCCCAAACCTGTGCCGACAGTTTCTCTGTTTGCATCAGCATTAAAGCGTGTGTATTCTTCAAACATTTTTACAATTTGAATTTCTGTCATGCCCTGTCCTGTATCTTTTACAACAAAAATTATTATGACGTTATCATCTTGTCCCGGTTCAGAGGCAACTGAAAAATCGATAGAACCTACTTCGGTATATTTAAATGCGTTAGAAAGTATGTTATTTAAAATTTGTTTAATTCTAAGTTCGTCTCCGAATAAATTGTGAGGTGTATTTTCATCTACTTGCAGTGTAAATCCAATAGGGCTGCTTTCATAACGCAGACGATTTAATTGTGCGGTGTCATTAATTAAACTTGGAATATCGTAATTAACAGAATTAAGTTCCATCTTGCCGGCTTCAATTTTAGAAAGATCAAGTATGTCATTTATTATATTAAGCAGAAGGTCTCCTGATTCATAAATTCTGCCGAATGCATTTAACGTTTCACTCGGATGGCTATTATCATGCAGTTGAATTTCAGAGATACCCAATATTACATTCATCGGTGTGCGCATTTCATGGCTCATATTTGCAAGGAAAATTGATTTTGCTTTGCTTGCAGCTTCCGCCTCCGTCTGCTTCTTTGTCATTATTTCTATATCTGTGATGTCATACACAACTTCCAAATATCCTGTAGTTTCATTGTTCAAATCTTTCAGCATTGCTATCTCAGTTTTGTAAGAGTTGTTGTTATGTGAAAAAAATGTTTGATTTATTCCGCGCTTGATACAGGCAATGCCGCATTTTTCTGTATTGCAGATATGACTTTTCCAATTACTGCAATGCATACCAATCATGTCTTTTAGTTTTTTCTGTAAAAATTTTTCAACCGCTGTATTGATAAATGTCCATTTCATATCCTTGTCGGTAACAGAAATGGGCAATGGTATTGCATTTAATATTGATTGATACCAGTGAGCCAGCTGTTCGGTTTTTTCATGCTCCTCATGTATTTTTGCCACCGATTCATTTCGTAAAACCGCATTGATCATCATAAGACCGGCTGATTGTAAAATATGTATTTCTTCTTCTGAAAAAGACCGTTCTGTTTTACAGCTGTCAAGAGTGAAAACACCCCAAAATTTATCACGTAAAAATAATGGAATAACAGCGATTGATTTAATTTTAAAATTTGAAAAAAAATCTTGAACATCATGAGGCATTATTCGTGCAGGACCATGAATAATCTCTCCGTCTTTTATTATATTTTCCCATCGAGGCAATGCCTGATAAGGTATGTGTATATTAAGAGGAATTTTATTTTTAGGATCGACGGTTTCATTATCCCATTCAAACTTATGAAATAAAACATTTTCTCCGTTTAACTCCCCATTACGCCAGATATGCACACGATCAACATTTACACGATTACCCACATATTCCATACATTCTGTAAGAGATTCTTCAAATGATTTTTCTTCATTTACAGAAAGCAGAGCAGCGGCGGCATGGTTAACCGTTTTTAATAATGCATCCCTCTCTGCAAGCTGTTCTATCATTTTATTAAAAGAATTTGAAAATTCTCCCATAAAATCTATGCGCTGTTTATAATCACCTTGCGCTATTTGCTGTACCTGCCATGTTAAATGTTTTAATGATGCATGCAATGATTTTAAAGGGGCTGCTATTTCATTTTTTCGGGAAGGCAGTTCATCTGTCAGTATTCCTTTAGATAATGATTTTGCAAGTGTCCGCGCTTCTGAAACACAATCACAAAGGAATTTCATTTCTTTGATTAATTCATGATATTCTTCTGGGAGTTCATCGGTATTAATTGCGGCGTTTGCCGGGTTTGAGATCAAATCACGTAAATATTTTAATAAAATATTTGCAGTGGGATCTGATTTCATTGTCATTTACCAGCCTTTACGCCGTGTCTAACAATTTGCTGTTATGCTAACACTTTTCCTGTGAAACGGCAGACTCTCGCGCCGTTTGCCCAGCAATCTGTTTCACGGACATCATATTTTTTTCCTGTATATGTTTCCAGAATGCCGGAAATTAATCCTTCATCGTAAACACATACATTTTCGTTTGTAATCGGAAGCCCGCTGCAGTCTAAATCCTGCTCGACAGTCAGTACAATAAAACCGTTATCAGGTTTAAACTCTTCTATTCTGAATATGCCGATTTTTAAATCTTGCAGGGTTTTTTGCAGATGTGCTATAAAGACATTAAATTCACCTTTCAAATCCAAAACATTCTTTGCGAATTCTTTTCCCGCTAAAAAGCCGGCTTGACGGAAATACTCATTTGCCTTCTCAATCCCGTGTTCCTTGCTGAGTATGTCAAGCATTGTATATTGCATAAGGCGGTAGACCAGAACAGGCATATCTTCCCCCAAATCTCTTCTCCCTTCTTTGATATCTCCCAGATTTTCCCATTTAAACTCTTCATGTCCGCTGTTATTATTTTCCATATTATCGCCGCCTTTTAAAAAGATTAATTAAATAATAGCACAGAGTAAAAAATTTTACAATTATGAATTTGCCGTAACCTGTTTAATTATTTAACAATTTGACAGTTTTTGCCGTCCGTGCGTACCTTGTAAAGCGTTTTTTGATCGGCAGTTTGAAAATAAATCCAAGCGCCTGCTACATTGATAGAACAAGAAGAAATATCATTTAGTTTTTGCCTGCCTGTCCCGTCTATGCTGATTTTGTATAATTTGCCGCCGTCGGATTTATTTGCATAATATATCCATTCGCCTGCAACATTGATTGAATCTACGTTATCATCACAAAGTTTGATACTTTTTTTTCCGTCTGTTTGTATCTTGTATAATTTATCGCCGTCATCTCCGTTTCTGAAATAGATATAATCTCCTGCAACATTTATGGAAACAAATTTGCCGTTGCTTATTTTCTGACTTCCTGTTCCGTCTTTTTTTATTTTGCAAAGTTCTGTGCGGTTTTTTATAAAGTATACCCAATCATCTGCAACATTAATAAAAACACCTTTTTCATCTCCGAGTTTTTGATGCTGTGATCCGTCAATATTTATTTTGTAAATTATAGAAGAAAAAGAACCTCTGTAGTAAATCCAATCACCTGCTAAGGTGACACCAAGACAATAAGAATTATCGCTGAATTTTGATCGGTTGGTTCCGTCTGTTCTTATTTTATAAATTCTTCTGTCATCATCAATATTTGAATAGTACAGCCATGCACCTGTTATATTAATATACGCAACTTTATCATCGCAGAGTTTTGAACAGCTTGTTCCGTCTGTTTTTATTCTATAAAGTTTGCCTCCGTCATTTACATTTTGATAAAAAATCCACTCGCCTTTAATTGCGGCATATCCGCCGTTATTAATATTGCCGAAAGTATTTCCAAGCTGCCAATCCCTGTAACGCTTTTTTTCTGTGTCAGGTGCAGGTGCGGGAGCAGGTTTGGGCGGCGTGGGAGCGGCGGGTTTCGGAGGTGTTGGAGGAGCAGGTGTGTTAGGTGTAACTGCTGTTCCGCAGTAAGGGCATGATTTCCATTCTTCCGGAAGTTCCTTTCCGCATTTTTTACAGCAGTTCTTTTCTTTTTCTACGCCTTTTAAAATATAAACAAGTACATCTACTACAGTTTTTGCACGTGTTTCTACCATGTTGTGATCTTCATGCAAAAGCCTTATTTGAACTTTTCTGCAAGTTTCAATATCTTTATCCGGTGCTGCATGAATCGCTCTTTGTACTTTAGCATCCAGCGCCTGCTGCAAAAGCCGGCTTTCTTTTTTAAATTCTCCCCTTGTATAATCGGCAAGAAATGCCTTGCATTTTGAAGCGTCAACAATCGCCTCTATGCCGTGTTCTTTGATGATAATTTTTAAAATGTCAATAAAGCCCTGATCCATAATTACTTTTATTTTACTATTTTCTTTATTTATTGACAAGGCGAAGTATCCCGCAGTTTATTGGCATGAAAAGCGGTTTATGGTATGATTTTGATAACCGGGAATATGTTAAAAAGCAAGTCAAAATACTACTATTCAAAACTTGATAACGGCAGCAAAGCTGTTTACGATAGTATTCTTTCTGCATGGGAAGTATATAATCAAAATCCGTCATTTCAAATGGACGGTAAAATCAATATGCAAAAAATATTTGAATACATTAAATTTGATAACCCCGGTTTATTTTTTGTTGATTTTAAAAGCATCTCTGTTTCCGGTTCCGGATCAAGCGGGAAAGTGCAGTCAAGCTTTCTTTATAATAAAAATCAAATTATCAATATGGAAAAGAAAATAGAAGCGATCATTGCTTCCATTTTATTGTCTGATAATTTTAAAACGGCAGACAGTTACGGCAAAGAAATTATCTTGCACGATTATCTTGTAAAACATATTGTGTATACTCTTAACACTTCCAATGATGAAACAACCTCTGTTGCAGGCGCGCTCCTTGCCGGAAAAGCTGTATGCGAAGGATTTGCAAAAGCTTTTAAATTGTTATGCGACAATGCAGGCTTGTCATGTATTTTTGTCAGCGGGAAAGCAGTTTCACCTTACGGTATCGGTCAGGAGCGTCATGCATGGAATATTATAAAGATTGATAACGCTTGTGCTCATATTGATGTAACATGGGATAATACAAGCGGCGGCGGTGACAATTGTTACGACCACTTTAATTTAACAGACGATGATGTTAAAAAAGATCACACATGGGAGAAGGCGCTATTTCCCATGTGCAATTCCCCCCAATTAAATTATTATTTAAAAAACAAAATATGCGCCGCTAACCGCGAAGAATTTATAAAGTTTATTAAAGAGCAGGCTAAACAAGGAAAGAAAATGATCTCTGTAAAACTAACGGGACGTGAAATAACAAACGATCAATTAATGAAAGCTGTAAACGAGGCTTTGTTTGGAATTATAAAACCCGGACAGCAATTAGGGTTTCAATATAATAAATACAGGCATATAGTTAAAGTTAAGATTTTATAGCTCCTAAGGGTCAGCAATTATTTAACAATAAATCGGTTTGTGCCGTCTTTTCGCATTCTGTAAAGATTGTAAACATCATCATAATTGACATAGAATATCCAATCTCCTGCAATATTAATATAACCGCCGCTGTCATTGCTGAGTTTTGTCCGGCAAGTTCCATTTGTTTTTATTTTGTATATTTTCGCATGGTCACTCTCATTTTGATAATAAACCCAATCACCGTCTGTATTAATACTAGCGCCGTGATCATTACACAGTAATTGCCGGCAAGTTCCGTCTGTTTTTATTTTGTAAATTTTATTGCTGTCATCACCATTAATATAATATATCCAATCATTATTAGGGCAAACATAATAACTAAAATCATCGTTAAGCTTTTTTTGATTTGTTCCGTCTGTATTCATTCTGAAGATTCTCCTAATGTTACGGCTTTTATATTTTTGGATTAATTTGTCATCCGCTCTCCAATCATCTAAGCGATAGTAAAAATAATTATCTGTCATCATTAAATCAACAATGTTATCAAAAAATCCTATAGATATATGATTAGTTCCATCTATGTTTACCATCCAAATACATCCTCCTTTATTATCAAGAAGCGTTAAGTAGTAAATCAATTCGCCTGATACATTAAAACAAGCAGCATTGCAACCATTAAGTTTTGTTCGTTCTGTTCCGTCTGTGCGGATTTTATATATTGTATTGCCGTCATCCTTATTTTGATAATAAATCCAATTATTTTGTATGTTAAGATAAGCACACTTATCATTAGTAACTATCTCAGAATTGCTGAAACAACCTGTTGCGTCTATAAATAATTTATAAAGTTTATCGCCGTCTTTACGGTTTACAAAATAAAGCCACCCGTCTTGAAAAGCGACATACCCTTGATTTGCTGTATTGCCCGGAGTGTTTCCGTTAATCACAAGAGGTGTTAAAGGTTTTGCAGGTAATGGCTGCGGGGATGCGGTTTGAAGTTCGCTGTGAGAACTTACAGCCTCACCGCAATAAGGACAGGCTTTCCAGTCATCAGGTAATTCCTTTTTGCATTTTTTACAGTAATTTTTTTCCTTTTCTATATTTCTTAAAACCAAAACAAGAGTGTCAACAATATCTTTTGCTCTTTCTTCTCTTAATGAATATTCTTCGTATAACAACCTTACCTGTTGCTTTCTGCAGATGTCAATCTCTTGCGATTTATTAATCGCTTCCGTTACTTTTGCATCAATCGCATAAAATAAAAGACGGCTTTCTTTTTTATATTCGCCTTTTGTATAATCGGCTAACAGAGCTTTGCATTTTGATACATCAAGAAATACTGCTTTGCCGTGATCTTTGAGTACGGTTTGAAGGATATCGATAAAGCCTTGTTCCATCGGCGGCTTGCTCCTTAATAGGATATTATTAATACAACAGAATAATTTCTAAGAGGAATTTGATAAAATTTATCCTTGTGAATGTGCAGTAATTAAATCTTTGCGAAGCATTGCAGCAATTACTTCTGAAGGTGTTTGCCGTGTTGCAAGTGCTTTTGCGTTGAGAATTCTTGCTGTGTTTTCGTCAAGTCCGACTATTTGAAAACCTCTACGTGAAAAAAAGCCGTTTCCATTAGGACCTAGAGTTGGAACATTGTTTGTTAAGCGATCATCAAGAGCATAATATTCTTCATCTGTCATATCTTTCATTGTTTCTCCTATGTGTTCATTTGGGCTGCTACTTTATCACGCAAAGCCATTGCGTGAAATACTTTAATCGTTTTTTCATCAACAATGTTATAGAACACTTCCAGAGGATTTCCTCTGGTGTCAAATCCAATAATGGCAAATATATCATCTTCTCCCAATAGAAGTCCTTCATAAATATTGGTTTCAACAGCTCTTTCTATGTCATCTTGTGTAAAACCATGTCTGAAAGCTGATTCAATGAATATAATCTTATCTGCCATTTTATCTTGTAAATATAGAATAATACAAAAAAAAATGGTTGTCAAACCGGAAATTTGAGAACTGTTTATTATTGATATACTTTATTTTCAGCTAATCGTTGCAATCGGTTGATTACAATTTACTTGGCTTCCTTTTTGAACAAGAAAGTGTATCTTGCCCGCTTCATTTGCTTTTATTTCAAGTTCCATGTTCATAAATTCAAGAATTAAAATTGTATCACTTTGTTTTATATTTGCACCTTCTTGTGCAACAAAGCGTAGGATAGTTCCTGCTACAGGAGCGAGGACAGTTGCTCCCGCAGATGTTATAGGTTTAACCGGAGGTGTTGCAGGTTTTCCCCTTCCAAAAGAAGATAACGGATTCCAAGGTGTTATAGGTTTAACCGGAGATGTTGCAGGTTTTGGAGGAGGATCAATAGGCGCAGGCGGCGGGAAAAAATTTGCAAGTTCATTAAAAGATGCAGCTTCAACCCAATCTTTTGTTCCTGTTTTCCACATAAGTGTTTGCCGCTTAATAAGCCCTTCATTAATCTTTTTTATAATAACATCGTAATCAACAGGACCTTTATCTTCTCCGTTTATCGAATAATAATATTTTGTTTCTGTTTTTATTTCCGCTTCTTTCTTGGATTGATTCTCAATAGAAATAGTTTCACGTTTTTTAATCGGCACGCCTTTTATAACAAAGATTAGAGTATCTACCATATCTACGGCAATATCTTCCGCCATACCGTAATCTTCGCATAACACTCTTACCTGCTGTTTTCTGCAAATGTCAATCTCCTGCGTTTTCTCAACCGCCTTCTGAACTTTAGCGTCAAGGGCTTGTAAGAAAATACGGCTCTCTTTTTTATATTCGCCTTTTGTGTAATCTGCTAACAGAGCTTTGCATTTTGATGCGTCAAGAAATACTGCTTTGCCGTGGTCTTTGAGTACTGTTTGAAGGATGCCGATAAAGCCTTGTTCCATTTTTTTACTCCCTATTTAATAATATTTTACTATGTAATTAATTAAATAACAATGCGAGGTTGGCAAAAATAAAATATTTCTTTATTATCAATAACTAGAGAGGAAAAATGAATAATAAATCTTACATACTTGGAAACACAGAAATTATCAAATTTAAAAATAATGTTGATCTGTGTATCGGAACCGGCAGAATGGGGCTTGCGCTGCAAAAAGAATATTTTGAGCAGCTTAAATTTGTGCAGGAAAATATCGGCTTTAAACAGATTCGCGGGCATGGAATTTTTCATGAAGATATGTCGATATATCAGGAATATAAAAATGAAGACGGTGATATTATGCCGGAATATAATTTTACATATCTTGATTTTGTGATGGACAGTTATCTGGAACTTAATATCCGTCCTTTTATCGAGTTGGGTTTCATGCCGCATGCGATAGCCTCAGGCGATCAATCTGTATTTTATTGGAAAGGAAATGTCACGCCCCCTAAAGATTACGCTAAATGGAATAAACTTGTTGATGCAACGCTCAGGCACTTGATTGCACGTTACGGTGATGAAGAAGTTACATCATGGCTCATTGAAGTTTGGAATGAGCCGAACCTCGATCATTTTTGGAAAGATAAAAACAAAAAAGAATATTTTAAATTATTTAAAGAGACAATAACAACGATAAAAGCAATTGATAAGCGTTTCCGTGTCGGAGGTCCTGCAATCTGCGGCGTGGACGATGTTTCATGGCTTACAGATTTTTTAAATTTCTGCCGCGATGAAAAAATCCCTCTTGATTTTGTTACGCGACATCAATATAACATTTCCCTGCCGGAAAGGAACGGGCGTTACGGTTATCCGAAACTTATCCCGCTTTCTGCCTCGTGCGCCGAGACAGACAGGTCGCGTGTTATCATCGACAGTTTCAAAGAGTTTCGCGGTATGGAAATGCACGTAACAGAGTTCAGTACATCGTATTCACCTGTCACGCCGCTCCATGACACAAATATCAATGCCGCATATCTTGCTTACTTACTTTCCCGTCTCGGTGATACCTGCGAATCATATTCGTACTGGACATTCGGCGATATTTTTGAAGAGAGCGGAGTGCCTTTCACTCCGTTTCACGGCGGCTTCGGGCTTGTAGCAAACGGCAAAATTCCTAAACCGACATTTTGGGCGTTTAAGTTTTTTAAAGATTTGGGAAACGGCGAATGCATTCACCGTTCGCAGGAAGCTGTGGTCATAAAAAAGAGTGACGGAACTTATCGGGGTATTGCATGGAATGTCGGCGCGAAAGAAGAAACAGCCGCGCTGACGCTGAGTTTTACAATGGAGAATGCAAATTATAAAGGCGAATACTGCATCGTAACAAAGACCGTTGATGAAAATGTCTGCAACCCCTTAAAAATATGGCACGACATCGGAGAGCCTTCCAGCCTGTCACAAAAAGAAAAATTACTGTTAAGGGAAAGCGCCCATCCGCTTGTAAAAACTCACCGCGGTAAAGGAACGCCTGTGGTTGAATTGATTCTTGAGCGGAATGCGCTCATTTATTTCGAGGTTTTCCCGTCAAAAATTGAAAGCGACAGAGGGTTTGACTATGAACGTGCCGCAAATATTGAGTTTACGGGGGAATAGGGTATTGTTCCATCATCTTGAGCTAAATATATATTTATAGTATATTAATGAAATGAAATTTAATCCGGCAAAGGGTAGAATCAGCCCGAACATGATTATAATAATTATTGTTGGAATATTGGCTCTTATTTTATTAGGTACCAGTGTTTTTATTGTTGACCAGACAGAGCAGGCGGTAATGACCCGTTTCGGCAGGTATACCAACACAAAGGGTCCCGGTCTTCATTTTAAACTGCCTTTCGGTATTGACCGAAACTACACCGTAAATGTTACCACTGTGCAGACCCAAGAATTCGGTTTCCGCACCATGAGGAGCGGGAGTTTTCCTACTTATTCAAGCCAGACAACAGAGTCTGTAATGCTCACAGGTGACCTTAACATTGTTGATGTTGAATGGATCATTCAATACCGTGTGGTCGATCCTAGGGCATGGACTTTCAATGTGAATGAACGTGTTGCCACTATCCGCGATGTGTCGCGCTCTGCTATCAATATGCTTGTCGGCGATCGTGCAATTATGGATATTATGGGAATTGAGCGCAGCGCTATCGAAGAAGCAGGTCTTGCTTTTATGAACGAAACATTTCGCGGATACGATTTAGGCATCGATGTAATTGCAGTTAAGCTCCAAAATGTAACCCCTCCTTCGGGCGTGCAGGAAGCTTTTGAAGATGTCAACAAAGCGATGCAGGATCAAGAGCGTCTTATCAATGAAGGTCAGCAGGCTTACAACGAAGAGATTCCCAAAACCAGAGGTGAAGTCCGGCAGTTGCTTCAAATTGCGCAAGGTTATGCGACAGAGCGCGTGAACAGGGCAAGGGGTGATGTTGCGCGTTTTAATTCCGTATATAACGAATTCCGCAATTCACCTGAAGTAACAAGGCAGCGTTTATATTATGAAATGATAGAAGAAGTTTTCCAAAATGAAAAAGACATGACAATTATCGACCGCAATCTTGATAATTTTCTGCCTATGATGAATCTGGGAGGAAGATAATGAAAAAAATAATCACAACCATAATTGTTATCTTTGTTGTTTTTATCGGTATAGTAGTAGCAGGCCCTCTTTTTATTATTAACGAAGGCGAACAAGCTGTTGTTGTTCAGCTAGGACGTATATCAAATGTAATTACCACAGCAGGATTAAAATTAAAAGTTCCTTTTATAGATGAAGTTGTCCGTTATCCGAAAAAAATTATGGCATGGGACGGCGAAGCAAGAATAATCCCGACAGCAGAAAGACAATTTATTTTTGTTGATGTTGTTGCGCGCTGGCGCATTGCCGATCCAAAGAAATTTTATGAATCAATTAAAACTATTGATGCAGCCTATTCAAGACTTGCAGAAATTATCGATTCAGAAGTTAGAACTGTAGTTACAAGAAATCCATTAATCGAATCGGTAAGGAATTCTGATATCATCATGGATCGGTCTTCCGGCATTGAAATAGAAATAACAGAAGGAAGCGAAGAAGAAGTTATCAGCACTCCCATGCAGGTTAATTACAGCCATGAGCCGATAAAAAAAGGACGGCGCAGACTTGCAGAGGAGATTCTTGCAAACTCACGCGGTATGGTTCCTGAATACGGAATTGAACTTATTGATGTTGTTACGCGTCAGATTAGTTATTCTCCCGAGCTTACGCCCAGTGTTTATGCACGTATGAAAAGAGAACGCGATCAGATAGCAATGTATTACCGTTCGCAAGGCGAAGGAAAAAAAGCGGAATGGCTTGGACGAATGAATAACGAAAAACGTTCATTGCTTTCTGCAGCTTACATGGAAGCCGAAGAAATACGCGGAAGGGCAGATGCAGAGGCTTCAAGAATTTATGCGGAAGCATATAACAGAGACAGGTCATTTTTTGATTTCTGGAGAGCGATTGAGTCGTATCGTCAAACAATGCCGAAGTTCAAGAAAACTCTTACAACTGATATGGATTATTTCCGTTATCTGTATTCACCAAGACAATAATAAAAGGATTAAAAATATAATAGTTTATGATGGAAAAGCGTGTACTTATTGCTAAGATAGATAATAATTCTGCAATGTATGAGGAAATGCAGAAGCAGGGATTGCAGTCTGAATTTGCCGTCTGTTTTGATACAGGATTAGATCCGCGCGCTTTTGCACGTACAAAAATGTCTCAAAGTTTAATTGAGAAAGGTTATGTTGTTTCTCCGGACGGAACACACACTGAATGGAAAGCGGCGGGTGTAAAAGAAGTAAATAATTTAATGAGAGTTTGGGGCCCGCTCTTTGCGGGAAAAAGACTCGATTTACTTCTTGAAGGAGTCGATTCTGTTGTAACAGATTCCGCCGCTGCACAGCAAACCGCTTTATTTGCAGTTGCGTCATGGATAAGAGCGAAAATGTTTCTGGGAGATAAAAAATCTACTCTTAATCCGGGCGCGTGTTTTTTAAATAAAACTAATGTTTACTTTGCTCCCGAACATTTATCTAACCGCTGTCTTTTTATCGAAGGATCAGAAATTGATCGTTATAATTGTCCCGATCTTGTCGGTATGGATGCGGTTGCATTTTGTGCCGGTGTAATGCTTTATAAGGTGCTGACCAAATCTCATCCTTATCCGACAGCAGATATATTTCAGGATATGAGGGAAGGAATATTTTTACCGATTAATCTTGCTGTTCCTGATATTGATGAAGAGCTGGCAATCCTTATTCATGCTGCGCTTTCTCTGCCGGCAGAAAAAAAACGAACTTCAAAAAGCGGAACTGATATTCTTGCAGAAATATTAGAATTAATTATGGATAAACAATCAGGTGCTGCAAAAACAACCGCAGTAAATATTTCAGAGTTATTTGTTGAATTATCTGCCGAAAAAAAACTGCAAGCCGAAAAAGAAAAAAAAAGTTATTTGTTAAAACAAAAAATAAAAGTAGGTACACGGCGTTTTGTTACAAGTAATAAATATCTTTTGATTGGAATTGGTATAGGAGTGCTTTTCCTCCTTTTTGTAGTATTCAGCACCGCAAGAGGTTTTTCACAGCGTCCGACAACATCAGGAATGGATCCTTTCAGTGTAGTAACGGCTTACTATGATTCATTTAATTCATTAAATCATATCTTAATGGACGCATGTATTATGGGAGCGGATAAAACCGATGTAAATGTTGTTACAAGTGTTTTTGCAATCAGCAGAACAAGACAAGCGCATGAAAATAGAACAAATCCCCCAATTATTTCAGCAAGAGCGTGGCTGGAAAGCGGAGGAACGCTTCCTGCTCCAGATGTATTTGGCGTAACGGACTTAAATATTATCCATGAATCCGGCACAGAATTTGACAAGATGGTAATTTACCGCATAAATTATTCGATATGGGCTCCGAATGAACATGAAAGAAAGCGTACCGATGTACTCACATTAAGAAAAGACAGACGAAAACATTGGCGTATAATAGAAATATTAAGAACCGAAAGATAATTGTTAAACGCTTAACCATTCATCAATTAAAGCACGTGACAACGATCCTTTAGAGGGAAGAAGAGGCATATTGTCTTTTGTGAACCATCTTGCATCTTGAATTTCTTCTCCGTCCGGTTTGATTATTCCTGACGCATAACGTGCCTTATAACCGACCATCAATGAATTGGGAAAGGGCCATGGCTGTGATTTAACATATTCAATATCTTTTACTTCGATGCTTATCTCTTCGCGGATTTCCCTTACCACAGTTTCTTCAAGCGTTTCTCCTGCTTCATTAAACCCGGAAATATGACTGTAAACCCCTTCTTTAAATCTTTTGTTATGTGCAAGAAGGATTTTGTTTTCATCGGTAATAAGGACAATGACAGCAGGGCAAATGCGCGGGAATTCAAGCCGTCCGCAATTTGGGCATTGTCTGTGTTCCTGCTCCGGTACATCAGCATTTCTTGAACCGCAAGTCCCGCAAAAACGAGAATCCTGCCTCCACTTTGCAATGTGGGAAACCCTTAGAATATGGGAAAAAGGTTTGCCGCTCTCTGCTGACATGGTAAGTATTTGGCGGATAGGAATCGCCTTCCAATCAGACGGTAAAACGGTATCTAAAGGAACGGAGACCCCCGCTATCATCGTATTTTGATCAAGAGACGGAGTCTCAAAAATATCAGCGTTTTTAAATTCCTTTGCACAAACAGCGTTTGCAAACTCTGACGGCACAAACAGGGTTTCCAAACTGTCTGTCTGAGTCTCCAAAGTTTCTGCAGGTAAAAGCAAGGTATCGCCTTGAAAGAAAAATACTTGTCTTTCGTTTGTCAAATTATTCTCCTGAAATTAATAATAATCATAAATTTATTGTTATTCAATGTTTTACAGTATATAATTGATATATAAATATTAACAACTTTTCGGGAGGAGGCTGTTATATGAATAAAATAAATTATCTGGAAATGCTGCCTTTAAGCGGTATAGCCAAATATGAAAAAGGACTGCATAACGACGGTGTCCCATTTGCAGGCTATCCCAGAGTTCACCCTTCAGATAAAACTAAACTAATTCTTGTTAACGATCCTTTGGGGAGCGAACCGACAGTACTTGAGTTTAAACTTGAAGATATCTTATATGTTGATGAGATTCCATCTGCTGTTACTGAAGCAGGGGAAGGCGTACCAATGATAAAATTATGGGTGCAGCGGGGAGCAATCGGAGTGATACTTGAACCTTTTGAAGTAAATGATCCTATACAATTTGCAGGCAAGGTAAGAGCGGTTAAAGAACGCATTTTGCAATACGATCATACATCTGCCGATTTTAGTAATGATAAAAAATCAACGCAAGTTAATCTGTAAATTATGAATACATTAGAATTCCCTCCGGCTTTACGTTCTCCTCTTTTTATTACTGAAACATACAACGAAGTACGCTGCGGCCTCTGCCCTAACTACTGCGAAATTAAAAACGGCGGTTTCGGTGTTTGCGGCGTTAGGGGAAATAAAGGCGGAAAAGGTATAATACCTTTTTACGGATTTGTTTCTGCGTTAGCCGTCGATCCAATCGAAAAAAAACCTCTTTATCACTTTAAACCGGGCTCGCAGATATTATCGCTCGGTTTTGCAGGCTGTAATCTCCGCTGTCCGTTTTGCCAGAATTGGCACATTTCGCAGAATACAAATATTTCCGGCAAATGGATAAAACCCGGCGAAATAATTTCTTCCGCATTAAGACAGGATATTCCGTCTATCGCTTATACCTATTCCGAATCGCTTATCCACATTGAATATTTACTTGACTGCATGATGCTTGCACGCAGGCATGGAATCGCCAATGTACTTGTAACAAACGGCTGCGTTAATCACAAGGCTGCTGTAAAAGTTTTAAAATTCGCTGATGCTGTCAATATTGATTTAAAATCTTTCTCTGAAGAAACTTACAAAAAACATTTAGGCGGAGATTTTAAAACCATATTAAATTTTATTGAGCTCGCTTACAAAATGCGTGTTCATATAGAAATTACAACCTTAGTTGTGCCTGAACTTAACGCCTCAGAAAATGAGTTGACTTCCATTGCAGATTATATTGCATCTATAGATAAAGATATTCCATGGCATCTGTCAGCTTATCATCCTGAATACCGATGGAATGCGCCTCCCACCGATCCTGCTTTCTTACTGCAAACAGCAAACAATGCAAAAAAGAAACTTACATTTGTTTACACAGGTAATATTGTTTCCAGCAATGACACATACTGTTCAATCTGCAGCGGCGCTCTTGTAAAAAGAAACGGTTACAATGTCGATCTTTCAGGATTAATAAATGGAAACTGCGCAATCTGCGGAAAGACTCCAAAAATTGTTTTTTGAAGTTTGAAATAAATATATTTTTTTTGCAAATAATCAAAAAAGCAAATAAAATCAAATTTCCCAATTTTATAACTATTATTCTTTTTTTAGGACGGTTTGGAAAGGAAATATGTACGAATGGCATAGGTTAATTCAAATTGTAGTAGATGAAATTGACGAAAGAATAAAGTCTCTGCCGAGCTTGAAAAGCGAAGATTCTCTTCTTGATGAAGCTTTAACCTTGCAGTCACTTTCAAAGAAACTTGGATATTCGGAGTTTCATACCACAAGGAGATTTAAGGAAATTTCGGGAATTTTATTGGGGGATTATATCCGCTTAAGAAAACTTGCGTTTGCTATCATTGAAGTACGTGATACGAAATGCAGGTTTTTGGATATTGCTCTTAAATACGGTTTTGGAAGTCACGAGGCTTTTACAAGAGCGTTTAAGACAGCATATGGTATAACACCGAAAAATTATCGCAAAAATCCTTTACCTGTTGTTCTTCGTACAAAAATTTCCGTTTTTGATCGTTACTTTTTTGGATTAGGAGAAATCGGTATGATTAAATCAACGGATGACGTAAAGGTCTATTTTATCACGATGCCCTCTCATAAATTTTTACATATTAAAAATTATGAAAGCAGCGGATATTGGGATTTCTGGGAGAAACAGGAAAAAATTCCCGGTCAGGATTGTAATACAATTTGCGGATTACTGGACAGTATAAAAGGAAAACTGGACGGTAAAGATGATGTTACAGGAAAATATTCAGGTCAAATAATGGCTTATATTTTTGAAAGCAACGGAAAAAAAGCTGAAAGTTACGGTGTAAGGCTGCCTGCAAATTATAACGGTACAATACCTGAAAATATGTTATTAATTGATGTTCCCGAAATGGAATATATTGTTTTTGAACATGGTCCTTTTAATTATGAAGAGGAAAGCGAGACTGTAGGTCTTAAATTACAAGAGGCTATAGACACTTTTGATTTTTCAAAAACGGAATATAAGCCCGATACATCTAAAGGAAGAATAAGTTATTTTTATTTTGTTCCTGAAAGTTTTGAAAAAAGAATACAACCGGTAATTAAAAAGTAAGCGTTGCAGTGCCGGCAATTAGTCTCCCCTTGACTATCTCTCTTTATCAGTATAAAAAAAAATATGCAAAGAAGTATTAAATATTTAAATTTCTGGAAAAAATACGGACCTTACGCGCTTGTTGCAGGAGGCTCAAATGGTTTAGGTGCGGCTTTTGCCGAAGCACTGGCGCGGAGGGGGTTAAATCTTGTTTTAATAGCACGCGAAATAGAGAGGCTGGAAGAGACTGCAAAAAAAATAAGAGAAAAATACTCTGTAGATGTTACAACCTTCGCAGCCGATTTGGCAGATTTTGAAAAAACTAAAACATTTCTTTCTGATTTTAAACACCCAATCAACATTTTAGTTTACAATGCCGCATTCGCTCCTATCGGGTTATTTGAAAACACGAGCGAGGATAATCTGTCGCTTGCAGCTTCTGTCAATGTCAGAACCCCTCTCCTGCTTGTAAAATATTTAAGCGGTGCAATGATTCAAAATGAAAGAGGCGGCATTGTATTGATGTCTTCTCTTGCAGGAGGGCAGGGCAGTCCGAACTTAGCGGCATATGCGGCGACAAAAGCGTTTAACGCAGTCCTTGCAGAAGGTTTGTGGAAAGAATTAAAACCTCACGGCATTGATGTTATCGGCTGCTGTGCAGGTGCGATTCTCACACCGGGTTATGAAAATGCAAACTCTGATCGTGCAAAGGATGAAAAGCCCGCACCCGGAACAATGACTGCAAAAGATGTTGCCGAACAAACATTGAACGCTCTTGGGAAGGGACCGATTATTATTCCCGGAACTGTAAATAAAATAGCGCGTTTTTTGCTCACACGGCTTTTGACCAAAAAAGCGGCAATCAGTATAATGTCAAGTAACACAGGAGGTTTGTCGTGAGTTTTTCAGTCTTCGGTTTTCTTTCACCTATCATCGCTTATGCAGGAATCACTCTCTTACATATAATTCTGCCTGTAAGAAAAATAAAAGGTTATGTGAAACATGAAAAAACAGGCGAGATTTTAAATTACCGGATTAATGGTAAATTAGTTCTGCCTGTAAGTATTCTTGTCTGGTTTGGGTTAGGTTATTTTAATATTGTAGCATACGACTGGCTTTATCAAGTTAGATGGGAAAGTGTTATCACCGCAATTGTTATGGGATTAATTTTTTCTTTTATACTTGTGTTAAAAGCGCCTTCAACAGGGAAACCTTTTCTTGCAGATTTTTGGTTCGGACGAATTTGGAATCCGCAAATTAAAAACGGATTTATTGATGCAAAGATGTGGCTGTATTTGATAGGCGCTGTTATGCTTCAGCTTAATGCTCTTTCTTTTGCCGCTCATCATATCCAAACCCATGAGATCATCAATCCCGGTTTTATGCTCGGCGTTGTCATGACGGCATGGTTTTGCTGGGATTATCTGATATTCGAGAAAATCCATCTTTATACTTACGATCTTTTTGCAGAGAGGGTTGGTTTCAAATTAGGTTTTGGTTGTTTAACATTCTATCCGTATTTTTATGCAATACCGCTTTGGTGCACTGTCAATCTGCCAAATCCGAATCGTCCGCTTTGGTTTTTAATTTTATGCATCGCTTTATTTTTATTCGGCTGGGTTTTTACACGCGGAGCGAATGTGCAAAAATATATTTTTAAAATTGCGCCTGAAAAAAAGTTTTTGTGGATGAAGCCCGAAGCATTAACCGACGGAAACCGCAGTATTCTTGTCAGCGGATACTGGGGGGCAAGCCGTCACATAAATTACATGGGAGAAATCATTCAAGCGATAGCAATTGCGATGAGTGCAGGGTATCTGGGTGTTTGGCAGGTTTGGCTGTATCCTATTTATTACATCGGACTCTTATTCTCCCGTCAGGCTGATGATGATAAAATTTGTAAAGCAAAATACGGAGAATTATGGGATACTTATAAAATGAAAGTTAAGTACAGAATTATTCCGTTTATATATTAAAGGAGGAAGTTATGCCGGAAGAAAAAAATCAATCGTGTAAATGCCCGTATTCATGCAATCGTCACGGTAACTGCACAGCGTGTATGGATTATCATTACAAAGACGGATCAAGAACAAATTGCGGTAAAGAAGGCAAACCAAAAGAAAAAAAATAAAACATATAGGAGTAATTACACCGCTTCGCGGTGTATTCGATTAATATCGCCGCTCACGCGGCTTAAATAGAGGTTAATATGAACATTGCTGTATATTTTGATCTTGAAAATATAACAAATTTCAGTCTTTGCGAATTAATGAGAATATTAGACGATAATGGTAAAAATAATATTACCGTAAAAATCGCGGTCGGAAATTCCGCTTCGATAACAAATTACCGCGAAGAACTTAAAAATCAAAATTTTACGATTATAGAAGCGCCTCACATTGTAAAAAAGAAAAACAGAGCGGATATTATTTTATCGGTTATCGCTTATGAAGATTTTTTCTGTCATAAACCGGAAATCGATCAATTTGTTTTTATCGCTTCTGATTCTGACTATACATTCATTATGGATAAACTTAAAAGACAGGGAAAAATAATTTGGCTTGTTTGCAAGGAAGATGAAAAAGAAAAAGAATATTTTAGAACTTGTACCAATAAAATTATTTCAATAGAAGAAATAAAAATAAAGAAAACTCTTGATGAATTAAAAAAATGGCTGCAAAAACAAGGATTTAATGAAAGCGATTTTAATCATTTAATAAATTATTTTAACAACGAATGGAAAAATTCAGAAAAGTTAGTTTTTAATTATAACGAAAAGAAAATTAAAAATTTAAAAGTGCTTCTTTCAAAATTAACAGAAGAACATTTTTTAGATATCAAGAAAGAAGGCAAAAATAGTTTATATAAAATAATTGCGGTTTAAAACTTTGAAAGTTTAATAACAACATCGTTTTGGAGTTACCGGCATCAAAATTCACTCTTTCTTTATTTGCTCCGGCGGAACATCTGCCGTACAAATAGGTTTTGCAGTTTCCTTCGGATAAGCTGCTTTTAACAGTAAGGGTGTAATAAGCACTGTAACAAGCACAACCATTATAATGCTTGGGTACATGATGGAACCTAAATATCCTAAAGCTATACCTTTAGAAGCGACAATGAATGAAACTTCGCCGCGGGCGACCATACCGGCGCCTACCTGTGCGCTTTCTCTGTTTGTAAATTTGCTGAGCTTCGCGCCTAAACCGCAGCCCAAGAATTTAGTCAGTATCGCCGTAACAACAAGTAAAACTGTAAATAAAATCATGCTGCTTGTCATACCTTTAAACGATGTGTGTATGCCGATGTTCGCAAGAAATACGGGAGTAAAAAACATATAAGACAGCCAGTGTGTTTTTGATTCAAGATATTCGACGCACCGCGTACTGCAAAAAGCGACGCCCGCGATATACGCTCCTGTGATATCCGCCAACCCGAAAAGTTCGGCGAGATACGCCATTAAAAAACAATAAGCAATCGCAAAAACTGTGAATCTTCTTTTCTCGCCCATTCGCGCGTAAGCCCAGTTAAACAATTTGTTGACAAGAAGACCTGCTCCAACGGCAAACGCGAAAAACGCGATTATTTTTATCAAAATTATTCCTAATGATAATAATGAAAAACCGTTTGAGCCAACACCCAAAGTAACAGCCAGTACAACTATAACTAAAATGTCATCAAACACAGACGCGCCTAAAAGCGCGGTTCCCGTTTTTGTTTTTAGTTTTCCCATTTCAGAAAGAGCTTCCACTGTGATGCTCGTCGACATTGATGCTATAACAACGCCGATGAAGAAACTTTGAAACATCGAAAGTCCAAGCGTTTTACTGAATAAAATCGCCAAGCCAAAACCTCCGCCCAAAGCTACAACTACGCCAAGAATTGATACTAAAAGAGCAGGTTTTAACACGCCTTTTAACTGCCTAAAGTCTGTTTCCAATCCGGCGGCAAAAAGCAGTAAAATAACTCCAATCTCGGCAATTACGGAAATCGATTTATACATTTCAACATTTGGATCGATAAGATTGAAAACTGCAGGACCCAGTAAAACACCTGCAATTAATGCGCCTATTACTTGCGGCATATGGATACGCTTCATAGCAATGGAAAACGCTTTCGTTGTAAGAAGGATCAAAGCAATGATAAGAAGAATGCGGGTGTCAAACATATAAACAACTCCCCTGTGTTTAGATACTCTTTATTATATATTGAATAATATTTATTACAAGTATTTATTTTCCTCTTGCAAAGCAACCGTCCTTAAAGTAATAATAATCCATGAAATCAATAACAAAAGAATTATGGGTAAACACCAAAAAGATGAGGGAATTCATCAATATAACAGGCGAAGTTGAATCCCTCTTAAGAGAATCGGGGATACAAGAAGGTTTGTGTTTGGTAAACGCTATGCACATAACGGCAAGTGTTTTTATCAATGATGATGAATCAGGTCTTCATCATGATTTTGATGTGTGGCTTGAAAAACTTGCCCCTCATGAGCCGGTCTCTTCGTATCGTCATAACACCGGAGAGATAAATGCTGATGCGCACCTTAAACGTCAAATAATGGGACGCGAAGTTGTTGTTGCAGTAACGGAAGGGAAACTACACTTCGGTCCTTGGGAGCAGATCTTCTACGGCGAATTTGACGGTCAGCGGCGCAAGCGGCTTTTAGTAAAGATCATCGGCGAATAGAAATTAGTTTTATGCTGCATCGGGATTTTTTACATCTTCAGAGGTAACAGTTAATTTTCCGTCATCTTTTCGTGTTGCAATTTTTTAAATACTCAACATATTGTTGTTTTTTCTAATTATTGCTTATACTGTTCAAAGGGGTTATTATGAGCTTTTTAGGGAATTTAAAAGAAACCAATGTATATATTCCAAATCCTCTATGGGACGCAAAATTAAACGAATTTGCAAGTTCAATGCATAAAGCGATTGTTATAATCGGTGAAAGCGGAATGGGGAAAACTGCTTTTCTTGCAAATTGGACTGCGAAAAGAAAAGAACAAAAAAATAAAAATGAAAAAATAATTTTTTATTCTATCGGGTCGTCCGTTGAAGGTGATTGCAAACACTGTTTGTTCAGAAAAATTTCCCAAAGATTGATGGAAGAACTCCGTGATAGTTATCATATTCCCGTAAATGAAGATGAAGTTTTAGAAACGGTTGCCGTAAAAGATGAAATAACAATAGAGAGGGATAAACAAAAAGAGGAATTACAACAATTGTTTTTTTCTGTTCCCCCAAACGAAAATCTTTTAATTATTATTGATGGTATAGATCGTCTTTTTGATGCAGAAAAAAAACAAACAGAGTTTGCAAATAATGTTTGTGCAGAACTATTAAACCTGATTCCGCCTTCTCCTGAAAACGTAAGATTTATTTTTTCTTCGCTGCCGGACGATAAAAACATGGAAATATTTAAGCTGTTTGGTTATGAAAAACTTTTCATAGATGTTCTGCCTGTTGAGAGCAGAAAAATGCTTATTAATACATATTTTGAATCGTTTAATATATCGCTTTTACCGGAGCAGACGGAGCGTCTTGCCGCTGATAAGATGTGCGAAAATCCTCTTGCGCTTTTATCAATTCTTAAAGAACTTTCGGTTCTCGGTATTAATGAAAAAATAAATGAACAGATTGATTATTATCTTGCCGCTAAAGATATTGAAAGCCTCTTTGTTCTTATACTGCGCCGTATTGAGGCTTCCTTGAAAGACGGAAGCTTAACAAGCAAGGCGGACGCCAATTTAGCAAGGGATATCCTCTCCCTGATTGCAGTTTCACGTAACGGGCTTTTTGAAACGGAGATAATCAATCTTTCAGGAGCAACACCTCTTTATTTGACACAATTTGTCAAAAGTATGACAGGGCATCTTATTACAATTAACGGTCTTATTTGTTTTTCCAGCAATGTTATGCGAAATGCTGTTAAAAAATGTTTTATGTACAGCAGTACAGAAGAGCACAAATACCGCAGATGTATCATTGTATTCATGGAAATATTTGAAGATGTTTCGTTTAACAGAAGATGCGATGAACTTGCATTTCAATTATTTAAATTAAAAGTATATAATAAGCTGTATTATTTACTGCTTGAAGTAAAAGTTTTTCAATATCTTTATAGTAAAGACAAGTTTGAACTTGAAAGATATTGGAAAAAGTTAATAGAAATTGACGGTAATCGTTATGCGATAAAAAAATATTCAGATTTTAAAAACAAGATCAATGATAAAGAACTTCTGGCAAATATTTATCAATCATTATCAAAACTGCTTAAAGAGAATCTTATTGATTATGCAGCAAGCCTTAAATTTGCCTTTGCTTATCATGAAACATGCGAATCGCAAGAAGAAAATTGCGAAAAAAGCAGTGAAAAAACTGCGGATAGTTTTAATGAGATCGGTATATGCTATTTAAATACAAGTGTTTATAGAAAAGCTAATGATTATTTTAGATACGCTTTGGAAATAAGAGAAGAGCTTTTCGGCAAAGGTCATTTAAAAACCGCTGAGAATTTTAATAATATAGGAAGATGTTTTTTTTATTATGGAAATTATGATAAAGCCATCGAAAATTATATACAAGCCATTGAAATTCTGGAAAAACATCTCGGCAAAGATCATCTTGATACTGCCGCGATTCTGATAAATTTAAGCGGCTGTTATTTGGAACTAGGCGAATATAAAAAAGCGTTGGAATATCGCATAACGGCTCTGGAAATACGAAAAAAAGTTTTAGGTATGAATCATCCTGATACTGCAAAAAGTTATTATAATACAGGTTTTTGTTATTTTAAAATGGGCGATATTGAAAAAGCGCTTGATTGTTGCAATAAATCACTTGAAATACTGGATAAACTTTTAGGAAAATATCATCCTGAGACTGCAAGAATCAATCTAAGCATCGCCGTTTGTTATTTAAAAAAAGGCAATTACAAAGATGCCATTGAAATTTTAGATCAATCTCTTAAAACAATAGAAAAGTTTTTAGGAAAAAATCATCCTGATACTGCATCTGCTGCTAATTATATTGCTGCCTGCTATTCGTCAATGGGGGACAAGAAAAAAGCCGTTGAATATTATTATATATCTCTTACAATACGCGAAAAAGCTTTTAGTAAAAATCATCCTGTTACTGCAAACAGTTATTTTAATTTAGGTTCTTGCTGTTTTGAAACAGGAAATAGAACCGATGCGATAGAGTATTTAAATAAATCACTGGAAATACGCGAAAGGATTTTCGGAAAGAAAAATTCAGACACAGCAGATTGTTATAAATATTTGGCTTTTTGTTTTTCGGATTCTTCAAAAGCGCTTGAATATTTAAATACAGCGCTAGCAATTTATAGTTCTCTTGAAGGAAAGGAAAAAGAGATTGAGGAATTAAAGCAATGTATAGAAAGACTGGAGACAAAGTAATCAGGGAAAAAAAATGTCAGACAAAAAAGCCTTGACATTTCCCCTCATTTTATGATAAATATACCTATAAAATATCATTTCTAAAGGAGACCCCTTGTGAGCCATCCAACAGACAAAATCAGGAATATTGCTATTGCCGGTCACGGACAGACCGGAAAAACCACCCTTTTTGAGCATCTGCTGTTTACAGGCGGGGTTATCCAGCGCGCTGAAACCCTTGAATCGGGCAAAACCACCAGTGATTACAGCCCGGAAGAAATAGAAAGAAAGATTTCGATACATGCCGCAATGGGTCATATCGAGAAAAACGGGACAAAAATCAACTTTTTTGATACTCCCGGATCGTCTGACTTTACAGGCGCCGTGATTTTAAGTTTCCGTGCGGCGGAGTTTGCCCTCTTAATGGTAGACGGCAAGTCCGGCGTTCAGATCGAAACTGTCAAACTGTGGCGGAATCTAGACGATTGCGTTTCTAAAGAACCACGCGGAAAGCCAAGAGGCATTTTCATTACCAAGCTTGATAATGATCAGGCTGATTTTAACCGGACGCTTGCCGATATAAAAGAAAAATTTAAGATTGAGCCTGTGGCGATTTCCATACCGATGGGTTCAGGCGGCAATTTTAAAGGCGTGATCGATGTACTTCACGAAAAAGCGTATATCATGCAGGGTGATGCAATCGAAAAAGAAGAAGCAATCCCCGCCGATTTTAAAGGTGCAGTTGATGCTGCCCGTGAAAAATTGATAGAAGCCGCAGCCGAAGGCGATGACAGCCTGATGGAAAAATATATCGAAAACGGCTCGCTCTCCATCGAAGAAATGAAAACAGGTCTTGTTAAAGCTTTAGCCGAAAATAAATATATTCCCGCTTTTGCAGGCGCTCCGCTTAATAATGCAGGGATTATTTCTCTTATTGATTTTATTATTGATGCCGCCCCTAATCCTCGGACGGCAAAAGATGCGACAATCAATGCGGAAGGCAAAGAAACTGCTGTTCAAATCGATCCTGATAAAGCGATGTCTGCCCTTGTCATCAGAACAAATTATGATCAATTTTCCGGTAAACTTTCATGGTTAAAAATTATTACGGGAAAACTAACGGCAGATTCTGAAATGCTCAATGTTTCAGATAACAAAAAAGAACGCATCGGGAAAATCTATATTTGTCAGGGAAAAAAACTTGAAGAAGTAAGGGAACTTTGTGCAGGCGATATCGGTATTATCACAAAAGCCGCAACTTTAAAAACAAATGACACTGTAGCTTCAGCGGACTGTCCTTGTTTTGCGCCTTTGCGCTTGCCGGAACCTGTTCATTCAGTAGCGGTAAACGCCCTTGCAAAAAAAGACGAAGACAAACTCGGCGAATTCCTTGTCCGTGCAACAGAAGAAGATAAAACTTTCCGTTTCCATTACAACGGAGAAACAAAAGAATCGGTAATTTCCGGAATGGGCGAATTACAGATCAATATTATACTTGATAAAATAAAAAGCAATCAAAAGATTGATGTTGAAACACGCGTTCCGAAAATCGCTTATCGTGAGACTATCACAAAAAAAGCGGGTGCTGAGTATACGCATAAAAAACAAACAGGCGGTCACGGTCAATACGGCAAAGTAGTGATCGAAATTGCGCCTCTTGCACGCGGAGAAGGTTATCAATTTGTAAATGCAATTTTCGGCGGAGCGATTCCAAAGAATTATATTCCCGGTGTTGAAAAAGGTATTGTAGAAGGAATGGTTCATGGTTCAATGGCAAGTTATCCCGTTGTTGATGTTGAAGTAAAACTCACTGACGGAAAATATCACCCTGTTGATTCCAATGAATTGTCATTCAAACTTGCCGCACGCAACGCTTTCCGTGAAGCGATGAAACAAGCAAATCCCACTTTGCTTGAACCTATTATGAATTTAACTGTCTTTATCGAAGAAAAATATTTAGGCGATGTAATGAGCGATCTTTCCGGTAAACGCGGGAAAATCCTCGGTCAAGATTCGGCAGGAGGTATTGCAGAAGTACGTGCCGAAGTTCCCATGGCGGAACTATTGCGTTATTCGATTGATCTGCGTTCTATTACATCGGGGACGGGGTCTTTCAATGTTGATTTCAGCCATTATGCACCGATCTCGGGACGCATCGCTGATGAAGTTATCAAGGCGCGCGCAGAGTTCAAGGTACAGGAAGCTGACGAGTAGAGACGATGGTGTATAACCGTAAAATAAATTTTGTTTAACGGTTAAAATCGTCATTAATTTTTAATGAAAATAGCTGTTATATGTGACATTCATCAATCTATCTTTTGGAGAAAGATAATCGATCAAAAGGAAAATTTTGATAAGATTATTTTTCTCGGGGATGAATTTGACTGTTGGGACAATACATGGCCCTTTCAAATGGATAATGCGCTTGATATTATAGCTTTTAAAATAGATAATCCGGATAAGGTTGATCTTTGCTGGTCTAATCATGCGGCAAGTTATTTTCTTGATGAAAGATGCAGCGGATTTCAATTTGAACATGCTGCAGATATCAGAAAATTTTATAATCTTAATAGAAAATTATTTGATGTACTTTATATTTATGATAATTGGATTTTTTCTCACGGCGGGATTTCTGCTAAATGGATGAAAAGCTGCGGGTTAAATGATATTAACGAAATTAATCAATTGTTCAGAGAAAAACCGAATTACTTTAGATGGGTTGGTCCTGATGGTTACGGAAATAATGCAAACGAAGGTCCTCTTTGGATTCGTCCGGAATCATTAATTAATAATAGCGTATCGGAATATAATCAGATAGTAGGTCATTCAGAAAATGTTCAGCCAAAAGTAATCAGAAAAGTAAAACAAATATTTGTTTTTTGTGATACTCCGGATCATAATTATCTTACTGTTTTAGATACAAAAACCAATCTTGTAGAATTTATAAATTTAAAAAATTAATTATCCTTCAAAGTTTCAAGAAAAAGTTCGTTTACATCGCAAAAAACTATTGCAATTTTAGGATCGTAAATAATTCCGGCATTTTTTTTAATTATTTTTACAGCTTCTTCATGTGAAATAGGTTTTTTGTATGACCTTTCAGAAACAAGAGCATCATAAGAGTCAACAATCGCCATGATGCGTCCTTGAAGGGGGATTTCCTCTCCTTTTAATCCGCGCGGATATCCTTTCCCATCCCATCTCTCATGATGAAACCCCGCAAAAAATTTTGCATTGCATAAAAAATCATTTTCGCCTGTTTGCATGATTATTTCATCTATTATCCGTTCACCTTCGGTTGTATGTGTTTTAATCCGCTCATATTCTGTGTCAGTATATTTATCTTTTTTATTAATCAGTGAATCTGATATTGTTATTTTTCCGATATCGTGCATTCGTGCAGAAGAAATAATTTTTTCAATATCCCAGTTTAATAATTCTTCGCTGTATACTCCGTGTTTAATCATTTCTTCAATTAATATTTTTAAATAAATTGATGTTCGCTCTATATGACCGTTTGTTCTCATATCTCGGTTTTCCACTAAATCTGCAAGAACAGATACAATGCTGTTTTGCATGCGTTGAAGCTGCTGAGTTCTTTTTTGGATTATTTCTTCGTTCGATAAATGTTTTCTGATACGATTTAATAATACTGATACAGAAAATGGTTTTGTTAAAAAATCAATCGCACCCATTTCAAACCCTTGAACTTCTATATCTTTATTAGTATGCCCGGTTAAAAACATGACAGGTATTTTTGAATATTCTTTACTTGATTTTAATAAACGGAGTGCTTCAAAACCATTCATTCCGGGCATTTCTATATCTAAAAGAATTAAATCCGGAATAGTGTTATCTAATATTTCAAACATTTTTTCTGCAGATATTATCGTTGTTACGCGGTAATATTCGCGTAACCCGGTATTTACTATTGACAAAGTAATGTTACTGTCATCTACAATAAAGATATTCTTCATATTTCTTTTCTTGGGAGTTAAATATATTATTTTATTAATTAACTACCAATTATTATTAAAGTATAATATGAGGCTGATTATGTCAATATAACTTTGTATAATATAAATTACATTTTACAAAGAGCATCCGCTCTTTTCATAAATTCATTGGATAATCGCTTATCCCATTTAATTGTTAAACTGACAGGCATTTGAGATTCTTTAAATTCTTTTAAAATACTTTGAATTCCGCGTATATTAGGGTTGCGTGTAGCATTTGCAGCATTACCGTTTATTTTAGCGATTATCGCCTGAGAATCTGTTGTTAAAATATAATTTTCTGGGTTTTCTTTTGCATATTGAATTGCCCGGAATATGCCTTCGGATTCTGTATCGTCATTGCTGGTAGAAGCGGAAATTCCAAATATACCCGATTCCTCATAAAAAATTTTTCCGTCTTTTACAACAACGAACGCCCACTTTTCAGGACCGCCGTCTGTGTAAATGTAAACATATTTTTTAGAAGGCATTTATCTTTCCTTATTAAATTAATGCAAGCCAATGGCTTTTTAATTCTTTGTAATCGATCTTAATAAAAAGCGCTTCAATGTCAGCGTTCTCTTTAATTGCTTCAAAAAGAAAAGAGGAAAAAGGCTGATGATTACCCATAACAAACATTGCATAACGTTTTTTTGCTTCTTTCGGATCGGCACATTCTTCTTTGCATGCTTTAAAATACTCAATTCCCTTTTTGCAGAGATTCCCCGCAGCATTTCTGAAACTTATCCATTCAGCTGTAATTTCTTCCGTTCTTTGTCTGATCTCGGGCCATGCTGCAACAGCGTCATCTATGCTTCCTTGTTTAATTGCTTCAAAAATTCGTGTGTCAGAAAAATGATCATCGCCTTTTAAATAAAATAAACTGCGGTAATGATCGGTTTTTATTTTAATGCGGTTAAAATTTGCATCTTGAATGACAACTCCTTCGATGTTGTCGCTGTCAACAGTTTGACAATAGGAGAGAACTTCTTCCATGTTTTTTAAAGTATAAATAAGAGGCGTTTCAAAAGTTAGATGAAATTCTTTTGCCGCCCATTCGGGAGTGTGTTCAATTCCTTTTGGATCGCGGCAGCCTAATAAAAATAATTTTGTCTCTTTATAAGGAACGATAATTCTGTTGTAAGGTGATGTTAGCTCAAACATAAATGTCCAGCCTTGCGGAAGATTTTTAATTTCTTCCACATGACCTTTAAGCGCATAATCGCGTAATTTTGCAAAAGTGTAGGGTGGCTTAATTGTTTCTTCTGTTTGTGCGGGAATTAATTCGGGCACTTCTACATCAATATCGAAACTGCCGTTTGTTGTCCAAAGATCATTTCCGTCTTCTTCTTTTAAAAGTTTTAATAAAGAGCCGTCAAGTTTGTCGCGTACATATAATTTATTATTCCAATCAATCGGGTCAGCACCCTTTTCGCCGAAATTCATAAATTTAAAAAACGGCAGAAGGTACGGTTTTACTGTTATATTATTTTGCTCATATTTAATGTTGTATACAGAACCTCTGCAGCAGCGGACAATCGGATTTGTAAAATCAGATTCAAACTGACTGTATTTAAACATTACAAGATTTGGACGAAGAGGATGATGTTTAACTTTTACGGCAAAGGGCGGTTTTGATAATTCTTCTTCGATACCGGAAAAAATATTTTCTCTATCTAAACATGCTTCCAGATGATTCTTAAGAAAAATTGTTAAATAATCCCAACTGTCATACTGCCCCATATAAAACTTTTGTTATCGTTGAGTAATATCGGTGTATTTATTTCGTCCTTGAACACATTTATAAGCAGGGCGGATTATTCTGTTACCCGCAATTATTTCTTCCATGCGGTGAGCGCACCAGCCTGCTATGCGGCTGACAGCAAAAATAGGCGTGTTTAACTCAGGAGGAATCCCCAACATTCTGTAAACAAAACCTGAATAAAAATCTACGTTGGTGCAAATTTCCTTGTCCGATCCTTTAACCTTTTTAAAGACGTCAGGGACAAGCCTTTCAATCAGGCAGTGAAGGTTAAATTCTTTTATTAAACCTTTTTCTTCTGCAAGTGATTTTGCCTTGTCGCGTAACAAAATGGCGCGCGGGTCTGTTATTGTATAAACAGCATGACCTTGACCGTAAATTAATTTTGATCCGTCATAAGCCTGCCCTTTAAGAATTTTTTCAAGGTATTCAGAGACTTCCTTTTCGCTTTCCCAATTTTTTACATTGAGCATGATGTCATCCATCATTTCAATTACTTTTGCATTTGCGCCGCCGTGCTTTGCTCCTTTTAGCGAGCCGAGACCTGCGGCGATGGTGGAGTATGTATCAGTGTCTGCAGAAGAAACAACATGCACTGTAAATGAAGAGTTGTTTCCTCCGCCGTGTTCTGCATGAAGCACAAGCGCTAAATCCAAAAGCTGCGCTTCATATTGAGTGTATACTTGATTCGGTCTGATGAGCGATAAAAGTGTTTCCGCGCTTGATAACGACGGCTCGCAAGGATGAATGACAAGGCTTTCATGATCAAAATAATGTTTCTTTGACATATATGAATAAGCGACGATAGTCGGAAAACGGGCAATTAATTCCACGCATTGGCGCAGAATATTTTCCGGTGTTGTGTTTTCCGGGTCTTCATCATACGGATACAAGGCAAGAATTGAAGAAGCTAATTTATTCATAATGTGGCGTGACGGCGCCCTCATTATTACATCTTCTGCAAAATTTTTAGGAAGCGTCCGTAAACTGCCTAGAAGTTCGTTAAAATCATCAAGTTCATTTTGCTTCGGAAGCTGTCCGAAAAGGAGAAGATATACCGTTTCTTCAAAACAAAACTTACCCGATTTGCCTGCATAAGCTGCGATATCTTCAATGTCGATACCTCTGTAGTAGAGCTTGCCGGGCACTGCGATTTTTTCACCTTCGCTTACCATGTAGCCGTGTACTTCACCTACGCGTGTAAGACCGACAAGCACGCCTGTACCGTCATCATTGCGTAAACCGCGTTTAACGCTGTACTTTGTATATGATTCTGAATCAATGTAATCGTTGCCGGTAACTTCTGATAAAATTTTCTTAAATTCAATCATTTTTTTCTCCTTGTTATACGTTATTTTTGCTGTGCATCTTCTTCCCTTATTTCTACACGGCGGATTTTTCCGCTTATTGTTTTGGGAAGCTCTTTTACAAATTCCACAATACGCGGATATTTATAAGGCGCTGTTGTTTTCTTAACATGATCCTGCAATTCAATTTTAAGCTTTTCTGAAGCTGTAAATCCCTTTGCAAGTACAACTGTCGCTTTTACTATTGTTCCTCTTTCTTCATCGGGAACACCTGTGATGGCACATTCAAGAACCGCAGAATGTTCCAACAGCGCGCTTTCTACTTCAAAAGGCCCTATGCGGTAACCGGAACTTTTTATTACATCATCGTTGCGCCCGATAAACCAAAAATAGCCGTCTTCATCTTTCCATGCGACATCGCCTGTGTAATAAATATCATCGTGCCACACACTTGCTGTTAAGTCATCGTCGCGGTAATAGCCGCCGAAAATGCCGTAAGGTTTGCGTTTATCCGTTCTCACGACAATTTCACCTTGTTCTCCCATTTTACAAGGTGTTCCGTCTTCGGTTAAAAGATCGATATCGTAACCGGGCGCAGGTTTTCCCATTGAGCCGGGTTTCGGTTCAAGCCATGGCCAGGTGCAAAGAGAGACGGTTAATTCTGTTTGCCCGTAACATTCGCGTAATTTGATTCCTTCTTTTCCTGAGCTTGTTTGCGCTAAAAATTGATCGAAGATTTCCGGGTTAAGAGGCTCACCTGCTACGCTGCAATGTGTTAAAGAAGAAAAATCATATTGTTTTAAATCTTCTTTTATAAAGAAACGGTATATTGTAGGCGGCGCGCAAAAGCTTGTAAGTTTGTTCTTGCACATAACGTCCAGCATAGCGGCAGGATCAAAACGGTCATAATCATAAATAAAAATTCCCGCCTCGCAGAACCATTGACCGTAAATACAGCCCCATGCGGCTTTTGCCCAGCCTGTATCCGCTACTGTTAGGTGCAATCCTTCCGGGATTACCCTGTGCCAGTATTTTGCTGTTGCAATGTGTCCGAACGGATAGGCAAAATCATGACGCACCATTTTAGGCATTCCTGTTGTGCCGGATGTAAAATACAATAACATGATATCGTTATTTGTGTTTACATTTTCCGGTTTTTGAAAAACCTGTGATGCGGCATTCATGAGAGGTTTAAAATCAACCCATGTCAATAACGGTTCTGATATTTGTGAATTTGCTTTTTCTTCCGCTCCTGCACCGTAAACCCCTGCAGCTCCGTCTGTAACACTTCCTGAGAAGGTTTCTGTTTTATTATCTGTTTTAGTTAATTCTGCAAACTTTTCTTTTACTATCAATGCAGGGTCGTGATCCTTTGGTGTGTGAACAGAACGGACATAGGCTGTGTAACAAAGATGCGAAACACCGTGAGCCTCTCCGCTTCTTTTCATAATAGCTTCTGCTTCATTAATGCGGCGCATTAATTCACAATCATCGACACAGATAATTCCTTTGATGTCGGCGGCATTGCATCTGTAAACAAGGTCTTTTGTTGTAAGCAGATGGGTAGCAGGAATAGCAATTGCACCTAACTTGTGCAATGCCAATAGTATGGGCCAATATTCCCATCGGCGTTTTAAAATAAGCATTACAGGATCGCCTTTGCCGATCCCTGCTTGTTTTAAAACATTTGCTGCCTGGTTAGAGTAGTCTCTTATCTGTGCAAAGGTAAAAACCGCATTTGCTCCTTTTTCGTCGCACCATTGCAAAGCGCGTTCATTTGGTTTTTCCTGTGCAAGCACATCTACTGCATCGTATGCGAAATTAAAATTTTCCGGTATATTGATTGAAAAATTTTTATAAAAATCCTCGTAGGATTCAAATTCTGTTCTTGGTAAATATTTATCAAGTAAAGACATATAATTCTCCTGTCTTAAGTGTTATAAATTTTAAAAAACAATAGCAATAAAGCGAGCTGCTTTTCCGCCAAGTGCTTTCATACCATGAGGCTCGGAGGAATCGTAATAAATACAGTCGCCCGGATTCAGTTCAATATCGTGGCCGCTAATTGAAATCAGCAGCTGACCCTCCAATAAATAATTAAATTCCTGCCCGGGATGGGTATTAAGGTTTATAGGTTTGTTTTCAGTTTCCGCAGATGCTTCAACTAAAAACGGTTCCGCTTTTTTACGGTGGAATTTATATGCAAGATTCCAATAACCGTACATAGGGCGGCGGCTCACTTCCGGAGCTTCGTTTGCGCGGGTAACGCAGAATGTTTTTAATTTGGAAGCGGCTCCTGTAAGAAGCTCGGAAAGATCAACTTTAAAACGTGATGCGATCTCTACAAGTACGCCAACAGGAAAATCAATATCTGCTTTTTCCCATGATATATATAACGACGGATCAAAACCTAATTCTTTTGCGAGATCTTCCGCAGATATTTCTTCGATTTCTCTTAGCACTTTTACACGGGTTGCTATTTCTTTTACATCTTCTTTCATTTTTTCTCCATGCCTTACGGCAGTCTTTTCTCTATCATTCCGGCGCTGCAAGCTTTGTTAGAACGGGCAATAAATACTACAGGCGGATTACGTGTAAAAAAACCGTTTTCTACAACGCCGGGGATCTGATTTATTTCTGATTCCATTATTGAAGGGTCTGCTGACATGGATGCAAAGCGGATATCTAAAATCAGATTTCCATGCTCGGTAATTACAGGTCCGGCTTTTCTTACTGCTTCCCTTAGTATAACATTTGCCCCCAATTTTTCAAGTCCTTTTGTTACCTGCACCCTTGCAGACGGGATTACCTCTACAGGGACAGGAAATCCGCCGCCGAGTCTTTCTGTAAGTTTTGATTCGTCTACAATGATAACATAGACCGATGATGCATATGCGGCTAATTTTTCGATTAAATGTGCGCCTCCCCCTCCTTTGATTAGGCGGTTTTTAGGATCAACTTCGTCAGCACCGTCTATTGTTAAATCAAGCCCGCTTGAAAGTTCTTGCGAATTTAGGGAGTAAAAAGGGATTTTTAATTTCTCACATTCTATTTCTGTTTGAAAACTTGTAGCAAAAGCGCAAATGTCACGTAACACACCTTGTGCCAGAAGCTCTCCGACCCTTCGGACAGCGTGCACAGCGGTAGAGCCTGTACCAAGACCGAGTTTCATTCCGCTTTTTACCGTTTCGTCAACTGCGGTTTTCCCTGCAAGCTGTTTCAATTGTGTGTTATTATCTAACCTGTTCGAATCTTGTTCCATGTATTATCTCCTGTTGTCTTAATTAATGCCAAAAGCTGGGAAGGAATTTCATTTCCAATAAAACATTTATATTGAAGGCAGGCTTGACGTATAACCATGTCGTAACCATTCAATGTTTTGCAGCCTGCAGCGGCTGCTCTTTTTAAGAAAGGTGTCATGGGCGGAGTATAAATTAAATCTATTACCGCTTCATTCCCTGTAAATGAATAAAGAGATATAGGATCATCATCATTATAACCTTCCATTCCGACAGAACTGGTTTGTATAATTATATTGTTATGTTTTGACATAAGCTCTATTCCGTTATTGTCAATTCCGCCCCATTTAAATTTATAATTCGATGCGATTGTTTTTGCTTTATGAGCTGTACGGTTTAGAATAACAGCTTTACCGCCTAAACGGTAAATTTCTGCCGCTACTGCGCGTGCAACACCTCCTGCTCCTATGATGGTTGTTTTTAAATATTTTAAATTTTTCTTGCCGATAAATGACAATAACGAATCCGAGAAACCTGTACAATCGGTATTCTCGCCGTACCATCCTTCTTTATTGCGGTACATTGTATTGCATGCACCGATGGATTTTACTGCATCAGAACTATTTGCAAGCTCTGATAACACTGTTTCTTTATAAGGCACTGTAATGGATAACCCTTGAACATCAAGTTCATTTGCAACTTCAAAAAAATCGTTAATTGAATTTGTAGGGAAAGGAACATATACTGCATCTGTGCTTTCAAGACCGATAACTGTATTAAAAAACCACGGGCTTATGCTGACTTTTAAAGGATTGCCTACAACGCCGTAAACCTTTGTGTTTTTTGTTATTTTTCGAAAGCGGTATAATTCTGCAAGTTCTTTAACATCGATTTGTCCCGGTGCACCTGGAATTTCGTTTTCGGATAACACGCTCGAATAAGTCAGCATAGAGCCGAATTTTTCTGCAAGAATTCTGGAATAAATACCGTAATGCCCCATACAAATAAAAATTTTATCTTTTGCTTTGCATGTTTTTGATGCTTTTAAAACTTTTAAAACATCACCTGTAGAATTTACCGATACTGCTATTTTTACAATTTCATCTCCTGAACGCTGCATCGATTTAATTTTTGCAGGGATATCATCTATTGTACCTTGTAAATTATGGTATGAACGAATTATTTTTGTTCTGAATGTACGCGCCGCTTCTTCAAGACTTGGTACATCAAAATCATCTTCGATATCGACATATGCAAAGTTGAATCTGCTGTCATCGTTTGCATAAGCAAGACCTCTTGCCAATAATTTTACGCGCGCACCTTCGCCGCCTGAATAATATCCGCCGTCTATATCACGTCTGATTGTCAAAATGACCGGCATCCCTGCAAGTTCGGGAAAGCGGCGTATGTATAAACGCTCATCAGCATCAAGGCAATCAACACGCAATTCCGCCATATCTGCAAACTTGCGGTATTTGCTGAGTATTTCCAAATTTCGTCTGATAGTTTTTGCTGTCAAGCATATGCAAATCTTCGCCATAATAACCCTCGTAATACTTTTAATAATCAGGACGGAATAAATAGATCGCACTGACCCTTCCTGCATCATTCAAATTAACTCTTAACATTAAGGGCCAATTGTTACCTGCAATCGGAAGCAGTAAATGATCACCCATATCCTGTGCTTTATTTCCCAGTGTCAGCATGACAGACGCTTTAGGCTCTCCGTTGGAAATGCCGTATGTTGTTGTAAATTTAACCTGCCAAACACGATCCCTGTAAATGTAAAAATCCACCCCTGTATAATGAAAAACAACATCATCCTGCCAAAGCTCAATCCCTCTTGCAGAAGCCACCGATCTTGGCGGACCGTAACGCTCGAAAACTTCGGAAATTATCATACCGATAAAAGAATGCTGCTCATCGATACTAAGCCCGATATTTAAAGGACGCTCCTGCGCCCGTAATGGAAAGATGAGAAAAATGAACAATGGTAAAAACAAAAAACGCTTCATGAAAATATTGTTTTATTATATCAAAAATATCGGCAATCATTCCAGCTATTTAATTTCAGAAAAGACCCATGTGTTTCCGCTAATTCTTAAAATCCCTTTTTCTGATATCCATATATTGATGCCGGGTCGGACCGGAAAAACAGGCGGTTCATTGTCAGCGAAGAAAAGCGGTTTTGCAAACGGGGAAGTTCCGTACCAGAGACCTGCAGGGACAGGTATTTGCTTGGATTCTGCGGCTTCTGAGACTATACGCCGTCTGTCAAAATTTGATTCAGAGGTTCTTTCGGCAAGGTTGCGCCAATTGACGACCCACGGGTCTTCTAGGACAGCCTCGCTCAAAACATCGGATTGAAAAAGTTCCCGAAACCGCTGCCAGTCAAAATCTGCCGGTGAATGAGATTCTTTTTGCGCTGCCGCTAACTCCCAGTAAAAGACCGAGTCGTATCCTGCTTCCCAGCTTAAATGCAAGCGATTTTTTCTTGCATCGAAGGGGAAGATTGCACCTGCAGGTTTAAAAGCGGCAGGGAAGATGTTGAAATCATTCCAATACGGATAAGCAGTAACCGCATTTACCCAAGTAACAGGAATTTCAATTTCTATTCCCGAAACAATTTTGTGCGGAAAATCCGCAATTTGTTTCTGCCCGTTTGTGCTAACCCATTCCACCCGCCAATGCGGTTCGCCGAGAATTGAAACCCATGCCTCAGGCAGCGACGGTAATTCCAAAGCATATTTGGAAGGGAAACGATCCATGCAGCTTGCAAGTGCCAGCTGCATCAGTGTCAGTAGTGTCAGCGCACTCACTGAGATTGATTTGAAATTAAGTATTTTCATAGCTATATATGGGTTGCAGATGCGTAGTGCTTGACTGAAAATAAAAAAAAAGTTGGATATTTTACCACTTAGGCGCATAAGCCGCACAAAGGGACTTATCGCCTTTGCGGTAAAAATTATTTTTTAAATCAAGAAAGTTCTTGTATGGTTTTCAAATCAAGCCCTGTGATTTTTTGAACAAATTCCGGAGAAGAACCTTCTGCAAGTAAGTTCCGTGCGATAATAATTTTTTCTTCTTCCCGTCCCTTCTCCTGACCTTCCTCATGTCCTTCTGCATAACGGATTGCTGCGATTTCTTCGATACTTATATCTTCAAACAACATGTTAATCTCCGGGCGCGCTGCTCGGGCTAAAGCCCTCACGCATTTTTCATCTCATGGACTTTTACTGTGCGCCACGCAATGCTGCATTCTTCATCCACACCGCTTAACGCGGTGCAGAATTGTGCGCCTCCGATCCATATTCTTCAAGAAAATCTTTTAATATATCATGGTCTACACAATATTTTACAGCGGAAGTCACTGCTTCTTCAAGCGGTAATTTCTCACCATACTCGCTTATTTTTCTCATCAATATGCTGTATTCATTTAAATTTTTACTCTTCTCAAGGATTTCCGTGTTATGCCCATGATTTATATTATAAACTTGGACGATAAGTTCCAAAGGTAATTCACCGCTTTCCGATAACTTCAAGCCTGTTATATCTTTAAAAGCATTTGAAAGACGCAGTTCTTTCTGCTCAGGAAAATCGTCTTTTCCGTTATACAAAACGATAAATTCCGGTGTAGGGATAAGTTCGATCTTTTTCTGATAAAGCTTATCCCTGTTGATGATTTTCTCGTAAACACGACCGATGTACATTAGTAATCGCAGCGGAACATTCTCATTTATCGTTGACTGGTGTTCAACCAATACAACAAGACGCCCGTTGATGGTGAAAGACAGATCGTTGATCTGCTTCATGTAAAGGGCGTCCGATAGAGTGTTGATATCGACAATCGCGTCTTGCGGGATGTCGATTCCTTCAATAGCAGAGTAGAGCTCACGCAGGATTTCCGGCGTGCTGAAAAGAGCTGAGAAAACACTGTCCTTGTGTTTTCTGTTCACATTCTGATTCATAGTAACCTCACAAAAATAGATTCAACTTCAAAAAAAGTTGTAGCTATATATGGGTTACAGATGCGTAGCGCTTGACTGAAAATGAAAAAAAGTTGATTTTTTTACACGAAGGTGCAAGGTTTGATTATAAAGTTTTCAATGTGAGTGTTAAATTTGTTTAATTTAAGAATAGATTAGTGTTGTATTAAATATTTTATTTGCAGGTTATAAGACACTTTTGTTCGTTTTTTATACATTTAGTGAGGTTAATACGAAATTCGTTTTTAATTTTAATGTAATAGTTATAAGAATTTCGTATACAAAGAGTTAGGCGAAATAAATATTATGAAAGTATTTTAATAATCAATACAGTTGACAAAATAATAATAGTAGAATATTATTATTTTATGGATATAATTGTATATACTTTGTTACCCGTAATATTTATGTTTCATGAATTTGAAGAAATTATCTTCTTAAAATATTGGTTAAAAAAAGATAAGGATTATTTAAATAATAATTTCCCAAAAATTGGATCTAAAATATATTTACAATATAGCAAGTTTACAACTGCAGGATTTACTCTTGCTATTGCGGAAGAATTTATAATTATTAGCATATTAACTTATTTTGCAATAATATTTAATAATTATTATATTTGGTTTACTGTATTTATGGGTTTTTCGATTCATATTGTAATACATATTATTCAATGGATAATATACAGAAAATATATTCCAACAATTTTAACAAGTATTTTAGTATTACCTTATTGTATATATGGATTTGTAATATGTATAAATATTGGTATAAATAATTTATTTTGGATAATAATATGTTCAATAATTGGAATAATAGGTGTAATAATAAACTTAAAATTTATACATTATCTAGGAGAAAAGTTTAGTAAATGGGATATATATAATAATTAAAACAATATTTACTTCGCCTAAAAAGAGTTATACGACATTTGTGTTAAACTGACAAAAAAATAAATTAGTAAATATTGATATTGACTATTTTTTTAATTTGGAATAAAATACAAAAAAGGAGAAAAATATGGCTGAAAACATTGGTTTTGCAAAAAATATTTCGATCAGAGATGCTGGAAAAGATGAATATTGGCTTCAAGATCAAATTTGCGATAATCCAGCATTTTTAGGATTAGGCGAACTTGAAACTATAGATCGAGAAAGAAAACAATCTTCTGGAGGACGTTTAGATGTTTTACTAAAAGATCCTTCAGATGATACAATGTATGAAGTTGAAATAATGCTGGGAGAAACAGACGAAACTCATATAATTAGGACCATTGAATATTGGGACAATGAAAGAAGAAGATGGCCACAAAGACAGCATTTTGCAGTATTAGTTGCTGAACATATAAACAGACGTTTTTTTAATGTTATTCATTTACTAAGTAATAATATTCCAATAATCGCAATACAGGCATCACTAATTGAAGCGCATGGTAAACAATCATTGTTTTTTTCTAAAATATTGGATACATATGAGGAAATAGATGACGGAACAGGTGAAAATAATATAAAAATTACACGTGAAGATTGGGAAAAAAAATCTAAATGGACATTAGAAACAATAGATTATTTATTAAAATTATATTTAAATATATATGAAGGTGCAAAATTAAATTATGTAAATTCATATATTTCAATAATATATACTGGAAATAATATTTTTTGGTTAAGAAAAAGAAGTCAAAATAAATCATTACTTGGATTTAGAAAAAAAGAAGAAACAAAAGAAAAAATTATTGAATTATTAGATAAAAATAATATCGTATATACAGAAAAAAGAAAATCATTTTTATTAACAATTGACAAAGAATTAATTACTCAAAATGAAGATGTGTTTATAAAAATAGCAGAAATAGTGAAAGAAAATAGAATATAAAAATACGCACAAACGTTGTATAACGAATTTGGCGAAAAACCTCAAAAGTTGCACCTAACAAATTAACAAAGATCGACAAACAAACTAAATAATGTTAAAATAACTCTAATATGGCTAAGTTTAAATAGATCTCAGACTAAAGTCTGGGAAAGGACAAGGTTTGTTTTTAACAGTAAATTTAAGCGAACAATAAATAACCGGCACATTCGATTATAAATACAACAACGTAAAAGTTATTTTAAATCATGGAAAGTGTTACCGATGTCATGCTACATAACCGTGAACGATGTCTTGAGGTTGTACCATTGAAAATATATAATATATTGACAAAAATATGTAAAAATATTATAAAAAGATAAAGATATAAATAATGGATTTTATAGAATTACATAATTTTACAGATGAAGACATAAAATTATTTGAGCAATGGATCAATAAAGATTATATCAAAAAATGGTATGGAAATTTAAATGATTGGATATATGAAGTAAATAATAGAAATGGTGAATTTAATTTTATTAAACATTTTATTGTAAAATCTAATGATCAAAAAGTTGGTTTTTGTCAATATTATGATTGTTATCATGCACAAGAAGAATGGTATAAAATAAACAATCAAAAAGAGAAATATAGTATAGATTATTTAATTGGAGAAGAAGAATATTTAAATAAAGGATATGGAAAAATAATTATTAAAAAATTAATAGAAAAAATAAAAACAGAAGGAGGAAAAGAAATAATAGTTCAACCAGAATTGGAAAATAAAGCATCAAATGGGGTATTACTTGCAAATGGATTTATATATGATGAGAATAATGAATATTATTATTTAAAAATATAAATTAATAAAAAAGTAATTTTTTACTTCGCTCAAAAAGAGTTATGTGCAATATGGGTTAATGAAGAAAATATATAAAAAGTTATAATTAAAAATAAACAAATAAATGTGTTGAAAGAATAATAAAAATATTATATTATATAATCAGGAGATAGAATGGATAAATTAAACTTTGAATTATTGGCAAAATTTAATAAATGTGCTAATGATTCAATGAATAAATTTATAAAAAATTTAACTGAAGAACAATGGAAAAAGGAATTTTCTGGATTTTTTAAATCTATACAAGAAATTTGTTCACATATTTATTTCTGGGATTATAATTGTCTTAATCGTTTAGGATATTTGAGAAATTTTAAATGCTTAAATGAAGAATTTAAATATAAAAAAGAAATGGAAAAATATTCAATAAAAATTTCAAAAGATGGAAATGAATATATTGGTAAAAATTTAACCTCATCAACAAGTATTTTTATTAATACTTCAATAAGTGAATATATTGAAATGAGAATTGAATTAGATAATAGGATAATAAATTTTGTTAATGAATTAGAAACAAATGAATTGGAAAAATATATAAAATTTACAACAATAAAAGGCAAAATATGGGAAAAAAGAATGGACGGCTTTTTAATACATTTATCTCATCACCAAACGCATCATAGGAGTATGATTTCAATATATTTAGATATGCTGGGAATAAAAAATGAGTTTAATGATTTAATATATTATGTTGATAAAGAAAATACATTAGAATAAAATAGTAGTGTACGCCCGTACTACAAATAACGAAGTTGGAGAAAAAACTAAAGTTGCACCTAACAAATTAACAAAGATCGACAGTTAAACTAAAAAATGTTAAAACAATTCTCATTTGGCAAAGTATAAAGAGACCTCAGACTAAAGTCTGGGAAAGGACAAGGTTTGTTTTTAACAGTAAATTTAAGCGAACAATAAATAACCGGCACATTCGATTATAAATGCAACAACGTAGAAGTTATTATTAAATTATAAAAAGTGTTACCGATGTTATGCTACATAATCATAAACGATGTCTTGAGGTTGTACCCAGAAAATATATATCAGATGAATATGAATTTAGCATTACTTTTTCTGAAACATATATAAATGAATATAATGCAGATTGCATTATAAAAAATGTCAACGAAATACAACTAAAATTAAAAAATTATATTAGTGATAAAAATGTTAATTATCTGCATTATCACTTGACTTTTTAAAATAAATATATTACAGTTGTTATTATTTTATTACGCAATTATCCCTTCACGTATAAATGAGCACATATAAAAAATTCCCAGTCTGATATAACCCTTCAAATAAATCATTCGGAGGAAATCATGGAAAAAGCAATCTTAATCACAACAAGCAAGTATACTTGCAAAAAACGGTATTCGGCAAAAGACACTGACTGTAAAGGAATTATCGACATTTATTTCAATGTATCGGGTGAGCCTGATGTCTTACTGAAACACATTGAAAAAACTCTTGAAACAATCAAAAAGGAAGTCGCCGCTGATTTCAAGCCAGACGGCAAATAAAACCGTTAACAAAGGCGGTCAAAAAGCCGCCTTTGTTATTACCTGACCTAAATAGAACCACCTACATGATCCCTAGCAACTTCAGAGATAATTGCATCCAACTCTTCATCCCCCATGAACTTATTTGTCCAATTGTTTTTCCAGTTTTGAAGAATTACAGCAAGGTCTGAATAAGCATCAACTTTCATCGATTGTTTATCTTTGGTGTCTATACAGCTTTTTCCCTTGAACTTCTTTTGATAGTCTTTATAAGTGTTGTACTTATTAAAAACACCCTCTCTTAACACTTCATCAAATATTCTGTTTAAATTTTCCATAATAATTAGCCGATTTCTTCTCAAAAAATCAAAATTCGACAAGTAGCACGTTAATCTAATATGCAGAAATTCTTATCTGATATTATTTTCAAGGAGATTAACAAGTGACCTATTTCGAGTTTAACAGCAAATTCCCAACACAAAAAGCCGTAATTGATTACTTTTTCAAAGCCCGATACAACGACAAATTAACCTGCAACCATTGCGGAGCGACCGTCAAGGTTTATAAAGACAGAAAACGAGACAAAGTATGCCACTGCCACAACTGCGATAACACTTTTTCACCTTTTACGGGAACGATTTTCGAGAAATCCTGCACGGACATGAGAAAATGGTTCTATGCCATTCATTTGGTTCTGAACGGTTACAAGGGAATTTCGGGCTGTCAATTACAGAGGGAACTGGGAGTAACATATAAAACGGCATGGCGGATTTTACGGTTAATCAGAGAAGCAATGGGAAACGAAGACATGGCGAAAGCCTTTGATTGCTTCGTTGAAATTGACGAGACTTATATCGGCGGGAAACCGAGAAAAATAAACGGCAACGCAGGGAAAGCAAAACGGGGACGGGGAACTTCAAAAACGCCTGTTATCGGAATAAAGGAACGAAACTCAAACCGAGTTTACGCTCAAGTCGCACAGCCCAATGGACTGGGTCAAAAATTATCCGGAAAGCAATTATTATCTGTTATTGAAACAGTCTGCAAAGATGGGACAACCGTAATAAGTGATGATTTTACGGGGTACGGAATTTTGGATCGGAAATACGCGCAACAATACGTTCATTTTACGGTTAACCATTCACAGGGACAATACAGCGCAGGGAACGGAATTCATACAAATAATATCGAAAATTTTTGGAGCTTAATAAAACGGCAATATATTGGGACTCACCATCATTACAGCATTCAACATATACAGGGTTATATCGACGAGATGTGCTTCCGACAAAACCATCGTGGCTCTGGTGCGTTTGATACGGTGCTGAAACAGTGCGTTAGGAAGGCGGCTTGATTCTGATATTATTTATGGGTTAATCTTATTATGGAGGGCGGAAATGAAGTATAAAAAAATGCTTTGTCTAATAAATGCTCAAGAAAAACAGTACTTTATTGATAATAATCAAAAAAATATTGAAATAATTTTCGTTAACAATGAAAATGAATTTAAAGAATATTTGTATGACAATGTTTTTCCAGTTATTTCAGTAAATAATATTGATAATATGGCTCCTCTTATATCGTCTTTTCCGAATATAAGGTTTTTTCTTTTTTATCAAGACGTTGGTGAACTGCCCTTACCTTCACAAGCATATTCAATTCTTCTAGAACCAAATATTTCGCCAGATTCCAAAAAAAGATCAGTTTTTAATGCTAACGAATTGGTTGCCCTCTTTGATGGGCAAGATATAACCGATTGAAATTTGTTTTTATTGCTTCAGTAAATGCTTCTTGAGTAATATTTGAATTCTGAGTTATATTCTGTAGAAGGATTCTATTGTTATCAAATAAGCTGTTTACTGTATTAGTAATCCAATTACTTATTGGCTCTTCGGTTTCAATTTCAGAAAGATAATACGATGGATATCGTCTTTCAATCAATATATTAAGTTTTCTTTTATATTCATCACAGGCATTATTTATTACTAATGCATAATTATTATCATCAACGATTGCAAAAGGACTTTCTATCGCTTTATTATTCAAAACGATATAATCAACAATTTGGTCAATTGTTTCAATTTCAATTTTACTGCTTACTTTTCCAAAATAAGCAGATAATGAATTTTCAAGTGCTTCCCAGAAAGCTTCTTTATTAAGAATTGACATTTCCCTCAAAACCGCTTCAAACAACGGATTTTCAGCCCAAAAATTGCCTTCGGCTTCGCCAGAATGAATATCGTCAGTGTCAGCACCGCTTGTTTGGATAATGCTGTCAAATAATCGGTTTCGCATATAAGTTAGTTAATCTAAAAAATATGCAAAATTTTATGGTCAGTTATACATGAAGGGATAATTGCGTTTTATTATTTATTATATGGAGGTTTTGTTATGAACTTTGTTAAAATTAGCTATTTAATTAATAGAGGAACGACATCTTGGGATATTTTAATTAATATCAATAATATTAAGTATATACATGCGGTAAAAGATGGTCAATTTTATTCAATTGGCGGCATTGCTGATGGTCTTGGAGAAATAGAAATCAATGAAAAAGAATTTCAAAACTTAGAAAAATCATTAGGGATTAAAATCCCAGTAAACCAAAAGATTGGTGAATAGTAAAATTTAAAAAATGGTACATCGCCTAAAAGGAGTTATGTGCAATAGTCTTGGCAAATATATTCTAAAGTAATATAAGTATAAATTATGGCATATATAAACTTACACCCCATAAAACAGTTTGATTTTCAAATAAACAGGATATTAACCTATGGTTCAGAAGCCTGTAATTTAGATGAATTCAATAATATTTCAGAAGAAGTTACAGATTTTAATTCGTGGTATATATTTTGGAAGAATTTAGCTGAAAAAGCCGAAAGCGAAAAAAGGTATTTACATTCAGCATATTATTATAGATTGGCGGAATTCTTTTTAATTAATTCAATTGAAAAGGAGCAAATGTATAATAATTCAATAAAAAACTTTTATAAAATAATAGACACAGATAAAAATATTATAAAAGAATTTATCCTATATAAAAATATTTTAATGAAAACCCTTGTTTTCAGGAATAATGACAACAATATAAATATCATAATATTCGGCGGTTATGATTCTTTCATAGAAGAATTTTATATTGCCATAAAAGAATTGTTTTATAAAATTAATTGTAACATTTATCTTTTTGAAGGTCCTGGACAAGGACAAACATTAAAAAATGGGTTAACATTTGAACCTTATTGGGAAAACCCTATTAAAACAATAATAGATTATTTTCATTTAGAAAATGTTTATGTAATTGGAATATCATGGGGCGGTTATTTGGCTTTACGGTCAGCGGCATTTGAAGAACGTATCGAAAAAGTTGTAGCTTATGATGTTCTTTATGACGGATTTGATTGTATGACAAGCCAATTTCCAAAATTATTATATATGTTCGTTAACATATTATTTAAATTTAAGGCAAAGAAAGTATTTAATAATCTAATAGAAAAACTTATGAAAAAAATATTAATTCTGCATTGGGCTGTTACACATGGAGAATATATAACTGGAACAAGTAATCCTTATGATTTTTACTGTCATCTAAAGAAACATACTTTAAAAAATATTTTAGATAAAATAAAATGTGATGTATTATTATTGGCTGGAGAAAAAGATCATTATATACCCAAAAACCATTATAAAATAATAAAGAATGGTTTAAAAAATGCAAAATCAATAGAAGGAAAAATATTTACTGTGAAAGAAGGCGGCGCTGAACATTGCCAAATAGGAAATCATATATTAGCAATAGAATATATAATAAATTGGATTAAAAGAGGTAAAGACTATTGCATATAACGAAGCTAACGAAAAACTCCAAAGTTGCACCTAACAAATAATATTCGTATATAGCTAGTTATGCGAAATACAACCCTAAGATATTCGGAATATTATTGGATTATATTGACAAAATCCAACAGATTATGTAATATCCATAAATTATGGAAGCGCTAATAATTATAGATGTTCAAAATGGAATTGTAAGTAAAGATTTGTTTAAAAAAGAGGAATTTATTGAAAATATTAATAAGGCAATTATAGAAAATAGGAATGCAAATAACACCATAATATTTATTCAACATAATTCAAAAACATTGGTAAAGGGATCGTATGATTGGGAAATTTACTCAGAATTATTAAAGCATAATAATGATATTGTTATTCAAAAGAAACATGGAGATGCATTTATTGATACGAACTTAAAACAATATTTAGAAGAAAATAAAATTAAAAATATTTTCATATGCGGGCTAGTCAGTCATGGTTGTATTTTCCATTCTTGTAAAAGCGGATTAGAAAATGGGTTTAATGTAAAAATAATAAAAAACGGACACACAAATTGGTTAAAAAACGCAGAGGAAAAAATAAATGAAATAAATAAAAAATTAGAAAAAATGGGAATTAAAATTATATAGGAAATAAAATGGAAAATAAATTAATTAAGAATTTGGATAAAATACATACAACAGAATTAGGAAATTTACGAATTAGGAAAAATCTTAATTTTGATACAGAAGATGTAGTTATATGGTGTATAAAAATAATAAAAAAAGCAGATAAAATTATTAAGAAGGGTAAAAATTGGTATGTGTATTTTAATAAAATAATAATAACAATAAATGCAAATAGTTATACAATAATAACAGCTCATAAAATAAAAAATATGGAGGTATAGAGTACGGGTTGTACTTTGCATAAAGAGAGTTATGTGAAAGTTTAGGCTGAATACTTTGGAATGTCAGAACATAAGATTTTAATAATTAATGAAATATAGCAATTTTGGAACATTGATTAGCAATCCTGGAACAGTATAATATATATAATTAATTATACTGTTAATCAAGGAAGGTAATAACTTGGATTACATTGAAATCTTACAGGAAATGCTGCGGTACATTG
>Ga0209755_10000386_pt1 | contig 82480 bp, 79 predicted proteins | sample TergutCo191P1_FD_187301 | JGI IMG/M metagenome (GOLD analysis project Ga0209755, IMG submission 187301) | Cornitermes sp. P1 segment gut microbial communities from Petit-Saut dam, French Guiana - Co191P1 (SPAdes) (version 2) | ecosystem: Host-associated > Arthropoda: Insects > Digestive system...
TACACACAGAGCTGGAAGAAAATTTGGATATGATAAGCTCTTCGGTGGAATTTTTGAAAAAACATTCCGAGGAAGTTATTTACGATGCGGAGCATTTTTTTGACGGGTATAAGGCGAACCCAAAATACGCTTTGGAAACCATAAAAATAGCCGAGAGCAGCGGGGCGCAGTATATTGTGCTTTGCGATACAAACGGCGGAACGCTTCCGTGGGAAATTGAGAAAATTGTAGGTGAAGTAAATTGCGGCAAAGTTGGCATACATTGCCACAACGATGCAGGCATGGCTGTTGCGAGTTCGCTTGCGGCTGTGAAGGCCGGAGCGGTTCAGGTGCAGGGTGTTGTGAACGGATATGGCGAGCGTTGCGGAAATGCCAACTTGATAACCATAGCCGCAGACCTCTGTTTGAAAATGGGCTATGAGCTTAAATGCAAAAATAATATGAGCCGACTACGCTATTTTAGCCTTGCCGTTGATGAAGTGGCAAATATGCAGAGTGATGTTAGGGCTCCTTTTGTCGGCGAAACGGCTTTTGCGCATAAGGGCGGGGCGCATATAGACGGTGTACTTAAAATTTCAAAGAGCTTTGAGCATATTGCACCGGAACTCGTGGGGAATTCAAGAGAATTTGTTACAAGCGACCAGGCCGGTGGTGCCTTGATTGCGGAAAAGCTTTCTACAATTATACCAAACATTGATAAAAAATCTCCTGTTGTCGCCGAACTTTTGAAATGCGTTAAAGAAAAAGAAAATCGGGGCTTTGCATTTGATACCGCAGAGGGAAGTTTTGAGCTTCTCGCTAGGCGCCACCTTGGTCTTTATGAGGATAAGTTCAAAACTCTGGGCTACCGGGTTATAGAAGAGATGGGGGTGGACGGAGCGCATATTTCCGAGGCTTCGGTTAAGCTGAATATTGATGGTAAAATTATCCATGAAGTTTGCGAAGGAGACGGTCCTGTGAATGCATTGGATTTGGCCCTGCGTAAGGCTTTGGTTGAGCGGTTCCCTTGCATTGAGACCGTTAAGCTGGACGATTATAAAGTTCGTGTTTTGGGCAGTAAGGTTGGAACAGATGCATCTGTACGAGTGTGGATAACTTTTGGCGACAGCAAGCAGAGTTGGAATACGGCCGGAGTTAGCACGAATATAATTGAAGCCTCGTGGCTTGCGCTTTTGGATGGCATTCATTATAAAATAATGAGAGATGCATGAGCATTTTACAAAAAATTTTCTACCTTCCTATATAACACACAAATACAAAAGGAGTGCTTTATGCCTATTACCAAAGTTTGGTTAGATGAATCAGAGAACGAATGTTCCATGTGCGGTGCCTGCGAAGCGGTTTGCGATGCTGTTTTTGAAGTGCCGGAGAAAGTGGCGATTAAGGAAGGTGCAGATTTTGCCGCAAATGAAGCGGAAATCAAAGAAGCTGCCGATAGCTGCCCGGTTGGAGTTATAGCTTACGCCGTTGACGGCTCAGACAAAAGGGCTAACTAAAATGGGCACTTTGGTTGGCATAGTCAGCGGATCCGCCTCAGACAAACCTGTTGTGGATAAAATAACTGCGGTTTTAGACGAACTCGGCGTAAAATGGGAATACTCGGTTCTTTCGGCTCACCGCACACCCAATAAGGTGGCACGGTACTCAAAAGAAGCTGAGGGTAGAGGCTTGGAAGTATTGATAGGCGTTGCGGGTCTCTCCGCAGCCCTGCCGGGCTGCCTCGCTGCTCACTCCACATTGCCCGTGATCGGAGTTCCATGCGATGGTGGTGTGCTAGGTGGTGCAGATGCCCTTTATTCGGTGGCTCAAATGCCTCCGGGAATCCCTGTTGCTGCCGTTGGAATAGGTAACGGAAAAAACGCCGCATATCTCGCAGCGTCCATTATCGCAATTTCCCACTCGGAGGTAAAAGAGAAACTAAAGGCATTCAGGAAAAGCCTGGGCGACGAATAATATGCAAAAAAATACTTACGAAAGCCCACTGCTTTCCAGATATTCCTCTGATGAGATGCTGTTCCTCTTCAGTCCGCAGTTCAAGTTTCAAACTTGGCGCAGGCTGTGGATTTGGCTAGCAGAAGGAGAAAAGGAACTTGGGTTGAGTATTACCGATGAACAAATTGAAGAACTAAAAGCTCATGAAACCGACATAAACTGGGAAGAAGCCGCTGCAGAAGAAAAACGCCGCCGCCACGATGTTATGGCACATGTTCACGCTTATGGCTTGCAGGCTCCAAAGGCAAAAGGGATAATTCACCTGGGAGCCACCAGTGCTTATGTTGGAGACAACACCGATTTAATTCAAATGCAGCAAGGCTTGGTTTTGGTTCGGCGCCGCCTGTGCAAGGTTCTTGACAAGCTTTCAAACTTTGCATTGCAATATAAAGATATGCCCATTTTGGGCCGCACTCATTTTCAAGCGGCGCAGCTCACCACCGTAGGCAAACGCGCTGCTCTCTGGATGCAAGACCTTCTGATAGACCTTGAACAGATAAACCATTTAATTCAAATTTTGCCGTTCAGAGGCGTAAAGGGCACAACCGGAACGCAAGCCAGCTTTATGGAACTCTTTAACGGAGACCACGAAAAAATCAAAATGCTCGATGTTTACGTGACCGAAAGAGCGGGTTTCAAAAAACTCCTCACGATAACAGGCCAAACATATACACGCAAATGGGATTACATTGTAAACAACGCACTTGCATCTCTGGCCACAAGCCTGAGCAAATTCGCAACAGACCTGCGGATAATGCAGGGATTAAAGGAGATTGAAGAACCATTTGAAAAAGATCAAATAGGCTCTTCCGCAATGGCATATAAAAGAAACCCCATGCGCTCCGAGCGTATATGTTCGCTCGCTCGCTTTGTAATAGCTCTGCCGCAAAGCACAGCCTTTACCCAAAGCACCCAATGGTTTGAGCGCACTCTTGACGACAGCGCAAACAAAAGGCTTGCAATTCCCGAAGCATTTTTGGCAACAGACGCAATGCTTATTTTAGCGGAAAATGTTGCAACCGGAATGGTGGTTCATTCAAAAATAATTGAGAGGCACATAAACGAAGAATTGCCTTTTATGGCAACGGAAAATATTTTAATGGAAGCCGTGAAAAAAGGCGGAGACAGGCAAGTTTTGCACGAGGAAATTCGCCAGCTTTCTCAACAGGCTGCTTATGCGGTAAAAGAAGAAGGCAAAGACAACGATTTGCTGGAACGCATTTTAGCCTGCGAAAAATTCGGGCTTCAGCGCAAAGATTTGGAGCGCATTTTGGATTTGAAAAAGTTCACCGGCCGTGCGCCCGAGCAAACCGAAGAATTTATAAATCATGAGATAAAATTGGCGATAAATGAATTTAATGATTGGAAAAACACAAACAGCGAAGAGGTAAAGGTATAATGTTTACCGGTATAGTTCAAACCAGCGGAAAAATTGCGGAACTTAACAAGCTCGGCGATGCATTGCAAATGAAAATTTTTGCAGAGGGTTATTTTGCAAACAGTAAAAAAGGCGATAGTGTTGCCAACGACGGAGTTTGCCTCACTATAGAAAGCTGCACGGCAAACGAAGCGGTTTTCACCTTGATCAATCAAACGGTTATCAACACTTCTTTTTGCCATGCCGCTGTTGGCGGCCTGGTAAATTTGGAGCTCCCTTGCCGCCCGGATTCCCTTATGGGTGGTCATTTTGTTATGGGCCATATAGATGCCGCTGCAACGGTTACTCAGGTGATCGAAAGGGAAACCGGCTTGGAAATAGACTTGGAAATCCCCGAAAATCTTTCAAAATATGTAATACATAGAGGTTCAATAGCTTTGAACGGAATCAGCCTTACGGTTGCTGAAGTTCCTGAGAAAAATGTTATAAGAGTAGCGATAATACCGGAAACAATAAGAGTGACAAATATAAACAATTGGCAGCCTGGCAGCCTAGTAAATGTGGAAGTAGACATGATGGGAAAATACATTGAAAAACTGCTGGAGAAGTATGCTATACGGGATATTCTCTGATATTCACGGCAATGTGCAGGCTCTTGAAGCTGTACTGCGCTCTATGGAATCTCGCAAAGTTGAACGTCGCATTTGCCTTGGCGATATCGTTGGCTACGGTGTAAATCCAAATGAGTGCGCTGCGCTTGTCAAAGCGCATAGCGATGTGTGCCTTTTGGGAAACCATGATAACGTTGCGCTTAAGCGCGAAGTCTATACGGATTTTAATGTATACGCAAAAGCGGCTATGGAATGGACTTGGCAGCATTTAAACGAAGAAACAAAAGATTACTTGAAATCTCTGCAATACATTGCAGAAGAAGGGCGGTTTACTTTTGTGCATTCTTCGCCGGTGTCTCCGGCAGATTGGCATTATATTGCAGATTTGGACGGTGCATTGGAAGCCTTTGCGTATTTTAACACGCCGAGTTGTTTTATAGGGCATACTCACAGCCCGGTTTTGGTTGCAACAAATAAAAAAGATCCTTACGAAGAAATTCCCGTAATTTCGGATGGTCCTCTTTACCGTCCAAGGGAAAACGAAAAAATTCTGGTAAATGTAGGCTCGGTAGGGCAGCCAAGGGATAGGGACAATCGTGCCTGCTGGTGCTTGGCAGACAGTGAAGGCGGTTGGATAGAATTTATCCGTGTTGAATATGATATTGACATGGCTCAAGAAGCGATGCGCAAGGAAGCTTTGCCGTTGTTTTTGGTAGAACGTCTCGGTTTGGGTAGATGAAAATCTATTTGGCGAATTTTGATAAATTATCCAAGAATGTTGCCGAAGAGGTTAACAAATATGTTAAAAGATTAAATGGAATCGCAGAGCTTGCAACTTTTAAAAATACCTTGTCTTTTGAAAAGAAATTCCCAGTTGCTCAATTTACCCGCATTATTCTGAGCGAAGAGGGAACCCTTTTGAATACAAAACAGCTTGCCGAATGGATAAACATAAGGTTATCCAAAAATATGGTTTTTCTTGTAGGTTCAGCTTACGGAGTGCCGCAGGAAATAAAACAAAGCGCAGATTTACTTTTATCTCTTTCCACTTTGACTTTTTCCCACGAACACGCCTTTTTACTGCTATCCGAACAAATTTATAGATGTTTGATGGTTATTAAGGGCCATCCGTATCATCATGTTTAATTGACCAATCTCACATAAATCGTTTGATCTCCGGCCTTGATCCTTGTAATTTGCACTCCGCCATGCCTTAACTTCACAAAACCGCTGCCTTGAGACTTTGTCCTTTGGAGTTCTGCCCCCTTTAAATTGTAGGATACAAGCTCAAATTCGCCGGTTACACCGCTGATTTGCACACCACCTTTAACTTGCATTGCGCTTAATTTTTGCGTTTGCAAATAGGCAATGGAGGTTGGTGCTTGTGGTTTAGCCCCGGGCATCAGGGTTATTTTCCGGTACTTTATTTCGGCGTTTTCCGTGTATGCAACGAAAATGTCTGCCACGTCAACCTTTAATATATGCAGGTAATCGCCTATTATTTCTGCGTAAATTCCAAGGCTGTCCTGGGCTATATCATAAGTATTTGAGCTTGGCAGGGCAAAATATCTCTTTTGGGCGGTGTTCCAAATTGTGTCTTGGAGCGTACCTTCAAAGATTTTGGCTGTATCAACAATATGAAGATACACCGGATAATTGTCGGTTGTAGAAGAAAGTGAGAGATTGAATACCAGAGTATCTATGCCTTCTCCTTGCGAAAAGGGGATTATGGAGAGATTACTTGTTGCAGTGCTCAATTTTAAGCCGTTTGCATTCCAGCTTACACCTGTATTCAGCAAATCCGGGTTTCTAAAGTAAGAACGGGATTTGGGATTGCCTAAGTTAACTTGCTTGAAAAACGGAATAACTATGCTTTTTGGAACTCTAAGCGCGGTGGCGGCACTCTCATTTTGACTGCGCACGTAAACAAATATCGTATCCCTTCTTTTGCATTCTTTATAAGCGTCACAGCCGCTTCTGCTGGAAAGCTCCAATGTGCTCCAAGAGCCGATTGCCTTTTCTTCGCCCTCGCATAAAAGATTATCGCTTTGGATACCGCACTGTACAAGACCCGCTAATGTTTTTACCGAGAATCCTGTTGTACCGCTCTTATAAAACAAGCTGTCCAAATTTACTATTGTTTCGACCCTTCCGGCTTCCAGCGAAAAGTTCTTTGAATGGTCTGCGTCAATAACCGGGATGATCCTGGTGGACGGACTTATGCCAACGGTTAAGGGGCCGTTCACAAAACACGAAACGGCATATAAGTCGTTTTTGTGATTTTTGAAAGAGAGCGGGTTTGAGGTTGTTCCAAAATAGTAATTGCTAACATTCAAGCTTGCCTCTTCTTTGAAAAATACGGAAGAACTCCGTATATCTCCAATGGAATCCAAAATCAGGTGTTTTATGGAAATGCTTTTTATGAAAACATTGTTTACAGCTTGCTCAACATTAGCATTACAAGAAACCAACAGATGCGTGCCTTCGCCTCCCCAGTTTGCTGTTCCCAGACCATTGCAGCTCTGTTTTGAGCTTCCTGTCAGGACTTTAGGGGCTTGTGCGCTTGGCATCCATTCGTTGTCCATGAAAAATATATATATGGCACTGTTTGGATATTGTGCCGAAGCAGGCAAAAGAACCGCCAGATCGTTGTAACCGTTTTTGTCCAAATCGCCGATTGAAACCAAATCTGCTCCAAATTTAGCGTTTGCTTCAAAAAACAGCCCATTAATATTGGAAGCCAATCCCGCGTAATTCAACTGTGAAAACGTCCATGAATTTTCATTCAAAGAAAAGAAATCAACTCTGCCGCTTTGCTCATAACCTCTGTTTTTACTGAGCGGGTTGCTTATGGCAATATGATAAGTCTTATATGCTCCATTTTGGCTTGTACCAAGCAATGCCAATCGCCTGGTTCTTCCGGCTTGCTCGTAAGCTCCATCTGCCTGCCACATAACTTCCGGCATATCTATGCTTCTAAGAATGCTATAAGTCAGCGTGTTTGCCTCACTTACAGTTATCTGTGCAACGATTAGCTTTCTTAAACTGGAAAAAAGTACCGTTGCGGTCTTTTTACCATTGCCAAGCGAGTCCAAAACCAGTACGCCCCCTATATCACGGTCGTAAATCGTGTCATTTGTTGAACTTACGAAAACGTTTTTGTAAGTTATTGGGTAAACTTCTCCAAAAACATTTCCATGACTGTTCACCACATTATACCCGTTTGCAGTACTGGTATTTGGCCCCGCAAGCAGCAAGATATTCGCGTAAGAAGAGTTTTCCTCTCCCAGCACGGCATTTTGCTTGTGGCTAGGGTTATACCCAAGAGTTTGCCCCGAGCTTGAATGGTAGATGGTTGGGAACCTCTCCGGCACTCCAGATGTGAACTTTTGCGCAAAAACTTGCGCGCCTAAAACCAAAAGCAGGCTTAAAGCCCTTAAACTTATAGTTTTCATAATAGACCTCCTATTTTCTGTCTAATACTTAGACGGAACTCAGAGGAAAAAAAATCAAAAAAATGCATATTTTTTTTTATTTTTTCTATATTCCCCCCTATGTCTGAATTTTTTCGGCAATTATTGACCCAATTTAGGGATATATGGCAGAGATTTAATCCTGTGCAAAAGGCCATTTTGGCTTCTGCAATGATTTTGATGATTGCCGGCATAGTAGTAGTACTATCGTTACAGGTTGTAAGTTCTACCGATTCCCGCATGGCAACCCTTTATGCTAATATGGAAATAGGGTCTGCAGCAGATATAACGGCTTTTTTGCAGGAAAACAAGTACGAATATAAATTAGATAACGATGGCCGCACTATTTTGGTTCCAAAAGATATTCTTTACGAAGTTCGCATGTCTTTAGCCAGGAGCGGGTTGCCCAGAGACCAGGGCAAAGGTTACGAGCTTTTTGATAAAAACCAGCTTGGCATGACGGATTTTGCGCAAAATTTGAATTATCGCCGTGCTGTGGAAACGGAACTTTCTCGCTCCATTGAAACATTTAACGAGGTTGAACGGGCAAGAATTCATGTCAGTATTCCCAAACAAACCCTTTTTATGGAAAAAAAGGAAGAGCCTTCTGCCAGCGTTGTAATTAAACTTCGCCCGGGTGGAGATTTGCAGGAAAGGCAGGTCCGGGGCATTCAGCATTTGGTTGCAAGTTCAATTGAAGGTCTTAAAGCAAGGCAGGTGACTGTTTTAGACGCAGAGGGAAATCTACTTACAAAAGGTTACGCAGATAATGCTGTTGCTGAGCATACAAATCACAATATGGAGCTTCGCCGTAGCGCAGAAGCTTATCTTAGAAGGCAAATTCTTTCTCTTTTAGATGGAGTTTTGGGTCCGAACAAAGCTACAGTTACGGTTTCTGCAGATTTGGATTTTGACCAGATAAGCAGAACGGAAGAGAGCTATGACCCCAGAAGCAGGGCAGTGCGTTCCGAACAGCGTGATGAGGGTACCCGCTCAAATGTTCCTCCGGAGGCGGGCAGCGAAACAAAAGATGCTTCTATAACTAATTACGAGGTGAACAGATCTGTTGCGCAAATAATAAGCAGCCCCGGCGCAACCAAAAGGCTTACCGTTTCTGCTCTGGTAGATGGCGTTTACGAGCGAGATTCGGCTTCCGGTCGCAAAATTTACCGCCCACGCAGTGAAGATGATATATCCATACTTACCGGAATAGTAAAAAATGCAGTTGGCTACACTCAAAGCAGAAATGACAGCGTTTACGTAGCTTCCATGCAATTTGACCGCAGCTTTTGGGAAGAAGAACAGGCGGCTATGAATCAGATTGGCAACAAGGAACAGTGGGAAACCTGGGCTTTGAGAATAACAATAATTCTTATAGTCATTTTGGCATTTGTATTCCTTAGAATGGTAGCTTTGAGCTTGATAAGAGCCATGAACCCGCCGGTGCCTCGTCACAGGGAAATTTCCATTGAAGCCGAAACAGAAGAAGTTCCGGAACCGGTTCGCAAGCAGAATGAGCTTATAGAAAAGATAAGCGATTGGGTTATAGCTAACCCCGAGCCTACTGCTAACACTATAAAGATGTGGATGATAGATGGCACAGAAGCGCCGAGTTCCAGCAGCAGAAAGAAGAAATAGTCTGAATCAGAATTAAAACAGGTTTGGGCCTTTTTCTCTGGCTTCTTCTATTGGTGTTAGGCTTTTTTCCTCTTTTCGGCTCAGGGAGTCTCTTAATTTTTGCTGTTTTTCGTGATTTTCCTGCAAAAAGGCGGTTTGCTTGGTTTTGTTTAAGATAGATTCCGCTACAAATACCGCTCTACCGGCATCCGGAACATAAACTACGGCTTGTTTGCCTGCCGGTGCTATTTTTACTGCTGTGTGCAGGGCAGAGGTTGTTGCTCCGCCTATCATAACAGGTATGTCCAGGTTTTCTTTTGAAAGGGTTTCCACAACAAAGCTCATTTCGGCCAAGCTAGGTGTTATTAAACCGGAAAGACCTACCAGATTCGGAGCGTGTTCTTTGACTGCTTCCAAAATTTTTTCTGCCGGGCACATAACGCCTATGTCTATTATTTCATAGTTGTTGCATGAAAGCACAACCGATACTATGTTCTTTCCAATATCGTGCACATCGCCTTTCACAGTCGCAAGCAACACTTTGCCGGCCTTTGCCCCCAGGCTCTTGCGCTCGGCTTCAATGTATGGTTGCAAAACGGCAACCGCCTTTTTCATAACCCTTGCGCTTTTCACAACCTGCGGCAAAAACATCTTTCCTTCGCCAAACAATTCACCCACCCTGTTCATACCATTCATCAATGGTTCTTCTATAACCTTCAACGGGCTGCCAAAGGCTATACGTGCTTCTTCCGCATCTGCTTCTATGAATGTATCTATGCCTTTTATAAGGGCGTGGGATATGCGTTCGTTTACGGGTAATTGGCGCCATTCCGGTTGGGACTGTTGGTGCGCAACATTTTGTGCCCCTGCGGTGGCACCCCCGGCAGGCGCATAATGCAACAATTTGTCTGTAGCATCTTCGTTGCGGTTGAAAATCAAATCTTCTATCAACTCACGTTCTGCAACCGGAATATCATCGTAAATGGGCAGGGCACCGGCGTTCACTATGCCAAAATCCATGCCGGCTTTTGAGGCGTGGTATAAAAAGCAGGAGTGCATGCTTTCTCGGAGCGCATTGTTGCCCTTGAAGGCAAAGCTCAAATTTGATATGCCTCCCACAATGTGGGCATGCGGCAAATTCGCCTTTATAAATTTGCAGGTTTCAATAAAATCCTTTGCGTAATTCGCATGTTCGGCAATGCCTGTGCCTATGGAAAGAACATTGGGGTCAAAGAAAATATCGCATGGGTTGAAATTGAGTTTTTGGGTTAGCAAATCGTATTCCCTTTTGCAAACCTCAATCCTTTTCTCATAACTGCTCGCTTGCCCCTGCTCATCAAAGGCCATGCAAACAAGGGCAAAGCCCATCCGCTTCACCTCTTTTGCTTTCTTTAAAAATTTTTCTTCGCCTTCCTTCAAGCTCAGAGAATTCACAATGCCTTTTCCCGGAAAGCATTCCATGCCCGCAAGCAGCACTTCAAAATCCGAGCTATCCAGCATAATCGGGCATTTTGCCGCAGCAGGTTCGGAAACATAGAGGTTCACAAAGTGCCGCATTTTTTCTTTTGAATTGAGCAAGCCGTCATCGACATTTATATCTATAATCTGTGCGCCGTTTTCAATTTGAGCAACGGAAAGAGCTATGGCATCGCCCCAGTTATTCTCTCTTATCATCTTTGCAAACTTTAAACTGCCGGCCATATTGTTTCGCTCGCCTATGTTTATAAAGTTGCTGTTCTCAGTGATTTCAATCGGTTCAAGGCCGGATAGCCTTGTGTTCTTTTTAATTTCCGGGATTTTTCTGGGAGCTTTGTTCTGCACAACTTTTTTCATTGCTGCAATTGTTTCCGGAGTTGTGCCGCAACAGCCGCCTACTATGTTTACCCATCCGTTATCGGCAAATTTTTCAATGTGCTTTGCCATGCCTTCCGGAGTTTCATCGTAGCCGCCGAGCGGGTTTGGGAGCCCTGCGTTGGGGTACGCGCTTATAAAGGTATTTGCGATTCTGGAGAGTTCGGAGATATGTTTTCCCATTTCTTCTGCGCCAAGTGCGCAATTGAGTCCAATGCTGAACAGGTCATAGCCGGCTACTGAATTCCAAAAAGCTTCCAGCGTTTGCCCGGCCAAAAGCCTGCCGGATGCATCGCTTATTGTTCCCGAAACCATAATCGGTACTTTTATTCCCCGAGCCTCCTGCTCAAGCTCTGCCGCATAAAGAGCAGCCTTGCAGTTGAGGGTATCGAACACCGTTTCTATCAGGAGAATATCGGCTCCGCCGTCTAAAAGCCCTTTGATCTGCGTGTGATATGCATTTGCCAGTTCTCTAAAAGTAACTGCTCTGCTTGCAGGGTCTTCTACCTTGCTCGCCATGCCTGCTGCTTTGGAAGTTGGGCCTATGGAACCGGCCACAAAACCTTTGCCGCCAAATTTTTGAATGGCACGCTTCGCTATTTCCGCAGCGGTCTTGTTCAATTTATAACACTCGTTTTCCATACCATAATCAGCCTGGCTCACGGCGTTTGAATTGAATGAGCAGGTCTCTATTATGTCTGCACCTGCTTCAAGATATTCGGTGTGGATGCTTTCTATCACATCCGGGTGGGTTAGCACAAGGGAATCGCTTGCTGCCAGGTTGTGCTTTTGAATCATGGTTCCCATTCCGCCGTCTAATAGCAGAATGCGTTCTTTTGCGAGGGTGTGCAATTTGTTCATAGGGTCTCCAGTGAGCCTTTGGCCGCATTCAGAATATCCATAATCTGGAATTCAAAAGTGTAGCCGTTGGGTGCAGATATTTTATCTTTTACGGATTTTAGAGTATATGTTATGGTAGATTCATCACGGTTGAAGAATTTGCTTATTTCATTTGAAGAAATGCCTGCTTGCTTGCACAGATAAATGGCTATTTTTCGTGCTGTGTTCACTGGCTCCATACGGTTTTTTCCGCAAAGGGTTTCTACGGAAATGCCGTAGGCAAGAGCCGCAGCTGTTGCTATGGATTGCATTGACGGAGCTTTACCGGCAGTGCTTTTTTCGCAGTAAATGGAGCGAATTATTTGCGGGGTTATTTCGCATTTCAAGTGAGTTTGCCTTGCTGCCAGCTCGTTTATAACCCCTTCAAGCGAACAGATATTTTCACCGAGTTTTTCGGCAATCGGCCTCCAGCAATCTTCAAGCGAAGCCACAGCAGACAATCCTTTTTCCTGCGCTTTTTGGCGCAAAATAGCTATGCGGGTGCGCAAATCAGGTTTTTTCAGTTCGCATTTAATGCCCATTTTCAAAAAACTTTCCAACTCAATTGTAGGATGATTTTTGCTTTTGGTATTTCTGGTTATAACTATGGAGCGTCCTTTGTTTTTTAATGTCTTTAAAATGTTTAAAAGCTCATTTTGAGGATTTTCATGGGTGCAAATATCTTGTAAATTATCAAAAAGCAATATGTCAGCTTGATAAAGGGTTAAATTACCTTCGTTTCTCTCTTTGAAAAAACGATCTGCATCCCACAGAACGGCTTTTTTTGCCCAATTTGCCGCAGCTTCGTGGCCAATAGCGTGAAGCAAATGCGTTTTGCCAAGCCCTGCCGGGCCATTGATTATAAGAAAATTATCATGATCATTGGGTTTGGCAGCTATTATTTTTGCGCATTGCAGGGCAAAATCGTTTGAAGTCTCGGTTATAAAGTTATTCAGGCGGTATTTTTCACAGAAGTTGCAAAGTTTGTTCTTTTCAGGTCTTTTGATTTCCGGAGGTGATGCTAATTTGAGTTCTTCTTTTACTTGCGGAGCAGAAATTGAAATTTTGCTTATATTGGAATCTATATTTTGGGCTATTATGAGGAAAGATTCGTAAAAGCGTTCCAGGAACCATTCTTTGGCAAATTTGCTTGGAGCTTCAATATTTAATATACCGTTCTCCACAGATGTATGTTTTATGGCAGAAAGCCATGATTCTTTGGGTTTTGAGCTTAAAAATACCAAAAGGCACTGCTCCCACAGGGGAGCAGGCCGTTCAGCAGCGTTTAAGTTGACATTCACAAACACACCCTAAATATCAAAAATTTTGGAGGACTTTGCAAGGGGGGTTACCGGGGGGTTGGCAATGAAGCCAATAAATATCCGAACTTTTTATTTTTTTAAATATTATCAACAAATTGCTAATATAATATTAAAGATATATTATATAATTATTAAATATTTATTTGCTGTATTATTAACTAAAAAAAATAATTTGGCGTGATCGGTGCAAGTTTCAAAATGGAACTGTAAAAATCGGGATAATGTTTCAAAATGAAACTTCATTAGTGTAAAAACATCATTTTTTGCTTAAAAAAGCCGTTTTTTGTTATGGCATAAATTTTGCCTTTTATAGGGCGAAAGAAAATTTTCACTTAACCGAGAGGTAAATATGTCCATTAAACCGCTTGCAGACCGTGTTTTGATTGAACCGGTGGAAGCAGAAACAAAAACTCAGGGTGGAATCTTTATTCCAGACAATGCAAAGGAAAAGCCCATGCAGGGCATTGTAAAGGCTGTTGGAGCCGGCCGCAGGAGCGATAAGGGCGAAATTATAGCCATGGAGCTCAAGGTGGGCGACAAGGTGCTTTACGGCAAATACAGCGGAACGGAGATTACCGTTGAGGGTAAAAACTATTTAATAGTTAAAGAAAACGATATTTTGGCGGTTCTTTAACAAGGGAATTCAAACAGGAGAGACACAATGGCAAAACAGTTGAAATTCGATATTCAAGCCCGCGAAGCACTGATGCGTGGCGTTGATAAACTTGCAAATGCAGTGAAGGTAACTTTGGGCCCAAAAGGCCGTAACGTTATGCTTGGCAAATCCTTTGGCGCACCCGCAGTCACAAAAGACGGCGTAACCGTTGCTAAAGACATTGAGCTGGAAGACTCATTTGAAAACCTCGGTGCTCAGATGGCTCGCGATGCGGCTTCTAAAACCAGCGACATTGCCGGTGACGGAACCACAACAGCAACCGTTCTGGCTCAGTCCATAGCCCGTGAAGGCTTAAAGAATGTTGCAGCCGGCGCAAACCCAATGGATATAAAGAGGGGCGTTGACATAGCAGTTACAGCAGTTACAGAAGCCATAAGCAAAGCTTCCGTAAAGGTGAACGGCAAAGAGCACATAACCCAGGTTGCTTCAATTTCCGCAAACAACGACCCGGAAATAGGCAAATACATTGCAGATGCAATGGAAAAAGTTGGCAACGACGGTGTTATCACGCTTGAAGAGTCTAAAACCGCAGACACAACCCTTGATGTTGTTGAGGGAATGCAGTTTGACCGTGGCTATTTAACTCCATATTTTGTGACCAACACGGAAACCATGGAAGTTCAGTTGGAAAATCCGAGCATTTTGCTGTACGACAAAAAGATCAGCACAATGAAAGATTTGCTCCCGACTCTGGAAAACATTGCAAAATCAGGCAAATCTTTGCTCATTATCGCAGAAGATGTTGACGGCGAAGCTCTTGCCACTCTTATAATAAACAGAATGCGCGGCACTCTTAAAGTTGCAGCAGTTAAAGCTCCTGGCTTTGGCGATCGCAGAAAAGCCATGTTGGAAGACATAGCCATTTTGACCGGCGGCCAGCTTGTAAGCGAAGAAACCGGCGCAAAACTAGAGGATATTCCTCCCAGCGTTCTTGGCCAGGCAAAGTCTATTATAATAGACAAAGACAACACCACCATAGTAGAAGGCGCAGGCAAAAAGAAAGAAATTGATGCCCGTGTTGGCCAGATCAAAAAGCAGATCGAAGACACCACAAGCGATTATGACCGTGAAAAGTTGCAGGAACGCTTGGCAAAGCTCTCCGGTGGCGTTGCGGTTATCAAAGTTGGCGCAGATACAGAAGTTGCCATGAAAGAGAAAAAAGACCGCTTTGACGATGCATTGCACGCAACCCGTGCTGCTATTGAAGAGGGTATTGTTGCAGGTGGCGGCGTAGCCTTTATCCGTGCAGCTTCCGTGATTGAATCCTTGAAGCTTGAAAATGCAGACCAGAAAACCGGCGCAGCGATAATTCGCCGTGCTTTGGAAGAACCTTTGCGCCAGATCGCCGAAAATGCAGGTTTGGAAGGTTCTGTTGTGGTAAACAAGGTGAAAGAAGGCAAAGCCGATTTTGGCTACAATGCCAAAACCGATGTTTATGAAGACCTTTCCAAGGCAGGTGTTATTGATCCGGCTAAGGTTTCCAAAACAGCTCTTTTAAAAGCTGCATCCATAGCCTCTATGATTCTCATAACCGATTGCGTTGTTGTTGAGAAAAAAGAGGAAAAACCCGCAATGCCAAACCCGGGAATGGGTGGCATGGGCGGTATGGGTGGCATGGATATGTAAAATTCATTTTTTTTGTCACTTTTTCAAAAAAAAGTCCGCTGAGTTCCGTCTAAGGATATATGAAGATATATCCTTTTTTATTTTTGCTCCCCGGTTTGTGCTTTGCGCAAATAAATGGCTTTTCCTATTGGTGGCAAAGCGATGATCTTATAGATTACACCCAAATGGCAGAATTGGATGCCTTAAGCGAAGATCGAGAGCTATGGTGCGCCCTGGCAGAGCTTTATGTTGGCAAAGAGCTTGCAGAGGAGGCGGACTGTATTTTTGAGAGTAATAGTACCCCTATGCGCATGCCAAAGATTAGGCTTAGCGGCGGAGCTAACTTGGACACGAATGGGCATTTGCAGAATAAATCTGCTAAAATAAATGGCAGCATGTATGGTTTTACCGCAGAAATGAGAGTAAAAGAAAAAGATGATGTTAAGGGCACACTGGCTTTCCGCAAGGGAATCTTTTATGCTAAAGGCGGTGATTTAACGGGCAAAAGCAGGGGAGTTTTATCTGAAATAAACATAAACGATTTGCACTTGGGGGCTCAGTGGCTTGAAGATACCGCTTGGGTTTATGGGAAATTCAGCAAAAATTTCTGGGAAAGGCGAATTTACGCCGGAGGCAATTTCAGGAAAAACAGGAGCAGAACATGGCAGGGGGTGCGGTTATGGGGCTGGAACTTTAGAGTGACTGAAACGGCTGTTATAAAGAACGAAGAAAATAACCTTGATTTTGCCTATCTTTTAGAGCGCAAAAGAAAGGGCGCAAGGCTTGTCTTTGATCTGGATAAAAACAAGATGGGCATAGCCGCAGGGGTTAAATTCACAGATAGCTTATGGGCAAGGGCAGAGCATCCGTTGCGTTTGAGAATAGGCTGGGATAAAAAAATACAGGGAGTGCGAATTTCAAACTCGCTTTCATACACTCCAGGCAAGCCTTGGGAATTCAGAAGCGAAAGCAAAATGAAATTCCTGACGGTTAGGTGGACAATAAGAGAAATGAATTTAAAGCAATTTTATGTTTTACTATATTACCCCTAAGTGAAAGATTCCTTTAATAAAATTCGTCAGTTGTTGGATGAAAGCGGTATTCAGGCTGCTTTTAGCGATATGGCAGGCAAGATTGCAACTTGGGCCAAGGCTCAGGATGATAGCGTAATTTTAATGGGCATGGCAAGCCGTGGCATACCCATTGCGCAAAACATTGCGGAGATTCTCAAAAACAAGTATAATTTAACCGTTCCCGTTGGAAGCATAGACAATTCCTATTACAGGGACGATTTTCACTATCGCAAGCGCATAAATAATCCACCGCTGAAAATTGCGGAAATGCCTGCGAATGTAGAGGGAAAAACTGTTGTTTTAATAGACGATGTTCTTTATACAGGCCGTTCCGTGCTGGCAGCTTTGCGCGCTATTTTAGACCTTGGACGTCCGGCTGCGGTAAGGCTTTGCGTTCTTGTGGACAGGGGTTGCCGGGAGTTGCCCATAGCGTCTGATTGCACCGGAATTTCAATAGAAACAGAACCAAAGCGTGAAGTGAGGGTTCGTTTGAATCCCTACGATGAAGAAACAGCGGTATGGCTGGTGGAGATAGAAGAGGAGGTTGCATGAGCTCTTTGGAAATTAAGCATTTGCTGGGTTTACAGGGGGTTAGCGCAAACGACATTAGAATTATTTTAGACAACGCCGCCGAGTTCAGACAGGTTTTGGATCGCAAGGTAAAAACATTGCCGCCTCTAAGGGGTGTAACTGTTGTAAACCTGTTTTTTGAAAATTCAACACGCACACGCATAAGCTTTGAACTTGCAGAAAAACGCCTTTCGGCAGATATTGTGAATTTCGCCACTTCGGGTTCCAGCGTTAAAAAAGGCGAAACGCTTTTAGATACAATTAAAAACATAGAAGCGATGAAAATAGATGTGATAGTTGTGCGGCACAAAGGCACTGGCGTTCCAAAATTCCTGGCAGAGCATACGGATGCCGTAATCATCAATGCCGGAGACGGATCGCATGAGCATCCCACGCAGGGGCTTTTGGATATTTTCACAATGGAGCAGAGCATTGGCAATCTTAAAGGCAAAACGGTGACCATAGTAGGCGATATCAAACACAGCAGGGTAGCTCGTTCAAATGCATGGGGCTTGAGCGCATTGGGAGCAAATGTAAGATTTTGCGGCCCCCCTACTCTTTTGCCACGCAATACCGGCATGTTGCCGGTTGAGGTGTTCAGCGATGTTCGCAAGGCTGTGGATGGTGCAGATGTTGTTATGTCGCTTCGTTTGCAGCAGGAGCGAATGGAAGATTCTCTTTTGCCAAGCCTTAGGGAATACCGCAACTTTTACGGCATAACTCGCCAAACTTTGGAAAAGGCAAAAGACAATGTTTTGATTATGCATCCGGGCCCTATAAACAGGGGAGTGGAGCTTGATTCCGACATTGCAGACGGCGAAAATTCGGTAATTTTGGACCAAGTGACAAATGGCGTTGCGATAAGGATGTCGGTGTTGTTTTTGCTGTCTAATTAAAAACAGCCATCATCTCCAAATGAAATGTTTGGGGATAAAAAGCAAAGCCCTGAATATCTGTCAGTTTATAGCCTGCGTCCAGTAATTTACGGGTATCTCTGGCCAGAGTTGCCGGATTGCAGGAAACATAAATTATTTTGTCGCCTTTAAGTTTTTCGCATAACTTGCTCGTAAGTCCGGTCCTTGGCGGATCAATCAAAACGCAACCGCTAAAATCATTCCATTCCTCAGCATCCATTGCATAAAATTCACAATTCTTGCCCAGATTTTTTTTTGCGAATTTTTGACACTGAGAATTTTGCTCAATCGCTATTATCCGCTCAAAGTTATCTTGCAAAAACGCCGAGAATAATCCGACTCCGCAAAAAATATCGAAAAGAAGTTTGCCTTTGCCTGCTGCTTTGCTCACCTCTTCTATCAACTTTGGAAGCAACTCCAAATTGCTCTGAAAAAATACGCTCTCATCTGCGTGAATGTGCTTGCCTAAAAATTTTTCGCTTTGATTGTCAAATAAATATGTTTTTTTTGTAGTCTTCAATTCTTCGTTTAATTTTTCCGTTAAAACCATGCACTTTTCTATTGGAATTACCGTGTTGCTGCCCCTCATTTGAAACCCGTTGTTTTTAAGCTTTGCCCGAGAGCGATACCCCCACTCCGAAGCATGGTGAATTTCAAAATTTTGCGGTAAATTTATTTTTGCTGTTCTTGAAAACAAGTCCAAAACTATTTGCCTCAAAACTTCTATCTGCAAATCAAATTCCGCATATTGCGCATTGCAGCCGCCGCATTTGCCGTAATACCTACATGGCGGAACTCGTCGCTTTAAATGCGGCTCCAAAATTTTCACAACACTTGCTTTTGCAAAATCTCTTTTCTGCTCGGTTACTTTTATTTCTACAGCCTCGCCCGGCAAAGCTCCCTCCACAAAGCAAACGGAGCCGTTTGGCAAGCGAGCCAGGCCCGCACCGCCCTGAACGCATTTTTCAATTATCAGAGTCTTTTCCCTAACTGAACCTTTACCCAATCGTTTGAATCGGGATCCCAATAATTCAAATAAGCTGTTGTACCGAAAATAACTTCAATAAAGCCGGGATGTTCCAATGTTATTGTTTGCTTTGAAATTGTTATATGCTGACCTGCGGTTGCAAGCAAAAGACCGTTTTCTACAACGAGGTTTCTGTCTGCATTGCCATAGGGTTTAAGTTCATAAGTACCATCGGGTTTAGACATGTTTACAAACAATGCCACCTGTTCCTTTTCCTGGTTCATCAAAAAGGCTACTGCATCTATAAAGCCGTCTCCGTTAAAATCTGCTTTTACATAAGTAAGCAGGTTTTTATTCTCTTTTAAGCGAATCGGGAAATTGGAAAGTTCCTTTGCTATATTCGGGAAACGCCATTCTTCGGGCGCAAAGAAGGGCACCGTATCTCTGGTCAACTGAGAAATGGGTAGCCTTTTTGGTTTTGTGTACTTAAAATCCAGATTGCCGTTTACGCCTTGCAATTCAAGCTCGGTTTCTGCTGCGATTAAAATAGGGAATGGTTTTCTAACCTCTGCTCTTATCAATCTCTCAATTTCCGCTAACGATTTTTGGGCGGCTTCTTCATCGCTTGCCGTGCCTTCCATTATCTCTGCGGTATATTTGCTTAGGTATTTTCTCAAAGCATCTTTTTCAAGGCGGTAGTCTCCGTCCATAGATACCTTCAGCACATAATCCGGGGAGCTTATTTTGTAAATGGCGGTCTCTGTAAATTTCCAGTCGTCTGTGAGCCTTAAAGTATCTTTTTCAAGGATTATTCTGGCATTTGGATCCGGGGTCTGCGGGTTGGCTAAGGACCAGTTTCCGAGAACGGCTTTTTGGGTTATGGCGCTGCTGGCGAACACAGCTAAAAATAAAACGCCGAGTAGGATTTTTTTCATGGGAACCTCACTATTGTTTTGCTGAATTCAAATTAGAAAATTTATATCGCCTGAATCTAAGTTTAATCACCAAAAAGAAGGCTTCTGATATTATCCCGCCGCTCATTTTAGATGAGCCTTTGGTTCTGTCGGTGAAAACTATGGGAATTTCCTTTATTTTCATGCCTTTTTTCCAAAGCCTGTGCGTGGTTTCTATTTGAAAGCAGTAGCCATCGCTTTTTAATTTGCCCAAGTCTAGGCATTCCAGCGCGTTACGGCTAAAGCATTTGAAGCCTCCCGTTGCATCGGAAAAGGGCATTCCGGTTACGAATCTTGTGTAAAAATTGGCGGAGTAGCTTAAAATCAGCCTTTTCCAATCCCAATTTACAACTGAAATTTTTCCTTTCAAATAGCGGCTTCCCAAGACCAAATCTGCAGTTTCCGCTTCTTTTAAAAAGATGTTCAGAGCTTGGGGGCTATGGCTTCCGTCTGCATCCATCTCAAAAATCCTTTCGTAATCTTTTTCCAGTGCCCACTTGAAACCGGCCACATAAGCGGTTCCAAGCCCCATCTTTTTCTTTCTTCGCAGAATATGAACTCTGTTATTTTCCTGAGTTAATTTTTCAACATAATCTCCGGTGCCGTCTGGTGAGCCGTCGTCCACAATCAAAACTTCCAGATTATCATTTTGATTTAAAACCAAAGGAATAAAATCCGGGATGTTCTCCATTTCATTGTATGTGGGGATAATAACCAGTGCTTTCATAGTTAATAAGGCAGAGATTTTTCCAGATTTTCGATTTTATCCTTATTCAAAAGCAAAACGCTTCTGGCATGCCAGGAACCGTCTAAAAATTGCCCACGTGGCCCATCTGCCAGTGCAAGGTCTTGTAGGGGCGTATCGCGATACGTCCCTACAAGATCCTTTACGCTGACGGTGAATTCTTCGTTTGGATTTTTTTCAATCTGTTCCAAAATCTTTTCCACAGTTTCGTGGCTTGCTGTGAAACATGGGATTCCTATTGAAACGCAGTTTCCAAAGAAAATTTCGCTATAGCTTTCTGCTATAATCGCTTTTATTCCGAACCTTAAAAGAGCTTGCGGAGCGTGTTCTCTGCTTGAGCCGCATCCGAAGTTGCGGTTGGAAACCAGAATTCCTGCTCCTTTGTATTTATCATCTCTAAAAGGATGAGTGCCGCCTTGCTTGCGGACATCTTCAATATCATCTTCAAAGGCATGTTCGCCAAGCCCGTCAAAAGTTACGCATTTCAAAAACCTTGCAGGTATAATGCGGTCTGTATCTATATCATTGCCTCTGAGAGGCAACCCCTTACTCTTTACTTGTTCTATGATACGCATAGTGTGGAATATAGAAAAACGGACGACTAATGCTTCTCTATCATTGAAAAAAATTCCGCTCTGGTAGTTGCGTTGCTTTTGAATGAGCCTATCAGTTTGCTTGTAAACATTACTGAGCCTGTTTTTTTTACCCCTCTGATGGTCATGCAGGTATGGATGCATTCCAGCACAACGCCTACGCCTTGGGGTTCAAGGGAATCATGTATAAGTTTTGCTATCTGTGTGGTTAGGCGTTCTTGCACTTGTGGGCGGCGAGCGTAAAAATCAACGGCTCTGGCCAATTTTGAAAGCCCGACTATGCGGTTTCCCGGCACATAAGCGAGGTGTGCTACTCCGGTAAAGGGCAAAAAGTGGTGTTCGCAAATGCTTGTTACCGGAATGTCTTTTAAGAGTATCATTTCGTCATATTTTTCAACGAATTGTGTGGATAAAATATCTTCTTCTTTTTCTTCGCTGTTTATGTTGCATAAAAGCTCGGAATACATTTTAGCAACTCGCTGTGGCGTTTTCTGCAAACCTTCTCTTGCAGGGTCATCTCCCAAGCCTTCCAAAACCAGACGAAATCCGTCTTCAATTTTTTTAAGATCTATCATGGGGGGAATATAGTAAACGGCAATGGACAAAGTTGGCGGAAGTCATTAAAATTACTATATTTTCTGTTATGTTGTGTGTATACGGCACAACTTCTCTTGTGAATAAAAAAACTATTCTTTTAGTTCTTTTTTTTGTCGCCTTTTCTTACGCCGTCAGTACCGTTGCTGTTTTGGAGATAATTCCCAGCGGCGAAATGGAATTGAAACTTTCGGAATATCGCCACTTGACGGATGAACTGCGAACTAGGGCTCGTGAGGCATTGCCTCAAAACAGATATACCATCCTGACCCGTGACAATATCATGTCTCTATTGCCTCCTGATTCGGAAGCGGCGGAGTGCTTGGCTGAAAGCTGTGCTGTTGACATAGGCAGGGCTATTGGCGCAGAGTATGTGACGCAGGGTTTCATTGGCGAATTTGGCGGTATGCTTACCTTGACTGTGGAGCTTTATGAATCCATAAGCGGCAATCTTCTTGGCAGTTTTGTGACGGAGAGCAAGGATGTGATGGGTTTGCTCAACACAATTCGCTCAAAAGCTCCCGATTTGTTTGCTAGAATATCAAAAAGCGACAATAAGCTTGCAGTTGACGATAAAGTTGATGAACCACCTAAAAAGATAGACTCTCAGGTTAGTGCTGTTGAAAAGAAGAGCAATACAAGTTTTTGGGTTGCTCTTGCTCTTGATGTGTTAGGAGTCGGTCTGCTTGCTTATGGCTATGCTCAGGATATAGCTGTTGGGGAGAGGCACGATGAATATAGAGCCTTACAGTCGGATTTTGGCACTTCGTGGAAAAAAGTGGAAGATGCCAAGATGGTGAGGAATACGTCTTATATTGCCGGAGGTGTTTTTCTGGCAACTGGAATAGGGGTACATATATGGTTTTAAGCATATTTTTAGTATTGTTGATCCTTTTTGGCTGTACGCGGGCGGATCGTGACAACCCTTTGGATCCCGATGGGATTAATTACGTAGCTGGCGGCGGAGCTTTTGTTTGGTGTTCCGGCTCTGGCTTTTGCTTGAACATTAGCGATGATATGTGTTCTGCTTTGAGCGGGACGATTGTGTTTGATTGTCCGGTGGAAAGCAATTCCTCTTCTTCAGGCACGTTTTTTAGCAGCTCCAGCCAACCGGATTATAATGTGCTTTGCCAAATAGGTACAACTTGCGGTTCAATTCCAGTTGGCGTTTGTCTTGCTTACGATGGTACTCAAGTTACGAGTTACGGTTCGTCATCCAGTATTGCGCAAAGCAGCAGTTCCAGCGTTAGCAGTTCGTCCAGTATTGTGCAAAAAAACAGCAGCTCCAGCGTTGGCAGTTCGTCCAGTATTGTGCAAAGCAGCAGTTCCAGCGTTAGCAGTTCATCAAATGATTGCGGCTCGGAATGCGAAGGCTATGTGAGCGACGGTTCAGGCGTTACCACTCGCTACTGGGATTCTTGCAAACCGAGCTGCGCGACTGCAAATGCCGGCGGTAGCACCAATGGAACAGCTATGACTTGCGATGTTAGAGGCGTTAAGCTGACTGACCCAAATGCGAGAAATTCTTGTGAAAGCGGCGGAACTGGTTATGCCTGCGCAAATTGGTTTCCATGGGCAATAAACGATAGTTTAGCTTACGGTTTTGCTACCTCTCGCACAAATGGCCATTGCGGCAAGTGCTTCTTGTTGCAATTCTCCGATAATGGCGAATTGGGAAATTCCGGTGACATTAAAAATAAAAAGATGGTAATCATGGTGAGCAATATTGGCGGTGATGTATCTGGAGCACAGTTTGCTCTCATGATCCCTGGTGGTGGTGGCACTACGCAAGTCAATGCATTCTCCAACCAGATTTCGCAGAATGGCGGCGGCAACCCATATTTTGGCCAGCAATCTGGTGGCTTTAGAGCTGCATGCGGCAACGATGTATCTTGCATTAGAGAAAAGTGCACTGCAACCTTTGGCGTTAGCAATTCCGGTGTTCTCGGTGATTTCATGAAAGGTTGCGATTGGTATATTGATTGGTTCAAAATCTCCAACAACCCGAGATTCAACTACAAGGATATCAATTGCCCGCCAAGTTTGGTTAGCAAGTACAAACATTGAAAATTAGTCAGCAACTGCTGAGTTTCTGCTCATTGCGGGTAAATTCGAATTTCATGTACGACGAAAAGCCCGTCTGGCTGAGCCAGACGGGGGAACCTCCAAAGGAGTAAAGGTTCCGCTTAAAACCTGTTACCCGTTTATGAGTGATAACGCTGTCTGTGGTAAACTATTGGCTTGCGTCAACATACTCGTCGCCGACTGCACCAATATCTGGTTCCTTGTAAAGGCCGTTGTCTCCTTCGCAAAATCGGTATCCCTAATGCGACTCTCGGCATCCTGAGTATTAAACTCCAAATTGCCTATGTTATTGATCGTGTATTCCAAGCGGCTAACATACGTACCTATTTTCGCTCGAACTCCGTTTATGCTCTTGATAGCCTTGTCCAAACCGTCAATAGCTTCATTGGAATAGGAATTAGATGTTATTCTCAAACCGCCATCGCCTCCGAATCTTACTCCGGCCACTGTGACAATTCCGGTTACCGAATCTGCCATAATAGTTGTGTATGTAACGGCCATTGTATTTGCAAAGTGACCGGTTCTATCGCCAGGGTCAGTAAATGCTCCGGAATAGCCCGAACCAATGTGCAATGTGAAAGAGGATGCTACTCCGTTCTCATCAACTGCGCCAAAGCTCTTGTTTGGATCCACATTGTAATTCAACATATTTTTGCCGTTATAGTCCGTTGTTTTGGCTATACGGGCAATTTCTTTTGTGAGCTCCTGGAATTCCAGGTTAAGATAATTGCGCTCCGTGCTTGTCAGCGTGTCGTTTGCTGCCTGAATGGCCAGTTCGCGCTGCCTTTGCATTATATTGGAAATTTCCGACAAACCGCCTTCGGCAATCTGCAATGCTGCTATGCCGTCTTGAGCATTTTGCTTGGCTTTTCCCAAACCGCGAATCTGAGTTCGCATTTGCTCGCTCATCGCAAGGCCAGCGGCATCGTCTTGAGCTCGGTTTATTCTCAGGCCAGTAGAGAGTTTTTCCAAACTCTTGCTCATGGCAGTATTATTTTGACGCAACGCGTTTTGCGTTATCATCGCATTAATGTTGTGATTGATTTGCATGACAAACTCCTTTGTATGAGAAAAGCCCCAATCAAAAGCTTTTCTGTGTGTTTCTGATGAATATCTATGCGATAATCGTGCCAGAAACACAGAATTTGCATGAAAAAGTTACTTTTTTTTATTACTTAAGCTTTTACTTCAGATTTTACTTTAAGTTTCACTTTAACTTTAAGTTTTGCGTTAAGTTTTAATATGCTCCCTCGTCGTCCATTTCAAATGGAGGAGAACCGCCATAGGGGTCACCTTCAATGCCAACGAGCTTTGAGGCGTTGGTCCAGTCTGCACCTCTGAACTTCTGAGGGTCAACTTCTTCCCACTTCAGGCGGGTTATAACCTCGTCGGTCTTATAATTTATGTATTCCCAGGTTAGGCCATCGCTGGATTCCCTGTCCGGTGGGCCCCAAAGAAGGTTTACCAGGTTTTTGTTCATACCTTCGGCTATATGCCCGGCCAAAAAGATTTTTTTCAATCTGGCATCTATGCCAAAGCCCTCTTGCACAACATCGTAGTTGCGCTCATCTGCAGGAATGCCCCTTTCTATTAAAACGGGCGATTGCTGTTTGCTGGCACAGGAAATAAGCGTGCCAACCGCTAATATTGCTAAAAAGATTTTTTTCATATTTAAAAAATAGTATTTTTTACAGCCGTGCAACGACTTTTTTTGATTTTAGCTTTATTTTGCAGCAGTTTTGCCTATAAATCCCCCTTTTTGGTGATTGGGCCTAATATTGAATATGGCATGTCTGCGGCTGCGGCACCGGCAGGTGTAAGGGGAGCCTTTGTTCCTCAAACAAGTGCTCATTTTGAATATTCCTGGATTGAACCTCTGGGAATGGATTACTATGGGGACTGGAAGCCCAATAGAACAAATTATATGAGGTTTTTTGCCGGTGCGGAGCTTTCTCCTTTTTATGGAGCCGTCAGGGTAGGGTTGGGCTTTGCTCCATTACCGCCTCCTTTTGCTGTTTTAGAGCTTCGCTTTGTCTATTCAAACGAAAATCTGTTTGGAAGCGATGTTGAAATGCCCATGAAACCGGGGGAAGAGCCTTCCATAAGGAATACTTGGGATGCCGGGTACATATTTGACAATTTTTACGAGAATTCATCTTATGCGCAAATCCAGAGCTTTGACGTGCAGCTTGGCGGAAGATATATCTCTAATAAGTTTATGTTCTCCTTTTTATTTCATTTAGCTCTTATAGACATAACCTCAAACTATGACAGGAAGAGCTTTGACTATATGCGAGGCATTCCGCTCTACAGCAGAGATTACGTAGTTGCGGAAGAACTGTTTGCGGTTTATAATTTCGGAAAAAATTTCTCGTGGAGCGCAGAGTTTTCTTCATTCTTCTCAGGCCGTCGCTTCACATTCTATTCCCCATTTGAATCTTACGACAAGGAGCCTCTTTCTTATCATATAGTATCAACAGGTCCTTTGTGGAGATTTGATGACGGCAAGTCTTATATTTCCGTAAGTCCCGGCTTTTTTACACGTGGCGGTTACGGTCATACATTTTCGGATCCCATAAAAGAGAGAATTTTGTTGTCGGTTCAATATAGATGTTTTTGGGATTTTAGATTTGGAAAAAATGCAGACTAATAAACGGATAATTCTGGACAGAATTTCAAAGGCTTGTGAATTGGCGGGTCGAGATCCGGCAAGTGTTCGCCTTGTTTGGGTTAGCAAAATGCAGCCGGTCTCTGCGGTAGAGGCTGCTATAGCCCTTGGTGCGGCGGATTTTGGAGAAAATCGCGTTCAAGAGGCTTTGGAAAAATTTTTACCGCAAAGATCCGGCATTTCTTGCAGGATAATTGGCCCCGTGCAAAAGAATAAATTGCGAAAAGCGGTGCAGGTTGCCCAGGCTATAGACAGCGTTGCAGATTTGGAAAGCGTGTTGAAGCTTGAGGCGTTGTGTGAGGAGGCCGGCAAAAATCTGGATGTTCTTTTTCAGGTTAATGCGTCGGAAGAAGCAAGCAAGAGCGGCCTTTCCATGCAGGAAGCGTTTGATTTTCTGAGAGATTTGCCTGAGCCTAAAAGACTTGTTTACAAAGGTTTGATGACCATAGGCAAAAATACGGGAAACCCCGAAGATTCTCGGGGTTGTTTTGCTTTTTTAAGAGATTTGCGAGACCGTATTTTTAATTCGCAGCCCAAGTTTGAGCATTTTTCCGAGCTTTCAATGGGCATGACCGACGACTTGGAAGTTGCAGTTGCGGAAGGCGCAACGATGGTGCGGATTGGAACTGCATTGTTTGGCAAAAGGTTTACTATATTACCCCAATGATTAAACACTTGGTTTTTTGGAAAATGAAGCCCATTGCAGACAATCGCACTGGGAAGGAAAATGCAGAAGTCATGGCACAAAGGTTAAACGCTTTGAAAACAGTGATTCCTTTTGCCGTTGAAATAGAGGCCGGCGTTAATTTCAATGAAACTTCGGCAGCCTATGATGTAGGCTTGTACTCGGCCTTCAAAACAAAAGAAGACTTGAACGCATATCAAAAGCATCCGGCTCATATTAAGGTTGCGGAGTGGATAAACGGCGGCATCACGGAGTCCAGAGCTGTTGTGGATTATGAAATAGAGGGTGTATGACCTCTGAAATAGAAGCTCTGAGACAAAAACTTGATGTGATAGAAGATAAACTGATAGAGCTCTTGAATGAGCGTGCAAAATACGTGCTCGAAATAGGCAAAATAAAACACGAACAAGGCTTGCCCATAACAGACCTTCAAAGGGAGGAATCTATTTTGAGCCGGGTAGCAGAAAAAAATCAAGGCCCTATGAGCAATGAGTTTATGCAGGATATTTTCAAAAAGATAATAGAAGAATCGGTTAGGTTGGAGAGCAATGTTTAAACGCATCACTTTGGTGGGCTTTGGTTTGCTCGCAGGTTCAATTGCTGCTGCGGTAAGGCAAAAAGTTGCAGTTCGTGCGGTAAGCTCAAAGAGCACTTTGCAAAAAGCCAAAGGACTTGCAGATGAATTTTTTGAATACGGTGATGTTAAAAACTGGCTTCCGGGGGCAGATTTGATTTTGTTATGCAGCCCCATAAAGCATATTTTGTCAACTATAGATATTTTGCAAAGCAATGCGAATTTGCTAACAGACGAGGTTATGGTAAGCGATATAGGCAGCACAAAAGCGGAAATTTGCGAAAAAGGCTTTGCCTTGCCAAAACCCTTTGTCTTTATAGGTGGGCATCCTATGGCCGGTTCGGAGAAACATGGTTTTGAACACAGCGATCCATCTATTTTTGAAAATGCATATTGGCTTTACTGCCTTCCGAAAGCTCTGGATAAATTACCAAAATCCCTATGTGAGCTTTTGGACTTTTTGGGTAGCCGTCCGGTGCAAATTGCTCCGAATGACCATGATTTTGCTATGGCCTGGCTTAGCCATGCGCCGCAACTCCTGAGCACTTCAATAGCAGCAGGCATTTCCCCGGAAGTGGCTAAAAATCATTTGCACCTTGCCGGGCGTGGATTTAGGGATATGACACGCATTGCCGGATCTTCTTGGGGAATGTGGAAGGATATTTTGGAAACCAACAGAAAAAACATAGATGAGGCACTTGGAACTTATGCGCAAAAAGCACTGGAAATAAAAAGCAAGCTTGACTTGGGATTGGAAGAAGATTTTTTGCGTGGCAATGAAATGCGACACAATCTGGCAACAGGAAAAAATTATGCTTATCCTCTTTACGAAGTTATAGCGAACATACCAGACGAGCCGGGTTCAATATTAAAAGCCCTAAATCCTCTTGCAGATGAAGGCATAAATATCAGGGATATTGAGCTTATGAAGGTGAGGGAAGGGGTTGGCGGAATTCTGCTTTTGGCGTTTAAAACGGAAAAAGAAGCTGAGAGTACGATTAAAATTTTAGAAAACAGGGGAATACATGCCGTTAGCCGCTAGAATGACAGTTCCTGTTCCCGGAGATGTGTTTATAGAAACCATGCCGGCTGCTACAGTTGGAGACTTGTGTCCCGAAGTTGTGATTAAGGGATCAAGCTCCGTATTCATAAATAAAAAACCGGCAGCGAGAGTTGGAGATCCCATGGCTAAAGGCCTTGTTCCCAGTGGGTTTTCAACTGTTTTCATTGGAGATTAACGATGCAGAAGCTTTATACAGAAAAAGAAGCTTTTTTTAACTGCGCATTTTTAGCGGCACTTGCAAACGGCAATTCCATTATACATGGGGTTAATGCAACGCCGGAAATTACTGTTTTTGCAGATTATTTAAGAGATTTGGGCGCGACAGTTTCCATAAACGGAGAGCAATGGGAAATTACGGGTGTGAATTTTAAGTGCAAAAAAGATTTAAATTTAGATTGGGTTGGCGGCGATTTTCCTCATCAGAAGCGGAATAAAAAAATAATAGAATGCCTTTTGAGCGGAGATCCTTTTAGTTGCGAAGAAAAAATTTCGGTAAGGAATTCACTTATCAGAGAGCTTTGTTCATTTGGCGTGGAATTGGAATTCAAGCAAGATGGCCCTGAAGAAACTGATGAATTTGCCAAGCGCATGGCAAAAATGCAGGGGATAAAAACAGAAAAAAAATGGATTTGCAATATACCTCCGGTTCCGTCTATTTTGGCGAGGGACAGGTTTATAGCCGGTGATGCAACGCAGGCAGCTTGTTTGGCCTTGGCGGCATCTTTAATACCCAATTCGGATGTAACTATAAAAGCGGTTAATCTGGATTCCAGCAGAGCCGGGATTTTTGGAACTTTTAGAAGGCTTGGCGCAGATATTGAGATAGTTTCCCGCCATGAAAGAGGAAATGATGTGTGGGGAGATTTGAGAGTTAAAACAGCAATGTCTTTTAACGGTACGCGTTTAGGGCCGGATGTTTTGGCAACTTGTCTGGATGAAATACCTTTGCTCGCAGTTTTAGCCTGTTTTGCAGAGGGCGAAACAATTTTAAGGTTGCCACCTTGGGCAACAGCTTTTTACAAGCCAGTTTTATCAATTCTTTATGAAAATCTGGAATGCGGACTTTACGAAGATGGTTTGATTTTGCGTGGAAAATCCAAAATGAAAGTCAAAAATTTTGATTGTAAAAACTATCCGATTGTAGGTTTTGCTTTGCATATTTTGAACTTAAAGATAAGAGGTAAAGATAGTGTTGCGGGGATTGAATGTGTTGAAAATATGTTTCCGGGAGGGTTGAATTTTGAAAATTGGCATAGTGTCTCGTAAGGAAAAAAATCCGAAATTACTGGAAGGTTTGGCTGCAATAAAGCGTTGGGGCAAAAAGCGCAAAGATACAATAATTTACTCTCCTGATTCTGCCTTGCAAAAATGCGATGTTTTGGTTGCCATTGGCGGAGACGGCACGGTCCTTTCTGCGGCGCGCATAGCTTGCGGCAAAGAAATTCCCATAGTCGGCATAAATGCAGGGCGCATAGGTTTTTTGGCAGAATACAAACTTGAAGAAATTCCGGTTGTTTTGGATGCTCTTTCAAACGGAACTTTCAGCACACAGGATCGCATTATGCTGGACTGTTCTGTTTATTCCGGCCGCAAGAAAATTTTGAACAGAATAGTGTTGAATGAAATTTTTTTGCATTCTCATGCTCCGGAAAAAATGGTGAATTTAGAGGTTAAGGTAAACGATAAATTTTTAACAGAATACTGGGCCGACAGTCTTATGCTTGCCACACCCACAGGCAGCACGGCCTACAGCCTTTCGGCTGGCGGCCCCATAATTTATCCATCTGCGGAGGCATTTGTGCTGAATCCGGTTAATCCTATGAGTCTTTCGGTTAGGCCGATAGTAATTCCTTCATCATCTGTTTGCAAAATTAAATGTATTCCGGGCAGTACGGCAGAAATGGTTTTTGATGGTCATTTTAAAGAGACATTGAGTCAAAATGCAGAACTTGTAATTCGCCGCAGTCGTTCGGTGACTTGTTTTGCGCACATTGGAGAGAGCGGAGAATCCGGCTTTGTTCAGGCTTTGAGGGAAAAATTAGGGTGGACAGGTAAGATGAAAGTTTAATCATCCTCTCCGCTTTGACCGCTTGGGCTGGATAGCGAAAGCACTGCTAAAAACGCCTTTTGCGGCACTTCAACAGCACCTATGTTCTTCATGCGCTTTTTGCCCTCTTTCTGCTTTTCCAATAGTTTACGTTTGCGTGTAATATCGCCGCCATAGCATTTTGCCAAAACATCTTTGCGCACAGCTTTAACCGTTGTGCGGCTTATTATTTTGCCTCCGATTGCACCCTGAATTGCAACATCAAATTGCTGGCGTGGAATTAAATCTTTTAAACGAGCGCAAATAGCCTGAGCATAGTGCTGCGCTTTTTCTCTGTGAATTATAACGGAAAAAGCATCAACCGGATCGCCGTTCAGCAAAATATCCAACTTAACAAGGGGATTCTCACGATAACCAGCCTGCTCATAATCCAAACCGGCGTAGCCACGGCTCACAGATTTCAAACGGTCGTAAAAATCGAACATCACCTCTGCCAAAGGCAGTTCATAACGCAAAATAACCTTGTTTTCATCCAGATATTCCATGGTATCAAAAGTGCCTCGCTTTTCCTCAGCCAACTGCATCAAAGAACCTATATAGTCCTTTGGCGTGAAAATCTGCGCTTTTATATAAGGCTCTTTTATATGATCGTAGCGGCTTGGGTCGGGGAGTTTGCTCGGGCTTTCTATGGGGATCATTTCGCCGCTTGTCATAAAAACACGGTATTCAACGTTAGGAACAGTAGTTATAATATCAACATTGAATTCTCTATCCAAACGTTCCTGCACAATTTCCATGTGCAAAAGCCCCAAAAATCCCGTGCGAAAACCAAATCCAAGCGCACCTGAACTTTCCGGTTCCCAAACAAGGGCAGAATCATTGAGTTTTAATTTTTCCAGAGCTTCACGCAAATTTTTGTAATCTTCGGGGTTTATCGGGTAAATACCGCTGAATATCATCGGTTTAACTTCCTTATAACCTGCAAGCGGTTCCGCTGCCGGATTTGCGGAGTCTGTTAATGTATCGCCTATTTTCACATCGCTCAGAGTTTTTATGTTCGCTAAAACATAACCAACCATTCCGGCATTAAGAATAGGACGAGGGTCGCGCTTCATAGCAAAAGTACCGACTTCGGTGACCATGTATTCACCGCCTGTTTTCATCATTTTTATCTTTGTTCCGGCCTTGAGGCTTCCTTCCATAATGCGAATATAACTTATAACGCCTCTATATGAATCATAAACGGAATCAAAAATAAGAGCTTGAAGCGGTGCAGAAGAATTGCCTTTCGGTGGTGGAATTTCATCTACAATTCGCTCCAGAACTTCGCCTACATTTATGCCGGCCTTTGCGCTTATCTTTGGAATTCTGTCCGGGTCGTAGCCTAGTAAATCGCCTATGCTGTGCGCTACGGCATCCGGATTTGCGCCGGGCAGGTCTATTTTGTTTATCACCGGGATTATAGTGAGATCGTTGTCTATTGCCAAATATAAATTTGAAAGGGTTTGAGCTTCTATGCCCTGTGAAGCATCCACCACCAAAATAGCTCCTTCGCAGGCTGCAAGGGAACGGCTGACCTCGTATGTGAAATCCACGTGGCCCGGAGTGTCTATCATATTCAGCAGATATTCTTTGCCGCCCCGCTCATAAACCATTCTTATCGCATGGGCTTTTATGGTTATGCCACGCTCACGTTCCAAGTCCATATCGTCAAGGAGTTGATCCATCATATCGTTTTTTGCTATTGTTCCGGTCAGTTCAATCAAACGATCTGCAAGCGTACTTTTTCCATGGTCTATATGAGCTATTATGCTGAAGTTTCTTATGTTGTCTGTTTGCATTTAAATCCCCATTGCTTTTGCCAAATCCGCTATATCTGAATTTTGCGGAAATTTTTCCTTTGCTTTTGTAACTGTGTCTATGGCTTCTTGAACCTTGCCGCTCAACGCAAGTGCTTGCCCGTAAAGGAATGCGAATTCCGGTTTATGTCCCTGGTCTTTTTTAAGAAGTTCCAAATTATCCAAAGCTTCTGCAGCTCTATCATGGCTAACATAAATCTCTGCCAGCGCAAAAGGATTATGCGGAGTTCCCAGCAGCATATTTTTGAGTGTTTTCAGAATGTCTATCGCTATTCTGGGCTGGTCTGTTTTGCTCCAGTAATCGCCCAAAAATTGCATGGAGCTTATATGAGCTATGGCCGGATTAGACGGTAAAATACTTATTCGAGGAATAAAAGAAGCCAAATATCCGAACCATTTAACCGCTTCATTTTCTTGCCCCAATTTTGTCAAAAGCCTGGCTTTCAGGCTTATGGAAGGTTCATAATAAGGGTCGAATTTCAAAGATTCATTCAGGTATTCCATAGCTTCATCCGTTCTTTGGAGATTTATCAAAACTTTAGCTATGTTTTGCGGAATTAAAATTTTATACTCGTCATAATGCTCTTTTTTGGCTTTTTCCAATGCATTTTTAAACCATATAAGGGCATTTTCATAATCTTCCGTCATTTCAATGGCAACAGCATAATGATACATTGCATTGGGGTTCATTTTCTGAGGGTCGGGATATTCCGCATTGAATACTTCCAAATTTCGTAACTGTTTTGTTTTTACCAGTTCCGGATCTTCGTAACCTGTGTGGTAAATTTCAAGCGGTATTTTTTCTTCCTTATAATTATTTTTTCTTAGGCTATCCAGGAGTTGCTCGTGAATTCTGCCTTCAAAGCGTATTTTTTGGTTATTTGGAAACACCCTTATTTGCGCAAATCTGGTTCCCGTTTTGCCTTCGTCTCCGCTGTTGCAGATAATAAAATAAAACGCTTTGTCCGGGATTTCATGTTCAAGTCTTTTGCGAAGCTCTTCAACGGTTTTTTTAGGCAACCTGTCATCTGCATCCAGCCATATTATCCAACGGCTTGTGGCTTTTGAAAGGGAATAGTTTCTAGCAGCGGAAAAATCTTTTGTCCATTTAAAACTCTCTATTTTTGCTCCATAGCCTTTAGCTATTTCAATGGTATTATCTGTTGATCCCGTATCTGTAACTATAATCTCATCTGCGAGTCCCTGTGCTGATTTCAGGCATTCTCCTATATTATTTTCCTCATTTTTAACAATCATGCAGAGAGAAAGCAATGGCCGTTTATCCTTTTTCTTTTGCAATGCTATATCTGCACGGTCAAACAGCCATTTTCCTTCATTATTATCTTTATCTTCTTTCAGCATTTGCTCGGCGTAATTTCTTGAAAGTTTAAAATTTCCCTGTTCAAATTCCCACAGGCTCAAATTTTTCAGAGAGTCCAGTTTTATTGAATGAGAATTTGTTCCTCCTATTGAAATATCTGCTTTAAAAGTTAAAACTTTTCTGTAAAGGGCCATGCCTTCCTTTTTTTTGCCTTGCGCTACCAAAACTATTGCAAGCCCATGATATGCTTCATTGTCTTTGGGATCTTGCTTTATGCACCTTTCAAATATTTCTTTTGCTTCTTCCAGTCTCTTTAGCCTTATAAATATTCTGGCAACTTTATTTGCTGCATTTATTTTAAGAGTGAGATCGCAAAAGCCTTTGAACTCCGAAGCTCGCTTGTAATAATCAATGGCTTTTTCCGTATCTTCAAGTATGGTGTAAGAATCACCTAATTCAATTAAGCCTTCAATACGCTTTTCCTGTTCGGGATCTGCAAGCTGAATTTCCAGATTTCTCTTGGCTTTTCTTTGCCGGATTTCCAAAGTTTCATAACCCATGTGCCAAATTGAAACATGGGTGTTCACCAGATTTAAACCTAATTTATCTGCGGAGCTTACAAAACTTTCGTGTATACGCCCACTAAAACGTATTCCCGGATTATTTGGCACCATTCTGGCTTGCATGAATCTCATGCCTACCGGTTTTCCGTTTTCCGTATTGCAAATGGTAAAAGATATCATTCGGTCCAAGGTTGTGAGCTTTAGCTTTTTTATGCCTTCTACCTGATCCGGCGGAACATAGTCATCTGCGTCCATCCACAATATCCATGAACATGTGGCTTTATCAAGGCTTAAATTTCTGGAATATGCAAAATCGCCAATCCATTCCGATTGTATTAAAATGGTTTTTGGAAAAGACTTGATTATTTCCATTGTTTTATCTGTGGAACCTGTGTCATTTATAATAATTTCATCTGCAAACGGTAAAAAACTTTCAATTGCTCTTCCTATATTCGCCTCTTCGTTTTTGACTATCATGCAAATAGAAAGCGAATTTCTTTTGCCAATGCAAGGCAGAGGTTCTTTTATGGTTGCAAATGGCATAGCTAGAATGTCTCCACAAGAACAACATTGTGCTTCTTCAATTTGCCCAGAGCAGCACTTGCTTCCTCAACTTTGAAAAACATTATAGCTTCTTCATTTTTGCGAGGAACAAAGGAATAAAAATATTCAATGTCAATGTTTTCCTTTTCAAACACTGCCAGCAAACTTGCAAGGCCACCGGGTTCGTTTGGTATTACTGCACCGATCAAGTCCGTCAAATTCACCGTAAAGCCCGCAGATTTCAATACATTGACCGCCTTGTCGTTATCACGTGTGATTATCCTCAAAATTCCGAAATCGTTTGTATCACCAACCGACACTGCGCACACATCAACGCCGGCTTCGCCGAGTACCTTGACTGGCTTGTAAGCCTGGCCCTTTTTTGCTTCAAGCAACACAGAAATTTGCTTTACCATACTAAATCCTCCTTTTGTCAATTACTCTAACAGCTTTGCCAATGCTGCGTTCTATTGTTCCACGGCTAACAAAATGAATTTTCACGCTTATGCTGATTGCGCTTGCCACATTTTTCTCAAGCTGGGTTTTAAGATTTTGAAGATTTTTCACTTCATCGCTGAACAATTCGTCTTCAAGTTCAACATGAATTTCTATCTTGTCAAGGTTATTTATGCGGTCAACAATAATCTGATAATGCGGTTCTATGCCCTTTACAGTGAACAATGCGCTTTCAATTTGCGATGGGAACACATTTACTCCGCCTATTATAAGCATATCATCGCTACGTCCGATCACTTTTGTCATGCGAACATGTGTGCGCCCGCATTTGCAAGGCTCGTCTATTATAGAGCAGAGATCGCGTGTGCGATAGCGCAGCAACGGCATTCCGGTTTTACTTATGGTTGTGAATACAAGTTCGCCTTGTTGCCCATACTCCAGAGGTTCAAGGGTTTCTGGATTAATTATTTCGGGTAAAAAGTGGTCTTCCCAAATGTGCGAGCCGTTTTGATGTTCGCATTCAATTGAAACACCAGGCCCTATTATTTCGCTAAGTCCATAGATGTTATAGGCTTTGAGCCCTAATTTCTTTTCAATCTGCACTCGCATTTCTTCTGACCATGGTTCTGCGCCAAAGAGACCTTGTTTTAAATTCAAGTCGGAAATGCTGTAGCCTTCGTTTTTCATTTCGTCTGCCAGGTAAAGAGCATACGATGGTGTGCAGCACAGCGTTGTGACTTTGAAGTCTTTGAACATCTGCAATTGCCGTTTTGAATTTCCGCTTGATGCCGGTATGGTCAATGCACCGAGAAGTTCACTGCCGTAATGCGCACCGAGCCCGCCGGTGAACAATCCGTAGCCGTAAGCTACGTTAACAATGCTGTTGTTTGAGCAATCACATGCTGCAAGCGAGCGTGCCATAACAGTTGACCAAACATCTATGTCGTTTTGCGTGTAGCCGGCTACGGTGAGTTTTCCCGTTGTACCGCTGGATGCGTGAATGCGAACTATTTCATTTACCGGAGCGCTGAACATGCCGTAAGGATAGTTATCGCGCAGGTCTTGCTTTGTGGTGAACGGAAGTTTTTTTAGGTCTCCCAGACACTTTATATCGGAGGCTTTAATGTCTATTTCATCCATTTTTTTACGGTAAAAACGGCAATTTTCATAGACATATTTCACAAGCGTTTGAAGACGCTTAAGCTGCATTTTTTCAAGGTCTGCACGTGGCATAGTTTCCAGTGCTTTTTCGTAGTAACGTTTCATGGTTGGTTTCCTTTTGTGGCATAGCCTTGTTCAAAGGCTTTGAGATTAATTTCTACGGTTGCCGGTGCTACGCTTTTCTTTATAGCATCAGTAAAAGTATCTTTGTTAAGATTCAATATGGCAGCGCAAAAACCGAGTACTGCAATATTCACCGTGCGAATTTCATGGAGCTTGTTTGCTATGCCAATTGCATCAATTTTGTGAATTTTTGCGTTATATTTGGCCAGTTGTTCGTAGATGTTGCTTGGATATTCAGCGAGACCCACGGTACAAGGCATTGGGTAAATATTTTGCTTGTTGATTATGATCATTCCGCCGTCTTTTACATGCCCGGCCCAGCGCAAGGCTTCAAGCTCTTCAAAGGCTAGCACTGCATCGGCCTGTTTTTTATCGAATAGCGGGCTGTACACTTTGTCTGCGATTCGGACATGTGTGATTACGCTTCCGCCGCGTTGAGACATTCCATGCACTTCGGAAACTTTGCAGTCTTTGCCGATGAGCTGCGCATAATTGCCCAAAATTTTGCTGGCAAGCAGCGTTCCTTGACCGCCAACTCCTGCAATCAATATGTTAAAGTCCATTTGTTGCGATTTTTCCATAGGAGGAATATAGAAAATAACTTGGCACAGATTTTGCATATACTTCTTTATGAGAGTATCTTCAAATTCAATGGATTATGTTACTTTAGCTTCAATGGGTCATAAGCCTTTAGCTTCAATGGATGATCTTTGGCAAAAAAAGAATGGAACTTCCAAGAAAGACATGGATAATGCTTTGCTTTTTAAGCCAAAGATGCCTATGTTGCCCAAGAATGCGCAATTGCAACCCAATTGGGATAACATTCCGAGCAAAGGTGAAGCGAAAACCGAAGAGGAATTTGAAGAGGCTATCCGCTCCTTGGCATTTGCAAATACCGAAAAAGGAGTTTTTGGATCAAAAGAATATGCTAAATTGCTAACGGAATATATATCCGTAGCATCACCAGACCGTAAAGCGGCTTATGAAAAATTTAACGGAATAGGGGATTCTATTTACGGAAAGTCTAATGAAAAGCTCATGACACGCGGCAGTAACGGAGTTTGGAAAGTTGAAACCCTCACAAAAGAAGAAATAACAAGGGCTTCGCAATACCTGGCAATTTATGCAAATGCGGTTAAGGAAAGCGAAGCAAAATTCAGCGTCAATCCGTATTCACTCGGAGGCACAGCTTACTCCAGCATATACAATGTGTTAGCTTGAGTTAATCAATTCTGAACGCAGCGCACGGAATACATGCTGAGCTTGTCGTTGTAAAACCAATTGGCAGACTCTTTATCGTGGGTCATGCCTCGGCTGTAAGCTAAGTTATCATTCTCAACCTGTGTGTTGCTCCACCAACGCCCTGTATTGCCAATTCCGGTGCACATGTTGCCGTAGCAGTAACCACCCGGCAAAGCAGAAAAACCATAAGTATTTGCGCACGCACGGCAATTATCCCAACCTTTTATAGCTTTCAAATGTTTGCCTGCCACAGGGCTATCATAAGGATCAGATGTGTCATCCGAGTTATCAACATAACGGAACAGCCGGTCCCAGTCTGCGCTGTTTGGTAAATGCCAGCCTGGAGGGCAAGCTGTGCTAGCTGCATTCCAATTATACAAGCGGCCATATTTTGCGCAATTACCGGAGTCATTCTTGTAACAAACGCTACCGTTTATATCATAATTCAAATTTTCTGTCATCCAAAGTTGAGAACCTATTTTTATAATTTTATATTCATTGTTGTCACGGGGGTCGGTAAAAATACTTTCGGCAAATAAATCATTAGCATTTGTTTTTATAAGATGCGCATTCTTATCTGTGCAACCAAGAACAAAAGCTATAATTATCACTAATATGGCAAGGGGCATATTGCGGTAATATAGAAATTACCGCAAAAGCTACTTCTTTATATTCCCACTCTTGCAAGTTTGCGCACAAACCATGCAACCTGTGCAAAGGGCAGCGTCCACTTCTACAGAATTGTCCTTGCATTTGCTAAGCGCGGGGCAACCTATTTTCAAGCATAAACCGCATTTTTTGCAATCTGAAATTGTCACAGTGCCGGTCCATAGCGACTTGTCAAGAAGAATACAGGGGCGTTTTGCGATTATAACAGAAACCCCGTCTGCTCCAAGATACCCCTTGATTGTGTTTTCAATTTCTGTCAAATCGTAAGGATCCACCACCGCAAGGTTTTTAACTCCGCAGGCTTTGCATACGGCTTCCAAATCAAGCTGGTGCGTTTGCTCATTCGTAATTGTTTTGCCTGTGCCGGGGTGGTTTTGGTGCCCTGTCATGCCGGTTGTGCGATTATCCATAATAATAACGGTGATACTTGACTTATTGTAAACCGCATCTATCAAACTGGTGATACCGCTATGAATAAATGTAGAATCTCCTATAACGGCAACGCTGGTTTTTGAAAATTCTTTCCCCTTTGCCAGATATGTACCATGCGCATTGGAAATTGCCGCACCCATGCAAATAAGCGAATGCATGGCATTGAGCGGAGGGGAGCATCCAAGCGAATAGCAACCTATATCTCCAACAACATTGAGTTTAAGCTTATGGATAATATAAAACACACCGCGATGCGTGCAGCCTGCGCACATAACCGGTGGCCGCATGGGAATGTTCTCTGCGTTAACCTGTACCGCTTTTTGCTCCAAAATAATCTCACGAATTTTTTCGGTACTTAGCTCTCCCTGCAAGCCTGTCAAATTTTTTCCGCTGCACTGAATACCGTTTGCCTTCAGAGTATTTTCAATAAAAGGCTCAAGCTCTTCAATAACAATAAGCTTTTCGCACTTCCCGGCAAACTCCCTGATCTTCTCAACCGCAATGGGATAAACCATTCCTAGTTTGAAAATTGAAAAATCTGGCAGGGCCTCTTTTACATATTGATAAACCATGCCTGAGCATACAATGCCTGTTTTATTTGAGCCGAATTCAACTGTGTTTAAGCCTTCAAATACGTTGCCGTTTATATCATTTGCAAGCCTCTTTTCTCGCTCTTCAACAACGGGGTGCCGCCTTCTGGCATTTGCCGGTACCATTACATATTTTGCAATATCTTGCTTGTAAGGAAATTCAACCTCTTTTCTCTCGCCAATTTCCACAAAGGAACGCCCGTGCGCAATTCGCATTGTGAGCCGCACGAACACTGGAGTGTCGTATTTTTCGCTAATCTCGTAAGCGAGCATTGTGTAATCTTTGGCTTCTTGGCTATCTGAGGGTTCAAGCATTGGCACGTGCGCGCTCAGAGCGTAATAGCGAGAATCCTGTTCATTTTGGCTGGAATGCATGCCAGGGTCATCAGCAACCGCAACAACAAGCCCGGCATTTACTCCGGTGTATGCAAAAGTAAACAAAGGGTCAGAGGCTACATTTACACCTACATGCTTCATTGAGACAAGAGCTCGTCGCCCGGCCATAGACGAACCTATGCCCACTTCCATGGAAGTTTTTTCATTAACCGCCCATTCGGCGTTCACCTCTTTGAAGTTTGCGATAAACTCGGTTATTTCCGTGCTGGGAGTTCCCGGGTATGCCGCCGCCACTTTAACACCGGCTTCATAAGCACCTTGTGCAACCGCATGGTCGCCAAGCATAAGTTTCTTTGCTTTTGCATTAGACATAGTGGGAATATAGAAAAATACACATCAGTTTATTTTTGGAAAATACAAATATCTTTTAAAAGAGTATGATAAAAATAGTTACATTCTTGAGCGTCTAAGAAATTGCAATCATTGGCTTGGTGATAGCTATGACTACTTACGATGAAAGCCCTGGAAATACAGGATATAAACTAGGATAATATTGTAATGATTAATATTTTTCTCGTTTTATTACTATACTTAACATTAAATTATACTTTTGCTGCAGATGATTCTAATGTCGTTGCTGAATACTGTATATTTCAAAAAAGTGATGACGTAGGTGCTTCGGAAGGCGTTAATGCAGATACTTTGAAAAGCGTGGATTTATGTAAAATTCGCAACAAAAAGATCATAGAACTAAAGTTATTACGTTCTGTAAAGCCTATGCCTATTCCGAATCTATCCAAGGAACAATTATTATTACGTAAATGGTCTAAAATTACCAGTATTACTATGCGTATGGAAAAAAATGACTTGTTAAAATATTCTACATCAGCAATGGTTTATAAACCACTTGATAATTCAAAAAGACTTGATTTGCGTTTTTACTTTGAAGATATATATCCTTGGGAAGCTTATCCTATGTCCGACAATTTTTTATTTTAATAATATCGATTCAACAAACATTGATTATTTACTAGGAAAAAAGATTCTTGTAAAATGGGAAAAGAAAGCGGCTATTTGTTCTGATAAATCCATTGACGGCCTTATTTCAGGGGATTATTATATAAAAATTACAAAAAAATGTGAAAAAACAGACTCTTTTGCCAAAAAACCTGATTATTCTTTTATAGATACCCTTGACGATTCAGAAATTTACAATACAATATACTTATCAAAAATAGATTCTATTTCTTCTGCTAAATTAAAAAATGCAGATTCGCTCTCTGAAGCTATTTTAAATGAGATTAAAAAATTGGAAAAATGTAATATGATAACAATGCCAAAAATTCATACCTTAGGGGTTTGCTTTACATGTGCGCTCACAATGCGGAGCGGTTCAATGAGCCGTGCATTAGGCTTTACAGTCGGTTGCTTGCAAAAGGTAAAGCAAAAGACCTTGCTACAGTGGCTGTCATGCACAAGCTTGTAAAAATTGCTTTTGCTGTTGTCCAGTCTGGGGAACCTTGCAGGGGAGGAAAGAAGCTGAAACCGACCTAGCCTCGTAGGTTGGATTTTTCAAATAAAACCGCTTTCCTTGGCCGGACGGTGCAAAAATGCTTTTGTATATTTGACATTAACAGGCTTGCCTGTTTGAGACTATCCGGTAATTCGGAGATCGCTCGTGAGCCTTCGGGCTACAAGGCGGCATTGCGAAAGTGGTGCCGTCTTCTTTTTTGTCCATTTTGGCCGTACTGGCAGGGGTAACAGAATTATTTTCTATATTATCCATATTAACCGGCTGCTACGGTGAGACCTGAAAATCGTGGTTCAGACATTTTTCTTTCGCCAAGGTGACCCCTTGCCCTCTTTACTTTCCTTACCTTCATTGCCAATAATCTCAAAATCATTCTCGCCTTTCAACGCATTAACCTTAATTAAACGCACTGTAATCTTATCGCCACGCTTAAACTTTTTCCCGGAGCGTTTGCCGACCATTATGCCTCTGGACTCGTTATAAACATAATAATCGCCGGGAATATCACGCACATGAACAAGACCGTCTGCAATGGCAACGGTGCTGTTTGAAACCGAAACGAAAATTCCGAATTCTTCTATGCCTTGGATTTCTGCTTTGAATGTTTGCCCAATCTGATCTTGCAACAAATAACTCGCGCACAACTTCAATGCCTTGCGCTCCAGTTTCTGATTTATAATTTCCGCATCATTAAGACCGGCGCACAATTCATTTCCCGTTTCCCATTTTCCATTTCCGGCTTTTCCACCGCTTAACTCCCTGTGGCACCACAAATCCGCATAACGGCGAATAGGGGATGTGAAATGCGCATAATCCTTCCAATGCAATGCAAAATGACCTATGCACTGCGTGCTGTACTGGGCTTTTTGCATGCTGCGCAAAATTTTGTTCGTCAACTGTGGGTTGCCTTTTGCCTTTTTTACCAAGTGCGAATATAATTCAAAAATGCGCTTGTCCTGGCTGTTTTCTGCGTTGTAGTTTTTCAGCAGTTTGTTTGGATCAATAGGGGAGCACCAGAACAAATTCGGCTCGGATTGCATTAAATCAGATACATCTTTTGGATCCGGAGCCTCGTGAATGCGGTAAATTCCGCGCAATTTTCTCTTTTGAAGCTCCAAAGCGCAGCATTTGTTCGCTGCCAGCATGCACTCCTCAATCCAGGAATTGCTCTTATCGCTTGCTCTCGGAACTATGCGAAGCGGTTCACCCTTTTTATCAAAAATACACTGATATTCCGTGCTTTCCATTTCCATCACATCGCGAGTCTTTTTCAAAGCTGCAGCCACTTTGGCCAACAGACAAATTTCCCTGTCTCTTTTTTCAAAGAGATTCATCGCCTGTTTGTAAGTTATGGAGCGACTAACTTTAATTATGCTTTTTACAAAACGATATTTGTGAATTTTGCATTTTCTGTCTAAAGAAATTATGCAACTAAAAGCAAAGCGAACTTCGTTCTCCCTTAATGAGCATAAATCCGCAGAAAGAATTTCCGGTAGCATTGGAACTGCAGTCCAGGGCAAATATTGAGTGTAGCCTCGCTTTCCGGCTTCCTTATCTAATGCGGAGTCCGGTTTAACAAAATGGCTGACATCTGCTATGTGAACTCCCAGAATATAACCTTGCTTTGTCTCTTCCACGCTTATAGCATCGTCGTGGTCTTTTGCGCCATCAGGGTCTATGCACACAATATGCAAATGGCGAAAATCTTCTCTGCCTTTTGTTTTTGATATATTATCCTTTGAGGCTTCCTGCAAAATTTCCCTTGAAAAATTTTTATCAAGACCTGCATTTTGCATGAACTGAGATTTTAGAGATTGAAAATTTTTCATAGGTCATCTATCTACGGCGAACGCTTGTTCCCCAATTGCCAACACCGGTTAAGCTCAGCTTAAAGCCGAAAAACGGTTCGTCCCAGTATGGTTCTTTTGCCTGCCTGTATCCGCCAAAGAGAGCAACACCCACAAGGGTTCCTCTGCGCCCCATCCATAAATCGGAAAACAGGGATGCTCCGTATTCGTTCACATCTTTCAAATATTTTTCCGCAAACCATGCATTTATGCCAAAATCATTTCTTTTGAAAAATGGACTGTAATGCAGTCCGGTTCCGCTGATTTTATATTCGGTAAACAATGAAACAATGTCTTCTTCAGCCCTTTGCTCTTCATAAACAAAACTCAAATTCTGATTTTGCAAAAAGCGAAAATGAACACCGCTGGCAAAGCGTTTTGGCAATTTAAATGTTTCGGCTCTTTTAAAAGATTGCAAGGTATCAATATCGCTAAACTGAACATTTTCTTTTATGTCTTTTTTCATTTCAACGGATGGAAAATAAGAGATAAAATAATCCACTGTTTTTCTGTGGAAGTGCAAACTGTAGCCAAAATTTTTCCACCAATCGGATGTGGTTTCAAAAACACCGAATTCTTTTTTGGTTATTAAAACATTTCTTGCCATCCAGGCATCGCTATCCCATTCCTTATTTCTGCCGCGTTCTATAGCAGAGTAGGAGTTTCCAAAACCAATTCTGTAAGAAAAACCTGCTGCAAAATCACCCATCTTTAAGGAGTAGCTTGGCAAAAGCTCATAAATGCCAACTCTTGAAGTATATAAAATATTTGCGTTTAGAGCCGTATCTATAAGCTCCAAACGATTGCTTGCAAAATATTTTTGTTCAAAACCAATGCCGAAAGTGCCAAGGAACCCAAGTGGCAAAACCATGGAAATTGAAGGAACAGTAAAGGAATTAAGTGTTATGGAGTTGTTATCTTTTTGCGCTTCTGCATATTCAAACTGGATTGTGGTTCCGAATTTGGTTTTATTTTCAAAGGCGTTTATGGCAGGGTTTTGCGGGGCAAATCCGTTCCTTATAATAACGGCATTTCTGGGTGCCGGTTCCATGCCCAACGCATCTGTTCCTATGAGCGAAGCGGCAAAACTTGCGCTAACTGCAAAAAAAACTGTAAAAAATAAAATTAAACGCACGGGTGTAAAGTAGAAAATATTATTTCCACTTATACCACCCCAGCATCCCAAGCGGTACAGCAGCGGTGAAAAGGGGAATTTGAATTAACTCTACCAAAGGCAAGCACCACAGCAACTTTACGGATTTCAAGCGAACTGCACCTCGGTAAAGCAGCAAAAAATCTGCGAGCAATTTTACTGCGAAACAACACAAAAAAATCTGCCAACAAATCCACGGCAAAACAAAAAGACTCACAAAGAATGCGTAAATGCAAAACAAAAAAGCACTGTACGCTTTGCTCTCATACTTTGCGCCATTGCTTCCCCAGCGGGCACGCTGCTGCAACAAGGCTTTCCATGAATCCACCGGTGCTGTTGGCATAACTGAACTGGGGTCCCAGTTGTAGGCAAATTTTGTTCCTTCTATTTTCGCCATTCTGTGGATGAGCATATCATCATCGCCGGAAGACAAGTCGTAAAGCCCTTCAAAGCCTCCGCACTTGAAAAACAACTCTCTGCTATAGCCAATAGACGCAGAGCTCGCCAAAATCGGTTTATTGCGATTGAATCCGGCTGCCTCAATTATCGTAAAACCCAGAGTTTCCAGCCTTTGATAGGCGTGCAAAAATCTGCGCCCACCGTTATTAGCCTTTGAACCCTGCACCACAGAGGCTCCGCTTGCATAGCAGCTTGCCATTGAATTCAACCAATTGGGCGGCGGAACGCAGTCTGCATCTGCGGTTAGCAGGAATTCACCCTTTGCAGCCAGGAAGCCTGCATTCATGGCTCTTTTTTTTGGAGAAGCTATTTGCGGAGAGTCTTGCGGAATATCAATAACCGAAAAATTCGGATGATTTTCACAAAATTTATGTGCAATTTCCGGGCTTTTGTCCGTAGAACGGTCATTTACAACAATAACTTCCCATTTTCCCTCATAATTTTGCTCCTTCAAGGCGTTTAAAGTAGTTTCAATAAAAGCCTCTTCATTCCGCATGGGAATAATTACCGAAATATCCGGTAATTTCTCAAATTCTGTCAATCTAGGTTCATATAATAATCCACGCCAAAGGTAAAACATCAGCCCAAAATACGCCAAAGCCAGCAAAAAGACGAAAAAAATTAACATAAAAGGCAAAAAATAGATTTTTTTAGGCTTAACCCTTGACAATATTAAAAAAAATTTCTATATATGAATTGGGTACGCAGTGGTAAATCCTCAAGACACTCTATCGCTCCCCTCCTGATAAGTTCGGGGTGCCTGCGTACCTCTTTGATTTTAGGAGGGGTACGTAGAGGTAAATCCTAAAGACGCTCAGAAAATCTCCCCATCTTGAGCTATTTGGTGCCTGCGTACTCTTATTTTACTACATTTCATGTTATGCGTTTGCCGATATTTTTAATATTTTTTGCTTTTACTGCTGTTTTTGCGCAGAATTCTGGTGTTCAGGAAGCTGATACATCTTCTGCAAATCAGGCGGTATTGGCCGATGTTTCCATTTTTGCGCAAATGCCTATAGGAGCCATATATGTTTTGTGGTCTAATTATAATGAGATCGCAGATATTGTAAAAACACAGATAATGAGCCGTAGTTTTGTTATGGAGCCCTATTTTATGCAGAACATAGACAGGGAGCAATTTGAGCAAAACCAAGTTTTACATTTGTTCAGCGAACAGAGAAAGGCATTTTTCAAGCTATTCCCAGACGAGGAAGAAGACTAAATCCCGTACATTTCCCTAGTATTCTCTCTGCATGCCTTAAATAATTCATCAACAGGGATACTTTTTGTGTTTGCCAAGATTTGCGCAATTTGGGGAATCATGGCTGGGGTGCAGGTTTTGCCCCTGAAAGGCACGGGTGCAAGGTAGGGAGCATCGGTTTCAAGGAGTATTTTGTTTAATGGTATAGAAGCGGCAGCTTCTCTTATGGTTGCTGTTTTGTCAAAGGTCACTGCGCCTGTAAAACCAAAGAAGTAGTTTCCTTTTAAAGATAATATTTTTTGCGCAAATTCCGGCGTGCCTGTGTAGCAGTGGATATGGGCTTTTATATGTTCCCCGTCTATTTGCTGCAGAATTTCAAAGGCATCATCTTCTGCTTCTCTAATGTGGAAAACAAAGGGCAAGCCGGCTTTTAATCCTATTTCCAATTGTTTCCAAAACACCTTTTTCTGTAAATCTGCGCTGTATCCTTTGTAATGGTAATCAAGCCCTATTTCGCCCACAGCAAGCCCCTTAGTCTGTTCAATAGCTTGCTCAATATGCAACTCAATGCCATCGCTGAATTTTTCTGCGACCAAGGGATGAACCCCGAAAACTCCGTAAAGTTTAACTCCATTTATCTCTTTTTTTGCCAAGAAATCCTTGCCCCAATTGAAATCTTCCGGGTCGCAAGCTACATGAATTATAGCCTCGGGTGCAGGCTCCATTTTTTCAAATGAAAAATCGTTATCTTTTTCTAAGATTGTGTCTATATGACAATGGGTATCTATAAAAGAAGGCATCGAATCATTAATACAAGCGCTTTTTATGCTGTTCGGCAAGTTCTTTTTGCAACTTGCGGCGTGCGGATGTGCGAATTCGTTTCTTTTTTTCTGACGGCTTTTCAAAACGCTGACGTTGCTTAACGTCGGAAATAATGCCGTTTTTCTCACAAGATTTTGTGAATCTCTTTAAAGCCTTCTCAAAAGACTCATTTGGCTTTACTAATACTCCTAGCACAGGTATCCTCTAGTTAAAATTTCAAATGAAAATATAGAAAAATTTAGAAATCTTGTCAAGGAATTCTCATTTTTGGGTAATTTTTTCTATATTTCTTTGCAATGAACCTTCGTTTTTTAATCCCAATCCTGGCTATTTCCGCTTTTGCGGAGGAAGATGTCTGTGGAATAATAGATATACCAACTACATGGACCAAAGAAAATTCGCCTTATCGCATAACCGGTGATATTCAAATTTCGTCTTCAGCAAGGCTCATAATAGAGGCTGGCGTTGATGTGATTATTGTGCCGGGGGAGACTTGTGGCGAAACCGTGCAGATTGATTGGTCTGATTCCAATTATGTAAGCATAAAAGCTGTTGGGCCTTTGACAATAAAGGGGACGGCAGAAGAACCGGTTCGAATTATGCCGGAAAACCATGTGCCGGGTAAAATACAATGGGATGGAATAAGGCTTTCGAGAAAAGACAGAGGGCAAGTGCAAATAGAGTATCTATATATAATGGGAGCTAATAAGGCCATAAATGCTTCTTTTGGCAGATTTAATGTGGGAAATTCGCTTTTTATAAATAACAGCACCGGGATTTGGCTGGAAAATGAAGGTGATGTAGCGGTTTATAACTGTGTTTTCACTGAAAATTTAAGCGCAGGCATTTATATAGCCAATTCCAAACCCACAATAGCGGCAAATATATTTTACAAAAATTCCAATTTCGGGATTTGGTCGGATTCACGGCCTAGCCCTCGCATACAAAACAACTTGTTTTTTGCAAATGCCGACATCGACTGTCGCTTTTGCCCTGTTGGAGTTTTGCGCTCAAACGATAAATTCGGAAACATCTATACAGACCCTGTATTTGCGGGTACTCCAAAAGAAAAGGCTTTAGAGAAAACCGACCTTAACGTGCCGACTCCCTCTAATAAAGTCAAAGATCCGGTTTTGCAGAAGATTTATGGAAAACCGGAGAAAAAAGAGCAGCCGGAACAAGTGAAACCTTTTTTTCCATCTGTATATTCACCGGCTCTGAATGCAGCTCCTAAAACGGATTTTTTCAGGAACGAAGATGGTGGCTATGGAGATATCGGGCTTTATGGCGGTACACTCGGCAGGTTCAACAAGGCCATAAGTTTGTGATTTTATGGTAAAATACGAGCCTTATGTTTATTTTGATTCCAAAGACCCGGTAGATATTGCAAAAAAAAGGCAACGGGGACCGGCTTTATGCAAAGATGAACCCTTGACTGCAGGCTTTCTGCTTGCGAATATTTTAGACTCTCTTATTAGCCAGGAGCAAAAAGATGCGATGATTTTAGACAAAAATAAGGATCAAATTCTGCCGGGAAAATTGCAGGAAAAGGTAAAAATTGAAACTTTAAAGGGCGAAACATTGATTTTAAAGACCGCTTCTTCGGTTTGGCGAGCCGAAATTATGGCTAAAAAAAGCGACATTGTGACCATTTGCAACAAAATTTTAGGGAAAATTGCAGTAAAAACGGTAAAAACACAATAAAATGTATCATAAATGAAGAATTTTTGTATCATTTGCAAAAAAATAATGTATATTATAAGTGTATGCCTTCGATTTTTGCATATTCCGATTACCGTGCTTTTATGCGCGATGCCTTTGCCGAGAAAAAGGCGTCTTGTCGCTTTTCATGGCGTGAGTTTGCCAAAAGAGCGGGTTATGCCTCTCCGGTTTTCTTAAAACTGGTAGCGGAAGAAAAGAGTTCTTTAAGCGCAGAAGGCATTGAAAGAGTGGGTTTGGCACTTGGTTTAACCGATAGAGAGCAAGGTTTCTTTAGACTTTTGGTGCCTTTTACCCATGAAACTAACAATGCAAAGAAGCAAAAGCTTTTCAATGATATGCGAAAAATTGCCGCTCTTTGCAAGGGCCATATTGTAGAAGCGAATCTTTATGATTATTATAAGGAATGGCATCACAGCGTGATACGTGAATTGGCTGCAAATGTATCATCAGAGAGCGAAATTTCAAAGTTGCTGATTCCAAAGATTCCTTTGCCGCAGGTGAAGGCTTCTTTAGCACTTTTGATTAAACTTGGCTTGCTGGAAAAGGATTCAAGTGGTAAATACCATCAAACGAACAAGCATCTTACAACCGGTGACGGCATAAATTCAATGGCAGTTCGTAAGCACCATGAGAACATGGGTAACTTAGCGGTGGAGGCTTTGGAAACTGTTTCAAAAGAGGAAAGGGATATTTCCGGCATAACAATGGGGCTTTCTAAAGAAGGTTTTGAAGCAGTTAAGGCAGAACTCGCAAATTTCAGGCGTAGAATAAAGGAAATTGCGGAGCAAAGTGAAAGTGAGAAGGAATCTGTGTACAGGATAAATTTGCAATTGTTTCCGCTTTCGGGGGAGGTGAAAAAGTGAAATACGTATTAATTTTATTAGCATTATTAGCATTGTCTTGCACCGGCACAAAAAAAGATGTTGCGGGTGGCACAAGCGAAGAGACCAATACTTTGGCTTTGGTTCCTGTTGTTGGCGTGGACGGTTCAGGTGCAACTGCGCTTGCATTCAAAGATCCCAGCGGTTATTTGGCTTCTGTGGAATATGGGGGTAAACTTTCTGCAGTTGCATCCTTTAAAATCAGTGCGTGGCTAAAAATAGACAGCCTGCCGGGAAAATCCGCTATGCCGCACAATTTAATAGGCAAATTCAGCGATGATTCTGCTGTTTTACCTTCTGAATTCAGCCTTGCTCTTGTAAATGGAACTTGTGGTGCAGAAGCTCCGGCATTTGCATTCTTTTTTACAGACGAAAGCAGCGATTTTAATTGTGAGCATGCGCTTTTGTCTAAGAAGCCAGTTAAGGCTGGTAATTGGACTTTTGTAGAAGCAAAGTGGGACGGTCGTTATTTGACACTTTATCAAGATGGCATTCGGGTAGCCAAAGAGGAGAGAATTTCGGCAGCTTTGCCGTATTCCAGGTTGCCGATTTATCTTGGCAAGTCGCAAGTTCCTTTTGCTATTGACGGGCTTTCATTTAACACGGAGGATGCAAGATGACTATCAATGAAAATCTGAACGAGGTAGAAGCCGCTCTGTGTGTAACAAATACCGCAGGGCGCATAGTTGGTGCCAACAAACGTTTTTGCAAAATGTTTGGTTTTGAGCTGCACGAGGTTATGTGGCACTATTTGCGCGATTTATATCGCCATGAAGATGAGCTAACCTGCGCTTTGAAAAAAGCCCCGGAGCATTCCGATATTCTGCAAACCAGAATGCGCAACCGTGCCGGTCGTAGTTTTCGCTGCGTTTTAACACGTTGGGGTTCAAAAAGCCAGGAAGGAATTCCCGTGATGCTGCACTCAATACAAAGAATGAATGCAGCGTGATTGCATGATGGTCTGATTTAACATCACTCTACGCATTGCGGTGTCCATCCTTTAATTTCTTTTAGCCATTCGTCAAGAAAAGCTGCGGATTGCAGCTTTACGATTAAATTTTCTTTAGCTTTGTTTTTATTGTGCATATCATAGCCGGCTATCGCCTCTTTCGATTTTAACAACAAATAAGATTCTCCATTGCAAGATTCCACAGACAAAGAAGGCTCAAAAGAGCATTCCACGCCAAAAGAAGAATTGGCGCATTTTTCCGAACCTGTAAAGCTTAAATTCAATCCTTCGGAACATGCTGATTTCTCCACGGTTATTCTTTTGGATAGTTCTGCAAAAACAATATTGGAATATTCATTTTCCTGGTCATTCCAATAAACTTTTTGCGTTTGGCAATAATTTTTATAATCTTCTCTTGTTTTTGAATGAGTTTTGCTCACGGATTCGAACAATTCCGCATTTGCCACATCAAAGCCATCCAGAATGCCTTGAAGCCTCACAAACTCGCTCCAAAGCACTTGCGTTTTGTGCCAAGCTTCGTTTTTTTGCTTTGGATGTTTTATGCTTGGCAATATGCGAGAAACCAATTCCAAAGAATCTGTTACCAACTGCTGACTTTGCGCAAAACTTTTGGCAACATCGGCACGGCTCATGCAAACAACTGCCCCGACTTCGCCTGTTCTATGCTCAACACGCAGCTCACGGGCATCGTGGGCATTGCTCAACACAGATTCAACAGTTGTTTTTGAAGCATATTCTGAACTCAAGTGTTCATTGCCTTCGGAAATCCTTTGGTTTTGCGTGTATTTTTCCGAAACCTTGACCGTGGATTGTATTTGTCGAGCAAGCGCAGAACGAGCGTTGCTCAAAGCCTCTTCTTCGCTTGTTCCTGTGCCAAAACCTCGAAATTCATCGCTTGCGCACTTAGCAGGAGCCAAGGATTCTCCCAGAGAAGGCGTAGGTGGCGAAGAAGCACAGCCGATAATCATCAGCGTAATGAAAAAAAATTTAAACATACTCCCTGATCTTCCCCAAAAGCTGCAACGCCTGCATCGGGGTCATGTCATCGGGGTTTGCGGCCTTTAACTCCCTGAGCAAAAGTTCGGTGTTTTCGCTCATGGGGGGTGGCTCAAAGAAAGAGAGCTGCGCTGCTTTGGGCTTGTGAGCGCCGTCGCTCGGGTCTATTTTTTCTTTTTCCAAACGCAAAAGAATTCGCTTTGCTCGGCGAACAACGTCGTCTGGAACTCCGGCCATCTCTGCAACGTGAATGCCATAACTGGAATCACAGGCTCCGGGCAAAACTTTGCGCAGGAATAAAAGCTTGCCTGCGCTCTCTTTTACGGCAATTTGAAAATTTGCGGCGTGCTCAAGATCTTCTATCAGGTTTGTCAACTCGTGATAATGGGTTGCGAAAATTGTTTTTGCCGCTTTTTCTGGGGTTTCGTGCAAAAATTCCGTTATGGCCCACGCTATGGAAAGACCATCAAATGTGCTTGTGCCTCTGCCTATTTCATCCAATAAAATCAAGCTCTTTGGCGTGGCATTTTGCAAAATGTTCGCAGTCTCGGTCATCTCAAGCATAAAGGTTGAAAGGCCCCTTGCCAATCTGTCGCTTGCGCCGACTCTTGTGAAAATTTTATCCACAATGCCTATCTCTGCCAAGTCTGCCGGAACATAAGAGCCTATTTGCGCAAGCAACGTGATTAAGGCGGTTTGTCGCAAATATGTTGATTTACCTGCCATGTTCGGGCCGGTTATCAGCATAAAACGGGTTTCGCTGTTTGAAATGTCTATCTCGTTTGGGATAAATTGAATGTCTGGCTGCGTGGAAATTACGGGATGCCTTCCGCCTGCGATCTTTATTCTGTCTGCATTGTTCACTACGGGTTTTGTGAGCCCATATCTGCGAGCGGCAAGGGTTAATGAAGAAAGGCAGTCTAGCTCGGATATGGCATTTGCTATTATCTGCAAATCTGCTCGCCATTCGTGAACTGTGTTGCGCAACTGGCAAAATACCCTGTATTCCTTTTCAAAAAGCTGGCTCTCCGCATTCAGAATAAAAGATTCAACCTCCTTCATTTCCGGGGTTATGTAGCGTTCGCCTGTTGATAAGGTTTGCTTGCGTATGTATTCTCCCGGAACTTTTTTGTGCGCATGGCTGGCGGTTATTTCAATGTAATAGCCGAAAACCTTGTTGTAGCCCACTTTCAGCGATGGTATGCCAAGTCGCTCCTTTTCCCTAGTCTCTAAATTTGAAATCCAATTCTTTTTTTCCTGAATTTCCTCTCTGAAATTTTCTATTTCCTCGCTCGCTCCTTGGCGAATCAAATTTCCTTCTCTGACCGTTAGCGGCAATTCCTCTTTTAGCAATGCGCAAATTTCCTGCCCTTTGCCTCTTGCACGCTCAAGCTTGTCTGCAATTTCTGCGAATTTTTTCCCTTTTAAATTATGCAAGCAATCTATAATCCGCTCTGCCTGCAAAAGCGATTTTCCAAGGCTCTGCACATCACGTGCATTCGCTCTTCCGCTACCAACACGGCCCATCGCTCGCTCCATATCCGGTATGGGTTTCATTGCCTCTGTTATGTCGTCCAGGAATAGGGGATTTGCGGAGAGTTCTTCTACGCAAGAAAGCCTGTTTGTGATGTTTTCAAAAGAGACCAGAGGGTGAGAAATCCATTCTCTTAAACATCTGCCGCCCATTGCTGTTTTTGTGAAATCCATAACAGAGAGCAGGGTAGAGTTGGAGTCTTCGGGGTGCAGTGGGGTAGTCAGTTCCAAGTTGCGCTGGGTGGCCGGATCAAGAGCCATGTAATCGCTCCAGGGGATGTCTTCTATTTTTATTATGTGGCTTAGGCCGGATTTTTTTTGCTCCAAAAGATAAAAAAGAAGGGCACCTGCCGCCCTCGTTAAATATTCGTTTTGTAGATCTATTTTTTTGAAATGGCCTTCCAACACATTTTTGCAGAAATCAAATTCAAATTGCTGTTCCGGGATTTTTGTTTGTATTATGCGAGTTTGCATTGGTGCGCATACCAAAATTTCCTTTGGGCTGCGTCTTTCTATTTCGCTTTCCACATTTGCAAGCGTTGACTGGCCCACTGCGAAATAACCTGTGCTTATGTCTGCTATGGCAAGTGCTGCACCATCTCTGGTATTTAAGAATGCGCATATATACGATGATTGCTTTGCATCAAGGTTGTTTTCTGAAAAACTGGTTCCAGCGGAAATAACCTCTACCACTTCTCTTTTCACGATGCCTTTTGCAAGCTTTGGGTCTTCCATTTGCTCGCAAATTGCTACACGGTGGCCTGCGGCCAGCATCTTTGGAACGTATCGTTCTGCGGCGTGGTGGGGGAATCCGCACAGGGCACTGTCTTTTGCGCCGCCGTTGTTGCGGGAAGTAAGCGTTAAGCCCAGGACTTTTGAGGCTATTACTGCGTCTTCTTCAAAAAGTTCGTAGAAATCCCCCATTCTAAAAAACAATATGCAACCGGGGTTTGCGGCTTTCACATCGTTGTATTGGCGCATCAGCGGGGTCATGTGTCTTCCAAAGGTATTTCAAGTTGCTCGGTTGAATCCGGTAATGTAATTGGGCTCGGTGGAGTTGCGCTTTGCGGTTTTGGAAATTGTGGTATCAAGAAATCACTTTCCAGAATATCCGTGAATTCCTGCAAGCGAGGCAGGTCGTCGGGAATGCGGTTTATGCCGAAGTATTTCAAGAATTCCGTTGTTGTTTTGTATGTGTGAGGATTGCCGACTGTTTCAGCCCGCTCTCCCAGCACTATGAATTTTTTATCTAAAAGGCTGCGAATCGGGCCATCGCATGAAACTCCGCGAACATCTTCAATTTCGGCTTTTGTTACAGGTTGTTTATAAGCTATAACCGAAAGAGTTTCCAATGCGGCCTGCGAAAGGCGGCGAAAGTTATTTTCCGGGAAAAGCCTGCGAATATAGGGGTAATATGCGCTTTTTGTTCTAAAGCGATAACCGTTTGCCACTTCTACAATTTCAAATGGCGATTTTATTTTCAGCAGTTGCTCATTTGCATACCTTAACGCACTGGAAACCTGCGTATGGTCCAGAAAATCTCCCAACACCTCTTTCAGTTTTTTTAAGGTGACAACTTCGGTTGAAGCAAATACCAATGCCTGTATAATAGCGGCAAGTTCCTCAACGCTTTCAATAGGTGGAATATTTTCTGCCAGTGGTTCTTCTTCTTCGCTCATTTTAAATTCCTCAACCACAAATCCATTAAAACTAAAGCCGCCATGCTTTCCACAATCACCGGAGCTCGCACTGCAACACATGGATCGTGCCTGCCCTTTATGGATATTTCTCCGGTTTCTCCATTTTTATTCTTGGCTTTTTGCGGCAGAGAAATAGATGGTGTTGGCTTGAATGCTATTTTGCAGCAAATATCTTCGCCGTTTGTTATGCCGCCATAAGTTCCAACCGCAAGTTTGTTGTGTTCGCTGCCGAGCATTTTTGCTGAGTTAAAGCCTTCTCCAATTTCAAAGCCCTTTGTGGCCGGAATACTCATCATTGCCATTGCAAGCAATGCCTCTGTGCGGTCAAAGATTGGCTCGCCCAGATTTTTCGGAGGATTTTTTATTTGCAAGCAGATAATGCCGCCTATGCTGTTACCATTTTTGCGGGCATTTTCAATTTCGCTTTCAATGTTGCCGTCAAGCCACGCCTTAAATTCCGTGTTGCATTTTTCGCTTAAAAATTTTCTAGCAATGGAACCGGCTGCAACTCTTGCCACGGTTTCTCTTGCGGAACTTCTGCCGCCACCACGGTAATCTCTAAACCCATATTTGCTGTCGTACACTTCATCTGCGTGGCCAGGTCTGTACCAGTCTTTTATATCTTCGTAATCCGCGCTGTTGTGATCTGCGTTTTCTACAATCAATGATATTGGGGTGCCGGTTGTTTTGCCCTCAAAAACTCCGCTTAAAATTTTGACAGCATCGTTTTCTTTGCGTTGCGTTGTCAAGAGACTTTGCCCCGGGCGGCGACGATCCAGAAAAACTTGAATATATTCTTCGCTAATCTCCAATCCGGAAGGGCAACCATCTACAACTGCGCCTATAGCCTTGCCGTGTGATTCACCCCAGGTGCTGACTCTGAATAATGTTCCGAAAATACTAGACATTAAAATCCTGCGCTAATCTCGCCAACCCAATATCTATGCTCTTTTTGACCGGTTCTAGTGCCTCTTTCTTCTGCGTAAGAGGCAAATCGCAAATTCAAGGCTTCGGCGAGAGTAAAACCTACGGTCCAAGAAGGATAACCGCCTTCAAATCCGCCGCCAAGAGAAATTTTCAGCATGTCGTTGCCAAAACCATAAGTGGAACCAAGCGAACCTCCTACCACAGCACCAAGCAGGCCGCCAATAACAGCACCGCTAACTCCTAATGCAAGATCAAATTTATCAATGGTATTGCCTATTGTATTGCTGCCAACATAATAACCTATTGCAAAACCGGCTATACCGCCTAGAGTTCCAAATGCAAGCCGGGGCAAAAACGACATATCCTGGAAAGGAGACGGTATAACAGTTTGCTCAATTTCTGCGCCAAAGTTTAAATGCGATAAAGGCATATCGCTCAGATTATCATTTAAAACATCAACATAATCAACAGCAAAGTGAACTTTGCGTGAGAACCAGCTATTGCTCTGTAAAATCATCGGGCTTGTCATAACACCAAAAGAGAGATCCGGGGTTATGCTTTCTCCGGCCAAATCATCAAAAAACACATTGCGAAGCGAACTTCCCACCCGTACTTGGCGAGTTATTTGATAAAGAACACCGAAGTCAAGCGCATATTTATATTCATCAATATCACTAAAACCCTTGCCTACTCTTTCAAATCGATTGCTCAAAGTATCTACTTCGCTTTCATAATCAATATTACTGCTGCCATCACTAAGCTCGTACTTAGGCCAGAATTCATATCCGAGTATAGACTGCCTGTTTGCAATCTTAAAACCAATTCCAACAGACCATTTATCATAAGGTGAAAAAGCGAAGGCGGTTTGTGCTACAAGATCAGTATGTATAGGCTCAAAACCCATAGTGGGTATAATAATGGCAAATTCAGGGTAAACATTTATAGTGGTGTTCACCCATACAGCCATGCCAAAATTGCGCATGGCAAATTCAAGAAACGCAACTTGCCCGCTTAATCCACCAAGTGTAAGGCGATCGAATCTGGTGAATTTGTGCAACAAATCCTGATTAGCCTGTATGGAATCCGGCCAATTCTCATTATCACCGGGAATTATATTTGTAAATGCCGGACACCAGTTAACTTTGCCGATATAATTGAAATCAAGTAACAAAAATTTCTGCACTATTTTACCCATTGTCGGTGCTCCGCAAATGTCAAGCACTTCCGTAGCCATATTTGCGCTTATGGGTGGAGAGCCGGAAATAGAGAAAAGCCTTAATTCAAAACTGTTTTTTGGCATATAACCCATATCCGGGTTTTTCTCAAAATTTCCCATGCGGTTGATAAGGTTCAAGCCAGCGGGGTTATAGTAAAGAGCCTCTTTGCCATCTGCAACGGCAACAAAAGCTCCACCCATGCCATGTACCCTAAGTGAGCGATATTCAGGCCCTTTGGTAGCATGTGCAAACATAAAACTACAAAGCAGTATAAAAATTATTTTCCGCAACCGGCAACTCCCGTCTTTTTTTGCATATAATCAGCGAATTCATTATCGTCATAGAATAGCCAGCAGCCGCCTATGTTTTGTTTTCGGTATTCAAGATTATACTTTGGTGGACATGAAATATCCTGTGCAATCTGAAGTTTGAAATCAAGGTCAGTGGTGGTCCAGTAATTCGGATGCTCGGTAAATGCCATTACCACTAAATAACCATCTTCGTTTGCAAATATCTGTGTGCATATTTCAGCATTGCAATTTTCCAGAGAAATGTTCGGAACATTACGTATCCATACCGATGGAGTGAACTTTAGAACAGGCAAATCCATTGCATTATGATTGTCTCTATCTAATGACGGATTGCCCAGCATGGTGTTGTTTATGCCATCTTTGCCCCAAATAGGGCTGTGAATATCTGTTGTTGATATCTTGCCGTTTTCATTTTTAATGCCGTCTCCGTCATTATCGAATTCATCTAAAAGCTCTTCGTCTATGCAACCATCGCCATCTTCATCCAAGCGGGAACCTATTTTGTAAAATGAAGCAATATCTTTATATTTATGGAGCTCTGCTTGCCAGTCAGTTGTATCTGTGGGAATCTCAGCCATAGGGTCACATTCTTCTTCCGAATATTCGGACTTTATTTCACATCCGGTGTTTATTCCCTGGTTCACCCCTAAATTGCCCAATATATCTATCACTTCTCCCATATTATTGGCAAAACCTTCTATTTTGGAATTAATATCTGCGATTTGAGGCGGCAATGGCGCATTAGGATCATTTAATTGCTGTAAATAATATTCCGCAAGCTGTTCATCAAGATCTTCCAGAAACTGTTCAAAATCAATAGTTAAATTACCCGAGCTATCTTTTATAATATTTATTGAAGCATCTACTTCAAATAGTCCGCGAGAGCTTCTTGAACAGCCCCAAGCTTCCCATTCTTTGTACATCGTTGTGTCTCCCGGGTTATCCTCTTTGTTATTGCCTTTTCTTGTTATGCAACCATCATGGTTCCAGTCAAGAATGTCCAAAATGTTTTTAGCAAGTGAAGAAATAGAAAATCCGGCATAATAGGTATTGGATTTGTATTCCCGGTCACTTAAAGGAAAAGAATCTCTTTTGCCGGCAGTTGTATCGTAACAGGTTCCTGTTGAAGAACCATTGCAAAACACTCTTCTAAATTCTGCGAGCCCTTTTGCCATGTCTGGCGCAATATTAGGATCATTTTTTTGATGAAATTCATAAAGAGCGGTAAGTGAATCGCGTCTATTTAATTTAAAAAGCGGCTCTGCGATGAATTTCATGGATTGATATATTTTGTTCTGTGTCTGAGCCGATAACCCCATAAAAGGAATTTCATCATCGCCATAATTAAGCTGACCTAATATGTCGAACGGGCGATCGTTTTTCCACCAGAAACTTACCTTTGCCATGCCAAAATAACCTACTGAGGCTCTTGGGTTTATTTCCACTATTTTGCTATAGGCGTTATGGGCATTTTCATATTTACCTGCTCTAAAATCGTTCTCTGCCTGCATGCGCAAGCATTTGATGTCTTCTCCGCAATTACCGCCACCGTCGGCGCTGCCAAACAGATTATCGCTGCAAGACACCAAACAAAGCAATGCCATAATTACTATATATAGCTTCTTCATAGTGATTTAATATACAAAATTAATGCTTCGGCTAAATTATCCACATCCTTTTCTTTATGCGCTGCTGTTATATTTATTCTAAGCCTTGCCGTACCGTTAGGTACTGTTGGCGGGCGAATGCAGGCTGTATAAAATCCTTTTTCTTGCAGAAAATCTTGGCATTTTTGAGTTTTTTCTATAGTTCCAAGTACCACAGGCACTATCTGGGTTGCGCTTTGCAGGCAATTAATGCCGGCCTGAGTGATTTTTTCCCTGAATTTAGCAGACATTTCCAGTACTTTTTCCCTGCGAAAGCTATCCCTTGCTGCTACTTCAACTGCTTTTCGCATTGCAGCTACGGCACCCGGCGCAATTGCTGTCGAATAAATAAAACTGCGGGCTGTGTTTATAATATAATCTATAAGAAGTTTAGAGCCAAAGATGCAGGCTCCCATTGTTCCGTAAGCTTTGCCGAAAGTTGTAAGAGAAAGATGGGCTTTTTCTGCTAAGCCCTTGCCTCCAGGTCCTAAAATTCCATCGCTGTGAGCTTCATCTACGTATAACATGGCTTCGTATTTTTCCGCCAATTCCGTATATTCATTGAGCGGCGCAATGTCTCCGTCCATGCTGTAAACTGCCTCAACTGCTATCAGTTTAAAACCATCAACTGCCTGCAGTTTTTTTTCCAGGTCTTTCGGGCAATTGTGTTTAAAGCGGTGCAATTTTGCTTTGCTCATAGCATAGCCGTCCAGCATACTGGCGTGGCATAGTCTGTCGCAGAACAGGTGCGTTTTTGAATCGTTGCAAAATGCGGATATTACGCCAAGATTTGCGCTGTACCCGTTGTTGAAAATTAAAGCGGCCTCTGTGCCTTTCCAGTTTGCAAACCATTTTTCAGCATCTTCAAAATATTTGCTGTTGCCACCTAAAATCCGAGAGCCTTTACTGCCGGCTCCCAATTCTATGTATGCTTTTGCAGCAGTCTCTTTTATTTCAAAATGGTTGGAAAGCCCCAGGTAATCGTTATTTGCAAAATCAATTCCCGTGGGAAGCTTTAATGTTCGCAAAAGCCCTTGTTTTTGTTTTTCGGCAAGGATGGTTTCAAAGTTCGGTTGCATTTATTCTCCGTGTATTTCTCATGGCACAAAAATTCGGGCCACACATGGAACAGAATTTAGAATCCGAAGGTTCATCGTGAAAAGACTGCGCCATTTCCGGGTCAAGAGCAAGGGCAAACTGGTCTTCCCAGCGAAAATCAAAGCGCGCACGGCTAAGAGCCTTGTCTCTTAAAAGAGCTTGCTCGTTGCCTTTGGCTATATCTGCCGCATGTGCGGCTAATTTATATGTGATAACCCCAGTGCGAACATCATCTTTATTGGGCAAACCCAAATGCTCTTTTGGGGTCACATAGCAAAGCATGGCAGTACCGAGCATCCCTATAACCGCTGCGCCAATTCCGCTTGTGATGTGGTCATAACCAGGGGCGATGTCGGTTACAAGAGGGCCCAGAGTATAGAAAGGTGCACCATGGCATAACTCCAATTGCAAATCCATATTTTCTTTTATCCTGTTCAAAGGAATGTGCCCTGGTCCTTCAATCAAAACCTGAACTCCAAAATCCCAGGCTATTTTTGTGAGTTCGCCAAGAGTTTTCAATTCTGCAAACTGGGCTTCGTCGTTGGAATCTGCAATGCTGCCGGGGCGCAGTCCGTCTCCGAGTGAAATTGCAATATCGTATTCTCTTAAAATTTCGCAAATCTCTTTGAAATGCGTGTATAAAAAATTTTCCTGCTTGTGCGTTTGCATCCAGCATGCCATCAAAGAACCGCCGCGCGAAACTATGCCCGTTGTGCGCTTTAACGCAAGGGGGATATAATCTTTTAAAAGCCCGGCATGAATTGTGAAATAATCAACGCCTTGCTCAGCCTGCTCAATTAAGGTATCTCTGAAAACTTCCCAGCTTAAATTTCCGCCTCCTTTTTCCAAAGCCTGATAAATGGGAACTGTACCGATTGGAACCGGGCATTTTCGCAAAATTGCCTCTCGTGTTTCGTGTATGTTTTTTCCTGTGCTTAAATCCATAACGGTATCTGCGCCGAGTTTCACCGCATAAACCATCTTTTCAACTTCTTCTTCTATTGAAGAGCCAAGCGCGGAATTTCCGATGTTTGCATTTATCTTAACCAAAAATTTTGAGCCTATAATCATGGGTTCGCATTCCGGATGATTTTTATTTGCAGGCAAAACAGCTCTGCCTTCTGCGAGTTCTTTTTGCACAACTTCCGGCGCAACGCCCTCTCTAATAGCAACGTATTCCATCTCCGGCGTTATAATGCCTTTTTGCGCAGCTTGTCTTTGTGTTAAATTTGTTTTTTTCCATTCCAAACGGACAGGTTCGCCATTGCCGTTTGTGTCGTAAATTTTTACGCAGGGAATTTCCTTGTCATTTAAATGAATTTCTTTCATCCTTACTCGGATTTCCGGGTGAATGTTTCCCTGAATATGAATTATCCGCCGCATGTTGCAGTTACCACCAAAATTTTATCATCGTCTTTCAATTCGCAGGCATTCCATTTTGAACTTGGCACAACGCAATCATTTACGGCTATGGCTATGCCTTTTGCGTTTTCTAACTCAATTGCCGCCCACTCGCCTAAAGTAGCAAAATTTACATCTTTTGATTCGCCGTTTATTGTCAATTTCATTCGTTAGGCTCTTTGCAATTTCAAAACTCTTGTGTTTGCAACAACATCGTGCAGGGCTCGTTTTTCCAGGTCAAAAGCTGCGAGCAGATGGCTCACGCCAAAGAAGAAAATCGAAAGAAAAGAACGTGAAAATGCACAATTCCATGTCATGGGTTTTCCATCGTAGCGTATAACAACAAGGCCCAGCGCAATTTTTCCAAGTGTTCCGGAATAGTTTTTCACCATAACGGAATTATAAAAGAATATAATGCTGAATATAAATAGCATGGTTGGCATAAGCTCGGATAATGTCACAACTGTTTGCGGGGTGATTGAAGAAAAAACTCCAAAAAAGGAATGAATGGGGGTTAGCAGAACAAAGATTAACTGTATAACAACCCAGTCTATGGCAAGAGCGCAGAGCCTGACCCAAAAGCCTGCATAGTTAGCTCTGCTAACAACGAGGTTTGGTAAAATTTTCTCTTCTATAACTTGCTTAATAGTCTCTACCTGAAATTCTCCTTTAACATCAGGCTCAATAGTAGCCCAAGGCTTCCAGCCTTCAAAGCCGTCTCTCCACACAAGTGTTTCCGGCGCAAATGCGCCCTGCTCGGCAAACCCCAGCATCTGTCTGAGCGACCAGGGGCCGTTCCTTCTTTTCCCTTCCGGTTTAGAGGAATCAATGTAATACCAGTCCATGCTTTGGAATGTAGAAAAAAGTGTCAAAAAAGTGTTTAAACACTGTTTAAACACTTTTTTGACACTTATAAACGGCGAAATTCGCTCATAAACGGCGTTTTCAGCTTGGCACGGATTTTGTCATTATTATAGAAACTTTAACAAAGAGGTTTCAATGAGTAAAGAGTCAAAAGTGCAGAAAAAAAGTTCGTCTTTTTTTGATGTACTCACGTGTACCAGTGTGCAGGTTTATCCGGTTAAGGAACCTTTCGGAAAAACTAAAGCCATGTCCAGGGTCACCTTAAACGATCAGCTTCAGCTTACGGGCTTGAGGGTGGTAGACGGAGTAAACGGATTTTTCGTTTCTTATCCGCTTGATCCTAATTACAAAGGAGAAGACTATCACAGCATATTCTACCCGTTGCACAAGGAATTGCGAGAGCATATTGAGCAATGTGTTTTGGAAAAATTTCAGGAGATGGTGAATAATTAAATGTTTAGGAGAATACGAAGCGCAGCACTGCACGGCATAGAGGCAATCCCTGTGGAAATAGAGGTTGATAGCACTTCCGGCTTGCCCGGATTTTCACTTGTCGGTTTGCCGGATAATGCTGTGCGGGAGGCCAGGGAACGAGTACTTGCGGCTATGCGAACCTGCGGATTTTATGGCTGTTCAACCAGAATGACGGTTAATATGTCACCCGCAGATTTGCGTAAGGAGGGGGCCGCTTTTGATTTAGGGCTTGCCATAGGAATGTTGGCTGCTACGGAGCAGATAAGCGTTGTAAACCTTGAAGACTATTTGTTTTTGGGGGAGCTTTCGCTGGATGGCAAGCTGCGGCCTGTGCATGGAGTTTTGGCTGTTGCCGCCAATCTCGCACGCTCAGCGCCGCAAACAATTCTTGTGGTGCCTTATGAAAACAGAGAAGAGGCCGTTTGCGTGGAAACCCTTAAGGTGATAGCTCCAAAAACTTTGGAAGAATGTTTAGATGGATTGCAGAAACCGGAGAAAGCTTACAGTTTGGTCCCTGAACATTATCCGGTTTCTGCGCCTCAAAATAAAACTGCGGATTTTTCGCAAGTGTATGGCATGGCTGCAGTCAAGCGCGCACTCGAAATTTCCGCTGCCGGAGCCCATAACTTTCTTCTTGTTGGCTCTCCGGGCTCCGGCAAAACACTTTGTGCCCGATGTTTGCCAGGCATTCTGCCGGCAATGCGAAGGAATGAATCTCTGGAAAGCACAATTATACATTCGTGCGCCGGGATGTTTGATTTTCGCGGCGGCCTGATGAAAATCCGTCCTTTCAGGTCGCCGCACCATACTGCAACCGTAGCTTCTCTTGTAGGGGGAATGCGGCTTCGCCCCGGCGAAGCCAGCCTTGCTCACAACGGAGTTCTTTTTTTGGATGAGTTGCCCGAGTTTCAGAGGGCAGCTCTGGAATGTTTGAGGCAGCCTCTGGAGGAGGGTGTAGTTCGTTTGAATAGAGCTTTGGGGAGCATAACTTTCCCTGCCAATTTTGTTTTGGGTGCTGCCATGAACCCTTGCCCCTGTGGCTATGCTATGGACAACCGCAGAGATTGCCGCTGCATACCCGAAGCGATCAAGCGCTACAGGAGCAAAGTATCTGGGCCATTGCTAGACAGGATAGACCTTCAGGTATCGGTTCCTTCTGTTCCCATAGATGAGAGTAGAAGAGGGCAGCCGGGTGAGAACTCTGCGGAAATTCAGATGCGTGTTGAGGCTGCCTGCGAAAAGCAGGAGCTTAGGCTCAAAGACAGGAAAATTTTTAGAAATGGGCATTTAGACGGCAAAACCCTTAAAGACATTCTGTTTTGGGACAGCGAGGCGGAAAATTTTGCGTTGAAAGCCGCTGAAAAATGGCGAATGAGCCACAGGGGCTACGACAGAATGCTGAAAGTGGCTCGTACCATTGCGGATTTAAGGAACAGCCATAATGTGGAACGCCCCGATTTGGCAGAGGCAATTCAGTACAGAGCGTTGGAGGCCACGTGGATAGGTTAAGAATTTGCTACATTCATATTCCGTTGTTCTTAAGAGGATTTTATGAGTAGTGATAGCTGTTACAACGGAAAAAGCAAATTTATTTTTATCACAGGCGGAGTTCTCTCCGGCCTTGGGAAAGGGGTAGCGGCTGCGTCTATTGGCGCATTGCTCTCTCGTTTTCGTGTTATTCCTGTTAAATGCGACGGATATTTGAATGTTGATCCGGGGACCATGAATCCCATTGAACACGGCGAAGTTTTTGTGCTTGATGACGGCGGTGAAGTTGATATGGACTTTGGCCATTATGAGCGTTTTTTAAATATAAACGGCAAATCTGAGTGGAGCCTTACTATGGGCAAGGTGTTTTCCACGTTAATAGAAAGGGAGAGGCAGGGCGTTTATGCGGGCACAACAATTCAGTTCCTTCCGCACGTTGCAGATGTTATAAAAGACCATCTTTTTAAAATTGCAAGTAAGGAGAATGCGGATATTTTGCTGGTTGAAATAGGCGGTACGGTAGGTGATTTGGAAAATGAGTTTTACATAGAGGCTGCTCGCCAGCTTTCTCATATAGTGGGTCAGGATAACTGTATTTTTGCGCATTTAACCTATATTCCAATTCCAAACGGTGTTCGTGAGCAAAAGTCAAAGCCAACGCAGATGTCTGTGCGCGATTTGAACGAGAGGGGAATTTACCCGGACATAATAATAGGCCGTTGCAGCGAACCGCTAACCCAGAAAATCAAGGATAAAATAGCCTTGTATGGAAACATTCCGAGCAAAAATGTGATATCGGGTTTGGATATGAAATCCATTTATGAGATTCCATTGAGTTTTCAGGAAGAGGGAATTCTGGACATATTGTTTAAGAGGCTGAAAATTTCCGGAGCTGGTTCTCCGAAAATGGATGAGTGGAAGAGGCTTGTTGAGGTGTGCAAAAAGAATTATGAGAGTCCAAAGAAAACCCTGAATGTGGCTTTGTGCGGCAAATACACTCAGTTGGAAGATTCTTATGCGAGCATCAGGGAGGCTATAATTCATTCCGCAGCGCACTTGAATGTTGCTTGCAAATTGACGATATTAGATACCGAATCCATGGACGAGGCTTCTCTTACGAATTTGGCTTCTTTTGATGCGATAATAGTGCCCGGTGGTTTTGGCAGTCGTGGAATGGAGGGAAAGATTTCGGTTATAAAGGTTGCAAGGGAGAATAATATTCCGTTCCTGGGCATTTGCTATGGCATGCAGCTTTCTGTTGTAGAATATGCTCGCCATAAGTGCGGAATGCCTTTGGCCAATACCATAGAAGTTGAGTCCGATGGCATAGAGGTTAAGGAGCCTGTGATAGCATTTTTGCCCGGTTTGGAGTATGTAAAAGTTTTGGGAGGAACTTTGCGCAAGGGTGGCTACGATGTATTTTTGAAAAAAGGATCTTTGGTAGAAAAAATCTACAATGGTGCATCCGTGATAAGGGAAAGATTCAGGCATCGCTACGAGGTAAATCCGATGTATATAAGCAAGCTAGAAGAAAACGGCCTTGTATTCTCAGGTTATTCCGCCAAAGAGGACAACATCATGCAAATGATGGAAATCCCGGACCACCCGTTTTTTGTAGGCTGTCAATTCCACCCCGAATTAACTTCAACTTTGCTAAAGCCCTCGCCGTTGTTCTACAATTTGTTAAAGGCGGCAGAGAAGAGGAGCGATGAACGCGGCTGAGAAAAAATTTTTATATCTAGCGTTATTTCTTTTTGCATTGGGGGGGATTTCCCGTTTGGGTGCGTTTAATAAATTTATTCCGTTGGAAAAAATCCTGTTGCCGGAAAATTATGAAGAAGAAATTGTTGTTGCAATTGACACAATTGTTGCGGAGCAACATGAGCACCCCAAATCACAAAAACCGACAAAACAAAAAAAGAAAGCCCCTAATTTTCCCATTTCCATAAACACTGCCGGAAAGGATGATCTGTGTTTTATAAAGGGCGTTGGCCCTTCGCTTGCACAAAAGATAATTGACCACAGAGAACAAAAAGGCCCCTTTCGCAGTGCCAAAGACCTGGAAAAAGTTTCAGGCATTGGCACTAAAAAGAGGCAAGCTATTGAAGAATTTGTGAGATTCGACTAGTACCTATAATTCTCCGCTTTATACGGGCCATTAACGCTTACGCCTATGTAATCTGCTTGTTCCTTGGTCAACTTGGTCAATTCTACGCCGAGTTTGTCCAGGTGCAAACGAGCTACTTTTTCGTCAAGGATTTTTGGCAGGGTGTACACGGAACCGTTTTGGTATTGAATGCCGCTTACGGTTTTTTTGCCCTGAGCGTTTAGCCATAAGTCAATCTGAGCTATGGTTTGGTTGGTGAAACTTGCGCTCATCACAAAACTGGGGTGACCTGTAGCGCAACCCAAGTTCAGCAATCGGCCTTCTGCCAAAATCAAAATGCTGTGACCGTCTTTGAAAATCCATTCGTCATATTGAGGCTTGATGTTTCTCTTTTTTACGCCACGCATTCTCTTTAAACCGGCCATGTCAATTTCGTTGTCAAAGTGACCTATGTTGCCCACAACTGCACGGTGCTTCATATTTTCCATGTGTTTTGCCAAAATAATATTGGTGTTGCCTGTGGTGGTGACAAATAAATCGGCAATTCCAACAACGCTTTCCAAACAGCGAACTTCATAGCCTTCCATGCTGGCTTGCAATGCGCAAATAGGGTCTATCTCTGTGATGATCACCCTTGCGCCTTGACCACGCAAACTTTGAGCGCAGCCTTTGCCAACATCGCCGTAACCGCAAACAACTGCGATTTTACCCGCAATCATAACATCGGTGGCACGGTTAAAACCATCTATCAAAGAATGACGGCAACCGTAAAGGTTGTCAAATTTGGATTTAGTGACGGAATCGTTTACATTTATGGCTGGGAATGGGAGTTCCTTCTTTTTTGCCATCTCGTAAAGACGATGAACGCCTGTGGTTGTCTCTTCTGAAACTCCCTTTATCTCTTTGCGAATTTTTGTCCAGTGCTTTGGGTCTTTAGCGAACTGCTTTTTGCAGAGCCCAAGGAATACGCCCCATTCTTCGGGTTCGGTTTTCGGATTGAAGGGCGGGACTTTGCCTGCGTCTTCAAACTGTGCGCCGCGAATTACTAGCATGGTAGCATCACCACCGTCATCCAAAATCAGATTTGGGAGTTTGCCTGCCGGAAAAGCCATCGCTCTTCTTGTGCATTCCCAGTAATCTTCCAGAGTTTCGCCTTTCCAAGCAAAAACACTGATGCCTTTGGGATTTTGCGGAGTGCCGTGTTTGCCGACTGCTATTGCGGCGGCGGCGTGATCTTGAGTGCTGAATATGTTGCAGCTCACCCATTGCACATCTGCACCAAGCTCAACAAGCGTTTCAATGAGAACCGCCGTTTGAATGGTCATGTGCAGGCTGCCCATTATGCGAGCGCCCTTTAAAGGCTGTTTGCCCTTATACTCTTTGCGAAGAGCCATCAGTCCCGGCATTTCCGTTTCTGCAAGCTCAATTTCTTTTCTACCCCAGTCAGCCAGGGAGATGTCTGCGACTCTATATTCCAAATTCATGTTTAACCTCATTTTAGTTACCTGTTAAAGCAATTAACAGAACAGTTGCTACGAAAATTGCGGATACAATAATAAATTCGATCGGATTTTCAATTATGGCTTCTTGGGCGGGAGGTGCCGGTGTTTCAAGCGGTGCAGGTGCAGCAGCAGTAGTAACGACTGGTTCTGTTAAAGGAGCTGGTGCAGGAGCCAATCCAATTGCAGCCTTTGTTGTTTGAAGTTCATATTCAAAGCTTTTTATTTGATTCAGCGTTGCTTGAAGATCATTTTCTAAGCCGTTTATTTTGGTTGTATTGCCGTCTACTTCACCTTTGAGTTCATTAATTTTTTTGACATCTGTGAATTTAGTTGCTTTTATGTCGTTGGCCAACTTTACGTTTGCATCTTGTAGGCCGATCATTTGAGTTTTAAGGTTACTTGCTTTTGTTTCGGTTTCTTTTATCTTTGCTTCGATTTCGGTTATTTTTGCTTCAGCTTCTTTCTTTTTCGCTTCGGCTTCTTTAAGCTCGTCTGCCACTTCAGCTATAGCAGCTAGCACTTCAGGCTCTGCAGCAGCTTCTGCATGCGGTGCATGTGCTTCTGCTTCTGCTGCATGCGCAGGAGCCTGAGGTGCAGGGTGGTGCGCAGTGTTTTCGGCAAAAGCACAAACGATTGATATTGCGGCCAAAAGGGAAATACGTTTTAACATGGGTTCTCTCCTAAAATTCTAAAATATAATATAGAAAAAGCCTGAACCTTATTTGCTTATCATTCCGGCCTGCACAGCGGTTATCGCAATTGTATAAACAATGTCGTCAACCAATGCGCCGCGAGAGAGGTCGTTAACCGGCTTTGCCAAGCCCTGGAGCATGGGGCCAATGCTTATGGTGTTTGCGCTACGCTGAACCGCTTTGTAGGTTATGTTGCCCGTGTTAAGGTCTGGGAATACGAATACCGTTGCACGCCCTGCTATATGGCTGTTTGGGGCTTTGGTGCGGGCTACGGATTCCATTATTGCGGCATCGTACTGCATTGGGCCGTCAATTTCAATGTCCGGGCGAAGCTCCCTTACTTTTTGCGTGGCCAGCTTCACTTTGTCAACATCTTCGCCTTTGCCGCTTTCACCTGTGCTGTAGCTTAACATTGCCACTCGTGGCTCAATGCCAAAATCTTTGGCTGTGTCTGCGCAATGGATAGCTATCTGGGCAAGCTCGTCTGAGTTTGGGTTTGGGTTTATAGCGCAATCTCCGTAAACAAGTACCTGCGTGGGCAAGCACATGAAGAATGCGGAACTTATTATAGTAGTACCTACGTGAGGTTTTATTATCGAAAGGGCTGGGCGAATTGTGTCTGCCGTGGCGTGAATAGCTCCGCTTACAAGCCCGTCTGCATCGCCGGTTTTCACCATCATTGTTCCAATCCAATTTGTATCTGTGAGCAGTCTTTTCGCTTCTTCTTCGGTCATCCCCTTGTGTTTGCGGAGTTGTACCAATGTTTGAACGTACTTTGGAGCGATATTTTCCGGGTCTATTATTTCAAGATCATGGGGCAATGCGATGTAAAGAGTGGCGGCAGTTTTTTCAACTTCTGCTCTTTTTGCGAGCAATATTGGAATGGCTATTTGCCTTTGCATGACTATAACGGCGGCACGCACGGTTCTTGGCTCGGAGCCTTCCGGCAAAACTATGATTGCTTTGCGTTGCTGGGCTTTTTTTATCAAAAAATTCCGGAATTCCGGCGGGCTCATTCTGTGTTCCCTGTTTTGCTTTAATATGAGTTCCCATGGCTCTTCTTCCATGCATGCTACTACGGCTTCCTTGTTGGGGTTTATCCCTCCGTGAACAAAAGCCAACGCAGACAGTCCGCTATCTTTGCAGGTTTGTCTCAAAGCGTCTTCGCAATCTTCGTTTACATTCAGGAATATACAGCCTGCCATGTAGGAGTTAGCTCTTTTGTGCAGGTGTTCTTCCACGGAAATTTCGCTTAGAAGCTTGTCTAACGGCTTGTCGCTTATGCGTGCTACCAGGATAATATCTGCGTCTAAGGCGGCGGTCAGCATGCGATGGAGTTCTTTTTTATAAAATATATCGGATGATATGCCTTCGACAATCACCACATCGTTTTTCGCCAATACCCTTGACATTTTGTCGAGCAGCAGATCCATTATCATCTGCTCGCAGTCGGAGATTATAGCGTTGCGAATTTCGGCAAAGGGGATTCCGACCTCTTTTCCAAAAGGGATGAATTTTACGGCTCTAAGACCTTTTTTGTTCAAAGTTTCCAAAATACCGTCTGCTACATTTTCCAGAGCGATATTATTTTCAGCGGGCAATAAAATATATGCGTGTTTCATAGTATTGTGAGTACCCAAATTAGTGGTATACAAGATACAATGAGTATGCCCCATAAGAATGTCTCGGCTGCATTAAATTTTTTGGGCCGTTCTTCATCTACATAATGCTCAAGCTCTTCTAAAACTTCAGATGTCTTATAGACTTTGGATTTTCTGTTTTCCACAGTAGGTTTTTCATCATATCCTGTTACAAGTAATCCTGAAACCGGATTGCGAACATCTACAAGGCCTGTTGCCACATATCCCTGCCCATATTCAGTACCCCAAGCTTTTCCAACTGCAAAGTCTTTGACTTCTTTTGAAACAACAAAATATTTAAATCCTTCCTCTTTCATAAGCTGGGCAGCACGCAAAAGAGCGTAATCTGAGACCCTTTCCACAGAGGTAAGATTGTTGCCTTTGGTGACAACAACATATTCGTTTTCATTCCCGCTCTCACTATCTTCACTTTCTACTTGCCTGTCTCTGTAGCTGTCTTTGTAAAGCGTAAGCGGAACTGGAGAATAGCAAGATACTAAAAAGATGCTGCTGGCGATAATAAGAAGTAGCTTTTTCATGATTAATAATATAGGAAATTCTATATTTTTATTATGAGAAACAGCCTGATGCTTTTTTTGACAATGCTATTTATATCGGTTGGCATAAGCAACGCCGATGTATTTGGAGAGGTATTCGATGAACTGACTAAAGGCAAAGGAAGTTCAAAGAAGAAAACCGAAGATGCTCCGGCAGACACAGCTTCCAGCCGCTCAAGAGCGGATATTATGCAGATTGTGAACGAAAAAACGCCGGAATTGAAAAAGATATACAACGAGCATTTAAAACAAAAACCGGGCTTCAGTGGCAAGGTCACCCTGAAATTTACCATAGCCGCAAGCGGCGAAATTATAAAAATAAGCATAGTATCCAGCACAACAGGGTATGCTAAATTTGACAGAGCCATAAGAGACAGGGTAGCTACCTGGAAGTGGAACCCCATTGAAAGCGGCAATACAACGCCAACAATACCATTTAATTTCACAGACGATAGCTGGGACATATAAATATCTATATTTTCCATAACATTTAGGAGACTACCATGTACTCAGTCAAAACCCTCAATAAAATTTCGGCTAAGGGAACCGGATTGTTCGGAAAAAACTATGCCATTAGCGACACCATAGATAACCCAAATGCTATTCTGGTGCGAAGCGCGCAGGTTGATACCGATTCTTTTTCAAACGATTTGCTCGCTGTAGCCCGTGCAGGCGCAGGGGTGAACAATATAACCATAGACAAAGCCAGCGCAAAGGGTGTATGCGTATTCAATACGCCGGGCGCAAATGCGAATGCCGTGGCAGAGCTTGTGTTTACCACGCTAGGCATGGCCTTGAGGAACATTCACAAATCGCTGTCTTGGATAGGCGGTTTGCAGGGCAAAGAAGATAAGGATATAAGCGAGGCCGTTGAGAAAAACAAAGCTGCATTTACGGGCGGCGAGCTTGCAGGCAAGACTATAGGAGTTATAGGTCTTGGCAAAATAGGCGTTTTGGTTGCAAACGGAGCCATTGGGCGCGGCATGCATGTGATAGCCTATGAGCCTTATCCAAGTGTTGGCAATATGCTTATGCTGAACAGCACGGTTAGAGTTGTGCAAAGCATTGAGGAACTTTTAGTAGCTTCAAAGATTATAACGGTACATGTGCCGTTCATGCCTGCTACTAAAGGTCTGCTGAACGAAAAAAATCTGGCTAGCTTCAGAGGCTCTTATCTGCTCAACTTCGCAAGAAACGGCATTGTGAGCGAAAACGGCATAAATTCTTTCTTAGCCACAGACCCGAACAATACTTACATAACCGACTTTCCAACCAAATCCGATTTGGCAAACGGGCAGGTTATTTCTTTCCCGCATCTGGGCGCAAGCACGGAAGAGGCAGAGGAAAATTGCGCTGTTATGGCAGTTGAGCAGTTGAAGGATTACATGGATTTTGGCATTGTTCACAATTCGGTGAATTTCCCGGTAATTGATAGCCGGCCTGCTGCCAGCACAAAAAATCGCATTGTGGTTATAAACAACGATGTGCCGAATATGATAGCTTTAATCTCAAAAGTTTTTGGCGATGCGCACATAAACATAAACAGCTTTAAAAATGAGAGCAATGGAAAAATAGGCTATAACCTTGTGGATATAGACACTGCGGTTCCGCAAACTCTTATTGATTCTCTTAAAAAGATAGAGCAGATCATTCGCGTAAGGGTTATAGAATTTTGAACCTGCGGCTTGAACTGAAATTAGCTTGGCGTTACTTAGGGGCGCAGAGACGCAGCCTCTTTGTTTCGCTTATAAGCTTGTTTAGCATGTGTGGCGTATTTATAGGCACGTTTGCGCTTATAGTTGCCCTTTCTGCCGTGAATGGTTTTGAGGCGGAAGTAACTCATCAGATGATAGGCAAAGATGCGCATTTTGAGGTTATGAATCTTAGAGGTGAGCAAATTTATGAACCGGATTCCATAGCGAAATTGATAATGAAAAACGATAAGGAAATTACTGCATATTCTCCATTCATAATTTACAAGGTTGGAGTGAGTTCCAAAAGGGTTAATGATGGGGTAGTGGTTTACGGCATAGATACTGAGACTGCAAAAAATGTTATTGATTTACCTTCAAAAATGATAGAAGGAAATTTTAATTTGGACAGTTCTTCCATAATACTGGGTTCTATTTTGGCGCACCGCTTGAGAGTTGAAGTCGGCGACAAGCTGGTTTTGCAGACTTTTCAGAGCACTGATGAAATTATGGGTGGTGGCCCGAGAATGATGCAGTTTATAGTTAGCGGAATTTTTGAAACCGGGATGTATGAATACGATGGAAATCTTTTGTATGTGAGCATAGCTTCTCTTCAAAGACTGTTGGGGATGTCCGGAGTTTCCGGCATTCAGTTTAAAGTGAAAGACCCGTGGAAAAGCGATATTCATGCGGATAAGGCTGGTAGCTTTTTGGGTCATCCTTATTATGCAACAGATTGGAAAAATAAAAACCAGACTCTTTTGAAATGGATGAACTACGAGAAATTCATAGTAGCTGCGATTGTGTGTCTGATTGTGCTGATTGCGGCATTTAATATTATAAGTTCTTTGATTATGGTTGTTGTTGACAAAACCAGAGAGATTGGCATTTTGCGCAGCATGGGGCTTTCTGAGGGTTCTGTTATGCGTGTATTTATAAGCATGGGTTCGTTTATTGGTTTATTCGGCTCAATTTTGGGCGGAATTGCAGGTTTGGGTTTGTGCTTGGCGCAAGAGAGAACCCGTTTTATAAAACTGCCTGCTGATGTATATATGATGCCTTTTTTCCCGGTTCAGGTTCAAATTATGGATGTTGTAGCTGTTTTTCTGATTGCCAATGCTTTGTGCATTTTAGCGACAATTTTACCGGCATGGAAGGCTAGCGTTATGAAACCTGTCCGTGCGATTAGGCATGAGTAATTTTCTATATTAATTCAAAATAAATTCAATCCAGAGGATTTTTATGAAACCCGATATTAGCAAACTTGACTTCAAAGCCAATTCCGGCAAGAGTTTTGATGCTTGGAAAAAAGAAGTTATAGATACGGGCAAGCTGCCTAGCTACGAAGCTCTGCAAATGCAAACATCCGAGCAAATACCAGTGCTTCCGGTTTACAGCAAAGAAACCCTGGATGGCATGGATCACCTAAGCTATGCCGCAGGTAAAGCACCATTTTTGCGCGGTCCATACTCCACAATGTATGTTATGAAACCCTGGACCATCCGCCAATATGCCGGATTTTCCACCGCCGCAGAATCCAATGCTTTTTATCGCCGCAATCTTGCCAGTGGCCAAAAAGGACTTTCCGTTGCTTTTGACCTTGCCACACATAGAGGCTATGACGCAGATAATCCTCGTGTGGTAGGTGACGTTGGAAAAGCCGGTGTCAGCATCTGCTCGGTTGAAGATATGAAGGTTTTGTTCGACCAAATCCCGCTCGGTGAAATGTCTGTTTCCATGACCATGAACGGTGCCGTGCTTCCGGTGCTGGCTTTTTACATAGTTGCCGCAGAAGAGCAGGGCGTAGCTCAAGCCAAGCTCACAGGCACAATTCAAAACGATATTCTCAAAGAATTCATGGTGCGCAACACCTATATTTACCCTCCAAAACCATCAATGAAAATAATCGGTGACATATTCAGCTTCACCACGCAGAATATGCCCAAATTCAACAGCATTTCAATTTCGGGCTACCACATGCAGGAAGCCGGAGCTACCAACGACATAGAGCTTGCATACACGCTCGCAGATGGTTGGGAATACATTCGCACAGGCATAGAGGCCGGCATGAATGTTGATGATTTTGCGCCTCGTCTTTCGTTTTTCTGGGCAATAGGCATGAACCACTTTATGGAAATTGCCAAAATGCGCGCAGGCCGTTTGCTCTGGTCCAAAATCGTTAAAACATTCAATCCTAAAAAAGAAAAGTCAATGGCACTCCGCACACACAGCCAAACAAGCGGCTGGTCGCTAACGGAGCAAGACCCGTTCAACAACGTGGCTCGCACCTGCATAGAAGCCATGGCCGCTGCGCTTGGTCACACGCAAAGCCTGCACACAAACGCACTTGACGAAGCAATCGCATTGCCAACGGATTTCTCCGCTCGCATAGCTCGCAACACTCAGCTTTATATACAAGAAGAAACAGGTGTCACAAAATCCGTTGATCCGTGGGCCGGTTCATATTATGTGGAATATTTGACAAAAGAACTTGCAAACCGCGCCTGGAAACACATTCAAGAAGTTGAAAAAGAAGGCGGCATGGCAAGCGCAATTGAAAAAGGCATTCCAAAAACTCGCATAGAAGAAGCTGCCGCTCGCAAGCAAGCTCGCATAGACGGCGGCACAGACGCAATTATTGGAGTGAATAAATATCGTCTTGAAAAGGAAGCTGCTCTGGATATTTTGGAAGTGGATAACACAGCGGTTAGAAGCAGCCAGGTTGCTCGCTTGGAAGAGGTTCGCAAAGGCAGAAACCAAGCTGATGTGGATAGTGCTTTGACTGCAATCACAAATTGCTTCTCTGAGTGGAAGGATGGCAAAAAGAGCAATGCAAATTTACTGGACTTGGCAGTGAAGGCAGCTCGTGTTCGCACTACGCTCGGTGAAATTTCCGATGCTGTTGAAAAAGTTGTTGGCCGCTATAATGCGGTAATTCACAGGATAAGCGGTGTGTATAGTTCTGAAATAGGTAGCAATGCGGAGTTCAAGGAAGTTCAGGCTATGACTGATACTTTTGAGAAGAAAAAAGGTCGCCGTCCACGCATAATGGTGGCGAAAATGGGCCAGGATGGGCACGACAGGGGAGCCAAAGTGGTTTCCACAGGTTACGCCGATATGGGTTTTACTGTTGATATTGGACCTTTGTTCCAAACCCCGGAAGAGGCTGCCCGCATGGCGGTTGAAAACGACGACGATGTTTTGGGCGTGAGCTCTCTCGCTGCCGGTCATAAAACTCTTGTGCCGCAGGTGATTGCGGAGCTTAAGAAGCTAGGCCGCGAAGACATCATGGTTGTAGCCGGCGGCGTGATTCCCGCACAGGATTATGATTTTCTTTACAGCGCTGGCGTTGCGGGCGTATTTGGCCCGGGAACTCCGATTGCCACAGCCGGTAAAAAGATGATGGAGTTGCTGCTCAGCGAATAAGGAGATTTAAATGCAAAAGTTCATTACTTTTAACGATAACACCGGCAGGTGCCAATTTATAAATTGCCTTCATCTCATAAGGTTTGAGGTGAAGGAGAGTACTAATATTTCGGGCGTATGCGTGAAGTTCTTTTTGTCTCAGGATAAGGATATTGAATGGAACAAGGCTTGCGAGCATGTTAAGGAGAAGATAAAGGATATGCAGAGCAGACTGCTTGATTTCGTTAATAGTGACGATCGAATTTTTGCTTTGGAATAAGCATGTCGCAAACATCCAATAGCCTGGACCCGGTTGAACCGAAAGATTTTGTCTCTCGCTCAGAGTTTCTTTTGGAAAGCGGTGCTTCTTTGCCGGAGCTCACGGTTCGCTATGAGGCTTATGGTGATTTCAAAGGAGGAGAAGCTCCGGTAATCTGGATTTGCTGTCCATTTACCACAGATGCGCATGCTGCTGGCCCGCAAGGATGGTGGGATTCCATGATTGGCCCCGGAAAACCTATAAATACAAACACATTTTTTGTGGTTTGCAGCAATAATTTGGGTGGATGCAAAGGGACAACAGGACCATCCTCCATAGACCCGCGCACCGGCAAGCCTTACGGAGCGCAATTCCCGCATATCACAATTGGCGATATGGTGAATGCGCAAAAAAAACTGGCAGACCATTTGGGGATAAAAAAACTCTTCGCTGTGGTCGGCGGCTCAATGGGTGGATTTCAGGCTATCACATGGGCTTTGGAATATCCTGATTTTGTTGAGCGCTGTGCGCTGATAGCTAGCGGAACAAGGCTCTCTGCGCAAGCTCTTGGCTTTGAAATAGTAGGTCGCAAAATAATTTTAGATGATGATAAAAACGGCCTTGCCAATGCCAGAATGATGGCGCATATCACATACCTTTCTGCGGAATCCATGCGCAACCGCTTTGATTTTGCGGAAAATCTGCCGGAAGAGCCCAAAAAATTTTACACCGGGTTTGCCCTTGAAAATTATCTGAAACATCAAGGCACAAAATTTGTGAACCGCTTTGATGCGAACAGCTATCTGTACCTCACTTGGGCAATGGATAATTTCAATCTGGAAAAGAAATACGGTTCCCTGGAAAATGCGGTATCCCGTGCCAAAGCTGAGTTTTTATGCGTGCATTTGAGCAGCGACTGGTTGTTTACGCCGGAAGAATCTTACAAATTGGCTTTTACGCTTTTGAATCAGAAAAAGATTGTCAGCAGTGTGGAGCTTAATTCCAATTTGGGTCATGATGGTTTTTTGCTGGAGACCAAGAGTTTGGGAACCTTGCTTTCCCGGTTCTTGGATGCTCGCGTAGTTGAATTTCGCGATGAAAATTATTCAAATCATCCGTTTAATGTAGATGACATAAAGCGTATTTCTGCACTTATACCGCAAAATGCCAGCGTTTTGGACATAGGCTGCGGCGATGGCCGTTTGCTACACTCATTGTGGCGGGAGAAAAAAGCCACTGGTGTGGGCTTTGACCGTTCTTTCAACGGAGTGCTGCATTGCTTTGACTTCAACGTGCCTGCCATTCAGCAGGATTTAGATAAAGAGGGGCTTTCGGCAATAGTGGATAACTGCTTTGATTTTGTAGTATTCAACAGAACGCTTCAGGAAACGCAAAATCCTAGAGAAGTGCTGCGAGAAATTTTGCGCATTGGCAAGCAGGCGGTTGTGACTTTCCCGAATTTTGGAAACTGGATGGTTCGCAAAGCTCTTGCGCTTACGGGCCACATGCCAAAGAATAAGTTTTTGCCTTACGAATGGTATAATACTCCGAATATTCACCTTTTTTCACTGAACGATTTTATCAAGTTGTGCGAAAAAGAAAAGATCCGCATCAAGCGCTTGGAGTTCTCAAATAACAGCATTTTGAGCAACCTTTTAACAAAAATCGGATTTAAGAATTTAGGCTCAGAGCAGGTTGTGGCGGTCATTGAAAAAATGAACCCCGAAGCTCGTGATTCAATAGCCGTTTTGGATTTTGGCGGGCAATATGCGCATTTAATCGCAAACCGAGTTAGAAAGCACGGTGTTTTTACCCGTATTTTTTCGCCGAACACGCCTGCGGAACAGTTGAAAGATATGAAAGGTATTATTTTCAGCGGTGGCCCTATGAGCGTTTACGAGGAAAATGCGCCAAGGTTCAATCCGGAAATTCTCAGCTTGGATATTCCAAAACTCGGAATTTGCTACGGCCATCAACTTATAGCGAACAGCCTTGGCGGCAAAGTGGTTCCCGGAGAAGTCAAGGAATACGGCATAGCGAATTTGGAAGTTACAGATAAGAAAAGCTTGCTGCTGAAAAATATTCCTGTAAAAAGCCGTGCGTGGATGAGCCACGGAGACCATGTTTCTGCGCTCCCTGATGGATTTAAGACAATAGCGAGCACCGACGATTGTGAATTTGCTGCAGTGGAAAATTCCGTAAAAAAGATTTATGGCATACAGTTTCATCCTGAAGTTACGCATAGCGAGTTTGGTGATAGAGTTTTGGAAAACTTTGCTGTGAATATATGCGATTGCAAAAAGTCTTGGGATATTAAGAGTTATTTGCCGCAGATAAGCGAGAAAATAAAGAAGCAAGTCGGAAACAAAAAGGTATTTTTGCTGGTGAGCGGCGGTGTGGATTCCACCGTTGCATTTGTGCTTTTGAACAGGGTTTTGGGCAGTGACAGGGTTTTGGGTTTGCACATAGACAACGGTTTGATGAGGCTGAACGAGAGCAATCAGGTGATGAATTTTTTGAAAAAAGAAGGCATGAACAATCTGCAAATTTGCGATGCAAGCGAGGTATTTTTAAACGCATTGAAAGGCATTGCCGAACCGGAGAAAAAACGCAATATAATAGGCGAAACCTTCTTAAAGGTAAAAGACTCCGAAATGCAACGCCTTGCTCTTGACGCAAATGAATGGGTTGTGGCTCAAGGCACAATTTACCCGGATACAATTGAGAGTGGCGGAACGGAAAACGCCGATGTGATTAAAACGCATCACAACCGTGTGCAGGGAGTTTTGGAACTGGAAAAGAAGGGTATGTTGCTGGAACCGCTTGCGGATTTGTACAAAGACGAGGTTCGTGCTTTGGGCAAAAGCATTGGCATTCCGCATGAACTTGTGTGGAGGCATCCGTTCCCGGGCCCGGGTTTGGGGGTTCGTCTGTTATGCAGCGATGGGAAATCCCCATTAAAAAGCGTAGGCGTTCAGGGCGATGCGAGAACTTATGCGCAACCATTATTCATAGAAAGCGAGGAATCGTGGGAGGAACTGGAAAAGCGCAGCACGGACATAATAAACCGTTCAGCAGAAATCAACCGTGTTGTTTTAATAATAGGCCGCATATCAGATTCTCCGGCAGAACCAACAGAATTATACTGTGAAAAACAACCTCTTGACCTGTTAAGAAATTTTGACAATATTTGCACAAAATTTTTGTATGAAAACAGTTTATACAAAAAAATATGGCAAATGCCGGTAGTTTTGCTGCCGCTAAAAGTTGATGGCAAATTCTGTGTTCTTATTCGCCCTGTGAATAGTGCAGAGGCAATGACGGCAAACTTTGCGCAAATAGACAGAGGCCTGTTGAAAAACAATCTATGGCCAAAGTTAAAAGAAGCCGGAGCGGGAGCACTATTTTATGATATTACGCATAAACCGCCTGCGACTATAGAGTGGGAATAATATGCTAAAAGAACCCGTTGGAATACTGGGTTTTGGCGTAGAGGGCCAAAGCACGCAGAAATTTTTGCAAAATAACGGCATAAAAGACATTCGTATTTTTGACCAAAAAAACGGCGAAAATTATTTGGATGGTTTATCCGATTGCAAAACGATAATCCGCTCTGCGGGTGTTTATCCATTGCAAAAAGAGATTCTGGAAGCTCAGTCAAAAGGTGCAGTATTGACAAGCCAGATAGAGCTTTTTTTTGAACTGTACCCACATAACAGAATTATCGGCGTGACAGGCACACTAGGCAAGGGGAGTTGTGTTTCAATGATGGCTCACTGCCTCAAAGCGTTGAATATACCCCATGCTGTAGGTGGCAACTTTGGTGTTCCGGCTTTGGATTTATTGCAAGATAAAAATCGTCTGGCTGTTTTGGAACTTAGTTCATTTCAGCTTATGACACTGGGAGTTTCGCCGCACATTGGAGTTGTGCTGCAAGTGACTAGCGAGCATTTAGATTGGCATACGACTGTTGAGCAATATAGAGATGCAAAAGCGAATTTGGTTCGTTGGCAAAAAAAAGATGATTATTGCATTTACAACGCCGCTTCAGAAGGTGCAGTGCAAATATCCGAACAAAGCGGTGGAATTAAGAAGCCGTTTGAAACGCTACATGTATCAATAGACGAATTCAAGGTAAAAGGGGAGCATCAATTGCAAAACATGGCAGCGGCAACGCTGGCGTTGGAGTGCGCAGGTTTGAATGTTCCGGCTTGCATAGACGCATTGAAAACCTACGAAGGCTTGCCATACAGGTTGCAGAACATAGGTACAAAAAACGGTATAACTTTTTACAACGATTCGTATTCCACACGCCCGGAAGCGGCAATTGCCGCAGCAAAAGCGATGGCCAAGCCATTTGCGATGATACTCGGCGGTTCGGAAAAAAATGCGGATTTTACGGAGCTTTCGGAGTCTCTTGCTAAAAACAAATTGCTAAAGGGAATTGCCTTAATAGGTTTCACTGCGCAGAGAATGCAAAAGATTTTGCAACACGAGAATATGCAAATTTTTGAAAATTTGCCTCAAGCTTTTGAGTGGTGTTTAAAAAATGCGGAACCAAATGGAGCTGTTCTGCTCTCTCCTGCCTGCGCATCGTTTGGCTTATTTGCGAATTACAAGGAGAGAGGAGAAAAATTCAACGAGCTTTATTCTTTATATTGATTAGTTTCCACATCGGGACATGAAATTCCGGATTTTAACTCGCAAATTCCGCCACTTTGCTGAGAACCATTGGTTAAGTAATCATTATAAAGAAAGTCTGTAATTTGTCCGTCAGATAAGGTTACACTTCCGGAACCATCATTCACAAAAGCTTTTTTTGCGCGGGATACATTAAAGTGCTGAAATTTTCCGGTGCCGTCTTGAAAAAGGAAAGCTGCATAGTTAGTGCTGAGATTCCAATCTTCAAAAGTACCACCCCAAAAAGTATTATCATCTGCGGATTCAAAAGTTATTGGTTTATTTATTTCGCCAATAGCTATTATGGATCCGTTATTCCTAGCGATAAACATGGAGTTGTCTGTGAGTTTAAAACTTGCTCCTGGTTCTATTTTCAACTCATTACTAATTGTAATAATACCTTCATCTATAAAATAGGTAAAGGCTGGCAATGTAATTTTTGCACTCAGGCCCTGATTTCCCTTAATATGCATTTTTCCTGTAAACTGCTCCGAAGAACCAAGGGAATGCATATACACCAAATTTCCCCAAACATCGTATTCATTTGAAGAAAAATTATTGCCGCTAAACTTGCCTTCTGCAAAATCTGAGTTCAATATTATGCCATAACCATTATTGTAGATATTGCAGTTTTCCAGCACTCCGGTTTTGCCAAAGTCAATTCCAACATCAGCTCCGGATACTTCCGCATATATAATATTTATTGGCTCGGAGCCACGATAGTCAATTTTTATTCCAGCCCATTTATCGTTACCTGCAGCCTTAAGTACAACAGGATTTTCTTCGCTACCTGAAATATTCAAGGTTGTACCATTGCCTATTTGCAGCGCGGAATTTTTTCCGAATTTAAGTTCAGCACCTTCTGCAATGTTTAAAGTATTATAATTATTCATATTCAAAGATGCTCCGTTTGCAAATTCAATCTTTGCTTGTGAACCTATATTTAACTCATTTAACTTGTCTCTTTCTGACGGCACAAGAATAGTTTTTTCGTAAATACATATTGTATTTATGGTGATACTCTCATTTGACTCAAAGTCCAATTCGCATGGCTTGTTTTCGGAAGAGCTAGAGCCTAAACTTGACGATGACGAAACTTCTACATCGTAAGATGAACTGGAACTTGGAGCCGAGCTTGAACTTATAGTCGAAGAATTTGGGGCATCAGGGCGATCCTTAATTTCATCTTCAAGGTGATCGTGTTTGCCGCACGCAGCGAATAGTAAAGCTAAAACTGCAATAAAGAGACAGATTTTTTTCATACTCATACCCTCGTTTTACCGAAATTAACAGGACTTTTTTTGCCGAGCAACATCCCTCTTGTTTTAAGCGGCAGCCCAAAACAGCGGATAAAGCCGGTAGCATCTTTTTGGTCGTAAAAATCCACATCGCTAAAGCCGCCCAAATCAGGGTCGTAAAGGCTAAAGGGGCTTTCAATGCCGGCTGGGATCACGTTTCCTTTATAAAGTTTTAATG